>Ga0209473_1000132_pt1 | contig 45447 bp, 25 predicted proteins | sample GraSoiAngelo_133_FD_185890 | JGI IMG/M metagenome (GOLD analysis project Ga0209473, IMG submission 185890) | Grasslands soil microbial communities from the Angelo Coastal Reserve, California, USA - 14_0929_05_20cm (SPAdes) (version 2) | ecosystem: Environmental > Terrestrial > Soil > Grasslands ...
AGGGCGGCGTTGTAGAGCTCGCAAGCCTCGTGGAGCTGGTTCTCGAGAAACCGAACCTGGGCTTGGTTGGGGTACAGGCGGTATTTGTAGGCGGCGCGCATAAGCAGGAGTATACAAAGAGCATAGGTGTGCTTCGCCAAAATGACGAGCGACTTTAAAAATCAACGAATTACTACCTAGACCATGCAGGTTTCCATTGGAGTCCGCGGCCACTCCCGCGGACACCAGCGTCACCAGGTTTGTCACAGAGGACGATGCGCTCTCCAACGGAAGCCGGTCGATAATCCCCTGGTCGACGTCCGTGTGGAACGTGGACTCCGTCTCGATGAGGTCGGAGCCTTTCTCTGTTACCGTTACAGTGGTCACTTCCGTACTGATTTTGAGGTTGATCTCAAGTCGCGTGGGTACAGCCGAGCGCACGTCCACATCCTGGGTGAAGGGAGTGAACCCGGCCGCTGTCACCACTGCGTGATACGTATTGAAAGGCACATTCGTGAACTTGAAGGTGCCATCGGGCGCCGTCACCGTTTCGCGATGAAAACCGCTGACCGCGTACGAAATTTCTACCTGGGCGTTCCCGACGCCCCCTCCCGACGGATCCGTGACCACACCTTCAATCGAACCGGAATTCCCGACTTGCGCCATAGCTGAACCGGCCGCGACCGAGAAGAGCAATGCCAATACACAAACAGTCAAAAACGCTCCAGCGATTTAACATTTTTGTTACATCCTTTCGAAGACCAGGCACGTTGTTGTGGATAGAGACCGCCAAAAAAACGTGGCGGTGACGCTGACCTGGAGATCGGTCAGCGTGCAGATACACTTCGAGCTAGGAGGTTGGCTTACGCGGTGGGAGGTGCGCGGGAGGGAGAATCGTGGAAGAAAAGCTCTTCATGAAACGCTGAAAGAAATGGCTGAACGTACCCACCTGACAGAAGAGGAGCGTGAGGCAAAAGAATGCCTACTTGTGGAGCAGGCCCGAGGTGCGCGGCCTGGCAAACCTGGCAAGTTGCTTCACTCTGTCCATTTGCGTGGAGGTGCGATGCGGCCTGGGAAACGAACGCAACGAAGAACAGGGCTAAGCTGAAAGCGAGTAGCTTAGCCAGTTTTCCTTTCGAGTTTGGCCGATCAACCATTTTGATCCCTGGACTATCTCACGCTTGCCTTTGACGAACCAGCCGTATCAAGTTCGCGGTGAGCCGAGGCGACACCTTCGAGTGCGCGCGCGTTTTGGCCGTGGTGCACAATCAGGTGTAGGAAGAACATCAGGACGAGAATTGCGCCGAACGTGACAACGATGGTTGCCCCCGTGGGCGTGTCGAGCTGAACGCTAAGATAACAGCCCAGCGCTGACGCTAGTGTGCCCATGGTCCAGCCGATCGCGAGGCGCGTGCCGATGCGGTCGGCAAAAAGCATTGCTCCGACGCTCGGAACAATCAGGTAGCAAAAAACGAGCAACACACCCGCGATCGCAACGGAAGAAGTCACAACGAAACCGAATGAAGCATAGAAGAGGAAATCCCAGAAGCGGACGTTCATCCCAGATTGCTCGGCCTTGCCGTGGTTCATCGAAATAGAAAGAAACTTTTTGCGAAAAATAAAATGGAAGATGCCGATGGCGCCGTAAAGCAGCGCCGTCTTGCGGACTTCAGGCCAGGACACGGCGAGGATGTTGCCAACCAGCATGTCCTTGAGGTGCTCCGTTTCGCCGGTCGCTTTGCTCATCAAAAGAATCGCCGTAGCTGAGGCCACCGCGTACGCAATGCCAATGAAGGCTTCCTGAGGAATATGACCACGGGCACTGCGCGCAAAAGAAAAGATGGCCGCGCCGAGGAACGTGAAGCCGAGACTGATCCAGTAGGAGGTGCGGCCATGCGGGTCCATGCCGATGACCACGGCAACGGTGGCACCTAGGGCAGCGATTTGCGCGAGAGCGAGGTCCACGAAAATGACCCCGCGCTCGACAACGTGCACACCAAGATACGCATGGATCCCCGTGAGGATGAGACTAGCGACAAAGGGCGCGAGCAAGAAAACGAGAATTTCCATTCCGCGATCTCCTGGCGTTATTTGGTTTCGTCGAAAGCCTGCTTCAACTTCGCGATATCGTAATCAAACAACTTGAAGTACTCAGTGATTTCCTTTTCGCCGCCCACCGAAGGCATCAGGACGACGACTTTCGCTCCGGTCTCTCGGGCGATCGCGTTGGGGGTCTTCAAATCAAAGTAAGGCTCAACCGCGATGACCTTCACGTTTTCCTGCTTCATCAGTCTGATCAGTTCGACGGTATGCTGCGGGCTTGGAGGAATGCCTGGCCGTGGTTCGACATAGCCGACGACCTCGAGATGGAAATATTCAGCAAAATTCGGCCAGGAGCGGTGGTAGGTAACGATTTTGCGGCCGGCGTAAGGCTTCATCTCGGTCATCCATTTTTCATCGGCCTGCTTAATGCGCTTCTCGAAATCATCATAGCGCTGTGCGAAGTAGGCGGCGTCATCGGGGTGCATTTCCGAGAGTTTATTTTGAATTCCTTTCGCTATGCGCAAACCGTTTTCAGGATCGAGCCAGTAGTGTGGATTGCCGAGGGGATGGACGTCGCCTTCAGCGCGCGTCACCACGCCGGTGGGAATTTCCAGAATCCTGGCATAACGCGACGCGTCGAAATAGCCTGGCGCGCCCACTTGGATTTTGGGGTTCGTGGATTGCGTGATCAGCGGTGGAAGCCAGCCGATTTCAAGTTCCAGGCCGACCACAATGAGCAAATCGGCGTGGCGAAGTTTCAGAAGAAAACTGGGCTTGGCTTCGACGAAGTGTGGATCCTGGTAGCCGCGTGCGACCGATTCCACTTCGACCTTGTCTCCGCCGATCTCCTTCGCCAGCGCGGCAAGGTCGGTAGTGGCGGTCATGATTTGCAGCTTACCCGCGGCGCTCGCCGGAGGCGTGCAAAGGGCGCAGATCAGGGTCAGCGCTGCGAAGAGAGCAGCGAAGCGAGTGTGAAGTTTGTCGTGTCTCATAGTCTCTCCTAGAGAGCTTCGTCAGAACGGGTGCGCCCCGTGCGCGCCCATTACAAAAAGAAACTGGAACAGGAATTCGTTGGCATCGGTAAAACGCGAATTGGTGATGTCCCACAGATGCCCGTAGCGATACTGGCCACGAATCTGGCTAAACTCGCTGGGCCAGTACGTCAGAATACCCGAAAAGCCAGTGTCCGTGAGTTTTGCGTTGTTGGCGCGGCCGCTGCGATCAAAGCGTCCGCCAAGGGTCCAACGGCGGTTGACGCGGTACTCAGCATCGGAATAAAGGCCGAAAGCATGCTGCGTCTCGAAAATGTTGACGGGAGACAGCTGATCTCGAGCGCTCCAGAAAAATTCGTTGCGGAAAAGGAAAGAATGATAAATGGCGCGACGCAGGGGCTTCCAGCGCAACGTGGCATCGGCTCCATACAAATTGGTGAGGAAGAGGCTCGAGTTGAGTGTCGTGCCGGCCGCAGCGCTATTGTGCCCGCGAGCATAAGACCCGCCAAGATCAATGTTGGTGGATTCGCCGAGGTCGCGGTAAAGGCGCAGGTGGCCGACAACACTGACGTCCTGGCGGCGGTTGGCGGTGAAAACGTCGCTGGAATCGCCGCGATAGACCTGCGCCGTTCCCTGGAAGAACCAGTTCTTGGGGGCGGGAAGGAAACGGGAAAGCGAAATGCCGGCATCGTCAATTCCGTCCTCGCCGCCGACGAGATTGTTAGTAACTAGCGGCCGATCAATGAAGGGCAAGGCGTGATTATGGATCGTATTGACCTTGCCGAATTCGGCGCGCATTTTGCCCACTTTTAAGAGCAAGCCCGCCGGGAGCGCCGTAAACGTGACGTAGCCTTCCTCCACGTTGACGCCTTCTTCACCGAAGGAAATGAAGGCATCGGCCCGCGCATACGGGTCGATGATTGCTTGCATGCCGACCTCAGACTCGTGAAGTTCCAGGGACCGCGACGGCGAAATGGTGTTGCGTCCGGCGGTCCCGATGAAATCCCCAATTAGACTCATGTCCGGATTCAGGAGCTTGGCGTTGGACGTTGCCCCGCCATAGGTTTGCGTTTGTGCAAATTGCGTGGGAGCAGGGTTTGGGCTGGGCTCCGGAGAGGCAGGCAAGCTCGCGGAATACGCAGGAGCTGACGGCAACATGCCCGGCTCAATTCGGGAAGAGGCCAGGACAATGCGGTCCGTGGAGGCCGACTGTGGGGACTTGGCGTCACGCAACTCTTTCAACTCGCCGCGAAGCAGAGCCAATTGCTCGGCGAGAGTGCGCACCTGTTCTTCGAGAGCCTTTATCCGGGCGTCCTCCGTGTTATTTGAGGCCGCAGGCGCAACTGGGGGAGCCTGTTGTGCCGAGACAGCGGCACAGCAGGTTGAGCAAAGGATCAGAGCGGACAGGACTGCGAACTTCTTCATGGCACTCTCCTCATGTGGAAACTCCTTGTGCATCCCGGCAAAGGGACGGCTAGCAACCGGGAAAGGGAATCAACCAGGGATAGAGACTAGAGGGCAGGGGGCGCGCGCGGAGAAACAGCGCGCGGAAATGCAGAGGAAACTGCAACCACTGCGGAAACCACTTCCAGCCGGTTCGCCGCTGGAATCAGAGTAACGGTCGGCGACTGCGTAGTGACCGCCGAGCCTGCCACAGAGCAGACTGGGCAGAAGTGTGTAGCCGAAGACGAAGCAGAGACGTCCGTGCAGAAATGGAATTGCGCCCCGAGGAAGATAATCCCCAGGAGCAATGCCACTACACGGACACGATAAGCCTTGCTACGCATGTGCTTAGCAAGATGAAGCTTAAGATGGATTGCTTACAGGGTCAAGCTTGACGACACATTCTACAGACGCTGGACCAAGTGAAGTTCATGACGCTGGAAGATCGAGCATTTTCCTGGGGGTTCGATACTCCCTCGGTAGGTGTTCGGATTTGGGAGGATGGAAAAACGAAACGAGTTGTGAGCGATGCCGGATTCGTAGGTTCGAAGGACGGCCGGCAATCACGTTTTGTACAAGCCGCACGGGAAATCGACAGCATTTTGGAATCCGTAAAATGGACCGATTGCGAAGGAGAAGAATGCGCCAACCGGCCCTCGGCAGATCCAAATCCCGAGTAACGCCGTAGGGGTCTACATCGTGAATCACAAACTTATCACCGCTTCCGTCTATCTCTCCGCAGCTGCCACTGTCCTTCGTCGAGCCATGTTCCTTCGCTCCACAGAACTGCTTGCGAGCAAATGGGAACGGCAACGTCGTAGGAGCTACCGACTTCGAGCCCGAAGAAACCGGGAGGCGTGACGCCAATGATCTCGACGGGATGATAGTTAAGTGTGAGCTTGCGCCCAATGGGTGAAGGATCGCCGCCCAGCTCGCGTTGCCAGAAGGCATAGCTGATCACGGCTCCCGGCAAGCCACAACCGCGGCGATCGTCGGCAGCGGTGAATACGCGGCCCATCAAGGGCCGCACACCGAGTACCTGGAAAAAATCGCCGCTGACGAAAAGGCCTTGAGCAAGCCGACCTTCGCCCGGGGGAGCGAGGCCGAAACCATTACTGCCCCAGGCGAGAACGCCGGAGAACACGTCCTGCTGGTCGCGGAGTACACCGGATTGGTCAGAACAGGATACCCACTGGCTTGGTTTCCCCTGACTCCGGTGCTGTCGGCCAGTTGAACGGTAACGAGTTGCTGCGGCTCCTTCACAGGAATGGCGCGCAGGCGAGTGCATCGATCAGTTGAAAAATCGCCGTATTCGCGCCAATTCCCAAGGCGAGCGTTAGCACCGCCACAGCCGTGAATCCGAGATTTTTTCGCAGCGTGCGAAGCCCATAACGCAAATCTTGGGCGAGGCGTTCGAGCCACGTCCAGCCCCAGATGTCGCGGGTTTCTTCTTTGAGGACTGCGGGATTGCCGAAGATGCGCATAGCGGCGTGGCAACCATCTTCAGGGCCCATACCTGTGGCGGTGTTTTCGGCAATTTGCTGCTCGAGATGGAATTGGATTTCGTCGTTCAGTCGCTGAGCATTCCGGTTGCGACGGAATAAGCTTTGCAACTTGACCCAGAATCGTTGAGTCCACACCATAACTTCACCTTCCGTGCCGAATCACTCCTACGAAAATAGCCGCGTATCTCATTGAAATGATTGGCTCAACAGCGAGCGGCTATTTTCATCGTTGTGGCTCTGAAAGAGCCAAGAGTTACTCGTACCGCAGCGTAACCATGGGATCCACGCGCGACGCACGCCGTGCAGGAACGTAACAGGCAGCAAGGCCCGCGAGCAGCAAGAGCAGGGCTGCCATGCTGGCGATCGCCGGATTCAGCGGACTTACGCCATAAAGCAATCCCCGCAGAAAATGCGCGACAGAGAACTCCATTGCAGCGCCCGCTGCGAGACCCATCAACATTAGCCGCACTCCCTGCCAGATGACCATCCCCAGCACGCTTTCCGGTTCAGCGCCGAGCGCCATGCGCACACCGATTTCCTTGGCCCTTGACGAAACCAAAAAGGCGAGCACCCCGTAGAGTCCGATTGTGGCAAGCAGGAAGCCCATCGCGGCGAATAGGCTGATGAGCGCTGCGTTGAATCGCGGCTCCTCCCGCAAGAGGTTTACCCGTCCCTTAAGAGTGGATATCTCCGTCGGCAACGTAGGATCAAGAGAAGCGATTTCACTACCAACGAGCCGCTCTACCGCGGTGGACTTCATCGGGCTACGGACAAGAAAAAAGGCGTGTCGATCCACGTCTTCTGGCGTTGTTCCAAGCGCTGAAAGGCGCTTGCGTACGGCGTAGTATTCCGGATCAGTGCGGCCCACACGCCCTGATTCGTTCAGGTATGTCACGTCGCCGCCAACTCCAACGACGGTGTACCAAGGTCCCGACGGCACAGAGAGTTGGAGATGCTGTCCAACGGCACCCTGGCCTGGAAAGAGTCGGTCCGCCAATTTCTTGCTCACCACGATCACGGCCGCGCGCGGATCTTGGTCGGTCGGCACGAATCCCCGGCCCTCAAGGATGGGGACGCCGAGCATTTGGAAATAGCCAGGAGTGACGATGCGCCAGCCGACCAAGCCACCCGTCCCTCTTGGAAATGGCGGTCGCCCCTCAACCCGAATATCAAAAAACTGGTGCGCGTGTTGCGCGCCTGTTGGAGGTATCGAGTCGCTTACTGCGACGCCCGTTACTCCAGGCAGATTGCGCAACCGCGTCTCAAGACGCTCAAAGAATTCGGCGGACGCCTGGGGCTGGCCGTAGGCGTGGCCGAGCGTAATTTCTGCAGTCACGATATTGTTCGGGTCCATTCCCAGCGGCACAGTCTCAATATTGCGCAGCGTATCGAGAAAGAGTCCCGCTCCCATAACCAGTACGATGGATACAGCCACCTGCGCGCCGACCAGGACCGCTCCGAGCGGCGCTCGACGCGGGCCGAGCGACGGCCCCGCCAGCAGCGCCCGAACTGGCTGCGGAGTAAACACTGGTACCAGTCCACAGATCAGGCCCGACAATAGCGATGCTCCCAACACAAAGAACAACACTGGCGTGTCGAATCCAGCCTGCGCAATGCGTGGAATGCCCGCTGGCGCCAGTGCAACGAAAAACCTCAGCAGCCCGAAAGTGATCGCCGCGCCTGCCATTCCTCCAAAGGCGCCGAGCAGCGTGCTCTCGCTGAGTTGCAAAACGATCAGTCTGCTGCGGCTGGCCCCAAGCGCAGCCCGCACAGCCAGTTCGTGCTCTCGTGCTGCGTGACGGGCCAAAAAAAGGTTGGCCACGTTCGCGGCAGCCAGAACCAGAAAAGCCAGCGACGCTCCGAAAAGGACCAAGAGCGCGAGCCGTATCGAGCCGACTTGGTCTTCGCGCACAGATACCAACCCCAGCCGTATTTCCTTGCGGAACATCGGCGGTGAAATCTCTCTCCAGCTCTCCAGGGTTGGGGCAAGTTGTGCGCGAGCCTCGGCCATGGTCACGCCAGGTTTCAACCGCGCGTAGGCACGCACTACTCCAGCGATGGGATTCGTTCTTTCGGCAGCCGAAATTGCCTCAGGCAAGATCACGTCGACACGCGCGAGCGTCGGCCACTCGAAATTCTGTGGAAGGACGCCGATGACTCTCGTCGGCAGGCCATCGAGCGAGAGCGTCTGACCCAGTGCTGCCGCGCTGCCGCCGAAGCGACTTCTCCATAACGCGTAGGAGATCAGGCACACCTGCGGAGCATTGGGTCCGTCCTCCTCAGTGCTGAAATTGCTTCCAAGAATTGGGCTGACGCCGAAAGTCGCGAGAAATTTGGACTCTGTCCGAACGCAAGCGAGCCGTGAGGGAGATTCCTCGGTGAGATCACACCCGCTCACTCCAGGCCTCCAGGAGGCGACAGACTCGAATGGTGTGTTGGCACCGAGTTGCAAGTAGGAAGAGGTGAACAAGAACGGGCGTGAGTCGAACGATGGGATCAGCATCCCGAAAAACACCAAGCGGTCGGCATCGGGATAAGGGAGGGGGCGCAATAGATCGCGATCGAGCACGCTGAATATCGCGGTGTTGGCGCCAATGCCGAGAGCGAGAGTAAGGACGGCAGCGGCGGTGAAGCCTGGAGACTTGCGCAGCATGCGTGCGGCGTAGCGAACGTCCTGGGCGAATTGTTCCAGCCAGAGCCAGCCCCAGGTGTCGCGGGTTTCTTCTTTGCGGAACGCAGGGTTGCCGAAGACGCGCCTGGCGGAGTAGTGGGCTTCTTCGCGGCTCATGCCTGCGGCGAGGTTTTCGGCGACTTGCTGGTCGAGATGGAATTGAATCTCGGCGTTTAATCGCTGAGTACTTCTGTTGCGACGGAATAAAGTTTGCAGCCGAAGCCAGAATCGCCGAGCCCAGATCATGACATCACCTCCCAGGCCAAATTACTCGTAGCGCAAAGCCTCCATGGGGTCGACGCGCGAGGCACGACGAGCCGGGAGGTAGCTCGCGAGAAAGGCAACCCCCAGCAAAAAGACGGGCACACCGATGAACGCAATCGGATCGTGGGAACCTATGCCATACAGCGCATCCGAGAGAGCTTGGGAGACAGCCGCGCAGGCAATCCCGCCAACCAGAGCGCCGACCACCACGGGCCGCAGAGCTTGCCGCAATAGCAGACGCATCACGTCGCGGCCGTCCGCCCCGAGCGTCATGCGGATGCCAATTTCACGGATGCGCTGGCTCACTCCGTAAGAGACGACGCCGTGAACTCCAATCGCCGCAAGCAGCAGGGCCAACGCTCCGAGCACGCCGGAGAGCCCCGCGACAATCCGCGACGGCGCCCGCCAAGCCTCCAAGTTGTCTGCCAGCTTGCTCACGCCCACAATCAAATTCGGGTCCAGGGCGCGCGCCGCCTCGCGAATCCCATTGATGGTCGCCACATCGCCGCCCTTGCTGTGCACCAGCAATTGCAATCTGTCTTGCTCTTCCGGTCCGGCCGGCATGTAAAAGAACAGCCCATCGGTTTGTCCTAAGTGCGAGGCCTGCGAATCCCGCACTACTCCCACGACCTGATACACTTTCTTCTCCCACTGCAAGCCAGTGGGAACGACTCCTCGTAGAGTCTTTCCGAGCGCATCCTGTCCGGGCCACAGCTTTCGAGCCGTGGACTCCGTCACCACCAAGACAGAAGCGTCCGACTGCGTCTCCGCTTCCGTGAACGTTCGACCGCGTACCATGGGCATTCCCAGCATCGCGAAGTATCCTGGTGAAACCACATTGAACTCAAACTGCCGCGATTCCGTCTCTCCTGCGGGCGTCAGTCCCGCGCCTAAAAAAGAATGGCTTAGCGGCGTGACACGCGCTTCCTCTACATCATCAACTCCGGGCAAGGCTGCAACCCGTGCCATCAATTCTCGCTGAAATGCCCGTGCCTTTTCCGCGCTATAGCCTTGCGACGGCAAATCGAACTGTGCCTGAGTGATCCCTTTCATCTCAAACCCCGGATCTACTGTTTGCGCCAAATACAGGCCTCGCATCAACAATCCGGCGGCGATCAGCAGGACCATGCACACGGCAATCTGGACGCCGACGAGCGTGCTGCGCAGCATTCCTCCGCGCGCCGCCTTCCCCATGAGCCCGGCGCCGTCGCTTTTAATCGCGCTGCCCAAGTCCTGCCGCGTCGCATGCAGCGCCGGCGCCAGTCCGAACACAATCCCCGTCAAAGCCGTCAACGCCAGCGAATATCCCCAGACGTGCAGGTCTGGACTGACATTCCACGCGAGCCGCGAAGCCCCAGGCATCGGCAAGTGCGCTAGAACAAACGGCACGATGCCCTCGACCGACCAGAACGCCACTATCGATCCTAGAGTCCCGCCAAGAAACGCAATCAGCAGGCTCTCCGTCAGCAGTTGCCGGACAATGCGCCAGCGGCTTCCTCCAATCGAAAGCCGGATCGCAATCTCCTTCTGCCGGGCGGAGGCCCTCGCCAACAGCAGATTCGCTACGTTCGCGCATGCAACCAGGAGAACCAATCCCACGGCCGCCAGCACCACGGCCCCTATGCCAAACACCAAGCTCCGTTCTTCCGGCCGCCCTAAGAAAGTCGCGCGATGAATCGCCAGCGTGGTCGTTCGCCCGGGATATTGCTGATCAATCCGTCCCGCGATCACGCCCAGGTCGGCGCGTACCTCTTCCATCGAAACGCCAGGCCGCAGCCGTCCGAGCAGCGCCAGCCAGCCGGTGTAGTCCTCGAGAAGCAAATCAGCGTCGGGTTCCAGTGCCTTTTGCATCGTCACCGGCGCCCAAAATTCGTTGGGCCAGGGGTCGAGCCCACGAAATCCCGGCGCCGCCACGCCAATCACCGTGAATTTGGCGCGGTTCAGGGAAACACCCTTTCCCACAATCTGCGGATCCGCGCCGAACTCGCTCCTCCACAGGGCGTCGCTCAGCACCACCACGGGACTCGCTCCCGGCGCGCGGCAATCCTCCTCCACAAACGTCCGACCCAGCGCCGGCCGCTCCCTCAGCACATCGAAGAAGTTGCAGGACGCCTCGGCTCCCGTCAGTTGTTTAGGGTTTTCTCCTCCCAGCGTCGCTTCCAAAAAGGGAGCATATGCCAGCAATCCGGAGAAAACGTGATTATTCGCCCGATAGTTTTTGTATTCGGAGTAGGAAAACAAGTCCGGCTCGCCATAAACGTTGCGCCGGACCTTCCCATGGAAAATCTGGTCCACACTCACGATCTGGTTCGCCCTTGGAACGGGCAGCAGCTTCAGGGCAACCCCGTTCAGCACGGAAAAAATTCCGGTGTTCACCCCGATTCCCAGCGCGACCGCCAAGACTGCGACCATCGTGAACCCTGGATTCTTCGCCAGCGTTCGCGTGCCATAGCGAAGGTCCTGCGCAATTTGCTCGAGCCAGAGCCAGCCCCAGGTACCGCGAGTTTCTTCTTTGACAAACGTGGGATTGCCGAAGGTGCGCATGGCGGAGTAGCGCGCTTCTTGCGGGTTCATGCCGGCGGCAATGTTTTCGGCGATCTGTTGTTCGATATGAAACTGCATCTCGTCATCCAATCGCTTTGCGATCCCCTCGCGACGGAACAAGGTCTGCAATCGCAGCGACAATCGCCGAGCCCACAACATGACAGTTCACTCCTACGTCGTCTCGCGAATCATTCCTCAGAAAATACCCATAACCCCTTTGTTTTCACTGGGCACGGTGCGGCTATTTTCATGGTTCGCTTGGGGCTCGAAATGAGCCATGACCTATTCGTACCTCAACGCCACCATCGGATCGACGCGCGAAGCGCGGCGGGCCGGCAGAAACGCAGCAAGCAACGCGACAGCTGTTACCAATACACTCGCTCCAATGAGACTCAGCGGATCGTGCGGCTGCAGGCCAAAAAGCAGTGAGCCAGCGCCGCGAGTGGCGGCGAGGGCGAGTGCGATTCCTAGAACGGTGCCGAGTGCGACCAACAAGATGGTTTGCCACAAGACCATGCCAACAATGCTCACTCGGCTTGCACCGAGAGCCATTCGAACGCCGATCTCGTTTCGGCGGTTCACTACAACGTACGAAATCACCCCATAGAGCCCGATCATGGTGAGCAGCCCGGCCAACGCACCGAAAAAGCCTGAGAGCAATGCCATCATCCTTTCGCGCACGAGTCGGTTCTCTATGTCTTTCCGAAACACGCTGAAATGCGACCTGATTTCCGGATTCAACTCGTTGAGCTTAGTCCTGAGTACAGAGAACACGGCGGAGGGAGGCGACGAAGAGCGGAGAAAAATGGAAACCCACGGTCCGTAAGCGGGGAACTGAGAAGCCGCACCGAAGCTCTCTGGTGGCGTCTCTTCGCGCAATCCTGCGTACTTTGTATTTTTCACGACACCAACAATCTCATATTCTGTCGAGGGATAGCCCGGTTCGGCCACCGATCGAAACGTGTTTCCAATCGGATGTACCCCACCCAGATACTTTCGGGCAAAAGCTTCGTTTACGACGGCGACATGAGGCGACGTCTGGGTGTCGCGATCGTTGAAATCGCGTCCCGTGAGCAGCGCGATTTGCATGGTCTCGAAGTAGCCCGGACTTACCCAGGTGAACTTTGACCATCCTTCGTGGCCACCGATTTGTAAGCCGAGCGTCCAACTGCTTCCGTCCAAAGGCACGTGCGTCGAAGTGGCCGCGGATTTCACCTGCGGGAGAGAGCGGACCTGAGTGAGCAAATCTCGAATGACAGCTGGGTACTGCTCGACATCGGCGAGATGCATGGGTTCAAGGTTGATGAAGGCCAGCAGCATGTCTTTCTCCCGGAAACCGGGATCGAACGTGGTCAAATTCCTGAAGCTGCGCATAAAGAGCAGCGCGCCCACGAGCAAAACAACCGAAATAGCAATTTGCGAGACAACAAGCATTCGCTGGAAGGAAAAGTGTTCGCGCCCCGTCGTAACGCCACGGCTCCCCGACTTGAGTGCGTCCGCGGGTTTAGCACGAGACGATCGAAACGCCGGCACGAGACTGAACACGAGGCAGGTCGTCACGGCAATCGAGGCGGTGAAGAGGAGGACACGCCAATCCAAGGCCAGGTTGAGTTCCAATACATTCCGTTCAGTGCTGAGTAGCCACAGGATGTTCCGGCCAAATATCGTTGCCAAGTACAAGCCTAGGAATGTGCCGCCTGCTGCCAAGAGCAACCCCTCCGTAAGCAACTGACGAACTAAGCGCCATCGCGAGGCCCCGCACGCCAGCCTCACCGCGATCTCACGTTCCCGCGTGCCTGCCCGCACGAGCATCAAATTGGCAAGGTTCGCGCAGGCGATGAGGAGTACGAGGCCGGTGATACCCAAGAGCAGCAAGAGCGATGCGTCATAGGTCTTACGCAGGTCACTCAAACCGTTCGCTGCCGGATAGGCAGCCAGGCGAAACGCGCGATAGATGCTCTGGGATTTCGTGCTGTACCCATCGGGCTCCGTGGCTTCAAAAAGACCAGGGCTGATAGCGTCCAGTTGCACGGAGGCTTGGTCCGTGCTCCAGCCCGGCTTGAGGCGCCCCATGGCTGTCAGCCAGAACAAGTCGCGCCGGGCCAGAACCGAGGTGGCTGGGCGAAATGCAGTGACGGAACAGAAAGGCTCAGCGAGGTCGAAATTGTTTCCAACCTCAAGACCGAAAAAGTCGGGAGGCGTCACGCCGAGGACTTCGGCAGGATGGCCTTGTATCAAGAGCTTACTCCCGATGGCTGAATCGCGGCCGCCAAACTCGCTCTGCCAAAATCCATAACTGATTACGACGCCTTGTATACCGCAGTCGCGGCGGTCGTCTTCGTCGGTGAACAGGCGGCCTCTGATAGGGGGCACGCCCAGAACAGCGAAGGTATTGCCGGTAAGCCAAAGAACCCGAGCCCTCCGTTGCTGTGAACCTTGGCCGACAGCGACTTCGTCGCTACCGGACCAGGCAAAAACGCCGGAAAAGGCCTCTTGGTGGGCGCGGAGTTGTTCGAACAGCGGATAGGTGAGGTTGGTATCACGGTCGCTGATCCCAAACCCGTGATTTCCGCCCTTGATCTCCACCAATGCTAGGGACTGAGGAGCCGAGACCGGCAAGCTCCGCAGCCGCACGCCATCGAGCAACTGAAAGATCGCTGTGTTTGCGCCGATTCCCAGGGCAAGGGTAAGTATTCCGGTTGCAGTGAAGCCGGCACTTCTCCGAAGCGTACGGAATGCATGGCGCAGGTCCTGGGCCATTTGCTCGGCCCGTACCCAGCCCCACGCTTCCCGCGTCTCTTCCTTGAGCAAGGTCGAGTTGCCGAAAGATCGCAACGCGGCGTAACGGGCTTCTTCAGGGCTCATGCCTGCGGCGAGGTACTCGGCAATTTGCTGTTCGAGATGGAATTGGAATTCGTCGTTTAATTGCTGAGCGTTTCGGTTGCGGCGGAATAAGTTTTGCAACTTGAGCCAGAATCGGCGGGCCCACAGCATGACAGCACCATCCTACGTTGTCTCCACGACCAAATTGATCGCGGAAGACAGACGACTCCAATTCTCGGCTTCCTTTTCAAGTTGCGCGCGGCCCGCAGCCGTCAGCGAATAAAACTTCGCTTGCCTTCCCGTTTCGGTTTCCTTCCATCTGGCCTTAATCCAGGCTTTTTGTTCTAGACGGTGCAATGCGGGATAAAGCGATCCTTGTTGCACTTGCAGCACTTCACCGGAGATTTGTTGAATGCGTTTCGCAATCGCCCATCCATGTTTCGGTTCGAGCGAAAGTGTCTTCAAGATTAAAAGGTCCAATGTTCCTTGAACGAGATCGTTTGGCTTCGCCATACTATGGTTATCTACAACACTGATTGTAGATTGTCAAGGTGTGCGTGGGGAAGATCAGAAAATAAGACCCCGTGCCATGACGCGCGCGAAAGAATTCCTCTTTGGCACCTGGGCCGGCCAACGGCGCGGACCAACTGCACGAGCCGGTCGGGCGCGCGTCCGCCTGCATCGCCAACACTGCCACTTCTTTGTCGGTGGCCCTGTGCGATCGCAAGACGGTGCGAGCTATTTGCGAAACCGATGAGACGCAGCGCGCTAGGTTTTAGGCCGCCATCCACTCAAAGTAAACCCGCAAGCGTTCGGTCCAATTCTGGCCCGGCATACAGACGTACTCGGCGTGACCCGTACAGCAGCGTCCAATTGATGGCGGCGTCCATCTGGCGTCCAAAACCGACCATTTCTAGGGGTGTTTTCAGCGACTCAGCCGCAGCATGCATAAAGGCAACCGAGTCATCGAGACTTATGGAGCGGGCGATGGGAATCGAATCCACGTCCGAAGTTTGGGGCCGAGCATGCAGAATCTTCCCGCGCATATCTTACGTCGCGAGCGACAGACTGAAATGGGAATACAAGCTGGGAATACAAGCGTAGTGCAATTCAGAACCCCGCCACCACCACGTGTCTGAACCCTGATGACCAAAAAAATCAAATCCTCACAAGGACGCTTGGGGGATTAGAGCGGGACCTGCTTGCCAAATGCTCGATTTTTGCGAAAGAACCTGCCTGAAGAAAAGACGGCCTACTTCCTCCGTACATCCGCCGGAGAGGTTGGCAACTCCGGCGCCTGTGATCTTACCTGTTTCCGATATCCTGTTCGATTTCTGGGCGCTTAGCACGCTTCGCGGCAAGGTGCCAGGACGTCCGCCAGTTTGAACCGTATCTACATACGCTCGCGGAGTGGGATCCGTCCGAGACCTATGAGAGCCCGAAGAATATTTGGACGCCCGCAAGCGTACTAACGCAATCACCAGACCTTTTGAAGATCCTTGAGTCCCTGCAAGTAGTCTTCCTTTTCGAGTCGGCTTTCGACTCCGAATTCCGTCAGGATAGTCATCATCTGTCCGACCGGTACCCCCGCGTACTTCGTCAGTTGTATCGCTCTTCCACAAAGCAAAGAACGGTGCGATTGCCAACGCCCAAGCCGGGACGAAACGATCCCTGTCCCTGTGGCAGCGGCAAGAAATTCAAGAGGTGTTGCGGGGCGTGAAGCGCGGCCAAATGGCCCGCGGCGTGACAGTGTAATGCGCGATCCGGCGCCCGGTACCACCACAGGTCTAAACTGATAAAAAGCTACGTCATTGGTCTGTGGGGCGAGTGAGGCAGTTCAGAACCCCTCAAAAAATCTAAGTGATCTTCTCGGCCCATTCAAGCCGTTAATCACGATCCTGGAGCAGTTTTGTATATCGCTCCGAGACGTGTGTTGGCGCGTGTCCCGACCAAAAGTGCTGAAGAACGTCAGGGCAATCTGACTTCTTCAACTCCGTGATGCGGAAGAGCTTCTATTTTGAGTCTTCTGGCGGTGAAGAATCGCTTTCCTCCCGGTTCGACGCGCTTCGCAGTGGTCCGTTGACCTTCATCGGGAGGCAACCTAAGATGAGCGGCCATGACGAACTCTTCGTCACCTCTGGAGCGAATCGTCTCGCATTACTGAAGCGCACGTAGAAGTGGCTCTCTGGGAAACCTTTGAGGAGGACAAGATGCGTCATCTTTCCGCGGCCATCGTTGTATTGCTGGTGTGGGCGGCAATCAGTTCGGCGCAATCGGCCACGCCCAGGCCCGACGATGCGGGAAAAGCGAAGGAAGAAATCGCGCGGATCGTGGGTTATGCAATGACCAGTGGCGGCGCGTCGGCTTTCCTCGAAACGCTGACTGACACAGTCGGAGGGAGAATCACGGGCAGCCCGGAATCCCAAGCAACAGCCGAACTCATTCTCAAGGCGCTTAAAGAAGCCGGACTGGAGAATGCGCACTTCGAGGGATACGAACTAGGTTCAATCTGGCGGCACGGGCGGGCGACGGCCGAAGTGATTTCTCCGGTGCATCGCTCCCTTTACATTGGCTCGTATGGATGGGTTCCAGGGACGCCTGGCCCGATCGAAGTGCCGGTTGCGGATTTCGGAACGCTCGACCCAGGCCGCGCACCCGCGCCGGAGAAGGTGCAGGGCGCTGCAGTTATCGTCGACCAGCAAAGCAGCGGCGTTTCCTCTGCGTACGCTGGATCACGCCTCATGATTGCGAGGCAAATGGCGCAGGCCGGTGCGGCGGCCATGTTCATTGTTTCGGACAAGCCAGACCGCATGGTGTACACGTCGGCGTTTGGATTCTATCCCCGAGGACCTCTGCCAATTCTGTCCATTGCGAGAGAAGATGCAGCACTGCTCCGGCGATTGCTGGCCAAGGGACCCGTGAAAGTACGTTTGGACATTGAAAATTGGTTTGACCGCGGCCCAGGACGCGAACACAACGTGGTTGCAGACATTGAGGGATGGGAAGGCCACGAAATGGTACTGCTGACAGCACATTTCGATTCCTGGGATCCCGCACAGGGCGCCAGCGACAATGGAGCGGGAGTCGCCACGGTGCTCGAAGCGGCGCGAGTCTTGAAAGCGCTCCAGGTCCGTCCCAAGCACACCATTCGATTTGTGTTTTTTTCAGGTGAAGAGCAACTGGCTAACGGTTCGCGAGCTTATGTGGAGCAGCATAAGGGGGAGCTGGACAACATTCGGGCGATGATCAACACCGACTCCGGCGCGCAGCAGCCACTGGGCTTGCAGTTAAACGGCCGCCAGGACCTGGAAGGCGCGACGAAGAAGTTGCTCAAGCCGCTTGCGCCACTAGGTGCCGACGGCGTGTCCTTGAACGCGGACTTTGACTCAGATCACGAATCCTTCATGGTGGCCGGTGTGCCGGCATACGCGCTGCTCGTCGAACGCGGCGATTATGACGTGCGGCACCACACGATTGTGGATACGTTTGAAAGGATTCATCCAAGCCTGCTGGGAATGCATACGGCAATGATGGCGGTGATTGGCTATCAGTTCGCCAATGCTAACGAACCCCCGGGGCGGAGGCTTTCGCCTCCGGAGGTCGTAGAGCTGCTGAAGAAGACGGGGCTCGAACCGCTTTACCGGCTGGAGTATCCGGACGCAAAACCGTAACAACGTTGTAGACTACTGGGCAGTTGTAAGTTCCCAGGAAAAAGTCGTGTGCAGCATTTAAGCGAAATTCGCTGCATTCGCTGGTCCAGTTCTCGCACCTATAATAGGTGCGTTCACACCATTACCTTCATTGCGGGCACGCGAAAATTCCTCGCTCCTTATACACTTTGCCTTCTTTCATCACGAACTCGACGTCCTCCAGCAACTTGATGTCTTTCAGCGGGTCCCCGCTTACCGCCACCATGTCCGCAGACTTTCCTGGCTTGATTGACCCGATCACATCCGAATGCCCGAGCAGGTCGGCCGCATTCGACGTCGCCGCCTGGATCGCCTGCATCGGTGTCATCCCGTACTTGACCATGAAAGCAAACTGTTTCGGACTGGTCCCGTACGGGCACACTCCCAGATCGGTGCCGAACGCCATTTTCACCCCCGCCTGCACCGCCTTACGGAAGTTCTCTCGCTGCTTCTCGCCCAATTGGCGATCGTGTTCCAGAAAATCGAGTGGGATGGTTCCCTTCCTACCCGCTTCCTGGATGCACTCTTCGTCGTAGATGTCCATGTCCAGATAGGTGCCGTTCTTCTTCGCCAGCGCGATTCCCTCGTCGTCAATCAGTGTCGCGTGCTCCACCGACGCCACACCCGCTCGAATCGCGTTCTTGATTCCCTCCGGATTGTGCGCGTGCGCTTCCACCCGCAGTCCAAAATTCCGCGCTTCCTCCACAGCCGCCTGTAGTTCTTCCGGCGTGAACTCCGTGGCCTTTGGGCTGCTCCCGTGTGTCAGCACCGCTCCGGTCGAAAGCACCTTAATGTGGTCCACCCCGTCATGCGCTAGCAGCCGTACCTTCTGGCGCAGTTCCCACGGACTGTTTGCTTCCCCGTAATGCAAATCCCACGGCAGTCGGATATCGGGCGCCTGGCCGGTCATAGCTCCGGCGCCGCCCGTAATGGTGATGTAGGCTCCCGCCACATACATGCGTGGACCGATGATATCTCCTTCGGCGATTGCGTCGCGCAGCGCGACATCGTTCAGTGCCCGGTAGGTTCCCACATCCCGCACCGTCGTGAACCCGGAGTGCAGCGTTGCCCGCGCGTTCGGCACGGACTCCAGCACCACTTGCGACGCCGTCTTCTTGAGCACATTGAACGGGTCTCCGTTTTCCAGCCCTTTGCCATCCGCCAGGTGTGTGTGGCAGTCGATGAACCCCGGCAAAACCGTCTTGTCTGAGAGATCGATAATCCTCGCCCCGGCCGGAATCGCCAAGCCCTTCCCCACGGACTGAATCTTCCCACCAGCAACTATGATGACTTGGTCGGTGAGGACTATGCTTGCGTCTGGATCGACGAGACGCCCAGCGCGGACCGCCGTGACCTGTGCCGCGGCGATCGAAGAAAAAGCGCAGGCCAACGAAGCTAAGACTGCATTTTTCATGGTTGTCACCTGCAAGACGTTAACGCAATCCTGGTTTTGGAACAGCCTGCGGCTGCATTCCGCAACATCGATCCAGTCCTTTGGTCCTCAATTTACCCCAATTCTAATTCAACGACGATCCCCGACAACACGCAAGTTCTCCGGGGGGTATTCAATCCGAAAGAGAATAGCGGCAGGATTTAAGCCAAGTTGAATGTCCATCTCTCATCCCTGACTTTGTGCTATCAACCGACGCGCGGATACAGACTCTTCCGTCTCTAGGTAAGATCATGTGACGTTGCAAATTTGAATTGTTGTTGACAAAAGGCAGAATGGGCATAGAATCGCCTGACAAATCAAGTCACGTCACGTCCAAGAGTGGGGATGTCACAAACTGCCTGGGGGTGGTCCATGATGTCCAAGCTGGGCCGTTTTTCTATTTTTAACGCACTTCTGTTAGTTGTTCTTTTCTCTGCAGGCGCGCTGTCCGCACAAATCATCACGGGAGAAATCACAGGCACGGTGACGGATCCGTCCGGGGCGTCTGTGCCCAACGCGACGGTCACTGCGACGTGCACCGCGACGAACGCGTCGCGCACCATTGCGACCGGCGATTCGGGCAGTTACGTGCTGTCGAACCTTCCGCCGTGCTTATATAGCCTGAGTGTCTCGGCCCCAGGGTTCAAGACGTCCCTCAGCAAAGCGGACGTCGAAGTCGGCATCACCATCAAGAAGGATTTCGCGCTCCAGGTGGGTCAGAAGGCGGAAACGGTGATGGTTGAGGCCGCTTCGCCGCTGGTGGATTACTCGCCAGGCGTGAACACCGACGTGGACACCAAGGCCATCCTGGATCTGCCGACCGAAGGCCGCGACTTCAAATCCATTCTCGGCCTCACACCGGGCGTGCAGCGCTCCCCGGGCGGAGGCTTTATGGACGTCAGCATCAACGGACAGCGGACGAGCACCAACAACTATATGATCGACGGCGTGCCCAATAACGACCGCTTTTACGGCAACGAGCTGGTTGGCCAGCCCGGACTCCTGGGGGTTCCTTCCGCGCTTCTCGGCAACGACTCGATTGGGGAATATACGATCCAGCAATTGCCTACCGCGGAAAACGGTGTCAAGGGTGGGGCGGCCATCAACGTGACGTTGAAGAGCGGTACCAACGGCTTCCACGGAACGGCTTTCTACTTTGGCGACTACGATTGGCTCAATGCAAACAACTTTTTCTCGACCACAAGGACGGCCTACCACAATCATAATTACGGGGGCACGCTGGGCGGTCCCATCATCAAGGACCGAACCTTTTTCTTCGTCAACTTCGAAGCGCAACGAAACAAGTCCCTGGCTCCTTACAACGTGATCCTGCCGACACAGGGCGACCTCCAGGCGGTGACAAATTTTTTCAACTGCGCGCCCGGGAATACAGCCTCTTGCCCGATTGACTCCGGGACCGGCAATCCCATCGTCACCAATACAAATAATCTGCCGATGAACTCTGCAGGCTTGGCCTTGTTGAAGTATTACCCATGCTCAGATGGCGCGGGCGGCACTGTTCAGTGTACTCCCGGGGCTGCCAGCGCAACTGTGCAACCCGGAGGGTTTACGCAGACCGTTTTGCTTCCCGACATCAACACCCTTCCCGGCAGTTTCATTATCAAGATTGACCACAAGCTGAACAACAAAATGAGTCTTTCCGGCCGGTATCTTTATGCGGACAGCGTGCAATCCGGTCCCGCCTTCGGCTACACGATTCCCCCGGCAGCCGGAAGCGGCCTGGGCGCAGACGGATTTAACAGCATTGTGCCCACGCGGGTGCAGTTTGCCGGCGGCAATTGGATCTACAACATTGCTGCCAACAAGATCCTCGATGTGCGCTTCAGCTGGTCGCGCTTCTCCCAGATTCTGGCGCCAAATAACAAGATTGATCCCCTGAGCTTGGGCGTCGACACGGGTCCGCTGAGCCCCCTCGACTTCGGCGTGCCGCCTGTTTATGCCAGCAGTGTGACCTATGGGAACATCGGCGGCATCCAGGGCTACCCGCTCAGCACCCGCCCCACGCAGACCTATGATGTGTCGGCCCATACTACCTGGATCAAAGGCAACCACACCTTCAAATTCGGTGGTAACTATCAGCGCGCTTCGACGGGCAGCCTGCGGAATCGTGCCCGGACGGGCCTGTTCAGTTTCCAGGGAGACAACGAATTTACGGCCGCGGACCCGGCGAATAACATTACGATCCCTGGCTACGACATTGTCCTTACGCAATTGCTCCTTGGCCGGATGGATCGGGCCGCCCGCTCTTTCGGCGACACTGCACGTCACATCTACCAACCCACTCTAGGACTCTTTTTCCAGGATGAGTGGAAGGTGACGCCGCGTGTGACTGCCAGCTACGGCCTGCGCTGGGATCTGAACGGAGCGCTTGGTGAAACCGGCAATCGTGGCTCCAATTTTTTCCCCAACCAGGGTCTGGTCCAGTTAGGCAAAGGACTCCCCCGTCTTTATGACTTGGACCTGCATGATTTTGGGCCACGCGCCGGACTGGCTTGGGACATCTTCGGCAACGGCAAGACCTCTTTCCGAGTCGGTTACTCCATGGCTTACGACGTGGCGAATTTTGCGGCTATTCTCGCGCCTTACCTCTATCAGGGGGCGCGCGCTGGCGCCTTTACCAATTCCGACTTAGGGGTCTTCTCGGTCACCGCCGATGGGAACGAGGATGTGGGCACGAACCTATCGACTCTTTTCGAAGCATTTGGGCCCAATACGTGCTACAACCCTGCGGTCAACACCGGGTCGCCCGACTGGGTTTGCATCGGCCCGCAAGCAGGAAGCCCGAACCCGACCACGCCCTTCCAAACCTATGGCGCCAATCCTACAGGCACCTCGCCCTTCAACGCATTCGGGACCGTTTCTCCCTTGCGGACGCCAAGAATCCAATACTACAACGCCACCATCCAGCATGAACTGTTCCCGAATAATGTCCTTACGGTCAGCTACGTCGGCGCTCATGGCACGAACATGCTCCTGAACCGCCAACTGAATCTACGTCCGATCGGCTGCTGGAGCGACTTGATCAACCCCGCGACGATAACCCCCTCGAACCCCACTGGCGATCCGTACGGACAGCTAACCGGCGGTCCGATGAGTGCTAACAATCCCACTTCTCTAAATTGCAATCGGCCGTTTGACTCGGTCTTCCAGACTGGCGGTGTGCCTACATTCAAGTACGTCAACCAACTCACCAACGACGGCTTTTCACGCTACAACTCGATGCAGGTCACCTACCGGCAGCGCAATTGGCGCGGGCTCAACACCATAGTCAACTTCACCTGGTCGAACTGCATCGACACCAATTCCGTCAATCGCGGCGGTTCGTCTACGCTTCCGATCGCGGAGAATCCGTACAATCCCAGAAGTAACCAGGGCCCCTGCGACACGGATGTTCGGAGGAACTTCAACACGGGCATCGGGTACGACTTCCCGAAATGGAGTGCAATAGGCCGCTTAGGAGACGGCTGGCAGATTGGGAGCGTCGCCACCTACGCCAGCGGGCGGCCGTGGACAGCGCTGCTCTCGAGCGGCGCGGATAACTCCGGACAGGACCTCACCTACCAGAGGCCAGACTGCGTCGGAAAGCCCATCTACCAGTTTAGCGATCCCAACAGCCCCACCATTACCAATGTGCCCGCGGTCTTTGCCATTCCAGCCGACGGAACCATCGGTACCTGCGGCCGCAACGCCTTCCGCGGCCCGCATATCGTCCAGTGGGACTTCAACCTGAACAAGACCACCAAGATCACGGAAAAGATTAGCCTTCAGCTCCGCTTTGAGGTCTTCAACCTGTTGAACCATCCTAATTTCAACGCGTTACCGGCTGGGGTCACGATTTCTCAGAAAAAGATAGACAGCTTCCCGAACACCAGCTTCTCCACGTACGCGCAAACGCCCGACGTCTCCTCGGGCAACCCCTTCCTCTCCCAGGGCGGCCCGCGGGCGGGGCAAATCGGGGCGAAGATCATTTTTTGATCTCGGCTCCTGGCTTTGGCACCGAAAAAGGAGTCTGCTACAATGCAGGCTCCTTTTTCTTTTATGCGGCGCGCTTGCATCCTTTGCCTCTTCGTTCTGTTGCCCGCGCTAGCCGCGGCAGCCACAAACCGGCCCAACGTTATCGTGATCACCTTGGATACGGTCCGAGCTGACCGCATGGGCTTTCTGGGCTCCAAGCAGGGTTTGACGCCACAACTCGATGCGCTGGCGAGTCAGGGCGTGGTGTTCGAGCATGCCTACTCCCAGGCGCCCATTACGCCGGTTTCTCACGCGACCATACTCACCGGGACTTTCCCGCAATACCACGGCATCCGCAACTTCGGCGACCGCCTGCCGCCAAGCGTCCCCTTTCTACCCGAGATTCTCCACGCCCAGGACTACGGCACGGGGGCCTTCGTCGGCAGCATCATCCTCGACCCGAAAAACGGGTTTGCCTCCGGATTCGAGCGCGGCTTCGATGTCTACAATGCAGGCTTTCACCGGCAGAAGACCGGGGAGCGCCGCGAGGCTTCCATGCAGCGCCGCGGCGACGTGACTCTGGGATACGTGCTCGAATGGCTTGGCCAGCAGAAGGGCAGTCCGTTTTTCCTGTGGTTTCACCTGTGGGACGCGCATGACCCGTACAATCCACCCGAACCGTTCCGCAGCCGGTTTCCGGGCGCCCCTTACAACGGGAGTATCGCCTATGTGGATGCCACGGTGGGGAGGCTGCTCGACTATTTGCGGAACCAAGGGCTGTATGACAATGCGCTGATCGCCATCGCCGCCGATCACGGCGAATCCCTGGGCGACCACGGCGAACTGACCCACAGTATTTTCCTTTACGACGCTACCATCCACGTGCCCCTGCTGCTCAAACTTCCCGGCAATCGTTTTGCCGGTCAACGCGTCAAGGCCGTTGCAAGCCTGGTGGATCTGGCGCCAACCCTTCTCGACGCGCTGGGGCAGACGCCGCCTCCGGCCATGCAGGGCCGTTCGCTGCTCCCTCTAATTGGAAATCCGCACCCTGAAAACCGTCCTTCGTTTGCCACTGGCGACCACTCCGAGCGCTCGTTCGGCTGGAGCGCGCTTGTGTCTCTGCGCAACGGCAACCAGCTTTACGTGCGCGCGCCGTCGCCCGAGCTTTATGATCTGGCTTCAGACCCTGGCGCGAAGATAAATCTCTATCCGCGCAACCGAGCCGCCGCGGTGCGCCTCGCAATCCAGCTGGATAGTTTGGTTAAGCGCATCAGCGCAGGCGCACCTCAGGCCTTGCAGGACGGACTCGACGAAAAGAGCAGAGAAAAGCTCCGTGCGCTAGGCTACGTGGCGTCTGGAAAGACCACCGCGCTCACAAGCATTGACCCCAAGGACCGCATCGATGTGGCCAACGATATGCACGATGCCAGCCTGGCCATTGAAGAAGGGAAGGAAGCCACCGTCATCCCGCTGCTGCTGAGCGTCGTGGCCAAGGACCCGCAAATCCAAGCGGCGCAGTATTACCTCGGAATCGCCTACTCGCGGAATGGCAACTTTGCGAAAGCCATCCCTCCCCTACGCAAAGCCATCGAACTGCGGCCGGATGCGCTGATGGCACAGTACGAGCTGGCCATCTGCTTCTATGAAACCGGCGATCTGAATGCCGCTGCCACGTATTTCGAAATCTTGGTGGAAAACCGGCCCGATTGGAGCGACGCCCGCTATTCTTTGGCCTCCATTTATGCCCGTACTGGACGGCCTCAGGAAGCGGCCAAAGACCTGCTCATAGTCCTCCAGGGAGAGCCGGACCACTACCGCGCCAACCTGCTTCTGGGGCGCATGCTGTTTCTGAACGGCACTTTCGCCGAGGCGTTGCCTTACCTGGAAAAGGCCGCGGCGGTACAAACGGATTCCGGCGAGGCACATTCCTTCCTGGCGGATGAATACGAGAAACTTGGCCGCGCCGGAGATGCCGCACGCGAGCGCGCCGAGGCTGAGCGGCTAAAACAACCGAACCGCCCGTGAATCCGTGCCCTTCTTTGTTCTTTGTGTGCCTGTTACGACCGCGTATTTTGCGCGGCGCTTAGCTGGGCCGTATCGGGCCGTATCACCTCCCTGGACATCCAAAACCCGCAACTATATAATCCCGTTTCCAATCAAGGGTGAACTATGGTCTCGCGAAGTGTTTCCGGTCTCCTGTTGTCGGTTTCTTTGCTAGCTATCCCTGTCTTCGGACAGGACGCAAGCGCTCCCAAGGCTAAACCGCATGTCATCATCCTTGGCGTCAATGGTATGGAGCTTGACATTGTTCGTCCGCTGCTTCTCAAGGGCCAGATGCCCAATTTGGCAAGCGTGATCGACAGAGGCGCTTACGGAAAGTTGCGCACCGTCTCCGCCCCCAATTGCCCCCGCGTCTATTCCACACTCTTCACCAGCACCTATCCTGAAGAACACGGGGTAACCGGCTTCCTCGTCGGCGGAATTACCGCCAACACCAATATGCTGAAGGAAGAGCCCCTCTGGTCGATGCTTTCCAAGAACGGCATTACCGTAGGCATGGCCAATGTGCCCGCAACTTTTCCGGTCATGCCTGTCAATGGTTACATGATTAGCGGCATGTTGACTCGCGGTAAGAACTGCGAAGACGGTGTGCTCTGTGCGCCGAAACTCAGCGAAGTGATGGGCGGAGATGCGGTCTATCCCAGAAGCATGCAAGCTGAGTTACTCAAAAATGTGGGCGACTTCTATATTGACTGCGAGCGTATGCCCTCGGCCGCTGACTTGAAAGGCCACGAAGCGGCTGTGATTGACCGATGGCTGGCAAAGGTTCAGCTCATTCGCGACCAGCAGACGAAGCTGTTTGATTATCTCCTGACCCAGCACTCCACCGATTTTACTTTCATGGTGCAGTCCTGCGAGGACCGCACTGGCCACTGGCTCTACCCCATTACGCCCTTCCATGTTGGCTACAATCCCAGCATCAACAACGTTCGTCTGGACGCCTTTCCAAGCCAGTACATCGCATTTGATAAAGTCTTGGGCACTGTATTGAAGCATGTGGACGCCAACACTTATTTATTCATCGTCTCCGACCACGGCATTAAGCCGCTCCGTGAGTTCGAGGAGAAAGATCCACACGCACATATGGACCATGAGAAGACCACCCCGGTCATCGCCAAGCACGATTTTGCCGATGGCGACGACGTTCCCGGTTCGTTTTTTGCCATCGGGCCAGGGATCAAGAATGACTTCCGGCTCATGGGGTTGGGAGCCAGTGTGTACGACATTGCGCCGACCGTCTTGCATATCTACGGCCTCGAGCAACCAATGCAAATGCGCGGGCGTATTCTCATGGAAATCTTCGACGGCACGGAGCATAAAGTAGCGGAGAAGAAGTAATCGATCGGCCCCTGCCGACCAACAGCACTTCTTGCATCTACGCCGTTGCGTAGTCAGTGGCGAGGTACTGTTGCTCGCAGGCTCTTAGCTCGGTCTCTGGCTTGCTGTGCCGGCCCTGCCTTCCCAAGTCCCGCATAAGCCTGCGCCAGCAGCTCAAACAGATCCGCATTGCTGTCCAAAGATTTAGTGCTCTCTTCAAGGAACTCCGCCGCGTCTGCGAACTTCTTCTCACGAAGCAGGGCTTTTGCAAGACCTATCTGTGCCTCCGCGCTCGCGGGTTGTAACAGAAGTGCCGCTTCGAATTCGTCCTCCGCCGCTGTTGCATCATTCGATTTAAGATAGACCTGCCCCAGCAGCAGCCGCGTAGCGAGCTGTTTCGGGTTCAGTTTTAAGCTTGTTTGCAAAGCGTGTCGCGCGCCGGCCGAATCGCCGCTCAGCTCCAGCGCTCGCCCGTAATCGTATGCCAAGGTTGCATCATCGGGGCGCACCTCGCATGCCCGTCCCAGATAATAGGCAGCGTTTGAGTAATTTTTCGATTCCATTTCCAAGCGGCCCAATTGCGATAGGCCAATTTCAGATTGATTGTCCAATCGCAGCAATTTCTCTAAGGCCGTTCGTGCTTTTGCCGTTTGCCCATCTTCGGAGGCCATCATCGCGACATGCAGCAGGTTTTGTTCTTCGACCTTGTCCTTGGGGTCGGGCAACAAGGAAGGTTCCGGAACATCGGTTGAGGATCGCGCATCCGCCACCCCCAAATACCCAAGCGCCCGCAGCTCATCGATTGTGCCGGGGGCCACAGCTGTGGCTGAAGGTCTTCCTGCGGCCGGCGTCTTGGCAATTAGTTCTGCAAGCTCCTTGCGCAGTTTCTGCACCGTGCTGTCCCACGGCACGTAGTTGTTTCGGGCTTCTCTCGGGTCAGACCGGAGATCGTACAATTCCGGCCGTGGGGCTTCGATGAATTTGAAGCCATCCCTTCTGACCGACCGCAGGGGAGCCCATCCAAAGCGCAACGGATAGTCGGTCTCGCCAAAAACAGTCCGGGAAGGCGCTTCGATGCCGAGGAATGTGGGCTTCAGTGAAGTGCCATCCAGACTTGCTGGCACTGGAACGCCAAGTAGGTCCAAAATCGTGGGCAGAAGGTCTATCGTCCGCGCCTGCTCAACAACCACTTTGCCCGCTTCCTGCTCATTTGGCAGCTTCACAATCAAGGGAATATGGGTTGTCGAATCGTAGAGAAGAATCCCGTGCGTGTCTTCGCCGTGCTCGCCCAATCCTTCCCCGTGATCCCCGACCACAACAATCAGGGCTCCCTCAAACCAGTTTTGTTCCTTCAGGTATGTGAGGAAGTGACCCAATGCCGAATCCGCGTACGCAACTTCCCCATCGTAGAGGTGATCCTTGTACATCTCGGAATACGGCGGAGGCGGCTCATAGGGATCATGCGGATCATATAAGTGCACCCAAACGAAATGTGGCCCTGTCCGGTGCGCATTTAGCCATGTCTCTGCCCGTTGCACTACCTCCATGCCCCGGCGCTCAAGTCGCCCCCATCGCGATTTCGTCTCGGTCTTCTCTGGAAAATTGTCATAGAACTCGAATCCGCGATCGAGACCCGGTGCCAGGGTCTTGCTATCCAAAATGACTGATCCAATAAATGCTGCGGTTTGATAGCCTCGCTTCTCGAGCAATTCTGCCAGCGTGAAACGATCGGCCGTCAAGGGTACGCCAAAGTCGCTCACCCCATGGGAACTCGGCAGCAGCCCGGTCAGAATGCTTGCGTGCGAAGTGTTCGTAATCGGGCTTGGCGTGAATGCTTGCGCGAACCGAATGCTCCGCTTTGCCAGTTGATCCATCGCGGGAGTTTGGACCCGCGCATAACCATAACAACCCACGTGGTCGCTCCGCAGCGTGTCGATGGTAATCAGAAAAACATTCTCGCGGGGCATCTCTTCGCCTGCGCCGACCCAGGCGGTGAGGATCGCGGTGGCCAAACACCAATTGAAAATGAGTCGCAGGGTCCTCACGACGTTTGAGCGTAGCACACGCACCGCTTGCGATGCGCTGTCATTTGCCTTGACTCAGGTTCTTGGTGCCTTCACAATTCAATCGCTGGGCCCATGGTTCTTCCGCTGCTCGCTGCCCAGGAGGCTCAGGGAGAGAGCAAAAGCTTCCGGAGAAATGGCTGCCCGTGAAACAATTCAGGCCTGCTGGGGATCCGCGCGCTGCGGCTCGCTTTTTGCAGTGCGGCTGCGTATTGTCCTGTTTGCGAGTCTGCTCCTCTCGATGCCCTCCGCAGTCCGTTCGGATGATTTCTGGAAGCATAAGCCTCCTGCGCAGTGGTCCGCTGCGGAAGCCCTGAAGTTAGTGCGAAGGCCGCCGTGGGCAAGGCTGGAAGTTGTGGTCTTCGGCGAGAAGGAGACTGAAGCGGCCTTCAGCGTTCCCACGGGTACAAAACACTGCGACCCGGATGCCATCGACCAAAACGGGAATTGCATGCAGAAAGGGCGAATCGAGGCGCCGCTCGATTCTTCCCGTCAGATGGATGCAGCGCCGCTAATCAAACCTTGGGCCGGCATCCTGGTGCGCTGGGAATCAGCCGCTCCCGTCGCCCAGGCCTTTGCTCGGCTCGCGGAACTCGGCGAGGGACCAGCCGCGGCGTTTTACGCCCCTCCGCCGCGTCTTCCAGTGGATCGCTACGTCATCACCGTAAAGCTCGAGCAACCTGGCCGCAAGGGTTTCGAGCCCTTTGCCGTTAGCCCAGCCGGTAAACCCGTCTTGGTCGCCACACTAAAAACACGGCGTAGCATCGTCGTCCCTCTTGAAGTCGAGTTTACCGGAGTCGGTGCGAGTTCTTCAGTTCACTACTTTTTTCCTCGAACGATCGATCGAGTCCCTCTGCTCGGCCCCGGACGCGACTGGGCGGAATTCACCTTGCTCGGAACTGGCTTCACCGTGCACTGCAAATTCATGCTCGACCCCGAGTTCCTCGGGCCAATTGACTCACGAGAGAATCCGTAGCTGTTACCTGGTTTGGGCAATTAGAATCATACGACCCCCACCCTTGTGTCCTCCCGAGATGCGCGGGGAGAGGCTATGAAAAACAAAGCAATGTACATCGCGGCGGCGGCAAGCTTCGGTTGGCCAAGTAGGCCAATTCAGGATTGTGGCGCCGTACCTTGGTTAGATTTATCCTCGTTCGCAACGAGGAGGCCGGGGGGTTCGAATCCCCTCTCGTCCACCAGATTCCAAACGACTTAACCGGTTTTTCGGAACTGAATGAGTTGGCCAAGTTGGCCAATTGAAGGGGTTTTGGCCAACTTCTCGCCACCGGAACAGCCCGGAAGCTCGAACCCTATTCCAATTGCCGGTCATGGGCCAAAACCAGAAACACGTCGAGGATTTGGAAACGGATAGTGGGCACCGTGAAGAAGTCGATGGAGACCAGCTGCTTGGCGTGATTCTCTAGGAATGTGCAAAAGGTCTGAGAGGGCGGTTTGCGGCAGCCCACCATGTATTTGCTGACGCTGCTCTCAGCAATGTCGATGCCGCGTTTGAGCAGTTCGCCATGGATGCGGGGCGCACCCCAACTGGGATTCTCCCGGCACATCTTGCGGATCAGATCTCGGACGTCGCGCGAAATGAGAGCAGCACGCGAACGGAGGATCGAGGACAGGGTTGCGAGGAGTGTCGTTACGAGGCCGGTTAAAGAGGCTGGCTGCGAACCTCGCCCCGAACTCTGGTCCATTACATTACATATAGACCGTGTGAAGGCCGTACGCGCAGAAGTTTTAGGCAACTATCGTAGGATTCCTGATTCCATCGGTTGCCGCGTTTCCAGTGTTTCGCAACAAGGAAATCGCACCGTTTCGCAGCGGATGACATTTTTGGCGAGGGACAACGGATATCATCGCTCCCACCGCTAGCTGCATGATTCAGTCCGGAATGCACAGGAATGCCGTGTCTCCGGCCTCTACAACAGCTTTCCTGAACCCTGGCGGAGCGTTACGATTCGATCGCACTTAACACTCGCAAATCTCTCCTTCGATCCGTCCGGCCAGCTCACCTGCACGGCCTCGATTTCCGGTTGGTCTCCCAAACCGAAGTGGACGCGCACGTCGTTCGCGCTCAGATAACTCGAATCCGTATGAACACGCCTTACTAGCGCGTCGTTGCCGCGCCGGATGACGGTCACCCGCGCGCCGATCGCAAAGCGATTCACTTTTTCTGACTCAAGCTTCACCGTGAGCCAGTGTCGGCGCTGGCCTATCTGATTTCGAAGCAGCCGAACCGGACCGTTATTGTTCGCAACGACGATATCAATAGCGCCGTCGTTGTCGATGTCACCGAAAGCGGCGGCACGACTAACCTCCGCTATTTGGAACACCGAACCGGCTTCGGGCGACACCTCGCGAAACCGCCTACCGCGACCCTCGTTATGAAATAACTGCTTGCGCTGGGCATATCGGGATCCGCGGGCGGGCCATGCGCTTCCGAGCGTGACGCCACCATTGGCAATGAAAAGATCCAGCCAGCCGTCGTTGTCATAGTCGAACCATTGGGCGCCAAAACCCGTGTAGCCGAATGTCGGTTGCAGCAGGCCGAAATCAGCGGTGGCATCATCGAACTGTCCGTGAGCATCGCCCCGAAAAACGCTGACGCCCTCGCGGGTGAGATTGGTCACGAGCAACACCAGGCCGCCGTTATTTTCAACATCCGCAAGCGTGACTCCCATGCCGGCCTTTGCCAACCCATCCATGCTGTAAGCGACGCCCATGTCCAGCGCCGATTCCCGGAATGTACCGTCTCCCTGGTTCAGCCAGAGTAGGTTGGCGGAGGTGTCATTGGCGACGTAGATGTCGGTGCGGCCGTCGCCGTTGAAGTCCGCGCATAGCACGCCGAGAGCCGGCCCGTACGAGCTATTGATCCTAGAGGCTTCCGTGATGTCTTCGAACTTGCCGTTCCTGAGATTGCGGAACAATCGCGACGGAACGGCGTGATACATTTTCGGCGTGCAATAGTCAGGCTCGCCAGCTGGCGACGAGCAGCCACGATTGCCTTCGACCGTGAAATCGACGTAGTTGCAGACAAACAGATCAAGCCAACCGTCGCCATCCACGTCAACCCATGCCGCGCTGGTCGACCAGTGAGTATCGTCTACCCCAGCTTGTCGCGTCACGTCGGCAAAGGTGCCGTCACCGTTATTGTGATAAAGAACGTTGTGGCCGAAATTCGTGACGTACAAATCGAGAAAGCCGTCATTATCGTAGTCTCCAACGGCTACGCCCATGCCATACCCGATATGTCCCACGCCGGCCATTTCAGTAACATCGACGAAGCGCAATTCGCCCGTTTCTGCCAGCAGATTCTTGAAGAGCCGGCTTCCTGGCTTCCAGCCCGATGGCGGGGGCGACAAGAGTTTGCCTCCGTGGTCCAGCCGCGTGCCTTGCACGAGATAGATATCGAGATCGCCATCGTTGTCATAATCGAGCAGAGCCGCGCCCGCACCCATAATCTCGGGCATGTAGTGGCGGCCTGTGGCAAAGTTGAAATGCTGGAAATTGAGCCCGACCTCGGTCGCCACGTCCCGGAAGGCCGGAGACGCGTGCGCCCGGACGCGCGGGACGCCGAGGCCGAACGTGGCGAGCCCTTTCAGAAGATCGCGGCGGCGCAGCGGGCCTCCTTGTCCGCTCCCTGACGGTCGCTGATGGTTCAGCGTGGAACCAAAGTTCGTGAAACCCTGTAGGGGCCGGGCACACCCGGCGCACTCCACTATTCCGCACTCTGCAGCGCCTTCAGGTCGTGATCGATACTCGCGAGTAACTCGGACTGCCCGTAGCGGGAGGCGGCATCATGCGCACGCTGGAGGTACTCAAGTGCGTGTGCACGATCTCCGGCGCGGGCATAAGTCGCACCGAGCGCATAAAGATAGACTGGCGTCTTGTCATCGTCTGGCGTCAGTGCGCGCTGGAGTTGGTGGATGGCCTCATCGTATTTTTGCTCGTTGACTAAAATGCGGCCGAGATGAAAGCGAGCGAGCGGATAATCCGGACGATCATTAATGGCCGCCCGAAATTCTTTCTCCGCGTCTGCCAGGCGGCCCAGTTGCTCGTAAATGGCACCCAGGTTGTTGTGAGCCTCGGCATAATCAGGGTTAATCTCCAGTGCGCGCTGGTATGCTTTTTCTGCCTCATCGAAATGCTTTTGCATGTAAAGCAGAACTCCGTAGTCGCACCAAGCATCAGATCGGCCGGGGTTCAGTCTCGTAGCCGCTTCGAAATGCTGCTTGGCCTTCCCCGGATCGCCAGCCCGGCCATATAACGATATGAGATTCACATGGGCCTGCACGTTACCGGGATCGTTGGCCAGCGCGGCTTCGTGCTCGCGAATCGCTTCGTCGAGCCGGGCGGCTTTTTCCAGTTCCGCGCCGCGCTGCAGGTGCGCCTGCGAGCTTAGATTCAGCTCGTGGATCCGCTGAAAGAGCGGATCGTCAAGCGGTGGCTCGCTTGTGACGTTCTTCGCGTAAGCTGCGATGTGCCGTTCCGCTTCCGGTTTGCGGCCCAGCCTGCGAAGCTCCGCGGCCAGCGCAAAGTGTGCGACACCGTAAGCCGGGAACAGTTCGCACGCCTTGCCGTAAGATTCAATGGCCGCCGCATGGTCGCCCTTCGCTGCTTGCGCCCGCCCCAGGCCATACCACGCCTGCGGACATTCGCGCCGGTCGTCTAGAATACGGCAGTAGAGCGTGGCCGCGCCATTCCAGTCGGGAACAGCGATCAGGCTTTCCGCAAGGCGTATCTCGGCGGCTAAGTCGCCGGGCCGGATTTGGAGCGCTGACTGCAATGTTTTCACGGCACGATCGAATGCTCCCTGGGCCATTTGCACGGCGCCGAGGAGATAAAGCCAATCAAAATTCTGTGGATCCAGCGAATGTGCGCGGGAATAGGCGCGCTCGGCCGCGTCGTACTGCTGGTAGGCGTGAAGCGTCATTGCCAGTGCACCGGCGATTGCAGGATCGCGCGGCCGCTCCCTGGCATTCCGTTCCGCTAGCTCGACCTGAGCCCGAATGGCTGGCAGAAAGCCGGACGCGTCGACCTGGGGCAGCTCCGGCAGGCGTTGGCCTTGCGCGCGTATACACAGAGCGGCAAGTGCAAGGAGGAGTCCGCACGAACAGGCACAGGCACGCATAAGGCAATTGTATTGCCCAGTGGCGGCTGCTCGCTTACGGCTTACCACTGGAAGCGGAGGCCCAGGCGGAACTGGCGCTCGTCAATGCCCTCGCGTGCCAGGTCGCAATTTCCATTTATGCCGCCGTTTAGTTGCATAAAGGTACCTGGATCGGTCACTCGGCCGGTTATCGGATCGTAGGCGCCTGCGTCACCAAGGAGATTGTCGAGAGCGTTGGTACAGAAGTGAGGCGTGTTCGTGAAGTTGAACGCCTCGGCCCGGAACTGTATATGCAACTGCTCTTTCACCGCGAAATCGCGGAATAACCCGAAGTCCCAATTAAACAGACCTGGGCCGCGCAGATTATTGAAGCCATTGTTACCGAGAGAGCCAGTAAGGCAAGATCCTGGGTTGTTGGGGTCGTACGTTTCCCCAAAAGCAAACGGATCGTACCAAAAGCCGGACGTACTGCCGATCTTTTTCGGCTTCCCGAACGAATTGCTCATCGGCGGAGAATTGCCTGGCCAGGCGGCGCCACAATCGCCCCAAACGGTGAACGGCGTGCCGCCAAAGGCGCTGATCAAATTGTTAACCTGCCATCCGGACACCACAGGTGTGAGAGCGCCTTTGCTGCCCAGCCACTTCTGGCCTCGGCCAAACGGCAGGTCCCATACGCTCGTGATTGCGAGGTTGTGTGTGATGTCAAATCCGGTCGGCGCCCGATTCATCTTCATGTAGGATTGCGACTGGATATTCGGAGTGGAGGAGCTGGAGTCTGCAAAATTGATGCCTTTGCCCCACGTGTAGTTCACGTTGAGCATCAAGCCCTTGCTGAACCGGCGCTTTAAAGAGGCCTGAAGCGAATCGTAGTGGCCGGTGCCGAGGGGCTCGAGGAATGTGGTTGCCGCAGTTCGTCCCCATTGCTGCAGGAGCGGTTGAGTGGACCTGTTCGTAAAGGGGATCTGCCCGGCGTTGATGTCGATGAACCCGAGCTGGCGGATGGAGCGGGTTCCAACGTAGCCAGCCTCTCCCGTGAACCCCCAGCCGAACCCTTTTTGTAACGTCAGGTTCCAGGATTGAATATATCCCCGGTGCAGGTTCTTCGGTTGACCTTCAAAGCCGACATCCAGAGGTAAATCCAGAATCCCGTTGCTGGGTATGGTGACAGGGGGGATGGCGGGAAGCCCTTTTGCGAGCGTAGTTGCCGGGGTGAACGCGTTCGGGGTCTGGATACCGAATGGTTCCATAATCGGGTAGTTATTCCGCATCAACTCCAGGCCCTCGTAAGGGTCCCTGGTCAGGCCATAGCCAGCGCGAACGACGAACGTGTCGGTGGTCCGCCAGGCAATGCCGAGCCGTGGCGAGAAGAGCTTCTTGCTGATTTCGGTACCGCAGCCGGCCGGCACTTGCCCCATGCCGCAGATCAGAACTTTGTTGATGGTTGGGTCATAGCGCTCTAAACCGCGATCCGTGCGGGTTGGATAGGGGAAGTACTCCCAGCGGATGCCATAGTTAATGGTCAGGCGTGGCGTTACATTGTAGCGGTCACGGATGTAAGCGCTGTACAGCATCGCGCGGATGTGATACTCGTCGGGGAATTGCAGTGACTTGCTGGCCTGGTCCGGCAAGCCGAGCAAGAAGGCTGCATAGCTGTTCCCGCGATTGGTTTTGCTGCTCGTGGTGCAGTCCGGCGGATCCTGGCACAGCCCCGTGATCTGCTGCCCGAAATCAAATCCGCCTTGCGCCCCGAAAAATGAGCCGCCGCCGATCCATTCCGCCTGCGTTTGATTTAGGCCTTGGCGGTAAATGTCTGTCCCAAATCGGACGTTGTGCCTGCCATGGATCCAGTCCAAGTTCACAACGTATTGATACTGTGGGTCGTGCCGGTAATACGGCATGAAATTCGTGTTATTGCCAATGGTCGCAAAATCGCTGCCGCCGCTAGGGTCGGTAAGGTCAAATTCGGGCCAGCCGCTTTCGAACTTGCGAGTGCCATTCGTTCCAGGGATACCCAATACGTCGAGACCGATATTCGTGCCGAGCCCGGTTTGCTCAGAATTGGTCCCCTGCTTCGTGAAGCCGAAATAGGCATCCATAGTGAAGTTCGGCTTGAACGCGTAGGTCGCGCCGAAAGTCGTGCTGTAAGTTTCACCTTGCCCGTGGCCCGGGTTACTGCTGCCGCCAATCGGCCTTCCCTGAGCCCCTGTAGACTGGAAAACTGTCGGCGTGAAGTCTGAGTAATGGAGAAAGCTGAACCGCCCGAAAACATTGAATTTTTCGTTGATGTTCCAGTTCACTTTGCTGTCAATCGTATTGCGGTCAAACCCGAAACCGCCCGAGGCGAAATAGTTGTTTTTCAAACCGGGCAGATTCGGCTCCGGCCATAGGGCATTAATCTTTTGTGCAATCTGTGCTGACGGTGTATTTAGGAGGCTGGCCGGAATAATGTTCTCGCAGCTCGGATTGGTGGCCGTATTGCATCGTGGGTCGCCGGGCGCCATCATCGGCAGCCGTTGAGACGGGTCAGCGAGCGTAGTCCCCGACGCGTCAGTGTAGGGGTTATAAATAATGATCCCGTTCGCCAGAAATTGTGAGAAATCGCCTGCCTTCATGGCGTCCGTTGGCACCGTCACTTTTCGCTGCACGTTGCGGTGATCGTAACTGCCTTCATAGCTGACAAAATAGAAGAGCTTGTCCTTCTTGATCGGCCCGCCGATCGTGCCGCCAAACTGGTTGTATATGAGGTTCGGTTTTTGCGATTGACCCGGAGGAACGGATTCCGGCCACGCTTTCAGGTGCTGGTTGCTGTGGTATTCGAAGGCCGAACCGTGTATCGCATTCGTACCGCTCTTGATTTGCACGTTGATCGCTGCCCCTCCGGCAAAGCCTTGCTCTGCGTCGAAGCTGCTGGTGACTACGTTGACCTCCTGGATCGACTCGAGTGCCGGGACATAGGAAACGATGTGCGGCAACTGCACGGTAGTGGAGCTCACGCCGTCAATGCGTGTATTGTTCTGATCGTCGCTGGTGCCGTTCACGTGAAATTCTAGCGAACGGGACGGATTGGTCGGAATCGAATGCGAGTTGGAAGGTGGCGCGACCCCGGGCAATGTGCGGAAAAGCTGCTGGTAATTGCGCCCGAGCGGAACGGGGAGATTCTGCAACTCCAGGGAACTGACGTTGGCGCGCGTTTCGGCGCGATCGGTTTGGAACTCTGGTGCTTCGCCGGTGACAGTGACCGACTGTTCCGTGCTCCCGACCTCGAGTTTCACATCGGTGCGCGTGATATTGTTGGCCTCAACCCGAAGATCTCGCCGCTCGAAGGTCTTGAAGCCGGCCGCCGCAACTTTGATGGTGTACGTGCCGGCCTGAAGGGTCACGAAGTTGTATTCGCCCACCCCGTTGGTTGTCGTGCTGGCCGCCACACCGGTACCCTGGTTGGTCGCAAGGACTGCTGCTCCCGGGATCACTGCCCCGTTCTGATCCACCACATTGCCGACAATGGACCCGTACAGCACTTGTGCAGAAGCTGGATGAGCACCAGTCAATGCGATCGCCAGCCCGATTGTCCAAGTCGCAAGGACTGGACCGCAGAAGAAAGGCCGTCCGAAGCTCGACACACATCGAAACGAAACCTTATGAACACACATATAGCCTCCGAATCTTGATGAAGTCGCGGAACAAGCCGAAATCAAGGTTCACCAGCCCGGGCGCGCGGCGAATCCTTCAGGTTGCCTACCATGGAACCGTAAAGGACTTGCGCTTGCCCATGTTGGGCCGCAGAGAAAGCGGCCAGAACAAGAGCGAGCCAAGGAAATGCAAAACGAAGGAGTCCTGATTTGAAAGTATCCGGCGTTCATCGGCGCCCCTTACCGCTATACGGAATGCCGAAGTTGCTGAGGTCTACGCTTGAGCAACCGGTTGCTGGCTAATCTGATGGAAGTGGCTTCGATTGTCAATGGTTTTTCAAAGGACGCCGGTCCTTAACGTACGGAGCAACCCTCTGAGCAAGGGTCTCAAGGACCAGTAAGCGCTAGACGTTTTTGGGCAAGCCAGGAGGAGCTTTCTGGACGTAGAAGGCTCTTTGTACTGTCGCACATCGAAGTGCGAGCCTCACTTCAAGCCTAGTTTCGTTCGAGCCACCGCAGGGAAGAAGCAGCACCAGCAAATCGTCTGGGACCTCCCTCGCCCCAAGCGCGGCTGAACCTACGAACATGCTCCTCGCCCCCACAACCGCGCTTCGGTCCTCGGGCCGCATACGCTATGATTTAGCGCCGCACTCGAAGACGCGTGATGCCATCAGCAGCCCCACTCGCCGAAAAAATCCCGCGCAGGCGATGGACCATCGCCCTCCTGCTTGGCATCGGAGTTCTGGTCAACTATTTCGACCGCGTGAATCTTTCCGTCTCCCGCGACGCCCTCGAGGCCACCTTCGGAATTTCCGCCGTCACGTTTGGCTGGCTCTCTGGCGCCTACAACTGGACTTACATGCTGCTCCAGTTGCCTTCCGGCCTGTTGCTCGACCGCTTCGGTGTCCGCCGCGTTGGCATCATTTCCACGGTGATCTGGAGCGTGGCTTGCTTCGCCACGGCAATCTCCACCGGCGTTGCCGGTTTATTCGGCTCGCGCTTCTTGCTCGGAATCGGCGAAGCTCCGACCTTCCCTGGCAATTCCAAAGCCATCGGCTACTGGTTTCCCCAACACGAGCGCAGCCTTGCCACTGCCATGTTCGATTCCGCGGCGAAATTTTCTTCGGCGATCGGAATTCCGTTGCTTGGCATTTTGCTTTTCTATTTCGGTTGGCGCTTGAATTTTGCCGCAACCGGATTTATCAGCCTCGCCTACTTTGCTTTGTTTTACTTTTTCTATCACAATCCCAGCGAAGACGATCTCCTCTCCGCTTCGGAGCGCGATTTCATCGCCCGCGGCGGAGCGCAGCCCGAAGATCGCGGGCGCGCCGCCAAAGGCGCCCCGCTCACTTACTTGCTGCAAAAACGTAAAGTCTGGGGTTTGTGCCTCGGCTTCGCGTCGTACAATTACACTTTCTATTTTCTTCTGACCTGGCTTCCGTCTTATCTTTCCACGGCGCTCCACATCGATTTGTTGCACTCTGCTCTCTACACAAGCGTTCCATGGACTTTCGCCACGCTCACCGACTTGGCTGTGGGCGGCTGGCTCGTCGATTCGTTGATTCAGCGCGGCTGGGATTCTGTTCGCGTTCGCCAGGTCGTGCTCGTCAGCGGAACCTCTTTCGGCCTGGGAATTCTTGGCGCCGCGCAAGCGCACAGTGCCGCCAGCGCATTGTTTTGGATCAGCATGTCCATCGGCGGGTTGTCTGCCGCTTCGCCGGTGGGATGGTCGATCCCTTCCTTGATTGCTCCGCGCGAAAGTGTCGGCACTCTTGGAGGAATTCTGAATTTGTGCAATCAACTTGCCGGAATCGCCGCGCCCGTTGTGACCGGATACGTCATACAGGCCACGCATTCTTTTTCCGGAGCGTTCATCGCCGCCACCGTTTTTCTGCTCATCGGAATCGCCGGTTATGTTTTTCTTCTCGGCCGCATCGAGTCAATTCCAGAACCGGTGTGAACTGGCAGGCTCTCTCTTTTTTGCCGAAAGAACTTGCTACGACCCGGACGCCTTGGGCGGAGTGGTAGAAACCAAGGCGCGGGTGGCGCCGGTGGAAATGCCGCCGTCGACGAGCAGAGTTTGTCCGGTGACGTAGCGGCTGGCTTCGGAGGCAAAGAACACTACCGCAGCATCCAAGTCTTCCGGCTGCCCCGGACGTTTGAGCGGGATCCGGTCGCAAAGATACTCCACCCATTCTTTGTTTTCGTAGAGCACTTTGTTCTGTTCAGTGCGAAACCAGCCCGGCGCGAGGCAGTTCACCGTGACCCCGTACTTGCCCCAGTCATCGGCGAGGCTCATGGTCAACTGCCGAATGCCTCCGCGGCTCGCTCCGTAAGGACCGAGCCCGGCGTAACCGGCAACGCTGGTTACGGAGCCAATATTAATGATGCGACCGTAGCGTCGCCGAACCATTAGGCGCGCGACGGCTTGAGCGACAAAAAAACTGCCGCGGAGGTTGGTATCGAGAATCAGATTCCAATCGTCCCAAGTGACTTCGAGCGCGGGCTTGCGAACATTGCACCCGGCATTGTTCACGAGGATGTCGACGAGGCCAAAAGCGGCTTCGGCGTCTTTCGCAAATTGCTGGATGCTGGCTTTGTCGCGCACATCGAGCTGGAGAGAAACTGCGCGGCGACCGAGCGCTTTGATCTCCGACTCAAAGGCCTGCAGATGATCCCTGTTGCGGCTCGTAAGTACGAGGTCGGCTCCGGACTTTGCCAGCGCGCGCGCCATGTATTGGCCCAGGCCACGGCTCGTGCCGGTGACGATGGCGACGCGGCCGCTCAGATCGAAAAGTGTGCTGCTCATGCGATGGCGCTCATGAAACGGATCCCGGAGTGAGGACCACTTTCATCAGGTTGGGCTCGCGAGAATAGAGGCGCTCAAACCATTGCGGGCCGTCCTCAAGAGGCGCGACAGCCGTGATCAGCGGTTTCACTTTAATGGCGCCGCTGGTCAGAAGTTGGATCGCCCGTGGATATTCTCCGGCGGAAGCGCAAGAACCCTGAATTCGAATCTGGCGTGTCACGACTTTTTGCAGAGGTAAGGTCACCTCCGGAGTGATGTTGCCAACCAGAGTGACGGTTCCGCCTTTGCGGACGGAATTGATGGCGGTACGGACGGTAGCATCGATTCCGACGGCTTCGACGGCGAGATCGGTGCCAGCGCCGTTCGTTCGCTTGAAAATTTCAGCGACAAATTCGTCGCCGGTGGCGTTCAGCGTTTCTGTTGCGCCGACCTCCTTGGCAAGTCTGAGGCGCGAAGCGTCCACATCCGCAATAACAACGGAAGAACAGCCCGCGGCCCGCAGTGCTTGCAGAGTGAGCAGGCCGATCATTCCGGCGCCGATAACGAGAGCTTGAGTCCCGGGAGAAACTTGCGAGAGGGACACCGCATGGACCGCGACGGCCACAGCTTCGAGCGTGGCGGCTTCGGAAAAACTGAGAGCGTCTGGAAGTTTGTAGGCAATGCGCTGCGGAACGATGACGTATTCGGCGAAAGCTCCCGCGCAGCGGTAATCTCCGCAGGAAACGCCAAGCACCTGGCGGCGGTCGCAAAGATTGATTTCGCCGCGGGAACAATACGGGCAGGTACCGCAAGAAATCGTAGAATCGAACGTGACGCGATCGCCTTCGGACCAACCCGTGACTTGCGGGCCAAGGGCGGCGACGCGGCCAGCCGCTTCGTGGCCCATCACGATGGGAGGGATACGACGGCCGGAGGATCCGTCGTAGCCGTGGACGTCGCTGCCGCAGATGCCGCAGGCCGCCACGTGAATCAGGAGTTCGCCGCGACCGGGAATAGGTGTGGGAAGCTCGGCAATTTCCAGACGCCGGTATTGGGAAAGAAGCATTGCTTTCATAGGGATGTCAGGAGCGTGCGACCATTTTTGCGGATTCGTTCAAATAGACGTACGCTCCCCTTTATGCCTGAGCGGTCAAGAAATGTAAAGTTTACTCGTAGAATTGTGGCGATTTTTTCAGTGTTTTCCATTGTTCGCCGTCGTGGCCGAAGACGCTCAACTGGACTTGTTCGCTCCACAATGTCGAGCAACTTGCGCGTGCTGGCGAGAAGCTGAGGTTCGTTGTCGTCCTGGGGCGAAGCTTTGCGGTCCATGGTAAAGAGGCGCTGCATCATGACCGCGTCAATAGCGAGAAGCACGGGGCCGGTGCGCGGAAGGCGCACTAGAACTGATTGATGGCCCGGCGCGTGTCCGCTGGTTTCAAGCAGAGTCAGGCCGGGTAACAGTTCAGTGTCGCCATCGGCGAAGCGGTAGCGAAGCGCGGGGTGATCCCAGTGAGCCCGCGCAGAAGCAAATCGCGCATGGCCGTTGCGGGCGATTTCGTAATGTCCGCGCTGCACGATGAATTCGGCGTTGGGAAAAGAATCGTGAAAACCAGCGTGGTCAACATCGAAATGCGTGCAGATGACGGTGTCCATTTCGTCTGGCCGGATACCGAGTTCGGCGAGGTGATCGAGGACATTTTTTTCGTTCGCGGCGGGCGGCGTTCCAGGCTGGCGCGCGTCGGCAGCCATGCCGGTGTCGATCAGGACGTGCTTGTTGTCGCTGGTTTCGACGAGGTAGCAAGGCAGGACCATTTCCATAGAGCGGCCTGGTGCGAGCGGAATAGTGGTCGTCGAGAGTTGCATGAGATAAAGTCTGCGGAGCGCGGTGGCATGCATGGTCGCGTGGTATCCTTTTTTGTTTGGTTGGAGTTGCGGGCAACGCCGGTAGGACAGGCCGTTTCTTACCCGAAGCGGAGTCGTACAGTGAATTCCGCGAGGAGAGGCGGCTGTCTTCCCGACGTTAGTATATCATATTTATTATCGTTTATCTAGTAGTATAGAATAGCAATATCGTGGGGCAGTTTGAATTTTGACGTTTTGTGTCACGGATCACAAAACTCAACTGCCCCACTACGCGGCAAGGCCCAAGCCGGATCGAGGGGAATGAATCTGATTTTCATCAGGAACTGCCCGGTATTCGCGGCACTGGCTGCGCTAGTGCTGAGTTTTTCAGGCGTCATAGCGCGCGCGCAGAACAGTTCTCCGAAGCGAGAAGACCGGATCACCATTGTCGGGACCGTGCGAGATGAACAGGGGACAGCGGTCGCGGGAGCGGCGGTACGACTGATAGGGAAAGACGTTCGGTATTCCCTTGAAGTGAAGAGCGGGCCAGACGGTACGTTTACGCTTTCGATTTCTGCACGCGGAACCTACACGTTGTGGGCACAAAAAAACGGACGTCGTAGCAACGCTGTGAGTTCGCTTGTGTTGGCACCGGGGGACAAGAAGCAAATCGAACTGGTGATGGATCCCTCATCCCCCAGCATGGAATTCGATGACCAGCCGAATTTCTCGGTGGCGGGCGTCACGGATTGGAACAACACGGGGATTCATGGGTCGGACGCGAGCCAGCGAACGAGCGAAGCGCTGGTGAAGGAAACACTTTCGCTGAAGCCGGCGGGCGCTACTGATTCAAAGGCGGGCCCCGGGGCCGAAAACTTTCGCGACAGCGAAAAAGAATTGCGTGAACAACGCGAGCGAGTGAAGAAACTGCTCGCGAGCACGGAAACGGCGGATGCGCATCGAAAGCTAGCAGAATTGGACGAACGATTGGGCGATCCGCTGGAGGCGGTGCACGAGTACGAGCGCGCCACACAGATGGACCCCAGCGAGCAAAACTATTTCGAATGGGGCACGGAGCTGCTCCTACACCGCGCAGACCAGCCGGCTGTGGAAGTTTTCACGAAAGGAACTCGATCACACAGGCGTTCGGCCAGGATTCTGGCGGGGCTGGGCGTGGCGCTCTACGCGGGGGGAAACTCCGAAGAGGCGGCGCGGAAGCTTTGCGAAGCGGCGGACTTGAACCCCGCGGACCCCGCAGCGTACTTGTTCCTGGGAAGAATCGAAAGGGCTGTGCCGGCGGTGCTGCCGTGCAGTGAGGAAAAACTGGCGCGGTTTGCGAAAGACCAGCCCGAGAATGCGCTGGCCAATTATTATTACGGGATTGTTCTGTGGAAGCGGAGCCGCGGAATGGAACAATCAGGCGGTGTGCAGCAGGCGGAAGCGCTGCTCGAAAAAGCAACGGCGATCGATCCCAAGTTTGGCGAAGCTTATTTGCAGCTGGGGATTATGCATTTTGCGCAAGGCGAACTCGAACAAGCGATTCGCGGGTACAAGAAAGCATCGGAGGCAAGTCCGCAACTCAGCGAACCGCATTATCGATTGGGGCTGGCCTACCGGCGAATGAACGAAGAAGCAAAAGCGGAGCAGGAATTTCGCGTGTACGAGGAGATGCAGAAAGCCGAGACCGCGGCACTGGAGAAAGAGCGGCGGGAGCTGCGGCAGTTTCTAATTATTTTGAAAGACCAGCGACCGGCAACGCCACGCTGATGTGCAAGTCAGAGAGGCAATTCCTCAGGGGCCAAAGGCCATCTGGCCCACAGAGTCCAGATGGTCAGAGCTGAAGCTTCGACGTCCTAAACGGTATTTGTGGAATAGCCTCTATTTTGACTTAGGTCCAGCGTGATGTACGATGCCGGAGCCCTCGCGGATGGTGAAGATCTGGTTGGCCTTCAGCTGTTTGAACTGTTCCAGTTTTTGCGTGGTCGGCCATTGCACTTCGATGAGATCGACAGTTTGATTCTTTCCGAGGCCGAAATGGAGGCGCAAATCGCTTTGCGACATGACGCTGGTGCCGCTGTGGACTTCGTCCATCTGGACGTGCTTGCCGGTGACGACACGAACGCGAGCGCCGATGGCCGTGCGATTGCATTTCGTACCAAGCAATTTAATTTTGATCCAGTTTTGCTGATTGCCACCATCGTTGCGTAGGAGCGAAGGCGGGTCGTTCATGTTCAGGATCAGCGCGTCCATGCCGCCGTCGTTGTCGTAGTCGCCGAAGGCCGCGCCGCGGCTGGAGAATCGCTCGCTGACGCCCGGGCCCATTTCGGCCGAAACGTCTTTAAATCTTCCGTCGCCGAGATTTTTGTAAACGAGACGCGGATTCTTGAAGGTCTGGCCAGTCTCGTGTCCTTCGATTTCCGGGTAGACATGGCCATTGATCTGCAGGATGTCCTGCCAGCCGTCATTGTCGAAATCGATGAAGCCACAGCCCCAGCCGACGTACTGATTGTTGATGCCGATGCCGGAAGAAAACGTGACGTCACTGAACGTGCCGTCACCATTGTTGTGGTAGAGGTTGCAGGTATCGTCGGCGAAATTTGTTTTGAAAATGTCGAAGGAGCCGTCGCAGTCGTAGTCGGCAACGGCCACGCCCATCCCAGCTTGCTCGTGGCCATTTTCGCTGTAGGCGCATCCGGCCATGACAGCGATGTCGGTAAACGTGCCGTCGTGATTGTTATGGAGCAGCATGCTGGGCTGCGAGTCCACGGCAACATAGATGTCCGGCCACCCGTCGTTGTCAAAATCATAGGAGACGGCGGTAATAGAATAGCGGGGACCGGGCTTCAGGATTCCCGACTTCTCGGAGACATCGGTAAACGTGCCGTCGCCATTGTTGTGAAAGAGCACGTTGCTATCGCCCGGAAGACCGCGCGGGCCGCACATGGTAGGAATGCCCTTCCACTGGCACTGCGGCGGATCTTCATTCGAAGGAGTGTTTTCCGGATCTAGTTTGATGTAATTGCAGACAAAGAGATCGAGTCGGCCGTCGCGATCGTAGTCCAGCCAGGTACAGCCAGCGCCCCAGCGGATTTTCTCGTCGTAGATATTGGCTTTGCGAGTGACGTCAGTGAAGGTGCCATCGCCATTGTTGTGAAACAGAATGTTGTGTCCCCAGAAGCAGCAGAAGAGATCGTCCCAGCCGTCATTGTCGTAATCGCCGACGCAAATTCCGGTTTGCCAGCCCGTGCGGCCAAGACCGGATCTTTCA
>Ga0209473_1000137_pt1 | contig 44572 bp, 43 predicted proteins | sample GraSoiAngelo_133_FD_185890 | JGI IMG/M metagenome (GOLD analysis project Ga0209473, IMG submission 185890) | Grasslands soil microbial communities from the Angelo Coastal Reserve, California, USA - 14_0929_05_20cm (SPAdes) (version 2) | ecosystem: Environmental > Terrestrial > Soil > Grasslands ...
GACACGAGTGCCCGGCTGTCGCTGACACACGCACGTTCTGCTTTGAAGGGAATCGTCGGCTTCGAGACCGGTGAGTTCTTCGTCGACACCGAGGGCAATCTCACCCCGCTGTAGACGCGGTCGACGCCCACGATCAGCGCGGCCCCGAATTACGACTGGGTCTGCTCGAAGAGAAGGGCTGATATGAAGAATATGGTCATCGCATTTCCTGCAGCATCGGGATCGATGATGATTGTGACGGCCTCATCGATGGCGCGGATCCGGACTGCCAGTCAGCTTGCCAGCCATATGAGGGCTTCTGTTTTAACGGCGTCGACGACGATTGCGACGGGCTGATCGATTTTGCCGATCCCGACAGCGTGTTGCAGCCGTGCGGGGCCGACGAGTGCGCGTACGGGTATCTCTGCTTTGGAGATTTCTTCGGCCACAGCCATTGCGAAAATGGCGCTCCGGACTACGACGAGAGCGCCTCCGATTGCGGCGGTGCCGACTGCCCGCGGTGCCAGGCTGGTGAACATTGCTTCAGCGGTTTCGACTGCGCTTCCGGCGATTGCGTCAACAACATCTGTCAGTAGGGCAGGACTCCAATGAAGACGAGAAATTGCGACTGAGCGTTCAACGCTTCTCCCAGCGCGCCTTGTGCTTCTCCCTGGTCCGCGCCCAGGTCTTCGCATCCATGCTCGGGTCGATCAGCTTTCGAGCCGCGTACGAGACCTGCAAGTACTCCTCGGTGCAGGACTCGGCGCGGTCTTTCGGGAGATAGCCTTTCTCCACTATCCCGCGGAAGGCCGTTGGATTGCTGCCGTGGGCCATACAGAGCACGTTGTAGAACCGCTGCGAATCGAGCCCGTGAACGTCGGAGAAGTCGGTTTCGTCGGGCATGCGGCCCGCGGCGTCGTGCAAGTACATCCAGGCGGCGCCGACCAGCACGCGGCGGGCGACTCCCTCTCCGGCCCGGAGCAGCATGAAGGCAGCCAACTGGTCTGCAGCGTCCTCTTCCCGGCCCAGGATGGGGACCCTGAGCCGATCGAATAGCGCGTGGGAGATCTCGTGAAGCAGAACGAAGACGACGGCTCCGTCCCGGGCGAGGTCGGACGGGATGCCGTGGATCGGGGCATCACTTTTCCAGGATCTGCTTCGCCTTCAGTTCTTCGTAGAGAACATCGTGCTCCGGGTTCTTTGGCGGTTCGTAGCTGCCGTGGAACATCGACCGGACGGGCGAGGGCACTGTCGCGGTTGCCGGCAGCCCGGTGCCGGCGACGGCGACACCTGTCGCCGGCAACGAGGCGATCATGACGGAGATTCCGAGTCCGGGCCTCACCATGGCCCGGTACTGCACGCACCGCGCCAAGATCGGCACGCCATGACGCACTGCGGCCCATCGCGCAGTGCGCTGCGGTTGACTGTGATCGCGCGGTCCCTTAAGTGTCCGGTTCGGCTCGGACCGGCGCTGTACGGTTTGGGCGGCGCCGGAGTGATGAACTCCCCCGCAGCAACCCCGAAGGTCCATGCCTCACATCGACTTCGCAGTCGGCATCGGCGGAGCCGCCGGCCAAGGCGTCGCGACGCCCGGCAACATCCTGGCGAAGCTGTTCGCCCGCCGCGGCCTCCACGTCAACGCCTACAACGCGTACCAGTCCATCATCCGCGGCGGACACACCTTCCTCACCATCCGCACCAGCGAGAGGCCAGTGCGCTGCTTGGGCGACGACCTCGCCATGCTCATTCCTCTCAACCAGGACACGATGGACCGGCACCTCGAGCGGATGCGCGCCGGCTCGGCCGTGCTGTACGACGGCGATCGCGTCAAGCCGGGCGCTGCGGCAGAGGGTGTCCAGCTCTGTCCGTTGCCGCTCGCGCAGCTCGCGAGGAACCTCCTTTATTACAACACCGCGGCGGTCGCTGCCGTCCTTCGGCTCGTCGGCGTCGAGCTGAAGCCGTTCGAGGAGATGCTCGCCCAGCAGTTCGAGCGGAAGGGCGACGCGGTGGTGGCGGAAAACGTCACCGCCGCGCGCGCCGGCTACGACTATGCAGGTGCGCACTTCAAGCCCTACGCCTTCTCGCTTCCGGACACCGGCAAGCGTCTGGCCGTCGCCACCGGCAACGAGAGCCTGGCGATGGGCGGCGTCGCTGCCGGCGTGAAGTTCTATTGCGCTTATCCGATGAGCCCCTCGACCGGCGTCCTGATGTGGATGGCGCGGCATGCGCGCCAGCTCGGCATCATGGTGCGGCAGGTCGAGGACGAGCTCGGCGTGATCAACATGGCCATCGGCGCCGCGCACACCGGATGCCGCGCGATGTGCGCCACTTCCGGCGGCGGATTCGCGCTCATGACGGAGGCGCTCGGAGCGGCGGCGATGATGGAGATCCCGGTCGTCTGCATCAACGTGCAGCGCGCCGGACCCGCGACCGGCGTTCCCACGAAGACCGAACAAGGCGACCTCTGGCAGGTGCTCGGCGCTGGGCAGGGCGATTATCCCCGCATCATCGCCGCGCCCACCAGCATCCGCGACTGCTTCCACCTCGTACCGGAGCTCTTCAACCTCGCCGACAAGTTCCAGTGCCCCGGCATCGTGCTCGCCGATCTGCTCGAGTCTGAAGGATCCTCCACCTTCGAGCCCGGGGAGCTCGATTTCAACCCTCCGCGCGACCGCGGAGAAGTGATCGGCCTGAACGGCGAGGTGCCGGAGGTCGACGGCGGGTACAAGCGTTACAGGATGACCGGGAGCGGCATCTCGCCGCGCGCGGTGCCGGGGACACCGGGGCACGCTCACGTCGTGGCCACCGACGAGCACGACGAAGACGGCGTGCTCATCAGCGACGAATTCACCGACCCGCACAAGCGGCAGGCGATCATGGAGCGGCGCGGCCGCAAGATGGACGGCGTCCTGCCGCTGCTCGCGCCACCGCGCTTCACTGGACCGGGTGACGCCGAGGTGACACTGGTCGGATGGGGATCCACGGAAGGGGTCATCGACGAAGCCGTCGAGCAGCTCGCCGAGCGCCGCATCGTCGCGAACCATCTGCAGATCCGCTGGCTGGTGCCGCTGCAGACGGAAGCGATCGCGCGCGCTCTCTCCGGCGCGCGCAATCTCGTCGTCGTGGAGAACAATTACAGCGGCCAGTTCGCGCGCTACTTGCGCGCGGAGACCGGCATCGCGGCCGACGCATCCATCCGCAAGTACGACGGCGAGCCGTTCCTGCCCCACCACGTGGTGAACGGCGTGGAGAAGATCCTCGCCGGTGTGACGACGAAGTACGTGCCGGTTCACGAAATCCGGGTCTGAGGAGAATCGCCATGGGCGAGATGCAGATCGAGTCGAGAACGACCCAGCTTGGCAAGCAGCGGCGACCGGCGCTCACCGTCAAGGACTTCAAGGGAAAGGCCGACCCCGACTGGTGCCCGGGCTGTGGAGACTTCGGCGTCCTGAACGCGCTGAAGACGGCCGTCGCCGAGTTGGGACTCCTGCCGCACGAAGTCCTGACCATCAGCGGAATCGGCTGCTCCTCCAACCTGCCCGGCTACATCAACACTTACGGCATGCACACCCTGCATGGCCGCGCGCTGGCGGTTGCGACCGGAGCGCAGCTTGGGAACCACGACCTTAAGATCCTCGTCACCGGCGGAGACGGCGACGGGTTCGGGATCGGCGGCAATCACTTCGTCCACGTCATGCGCCGCAACGTCGATCTCACCTACATCGTCATGGACAACCAGATCTACGGCCTCACCACCGGGCAGGTTTCGCCGACCAGCCGCAAGGGAATGAAGACCAAGAGCACCCCATTCGGCAGCGTGGAAAACGCGGTCAATCCCATCCCGATGGCGATCGTGTGCGGCGCGACCTACGTCGCGCGCGGATTCTCCGGGCAGCAGAAGCAGCTGGTCGCGCTGATCAAAGGCGCAATCGAGCATCGCGGATTCGCGTTCGTCGACGTCTTCAGCCCCTGCGTGACCTACAACCACGACAACACGCACGAGTTCTTCAAGCAGCGCACCAGGAAGCTGGACGAGATGGGGCACGATCCCGCGGATCGGCGCGCCGCCATCGAGAAGGGCGGCGAATGGGGCGAGACCATTCCCATCGGACTCTTCTACAAGAACGACGACGTGCCCTCGCTGGACGAGCTGGAGCCGGTGCTGACCGAGGGCGGCGCGCTCGCCCACCGGCCGCTGGAGGTCTCGAGCGAAAACGCGCGCGCGCTCGTCGAAGAGTTATTGTGAACGCCGAGATCCGAAGATCCGGGCCTCGATACGCGAGTCGGACCGATTACGGACGGACCTGGATGTTGCCGACCAGGTTCGGGAACAGCGGCGGCGCGGGAATGTGCCCCGATTCGCAGTGCTGCAGGACGACGGCTTCCGTCGCAATAAACAGATTCGATGCGAGATCAGGAGGGTCGTTTCCCTCGCCGTTGTCCACGACCGTGAAGTAGGCAAACGGTGAAGTTCCTTCCGGCAGGCCACGCGCGTGATCCCCGACCAGTCCGACCCGCGCGAGGTTCCCCTCGATCTCGAGGCAGATGACGGTGCCGTGCGCGTCGATCACCGTGCCGTCCGGGCGGTGGCTCTGATACTGCACTTCGCCTTGGATGATGGTTTCGCCGGTCGCCGGATGTACGCGCTTGATAGCGCTAAACGAATAGCGGTTGTCGGCTCCCTGACGTCCGATGAACTCGACATGCCCGGTCGCGGACTGCATGTCGGCGCCGCCAGTCTCCAAGGCGGTGACGTCCACGGACCGTAAGCCGTAATCCGTCCGATCCTGCTTGCCGCAGCCGACGCCTCAATCGCCGAAATAGCCGCAGCCCGAAGTTGACTCACGCGAAATCAACGAACTGCGTTGCGCTGGGGATCAGGTGACACGATACGCAACTCAGCGTGCCCACTCACTCCGGCCCGGAAGTCGTGTGGGCGCTGCGTCTCTGATTGAGCGTTGCGACGTTGCAACGCGTGTTACCTTCCGGCCCATGAACGCGGAGGGTCGGTTCGGGCCGCTGGTGGCCGAGTTGAAGCGGCGGCGAGTATTTCGCGCGCTGATCGGCTACGGCATCGTCGGGTTCGCCGTGCTGCAGATCATCGAGCCCGTCATGCACGGGCTGCATTGGCCCGACGCGGTGCTCTCTTACGTCGTGGTCGCGCTGGCCATCGGCTTTCCCGTCGTGCTCATGCTGGCATGGATCTTCGACGTCAACGAGGGGCGCATCGAGCGCACCGCGGGCAAGCCGCTTCGGACCGGGATGGCGATCGCGCTCGCTGGCATCGGCCTGCTCATCGCGGCGCCTGGCGCGGTGTACTACCTCATCATGCGAAAGGCAGCGCCGGTACAGGCGCCGCCGGGGCCTTCGGTGGCCGTGCTCCCGCTCGTCAATCTCAGCTCCGACAAGGAGCAGGAGTACTTCTCCGACGGACTCAGCGAGGAGCTGCTCAATCTTCTCGCGAAGGTGCCCGGCCTCCACGTCGCCGCGCGGACATCGACGTTCGCGTTCAAGGGGAAGAACGAGGACGTGGCCACCATCGCGGAGAAGCTGCACGTCGCGACTGTCCTCGAGGGCAGCGTGCGCAAGTCAGGCGATCAGATCCGCATCACCACCCAGCTCGTCAATGCGTCCGACGGCTACCATCTCTGGTCGGAAACGTACGACCGGACGCTGACCGACGTCTTCGCCGTGCAGGACGACATCGCCCGGGCAGTGGTCGACGCGCTCAAGCTCAAATTGCTGGAGGCGCCCACCTCGAAGGACCGCCGCACCGCCAGCACCGAGGCGTACAACGAGTACCTGCTCGGGCAGCAATTCTTCCGCCGCAACAACGTGGAAGGCTTCCGGCGCGCGAAGCAGTCGTATGAGAAGGCGGTCGCGCTCGATCCAGGCTATGCGCCCGCCTGGGCGGCGCTTGCGCTGGCTACGTTCTGGGTCGCGGACAGCGCGGATACTCTCACCGCCGTGACGGCGGGCCAGGAGCGGGCGGTTGAGGCTGCGGACAAGGCCATCGCGCTCGGCGGGAACCTCCCGGACGGATATCTGGCGCGCGGCTTCGTCCGCGTCCCCATCCAGTGGGACTTCGAGGGCGCACGCGCCGATCTGCAACGCGCGCTTTCGCTGAAGCCCGACGACCCGGACGTGCTGAGCACCTACGCCCAGGTCGTTCTTCGGCCGCTGGGGCGGTTTCCGGAAGCGATCGCGGCGCTGCGCAAGGCCGCCGAGCTGGATCCGCTCAATGCCCGAGTATGGGGCGTTCTGGGCAGCACGCTCAGCGCTGGCGGCGACTTCGGCGCGGCGCGCGACGCGCTCAACCGGTCGCTGGAGATCAGTCCCGACCAGTCGTTCACCTCGTTCCACCTCGGCACGACGTTCCTGCTGGAAGGCCAGCCCGCAGCGGCGATGGCGATCTACCCGCGCTCCACCAATGAGATCTTCCGCCTGGCGGGCATCGCCATGGCCGAGCATTCACTCAATCATCCTCGCGAGTCACAGCGCGCCCTCGAGGAAATGATCTCCCGATTCGGGCACGCCGGCGCGTACCAGATCGCGCAGGTGTACGGCTGGCGGGGAGAGAAGGATCGCGCGCTGGAGTGGCTGGAGCGGGCGCGGGTCCAGCGCGACGGAGGGTTCGTCAACGTCAAGATCGATCCGCTCCTGCGCGGCCTGCGCGGCGATCCGCGGTACACCGCGCTTCTCGTCCGGACGCATATGCCGCTGGACTGAAGGGCCGCCGCGCTCCGGCGTTGACGGCGTTGCGCGCAGACCCGTAGAGTCAGGGTCAGATGGCATCCGTTCTCTAGTTCGGGACCGCTAGACGAGCCTCTGCTCGAGCCGCCGGCTGGCGTGTGCCTGCGCGGTCCCAATTGTCCATCCCATTCCACGTACAACTCCAGACTCGCACCGCGCGAGGCGACGATGACTCAGGAAAGGACGACCATACTGTTCTTCGAGTTGTTCAGTGGGCTGCCCCGTCAGGGACCTGGGGACGCAGCAAGTACGCTCAGAGCCCTCGCGCTCGTGCCAGGCATCGGACCGGAGAGCCACGTCCTCGACCTCGGCTGCGGAACCGGTCTGCAGACCCGAGTGCTGGCCCAGAACTCACCGGCGCGTTTCGTTGCCGTCGACAATCACCCGCCGTTTGTCGACCTTCTGAATCGCGAGGCGCAGCGCCTCGGAATCGCGGACCGGCTCGAAGCCCGTGTTGGAGACATGGAACGGCTGGACTTCGCGCCCGGTTCGTTCGACCTCATCTGGTGCGAGGGCGCCATCTCGATCATGGGCGTGGAGGCCGCCCTCCGCGATTGGCGCCGGCTGCTCGTCCCTGGGGGACACATGGCCGTGACCGAGGTGTGCTGGAGGAAGGCTCACCCGCCGCCAGAGTGCGCGGCCTTCTGGGCGAGGGAGTATCCCGCGATCCGCGACGTCCCGACGCTCCTCGCCGTCATCGAGAAATGCGGCTATGAGACGGTGAACCACTTCACGTTGCCGCCGTCGTCGTGGTGGGACGACTACTACCGTCCACTCCAACAGAACGTGACGGAATTCCGCAACCGTCACCGCGAAGAAGCAGACGCGCAGCAGCTGGCGGACGATGTCCAGCGTGAGGTCGACGTCTGGCACGCCTACGCGGAGTTCTACGGCTATGAATTCTTCGTGATGCGAACCCGTTGACCAAGCCGGCCCGGGGACGCCAACGTCCCCGGGCCGATCCAGTACCTATCGGCTCAGAGGCTGCCGAACTCGCAACCAATGCCGGCGGTCATCATGAACGCATCGCCGAAGTTTCCGACGTCCTGCGTATGGATGCTCACGCGAGCGTTCCAGCGGTCCTGCTGGAACCCGATTCCGGCGCCGAGACCGAACTTCAGGTCGGTCGAGGAGATGGCCGCGCCCCGGGCCGGAGTGAGGCTGCTCATGAGAATGAACGTGCCTGCCTCGAACGTACCGAAGAGGCCCGCGCGCGCGGACCCGAGGTAGTACTTGGTGCCGAGGAGGATCGGCAGCGCGTGCACGTGGGAGCTGCCGGTGCCGACGTCGCGGTTGGAATGCAATTCAACCCCGGCGCGCAACGTTGCGCTCAGCGTGTCGAGCATCGTGAGCTCGGCCGTGAGCGCGCCGCCGCCGCCGACGCTGCTGGCATCGGCATAGTTCCCTAGCGGGACGCCAATCTCGGTATCGAGGCCGAACGAGAGGTTGTGGCCTCGAAGGAAGTGCGCACGCGTCCTCTCAGCGTGCGCCGCGCCGGAAACGCAGAGAAGAAGACATGCGATGCGGACAATTGCTTTCTTCATGTTTTTCCTCGGAGCGCACCTGCGCTCGTCCAGTCGGTCGAGCTTTTTCGAGCGTAGGGGACGGGCAGAGGCGAAACAAGTTTACGAACCTGCGTGAAGGTCGCTGGGGCTCAGCGCTCCTGCGCGGCCCGATTACTGTCGAATTACAGCACCCAATGCGGGCTGCGCCGCTCGATCAGCGGCTGTGGGGTAGCGGACGCAACCACATCGCTCGCAGCGACCGGTGCGTGCTACGCGTCGAAGTCGCTGCCCGAGGCCGACCATGTCCGCGGAGGATCCTAGCGTGCCACGCCGGCCGATCGCTCTCGCACTGGTGGCGGCCTGTGGTAGCGCTGGGCAGTCAGAGACGACGTGCCCGATCCCCGCGTCGGTCACCGCGCCGGCGTTTGTCCGGGATGTCCTTCCCGCGCTCCAGCAGAGCTGTGGCTCGCGGACCAGCACCTGCCACGGCGGCAATGCACCCACCGGCCACGTGGCCTGGTCGACCGACGCGCCTCGCACCTCGCGCGACGTCTACGATGACCTCACCATCCCGCCGCCGTCGAACGCGCCGGCGTCCTTTCCGCATCGGATCACACCCGGCGACCCGGCCCATTCGTGGCTGCTGGAAAAGATCACGAAGGATCAGCCCGGCGGCTCCGGGTACGGCGCCCGCATGCCGTATGGGCTCCCAGACCTTTGCCCACCCACCGTGACGACGATCACCGCGTGGATCGACCAGGGCGCGTCCTACTGAGCGGAGAGGATCCCGATGGCTGATCTCACACCGATCGCGAGCTGGACGGCTGCCGACGTGCAGCACTTCGCCCGCCGGGCGGGCTTCGGCCTCTCCCCGGAGGCCGCCGCGCAGCTCGCGGCGCAGGCGCCCGCCGCCGCCATCGATGCATGGCTGGATGGGACGGGATTGGACGTGACCCTCTTCGCCAACGTTCTGGCGACGCGCGCCGACCCCGTGGCGGAGCCGGCCCGCAGCGCCAGCACCACGCCAGGCTCCGTGAACGTCCCCAACGAGCCCGGGCCGCATCCGTACCGGGTGGATCCGGCGAACGCCTGGCGCAACAACTTCAGCCGGTCGCAGGCGTATCTCGCCTTCCGCATGCAGTACGCGCCCTACGCGTTCGGGGAGCGGATGGCGCTCTTCTGGCACAACCTCTTCGCCACCGGCTGGCACAAGGTGAACAACGCGGCGCTGATGCTGCAGCAGTACGACGTGTTGCGCGCCCATAGCCTCGATCGCTTCGACGATCTCCTCGTGCTCGTGTCGAAGGATCCGGCGATGGCGATCTGGCTCGACTCCGTCCAGAACAACGCCTCCGGCAGCAGCGTACCGAACGAGAACTACGCCCGCGAGGTCATGGAGCTCTACAGCCTCGGGGCCGACAACGGCTACAGCCAGAGCGACATCACCCAGCTCGCCAAGGCTCTCTCCGGCTGGAGCTTCACGGTGCCGACCTCCAGCGCCATCGTGGACCCTACCGATCCGTCGAGCACCACCGTGGGGAGCGGCACCTTTCGTGTGTACGATGGCAGCGCGAATCCCGACCCGTACATCTGGAACCTGGCGAAGCGGACCACGCTCCCGACGATGCATGGGAGCGGCTCCATCACATTCCTCGACAGGACTTTTGACGTCGGCACGCCGCCCGCGGGCATGGCCCCTGGCGAGGATGCGCTGCGGTCCATCGTCACCAGCCGGGACGCGCAGTGCGCCGCCTATCTGGCGAAGCGTCTGCTCGTGCACTTCGTGACCGCGCGCTTCACCTCGACCGACCTCTCCGACGTGGCCTCGATGATCCAGTCGAACCAGTTCGACGTCCGGGCGGTGATGAAGACGCTGCTCAAGTCGCGCTGGTTCTTCGATCCGTCGAACCGATTCGCTTTGGTGGAAGGCCCGGTGTCCTGGTCCATCCGCGCCGCCCGCGCGCTGGGGTACGACCTCGCCGCCGCCGACGCCCTCTCACCAAAGGGGTTCCCGGCCTGGGCGCTGGTCGTGAGCGGCTTCGACCAGGCCGGGATGAAGCTCCTCGATCCCAATGGGCCGAATGGCTGGAGCGAGGACGACGCCTGGCTGAACAGCGGAACCATCCGCTACCGGACGCGCATTGCAGCGGCCGTGGCGCTCGCGGAACAATCGAGTACGGGCACCCCCTCGGTCACGTACCGGCTCTTCCCCAGCGACATCTCGCAATGGTTTCCATCGGCGCCGGCGACGCCCCAGGCGGTCCTTGACCGTCTCGTCGCCCTGCTCCAGCCCGCCCCCTTCCCCGCCGCGCTCGGCGACGCGTGGCTCCAGGCCCTGTGGCCCTCGGCGTTCACCTGGGACCCGGCGAGCGCGGACACGCAGGCGCGAACGCGACAGCTCGCCTATCTCGTCCTCTGTTCACCCGCAGGGCAGCTCTACTAACGGAGACCGCGATGATCATCACGCGACGCAGGTTCCTCCAGGGCGTAGGCGCGACTGGCGTTCTCGCTGCCGTGGGCTGCAAGCCCAGCGCGCCTGGTGTCCAACCGGTGCCCCCGATCGCCATCCCGACCAAGCCCATCCTGGTGGTGGTCGACATCGATGGCGGCAACGATTGGCTCAACATGATGCCGCCGCTCTCCGGCAACGACCGCTCCGTCTACCAATCGAAGCGCCCCAGCCTGGCAGTCCCGATCGATCACCTCTCCGGCCTCGCGAACGGCGCGGGGCTCAACGCGGACTTCGCCGGCATGGCCGAGCTGGACGCCCTGGGGAGGGTCGCGTGGATCCCGGGCATCGGCATGAACAACCCGAACCTTTCGCACTTCGTCTCCATCGATCTCTGGGGACAAGGCGCCGCGCAGCCCACCGGCACCGGATGGCTGGGGCGGTTCGCAGACGGCGCATTCGATACGCGCGGCGACGTGCTCCGCGGGCTCACCGTCACCTCCGACCGCCCGATCATGCTGCGCGGCACGTCGCGGAGCTTCGTCTCCATCACAAGCGCGAGCGGCTTCGTCTATCCGTCGTGGCTCCGCTCCGGTCGCATCGGTTCGCCCTATGCTCCACAGCTTCTCGAGGACGGCTTCGCCGCGGCGGTGACCTCCACCACCACTGATGCAGCTTCCGGCCCTGACTACGCCGTGGCGGCGGTCTCCGGAAAGCTGTTCCTCGATGCGCAGAACGGATTCGGAACGAACGGAAACCTGCCGGCGCGGGCTCCGTCCGTCCCGTATCCCGGCGACGCGGACTACACCCTCAAGCGCCTCGACGGCGGCAACCTCTCTTCCTCACTCTCCAACCAGTTCAAACTGATCGCGCAGATGCTGGCCGCGGGACTGCCCACCGAGGTGTTCTTCACGCGCCTGGGAGGCTGGGACACGCACAGCAACCAGGCCGTCGATCACCCGAACCTGATGCGCGCGCTGGGCGGATCGATCCGCGCCTTCTACGACGATCTCGCGAGCGTCCAGACTGCCGACGGCAACGCCCAGGAGCGCGTGATGATCCTCGCCTGGAGTGAATTCGGACGGCGCGTGGCGGAGAACAAGGGGGGCACGGACCACGGGACCGCGGGCCTCTCCTTCTGCGTCGGACGGGCGGTGCGCGGCGGCTTCTACGGGGACTATCCAGATCTCTCGACCCTCGATCGCAACGGGAACATGAAGTACACGGTCGACTTCAGGAGCCTCTACGCCACCGTCCTCGAACGGTGGCTCGGACAGGATTCCGCGGCGACGGACACCATGCTCGGCGCCACATATCCGCGACTCGGATTCCTCTAGAGATTCGCGCGCGCGCGGGTTCCGGAAGACGCGCAAAGCGTGTAGCATCCCCGCGCTCGATGGACGGGGGAAACGATCATGAATCGACGAAGACTCACGATGGCGGTAGCCGGCGCAGCAGCGGCGCTCGTCGGTGCCTGGACAAGCGGCTCGCTGAAGGCGCAGCAGCCCGGCTTCAAGAGGGTTGAGCTGCAGCGGCACGACCTGGGCGTTCCGGGACGCGAAGCGGTGCAGGTCCGTGCTGAATTCGAGCCAGGCGCGTCGATCGGCAAGCACACGCATCCCGGCGAAGAGTTCGGGTACCTGCTGGAAGGGACCCTCGAATTGGAGATTGCGGGGAAACCGAACGCCACGCTGAAGGCAGGAGATACGTTCTTCGTCCCGCCGGAGACCGTCCACGCCGCCAGGAACGTCGGCAAGGGTCCGGCGAAAGTGCTCGCCACCTATGTGGTCGAGAAGGGGAAGCCGCTGGCTACCATGGTGAAGGACACCGCGGCGTCCGCGCCTGCGCCGAAGTAGCTTGCCGCTGCATTCCGGCGAGTGCCGCGCGCCGGAGGTCAGGCCTCCCTCAGGGCCCGGCGGGAGGCACGCAATGCCGGTCGACGCACGCCAGGCCGGCGCCGCGAGGGCAATTGGCCGGACAGGTCCCGCAGTCCTCCGGGAAGTCGTCGCAGACGCCGTTTCCGCAGACTGCACCGTAGCCGTCCACCTCGCGAATGCATGGGAGATCCAGTGACACGATACGCAACTCAGCGTGCCAACTCGCCCCGGGGCGAGTTAAGCCGGCGACCCCAGCGATTCGACGCTTCTCGACACCCATCCCGCAGGGCGGTCAGATCGTGGGACCAGTTTCTGCGGTGCGGTCAGTTGGGCAGAGGAGTCACGTTTCAGGCGGACTCGGATTCGGGAAGCAGGTCAGCTGTACGGAACACGTAGCGCTAGCGGCGCCGCGCAGACCGTCTACCGGCTGCTGCTCGGGGGTGGGCGGGGCTGCCGCTTGAATCCTCAGTGTCGTCCTAGCGTGTGTTGTCATTCCTGCTGCGACTCATACATTTGAGAAGCCTCGGACTTCTCCGAGGTCACGATTGGAAACGTCTCCGCAACGGGGAGGCACCATGAGGAAGTGTTCTGTAGCGCTTGTCATTGGGGCCGTGTGGACGGGTACGGCGCCGACGGTCAAGGCAGACACCGGCCTGGACTTCCAAACGACCTTCGACCAACTCGTCGCTTGGGACCCCGAGTTCGCCGAGCTCGCGCCCGCTGAGCCGCCCGATGCTGCGCACGACTTCGTGGTTGGCAGCAAGAAAGTAACGTACATCAGCGATGCTTTCCAGCATCTCCGCGTCAGCGCGCACAGCGGTCCGTCCCTCCTTGACGAACAAGGCGAGCCCCTCGCACCAGGTGAAAACCCGAAGGGGACCGTGCGCCTCACCGTATCGTTCCCGGAATTGTTCTTTGACGTGAAAGGTGACGTCGAGTGTCTCTTCGTCAATGGCAACATTGGCCTTGTCGCGGCTCGCATCGTCTCACTCGACGGAGCGCTTCCACCGGTGTTCGAAGGGGCCACGCATGTAACGCTGAGAATCTTCGATTTCGGTAACCCGGGTTCCCCACCGCCTGATGATCGTTGGGACTGGTACTTCATGGCGCCACGGGCACCGATCTTCTGTGCAGCGTTCGGTGGCGGCGGGGGTGGGGGGAGCGGGAACCTCGTCGTCCACGACGCCTCGAACTGAACCGCCCCTCGATCCGTCGGGGTACAGCGGCGTGACAATCACCGGCGGTGTCGGGTCCGAGCTGGCGGCCCTGACCACTTCACACGGGCGAGTTGGCGCGCGCTACTGGATTCGAACCAGTGGCCTTCGGCTTCGGAGACCGTCGGTCGGTCCGGTAGCCTACCTCACGCTCGCGTACTGAATTCGATCCGATGTAAATCTCCGGCGCAACTTGGAGGAAATCGAATCGCGTCCAATCGTGCCGCTCGCGACGGAGTCGTCGGAAGAGGAGAATATCGATGGTCCATGACGTCGCCGTCGTCGGAGGGGGCCCCGCGGGAGCGACCGCTGCACTGTTCACTGCCAAGGCGGGGAAGAAGACGCTTCTCATCGATGCCGACAAGGGAATGACCCGCCGCGCGATGGTCTACAACTTCTATGGCGTGCCGGAGATTCGAGGCCCCGATCTGGTGGACACCGGGCATCGGCAGGCGGCGCATTTCGGCGCCGAGCTGATCAAGGGGGCCGTGACCGACGTGAAAAAGACGGAAGACGGCTTCAGGCTGGTGACCGAGCAGGGCGACTTCCATGCCCGGTACGTAATCCTCGCCACCGGCGCCACGGCCGATCTGGCCACAAAGATCGGCCTCGAGAGCAGACCTGCGACCGAGCCGCGCATCAAGACCGTCCTGGTTGTCGACCCCGCGGGGCGGACGAACGTCCCGGGGATCTGGGCGGCAGGAACCGTGGCCGGGGTGAGCGTTCATGTGGCCGTGACGGCCGGCGACGGCGCCCGGGTGGCCATCAATGTGATCAGCGAGATCAACGGCGTCCGTTGGGTCGATCACGATGTACTGAAGCCCTGACCCGCTCAGGCCAACTACACCTTCCTCAAACACGCGAGCCGCGAACCATGAACAAGCCAGGAACGATGAAGGCCGTCCAGCTCGACGCGCCTGGCCCGCCCGCGGCGCTGCACCTGCGCGACCTGCCCATGCCTCAACCGAGTGCGGGATGGGTCCGCATCCGCGTGGAGGCCTTCGGACTGAACCGCTCCGAGCTCCACCTGCGCCTGGGACTCGCGGAAGGCGTCACCCTCCCCCGCGTACCGGGCATCGAATGCGCCGGCGTCGTCGATGCCGCTCCGGGCACCTCGTTCCGCCCCGGCCAGCAAGTGGTCGCGATGATGGGCGGCATGGGCCGGGTCTTCGACGGGGGCTACGCGCAGTATACGGTGGTGCCCGGATCGCAGGTGATCCCGATCCGCACCGACCTGCCGTGGGAAGTGGTCGGGGCACTCCCCGAGATGCTGCAGACGGCCTACGGGTCGTTGACCGTCGGTCTCGATCTGCAGCGCGGACAGAGCCTGCTCATCCGAGGCGGGACCTCCTCGGTTGGGCTCGCCGCCGCCGCGCTGGCCCGCGAGATGGGGGCGACGGTTCTCGCCACCACTCGCCGCCGCGAAAGACTCGCTTCACTGGCGGAGCGCGGCATCGAGCACCCGATCCTCGACGGCGGTGAGATCGCGCCGCAGGTGCGCGCCCTATTTCCAAACGGCGTCGACGCCACTCTCGAGCTGGTCGGTACGCCCACGCTGAAGGACTCGCTACGAGCCACCCGGGTCCATGGCACGGTCTGCTCCACCGGGATGGTCTCGAACCAATGGATCGTGCCGGACTTCTACCCCATCGGCTACATCCCCAGCGGCGTGCGTCTCACCGGCTACGGCGGCGACGCCGGCGACCTGCCGCAGGGCGTCCTTCAGCGCTACCTCGACGCGGTCGCGGCCGGACGATTCTCGGTGCCGATCCATAAGATCTACGAGCTCGAGCAGATCCAGGAGGCGCACGCGACCATGGAGAACAACCAGGCGGTAGGCAAGCTCGTCGTCCGCGTCCGTCAACCCTCCTAAGGAGATTACGCACCGGGATCCCGGTCAGTGAGGCCGATGCGGGCATCGCTTGGTCAGGAGCGGTCGCCAGACATTGACGAAGTGCTGCGCGATCCTGCCGACGCATTCTCCGGCGGAGATCCACCTTCCTGCATCATGCCGTGCTTTGTGGATCGCCGTAACGAGCAACACTGCGGTCCGGCCGGGCATGCGCCGAAATTGACGAGCGCGCATATCTGCGCCTCTTCGAGGCCGGCTCGGTCCGGGAGTCAGAGGTCACGCGGCTTCAGGGACGCACGGAGTGTGCCGGCTACCACGATGGGGAGAACAGCAGCCACGCCCCACCGCCGAACGTGGTGACGTAGATCGTCCCGGTGCTGTCGAAGCCGAGCCTTTGCGTCGCCAGGAACGGCAGGCCGCGAAAGGCGCGGCTCCACGTCTTCCCTCGGTCGTAGCTGCGCAAGACGCCGTGACCGACCGTTGCGACGTAAAGAGCGTCTCCGAGGAATGCCGGAGAAAAGGCCTGCAGCGAGAGCTGGTAGTCCGGACTGGCGACCGGTCCACCGCCGCCGGCATTGGGCGTCTCGATCGACAACACGTGAGCGGGAGGCTGACTGCTGGACCCATCCACCACCAGTCTCCATAGGCCGCCCGTGGCAACGCCCGCGTTGTCGACCCATGTCGACAGCTTGCACGTCTTCGGATCGCCCGATCGCGTGTCGCGGGTCGCGACATACAGGACTCCGGCCTGCCCGGGGTCGAAGGTGAAATCGACCGGCGAGATGGGGGGCAATCCGGACGTCAGCAAAGTCCACGCAGATTCCGGCGACGGCCCGAGGCGGTAGAGCGCGCCGGGACTGTACATCGTCACCTTTCGCGTCGAGCTCGCGCAGGGTGCGGACGACCTCTCCGCCGCCATCGCGACGTAGATGTTCCCGCCAGCGTCGCTGTGCAGCTGGTAGAAATGCTTGTTGCTCGTATTCGGGGGGGCGCCCCATCGAATCCAGTCACCCGCACCGCCCGCATCGGGCGTCGAGCGAAAGACGCCGGCGCCCCAGACGGAGGCGTAGAGATGCGGCGCGCGATAGAGGACAGAGACGACGGGGCCCGGAGGCAGAATGCCGTGGTTCGGGCCTGTGCGCATTCGCGTCCAGGTCCGGCCGGCGCGGTCGCGGGGGGAATCGACCGACACCAGGACAGCGCCGGTCCGATTGCGCGGAGCGGTGTCGTCGAGCTGGGTCTCGTAAGGGATGTCGTGCTCCTGGGACACCGCCGCCCAGATGCGCCCGCCCGCGGCGTCGATCGCGAGCTCGTAGAACGTATTCCAGCTCGTCGTTCCATCCGAACTGATCGGAACCCACTGTCCACCGTCGTCCCGGACGGCCATGCCGATGTCGGTATTGGCGAGGAAGGTTCGTGCTCCCCTGCGATAGTGGTTCCACACCGTCGTGACGTCGAGGCCATTCGACCGCGTCGTGGAGAGCTCGCGATTCGGCTCCGTCGGCGCGGTGTAGCGCTGGGTCCAGCTCTTTCCGCCGTTGAGCGTGACGTAGACGCCGCCCAGGTTCGTGAGCACCGCGATATCCGGATCGCTCGGGTGCACGGCGAAGCCGCGAGCGGGACCGCCAAACCCCCATCCACGTCCATAACCGGGGAAGTTCTCCATCCAGCCGCCGGCGACCGTGCCCACGTCGTATGCCGGAGTCCACCTCATCTTCTTCGCATCGAAAGAACCTCTGAACACCGCCCGCTTCTGGCAGGAACCCGAGGACGACGTCGCGTACACCGTATTCAGGGCGTTGCGGGGCATCCCGAGCAGATTGGGCTGGAAGCATTCATCGGAGTCCTTGAACTGCCGCCACTCCGCAGGCATGCCGCCGGAGTCGTACCGATAGACGCTCTGACGACCGACGGCGGCGTAGAGGACGTAATGGACGGAGTCGCTCGCGCCGACGAGGTCGGTGACGGGGCCCGGCCATCCAGATGCAGGAGCGACTGACTTCCACTCCGCTTTCGAAGTGCCCTCTTCGAGGCGATGAATCCCGCCGGAAGTCGCCACAAACGCGCGCTGGCCCGTCGGACTGCCGGCATCGGCGACGAACAGAACCTTGAGCACCGGTTCGGACAGCGATCCGACGTGCTGCCACGATGACCCCGCGCCCGACGATTGAATCCGATAGACGCCGCCGTTGGTGCCCAGAAGCACAGTCGGATTTTGCTCTGCGGAGATCGCCATCGACGCAACGGCCGGCCCGGGCGTCCATGCGACGGAAGGACGGTACCTGGTCCAGGTTCCGTCCGCGCCTTCGGCGAACGACTCCTTCACCCCCTGCAGCGGATGGAAGGCGAACACGTGCTTCGGGTTCCGCGGATCGACGGCAACGCTGAAGACGCCGCTTCCGTCCGCGCTCACCACGTCGCGCGCGTCGAGCATCATCCAGTCTTTCCCGGCATTCGTGCTGCGATAGGTCCCGAACATGTCGCAGGCGACGAACATGACGCCGTTCGTAGTGATCGCCGGCCCTCCGGTCGCGCCGCCTCCACCCAGTCCGACGGACTCCTGCGCCTTCGCGGCCGCCGGGGCGAGCAGCGCCGACACCACCACGAAGAGCGTTGCGATCAGCCCGGAGCCGTACGAGCCTTTTCGAACCCACGGCCGCTGGATCACTTCGCCCTCGCCAGAGCGACGGGGCCACGGCTGCGATGCACCTCGCTGGTTGTTTCGAAGCATCTCTCGACTTCTCCTCGCCGACGCCCAAATTTCGATCTTGCCGGTTCTTTCTACCCGGCTTCTACCTGAGGGGTCGGACGGCCAATCAGTGCGGAAGCACGGGACGAAAAAGCCGAATATCCTCGGCGGCGTGGAATGGCGGGCGCTACTGGATTCGAACCAGTGGCCTTCGGCTTCGGAGACCGACGCTCTATCCAACTGAGCTAAGCGCCCGCAGGCGGCGGTGTGTACCCCGCCGGGACGGCAGTGGCAAGACTGAATGGCGCTGCTGCGGTGCGCCCGGAAGGCGACGCCGCCGCGAGGGCGAGAAGTGCCGAGCACAGCCACCAATAGTTGCAGAACGACTGCTTGTTCCAGATCAGCACCCCCGCCCATGCGGCGGCGGCGGCAGCGCACGCCAGCGGCAGCTCGAGACGCCGGCGGGCGCAGAAGGCGAGCACCGCCGCTCCGAGCACGACGCCTGCGAGCGCAATGGCCTGCACCGAAGGACCCGCGAGCCGGACGCCCAAGGCCGTCAGCGAGAGCGAGTCCGCCCGGAAACCCTGGACGAAATGGAAGCGCACCAGCCCACGCCAGAAGCCCGCGGGATCGGGAAGGGCAAACGGCACGAGCAACGCGAGCAGCACGGCTGCCGCGACCCAGAGACTGCGCCGGCGCGGCATTGCGAACGCGAGCGGGACGACGAGGAAGAGCGAATACTGCTTGCTCGCCACCAGCAGTCCCAGCGCCGCGCCGACGAGCGCCCAGTGCGCGCCGCGCGCAATCGCGTACACCGTGAGCGCGAAGCAGAACAGCACCAGCGGCTCCGTCCAAGCCTGCTCGAGCACGAACATCGTGCGCGGCTGGAAGAGCACCAGCGCCGCGGCCAGCTCGCCGGTGTTCCCCGGAGCGGCGCGCGCGATGAGCCACGCCGCCGCCACCGTCAAGGCGAGGAGCGCATAGCGGACGTCGCCGAAGGCGGCGAACGCCGGCACTCCCGCGAGCAGCGTCAAGGGCGGATAGGGAAAGGCGGCCACGCGCTGTCCCTGCAGCAGCTCCGGAGCGTACGGCGCCAGCGCATTCGGACCATAGATGTCCGGATACGACGCGGAGTACGGATTCGCGCCGTGCAGCAGCGCGTCCGCCCCGCCCTGCTGGAAGACCCAGACGTCGATCCACGGCCGCGGGCTCGCGCGAAGCACCACGATGCCCAGAAAAACGAAGCAGAGAAGCAGAAGCAAAAAACGCGCGCGCACCAGCGACGCGCGCAGATGGATGCACAAGTACGCGGAGAGGACCACCAACGAGATCAGCGCGAACCAGCGAAAGCCGCCCTGGAACGCCCGCGGATCCGCGTAGTACGTCGGCGTCGTGAAGAGATGGCAGGCAAGCCCCGCCGCACACCCCGCGCCGAGCACCGCCTGCGCCGCGACCGGGTTCTCCAAAGCCGCTGTGCGCTTGCGCCAGACCACGCCGATGAGCGCCGCGATCGTCGCCAGCGTCACCAGCGCCAGCGCGCGCTCGTCGTACGTTCCGCTGGAGATCTGTAACGCCAGTGCGACGGCGAGCGCCGCCAGCGCAAACAGCGCCGCGGGACCCGTCACTTCTCTCCCATCCGGACGATGAGCGCGAACTCCTTCTCGCCGACCGGCTGGACCGAGAGACGCTGCCCTCGCTGCACCAACGGCATCTTCGAGAGCGCCTTCGTCTCGCGGATCTCCTGCAGAGTGATCGGGTGCGCCAGCTTGCGCACAGCCTTCACGTCGACCTGGAACCAGCGCGGCGCTCCCGGCACGCTCTCCGGGTCGTAATGATCGTTCTGGGGATCGAACTGCGTCGGGTCCGGATATCCCTCGCGCACGACTTCCGCGACGCCCACCACGGCCGGCGGGTCAGCGCTGGAATGATAGATGAGGACCCCGTCACCCTTCTTCATCCCGTCGCGAAGAAAATTGCGCGCCTGGTAATTGCGGACGCCGTCCCAGCCGCTGGTGCGGTTCGGGGCGCGCATCAGGTCGTCGAACGAGAAGACGTCGGGCTCCGTCTTCAGCAGCCAGTGCGCCATCACCTGGCCCTGGCTCGCCCCTGCGGCGCCGGCCCGAACTTCCATCCCTCCTCATGCTGCCACTGCAGCTCGTCGTCGACGGAGAAGGCTAGGTACCAGGGCTTGATCGGCAGCACGTTGTAGCGCCCGTCGATGAACAGCGAAGGCGTGCTCTCCACGCCCGCGGCGAGCCCCTCGCGGCGGTTCTTCTCGACCTGATCGTCGAATTTCCCGGCGTACACCTGCTTCAACATCTCGTCCCCGTCGAGGCCGACCTCCTTCGCGTACGCCTTCAGATTTTCGTCCTCGAGCTGCTCCTGATGCGCGAACAGCGTCGCGTTCAGCGGCCAGAACTTCCCCTTGGAACGCGCATACTCGGCGCACGCCGCGGCGATGCGCGCCCGCGGGTGGGAAGTGAATGGGAAATACTTCGCGCAGAGCCGGGCCTTCCCCTTGCGCGCCTTCTCGACCAGCTCCTCGAGCGGGGTTACCGCCAGGGCGCAGTGCGGGCACTGGTAGTCGCTGAACTCCACGAGCGTGACGGGCCCTTTGCCGTCGACGGGACAGGCGGCGGCGTTCAGACGAACGCGCCGGCCGGGATCGAACGAGGCGTAATACTGCTCGACCAACTGCACGATCGGCGTCGCCGGATGGCCTTCGCTCGCGAGCTGCTTGACCAGCGCCGCCATCCGCACGGCGTGCGGATCCGTCTGACCAGCCGCGAGGCACTTGGCGAGCGTGTCCTGGCAGCCTGCGTAGTTGAACACCTCGGTGGCGACGTCGAGGAAGACGCCGCGCTGCGCGTGTGTGAGATCGGCGAGATCGGCGCGCGGAACGATGTTGCGGGCCTGCTCCGCGGTCACCGGATTCGACTGCGCCATCGCCGCGGACGCCGCAAGCGACAGCAAGACGAAGAAGCGCATGGGCACGCGTTTATACCAGACCGGGGAGTGGCGCACCGTCGAATCCGGGGAACACGCGCCGCACGTCGCGAACGCCGAGCTGGGCCTTTGCCGCCGCGGCGAGCAAGCTGCGCAAGTCCGTGGTCACCGCCAGGTCGCGGCCCTCGTATAGCCGGTTCTCTTGAAGGCCGGGCCAGGTGCCGTGAATCCTCCCTCCGCGGACGCCGCCGCCGAGCACGAACGCGATGCTGGCGTGCCCGTGATCCGTGCCGTTGGCGCCGTTCTGCCGCACGGTGCGGCCGAATTCCGTCGCGGCGATCAGCATCACGTCCGAGGCGCGGCGGCCCAGATCGCGCTGGAAGGCAGCCAGCGATTCCGCGAGCCGGCGCAAGCCGCTCTCCAGGCGGGCCGGCTGCGCGGCATGCGTGTCCCAGCCGCCCGCGTCGAGGCAGCCGATCCGCAGCCCGACGTCCGCCTTGATCAGTCGGGCGAGCTGCCGGAGCGGCTGCGAGAGAGGGGCTTTCGGGTAGTCGGGCGCCGGACCCTCGAGTCCGCCTTCCAACTTCCCCTCGAGGAGCTGCAGCGCGGCGAACGCCTCCTTTCCGGAAGCAGCCACCGGCTCGTCGGAGTGCAAGCCGTACATCGCGTCGAATGCGGCCTGCGCCTCGATGCGACCCTTCTTTCCCGCCGGCGCTCCCGCCAGCGCGTGCAGACGGAGCTGGTCGAGCGAAGAGAACGCGAGCGCGCCGCGCGCACCCTGCAGGGACCGCGGCAGGCGCTGAGAGACCGCGACGGCCTCCACCAGCGACGGATTCCGGATCTCTGCGAGCGAACGCGCGAGCCAGCCGTCCGGCGTCCCTTTCACACCCGGGGTGCCCAGCTCGAGGAAGTCCTGCGCGTCGAAGTGCGATCGCGTCGGATCCGGCGAGCCGATCGCGTGGACGATGGCGAGGGAACCGTCGCGCCAGAAGGGCAGCAGCGACTCCATCGAACGATGAAGCGCGAATCCCGGAACCCCGAGATCCGCCATGTCCTCACGGCGCGCGAGCTGCGGGCGCAGCGCGTACAGCCTCGGCTCGTCCACCGGAGGCACTGCGTGCAACCCGTCGAGGGCGCCGCGGAGAAAGAGGAACACGAGGACCTTGCTGCCGCCGGTCTCCTGCGCGAGGGCGCGACGAGTCCAGACCGGCAGAAACGAGCCTGCCGCGACCAGGGCGCCGTGCTTGAGGAGGAATCGCCGGTTCACCTCATCTCCTCTGCAGCTCGGGAGCGCCGAGCAGCAGTCCCACGGCGCGCGCGGGCACCAGATCGGGCGGAGCGGGAGATCGGCGCAGCTCCTCGAGGATGTAGGCGCGCGTCTTCTCCGAAAGCTCCGTTGCGCCGAGCCGCGCTGCGACCTTCTGCACCGTCTCTTCCGCGGTGGCGGCCTGCAGTGGCGCCAGATCGAGACGCGTGCCAGGCACCTTTCCGTTCGCGAGTTGAAGACCAAAGTCGATGCGGGCGAGGAGCGCTCCGGAGGTGAGCCAGGTCTGGGCCCGGTCGGGATAGCCGGTCGGGGCCTGCGCCGCATAGAGCGGCTCGCCGATGCGCGCCACCACCCTCGCGAGGGCCTGCGGATCGTCCACTGCCGCATCGAGAGCGCGCAGTGACGCGGCCACCAATTCCAGCGGCGAGCGAACCTTCGCGCGAAGCGCCGTGCGGCTCCAGAACTCGGGCGATTCGAACAGGGTGCGCAACATCGAGCGGATGTCGCCGGCGGTGCGCAGATACGTGACCGCGACGCGATCGACGAGCGCGTCCGGCGGTTCGTCGCTCACGAATCTGCGGGCCAGCTTCTGGGCGATGAATCGCGCCGTCGCGGGATGGGCGGCGAGGACGTGCAGCACCTGCTTCGCATCCTCTTCGCCCCGACCCGGTGGAATGAGTCGCCCGAGCACCACCTTGCTGCCGAAATCGTGCACCGCGGGCCGGAAGACGAAATGCGGATTCGTCCTCGGCTCCGCGACGGTCCACCCGGTAAAGCAGCGGGCGACCTCGACCACGTCCTCTTGCGTGTACCCGCCGTCGACGCCGAGCGTGTGCAGCTCGAGCAGCTCGCGGGCATAGTTCTCGTTGATTCCTCGGTTCTGCTTCGCGCCCGGACGGGGGACCGCCGAGCGCCAGTTGTCGAGGTAGATCAGCATGGCCGGGCTATGCGCCGTGGCCTCGAGCAGCTCGGGGAAGCTTCCCAGCGCGTGCGCGCGGATGACGTTCTGCTCGTAGTCGGGAAGGAGCGCCGCCTCCTCGTGCTTCCCGGCGAAGACGTTGAAGTGATTGAACCAGAAGTCGGTCATCACCTCCTTGAGCTGCCGCCGCGAGAACACCGCGCGCATCAGCTTGGCCTGCGCGAGCTGGGAGATCGCGTCCCTCTTCAGCGATCCATTGCGCATCGGTTCCTGCGGCTCGCCACCGTCGGGAGGAGGAGGCGCGTCTTCGACCATCGCGGCTCGCTTGCGCATCTGGCGCTGCTCCACGAGCTTCTGCACCAGTGCGTCGGGACCTTCCCGGAGCAGGTCGAATCGCTGAAGCTTCTGCTCGAGCAGAGCGTCGTCGAGGCGCTCCGGGTGCAGCTGCTCCTCGACGAAGGCGGCAATCCCCACGCTCTGCGCACGCAGCCGATCTTCCGGCCGCGCACCGAACGTAGTGCGCGAGAGGATGTGCTCGATCATCTCCGGGGCAGTCAGCGGCGGCGCACCCGGGGCGGCTGCCTCCTGCGCCGCCGCTTCCGGCGCCTCCGCGGCGAGCGCAGGTGTGAGGTCCTTGCGCGCCGCATGCGAGCAAGCCAGCACCAAGGCGCAGAGCAAGGCGGGACGCGCCATCGACATCCCAGACACGACGGACGTCTGGGTGGTGAAATTCAAAGCCGCAGCATCCGGCGCGCACGCTGCAGCGCGCGGGAAGCCTCGTCGACCTTGAGGGCGAGCGCGACGCCCAGGTACGTCGCGCCGAAGATCGCGAGCACCACGACAGCCCGAATCACCGGATGCACGGGAGGGAGGGCAATCTTCACCAACAGGCCGGCCGCGGTCGCTGCGGCAGCCGAAGCCCAGAGGCGGGGGAGCAGGCCCTTCGGCAGATGGCAGGGCCCGATGCGTGCGCCAATCCCGCGGCGGAGGAGCGCAAACTCGATCCAACCGGCAACGCCTGCGCTGCCCGTCAGGCCAAGCGCGCCATAGCGCAGGTCGATGTGCAGGAGCCGCGGCACCCAGAGGCCGAAGAAGACGCCCAGCGCCGCGGTGAGCACCACTCGCAGCGTCGCGTATCGCAGAGGCGTTCGGGTATCGCGCAGCGCGTAGAAGGCGCTCGAGTAGAGCCGCGCCATCGTGGCCGCGAGCAACCCGACGGTGCTGCCGATGAGGAACAACCAGACGTACTGCGTGTCGCGGGCGCGAAAGTTGCCGGTCTCGAAGAGGGCAGCGCAGATGACGTCGCCGAGGGCAAGGAACGCGGCCACCGTCGGCACCACCGGAAACGCGATGGCCCGCAGCCCTGCCTCCGTCTGCGCATGCAACTTCTCGCGCACGTCCGCATCGGCCGACATCGACGGCAGCGCGGCGGCGCTCACCGCCATGCCGAACAGCGAGACCGGCAGCAGGTAGACCGTCTGCGCGTAGCCGAAGGCTGCCACGGTCCCGGTCTGCATGAAGCTGGCGATCAGCATGTCGACGTACGCCGAGAGCTGGACGACTCCTCGTCCGGCGACGACGGGAAAGAAGTTGCGCGTCACCTCCGCCACGTCGGCATCGCCACGACCCAGCGAGAGGCGCGCGCCCTTCCCCAGTAGCCGGACGACGGAGGGCAACTGCACGAAAAGCTGTAACGCCCCTCCCGCGACCGCGCCCCACGCGGCCCAGACCGCGATGCGCGACTGATCGTCCGGCGGCCCTGCGTGGGCGCCGAGGATCAGCGCCGCGACGATGGCCGCGCTCCAGACTACGGGCGCCGCATAGCTGAGAAAGAACCGCCCGTGGCTGTTCAGGACGCCGATGCAGAAGGCGGAGAGGACCAGCAGCGAGATCCCGGGAAAGAAGATCCGGACCAGGACGATGGCGAGGCCGCGCGTGTCTCCGCTGAAGCCAGGAGCGATCACGTCGAGCAGCCAGGGAGTGGCCGCGATACCGATCAGTGCCAACGCGCCGGTCAGAAGCGACAGCAATCCGGCCACGGCGCCAGCCACCTGACGCGCTTTCCCCTCTTCGCCACGCGCGCGGAGCGCGGCGTACACGGGAATGAAGCTGGCGGAGAGCACGCCTTCGCCGAGCAGGTTCTGCAGGAAGTTCGGGATCCGCAGCGCAGCGGTGTAGGCGTCGGCGGCGGGCGACGTCGCCAGGTAGTACCCGAGCACGCGCTGCCGGATCAGCCCTGCGATCCTGCTGAGCAGGATTCCGGCGGCGACCAGCAGCGCCGCGCCGCCGCTCCGCGGCTTCTGAGGAGCCGGAGCTGCGGGCGTCGCGGCGACTTCGCTCACGCCGCGCAGGATACCGGTCAGCTCCCGCGCAGCGCGAGAAAATCTACCCGAGCGGCGAGCACTTCACCGGGTTGGTCGTCGTGATCGTGTTGTTCTCGGGATGGCAGTCGCCGATGACTTCCTTCTCGTCGACGATGGCCTTTACCCGGACGGCCTGGGTCTGCGGCGGCGCGGGCCAGGGAACGCTCACCGTCTCCGAATCGCCCGGCTTCAGCGTCTTCGTCGTCAGGCCCTGTCCGATGTGCGCCGTCTGGCCGTTGTCGAGGATGGCGTAGAAGTCGACGGTGACGCCCGGCTTCGAAACCAGCGCACCCCCGTTGTAGACGATGGCGCTCGCCTTCCCCGAGCCGCCGTTGGCGCAGGTCGACATGTCCACGTCCACCGCGCAGACGGAGAGGTCGGGCGAGCTGAACTGCCCCTGCCCCTGCACGTTCTGCCGGTAGCTGTTCGACTCTCCCGGCGACCAGGAGTTGGTCTCCGGGAACGGCAACGTTCCATCCAGGTTCACGTTCGTCACGTGGTAGGTGTGCTGGTTCCAGACGCTGCGCGTGTTCACCCACTTGTCGCTGGGAGATCTCAGCGCTTTCAGCCCGACGTAGCGCCTGTAGTTCGTGTTCGGCCAGACGGGGCCGCACTGCTCGCAGATGTTGTTGTTGGGCACGAGGATCTTCGCGCGCCCGGTGCCGTCGATGTCCGCGACGATCGGCATCTCATACTCGGTGCACGATACGTTCGGCTCCTTGATCAACTCCTGCCCGGACTTTCCATCGAACACATGGAAGAAGCACTGGTCGGAGTAGACCACCGTCGGCATTCCCTTTCCCTCGAAGTCGAAGACCGAGCTGCCGGTATTGGCGGAGCAGTCGAATGTCTTCGAGCTCCAGATCCAGCCGACGCCGGGCTTCCAGACCGAGTACGCGCTCTGGGAAGCCACGCCGACTTCCGGCATGCCGTCGCCGTCGAAGTCCGCGATGGTCGGCGCTCCTCCGGGGTTGTAGTCGCTCCCGTTGCAATCGGCGAAACCCTTGGTGGGCAGCGGAATGGGATTGAGGAGCAGGCCGCCGGTCCAGTCGTGGATCCGCAAAAATCCGCGGCTGACGACCACCACCTGCGGATGAGGATCGTCCGGCTTCAGCCCCATTACCGAGCCGTACTTCGAGAAGTTCGCGACGGCCGGAAATCCTTCCGGGCAAAGCGAGCCGGATCCGCCGGCGCAGGGAAGGCCACGCGGCATCTTCACGCCCTCGCCGAACATCGGCTTGCAGGTGTAGCCCGTGGCCGAGGCTGGGTCCTTGACGAGCTTGAGGGCCTGGTTGCCGGTCACCACCTCCGGAATTCCGTCGAGATCGAGGTCCGCCACCGCGCTGAGCGTGCCGTCCCCGTTGCCGCCGACCGAGCCGCCGGCGTTCGTCTGCGGGCACAGTGTCTCGCCGGTCGCGCCATCGAACACGCCATTGCCGACCACGACCTGCGCAGGGCCCGTGGGCCCGAGCAGCCGTGCGATCACCGGAGCTCCCCACCAGATTTGTGCCTTGCGAGTCACCCAGAGGAAGCGGCCGTCGCTGCCGAAGGCAACCAGACCCCCGTGCTGATGGGCCTTCGTCGAATCGGGCACGCGCGGCGGCTCGTCGTAGGGATCCCAACCGCCGGTGATGAAACAGACCTCTCCGGTTCCCATGCAATCGCCGGCTGCGATTCCGGAGTTGCCGTTGACGGAGAACTCCATGTGGGTCCACATGTCGAAGGGAGCAGACCACAAGGGCGATCCGTCCGAGCCGCGCACGGCGCGCATCACGCCCTGCACCTCGAACATCTCGCCGCCTTTCGTTCCCGGTGAAGTACCCGAGAAGGTGTTGAACACCACCGCGGGCTCGCTGTCCTTGGGGTGCAGCCGCATCACGACGGGCGTGCTGATCACTTGGTGGTGAGCCGGGTACTCGACGTTCAGTGGGATATCCATCGGCGAAGGCGCCTCGGGTCCCAGCGGCGTGGAAAACGGCCACCACCAGGCGTGCTCCGGCGGCTCGAACGAGCCGTGCGGAATGAAGATGCACGCAGGATCCGGCTGCTTGCACTGCGCGGATGCCGGGAGGCACTGGCCATTGCTGCAGAAATAGTCCGAGGGGCAGCTCACCTTCGCGCACGCCGTCGGCACCGTCACCGGCTGCGCTGCGTGGCACGTCCCGTCGGCCTGGCAGACGCCGTCGCCGCAGTCGGCGTCGCGCTCGCACCTGCCCGTGCCGCCGGCCGCGACACTGCAATCCTCGCTCTGGGGGTCGCACGCCTGCGACGCGGCGTTCCTGTCCACGCACGCCGCAAGCAGGCCGACCAAAACGACGATCGCGAGCTTCCCCGACCCCATCCCGCACCTCCCCCAGGCTCAGCGGCAAGTTGGGGCCCAAGCTGCCGGGAGGCAACCGGGCGTGCGTCCGTCAGGAAACACTCCCGATTTCGCTCGTCTATGACCAACGGGTCAGAAACCCTTTGACCGTTTCTGACTTGGTGTTTAGAAACCGGCACGGTTTCTGGTCAAAGGACCAAGCATGGCCCGCCCCGCCGACCCCAACGCCAAGGAAGCGCTCGTCGCTGCCGCTCGCGCGGAGTTCGCCCGGCGAGGGTTGGTGGGCGCCCGGATCGAGGACATCACTGCGGCGTGCAACCTTTCGAAGGGGGCGTTCTACCTGCACTTCCAGTCCAAGGAGGCGCTGCTCGGCGAGCTCGTGGACGCGTTCCTCGAGTATCTCGGGGAGTGCGACGACCGCCGCGAGCGCGACATGGCGGACTTCTTCGCCGAGTTCGGCGCCATCACCCGCCGCGATCTGGAGGAGCGCTCCCCGCGCTACCGCAAGTTCCTCGAGATGGAGACGGCCGAGGATCAGCGGGTGCTCGAGCACATGTGGGCGTACCGCGATGTCGTCGGCGTGCTCCTGCGCGGCGCCCAAGGGACGAAGTTCGAGGGCGCAATCTGGGAGATCACCGACCGCGAAGTCGAGCGCATCAAGCAGAACTTCGACCGCTACCAGGACGAGCACGCCTGCCGCACCGACATCCCACCCGAGATCTTCGGCTCGTTGATCGTCGGCACCTACGTGCTGCTCGGCATGCGCATGAGCCGCATGACCGAGAAGCCGGACCTCGCCGAATGGGCCCGCAGCCTCCACACGCTGATCCGCGAAGGCAGCATCCCTGCCGAGGAAAAACCCGAATCCGCAGTGTCGCTGCAGGACGGTCCCTCGTGATCGAGCATGAGGATCTCGTTGCGCAAAGCCATCGCCGGGCACAAGCTGGTGCCCGGGTACAACGTGAAATACGACGGCCAGATCAAGACGCTGGACGAGCAGAACGATGCCTCCTCCGGGGCGCTGACGCTGCTCGTGGTTCCGGTCGCCGGGGTGGAGAAGCTGTCCTTCGTACGGCTCTTCAGGCGCAGTCGCCAGGAGAAGCCCGTGCTGGTTTCCGCAGGCGCCGAGGAAGAAGCGGCGCTGGCGCGCGTGGTGAACGGGTAAGCGCATGAACAGGACTTGCAAGGTGGCGCTGCTTCTGGCAGCGGGTGCGGTGGGGATTTCTCTCGCGGCGTCGGCTCAGAAACAACAGCCTGGAGCCATTGCTCCCCCGCCCCGGGCGGAGCTCGGTCCGCAGCGGCGGCGCATCTCGTTGCGTGAAGCGCTTCAACTCGCGGCGGAGCAGAGCCCGGATGTGGCGTCAGCGCGGGCGACGGCGGCCATCGCAGAAGCGAGCGTCCGCCGGGCGTGGACGGCATGGCAGCCGGACGTTACGGCGACAGGGACGTTCGATCATACGAACGGAATCTCCGTCGTCGATTTCCGTCCGCTCGTCACCGCGCTCGGGCATCCGGAGCTTGCGGCCGATCCTCGATTCGCTCCGACCACGATCGTTGCGCAGAACAGCCGCTACGCGACCTTGCAGCTCAACCAGCCACTCCTGACTCCACAAGGGCTGTTCTTGCCGGGAGTCGCAAACTCGTCGGCCGAAGCGGCCTTGCGCGGATTCGATGAGGCGCGCGAGCAGGTGTTGCTGAACGTCGCGCGCAACTACCTCGCCTTGCAAGGATTGGAGGGACTGCTGGAAGCAGCGCGGGAGGCGGAGAAGGTCGCCCTGCGTCGAGAGCAGGATGCGAGAGCCCGCATCGCCGCGGGCACCGACGTGGAGATCGCGTTGTTGCGCGCGCAGACGGAAACGTCGCGGGCGCGTGCGCAGATCGCGAACATCCAGGGTCAGAAAGACTCGACGCTACCGGTGCTCGAAGCGCTGGTCGGCGAGCCCATCGATCCGCTGCCCGCGCGCATCGAGGATTTCGGACCCAGCGGCGAGGAAGCTGCAAGCCCCTGGGAAAACGCGTACTCGGTGAAGAGCGCCATCGCCGCAGCCAACGCCGCCCAGAAATCGGTGCGACTCGCCCAGTTCCTGTGGCTGCCGACCGTCTCCGGCATTGCACGCGAGAACTACAACTCCAACGCCGGCTTCGCCGGAAAGGATTGGATCTACGACCTGATTCTGACCGTCAGCGTCCCGATCTACGACCGTGGCGTGCGATATGCGCAGCTGCATGAAGACCAGGCGCGCCTGGCTCGGGCACAGGCAGATCTGGCGACGGTTCGCGCGCGTGCGCGCTCCAACTGGATCGGCGCCCGGGCAAACCTGGTAGCCGCCGATGCCGTGCTGCGGCAGAGCGAATCGCAGTCGCAGCTGGCGACGCGGGCGCAGGCGCAGGTCGACGCGTCCTATCGCGCGGGCGTGGCTACGTCGCTGGACGTCTCGGTCGCCGACCAGGAGAAGTTCGCCGCCCAGAGCACGGCGGCGCAGGCGCGAGCGCAGCTGGAGATTCGCCGGGCGGAGCTGGCGGCGGCAGCGGGCAGGCTGTACGAGTCCTCGCGCTGACGCGCTCAGGACACCTTTGCGACGAGCCGTTCCAGCGCCGCGCGCCCGCCTTGCAGGAGAGGCGCACCGTCGCCGACGAGCAGCGAGTCGAACTCCAGTCTGGCCAGCGTGCGAAGCGACTCGATCAGCATGCGCTTGTCGTCGATGACCTTGTCGGGCAGCAAGGCGCATTCGCCAGGCGGATTTCCCACGCAGGCGTCGCCGACCAGCAGCACGCGCCCCTCCGGCCAATGGAGAGCGATCTCGCCCGGTGACTTCCCTTGGGCGTCGACGACGGCGAAAGGACCGACGCGATCTCCCGGGCGCAGATCGTCGTCGACGACGACTCCCCTCTCCCGGACGAACGGGGCGTCGGCGGGATGGATGGCGACGCGCGCTGCCGTCCGCTCCCGCACCCGCATGCAGGCGCGGAAGTGGTTGCGGTTGGTGAGCACGATCCGGGCGGCGCCTTCGCGGGCAATCTCCTCGAGCACGTCGTCGGTCATCTCGACCGGATCGATGCAGACGTTTCCCTGCGGATGCCGGACGAGCCAGCCGTTGAAGTCGTAGCCGTGGCGAGCGGAGAACCACGGCCAGTTGAGGATGCCGGGCAGGATCTCGCGCATGCCGCTCGCCTACACCCGGCGGGCGCCTTTGTGAAGCGCCGCACGCGCCTTCCGCTATAAGTCCGCGCTTCATGTTCGCCGTCTTCCGCCACCGCGCCTTTCGCTGGATCTGGATCGGCGCGCTCGTCAGCAACGTCGGGAACTGGATGGAGGCGGTCGCGCAGAGCTGGCTGGTGCAGCAACAGACCGGCTCGCCCTTCATGGTGGAGTTGCTGGCGGCGAGCGAGTTCGTGCCCCACGCCGTGCTGATGCTGGCGGCAGGATGGCTCGCCGATCACTACGATCGCCGCAAGCTCCTGCTCGCGGGCCAGTCGATGATGATGGTTCTCGGCGCCGTTCTTGCCGTTGCGGCACACCTCGGCTGGGCGACGCCGTGGGTCATCATCGCCATCTCCTTCGCCGAAGGCGCAGCCTGGGCCGGGGTCACGCCTTCCTGGCAGGCGTTGATTCCGGCGGTGGTCCCTCGGTCGGAGTTGCCTTCCGCCATTGCGCTGAACTCCGCCCAATTCAACACCGCGCGCCTGCTCGGGCCGATGATCGCCGGCGCCCTGCTCACCACCGTGAGCGCTGCGTTCGTGTTCGACCTGAACGTGGTCAGCTTCCTCGGCATCGTGGTGGTGCTGGCGCTCGTGCGCGTCCCGCGCGCCGAATTGGCCGCCGCGCACACTTCAGGAGGAGAGCTGAAGCAGTCGGGCGGCGTCATGCCCGCGCTGCGCTGGGCAATGCGCGAGCCGGGCCCGCGACGGATCATCCTCGGGGTCTTCGCCTTCGCGCTGCTCGCCGCGCCGGTCCAGGGCCTGCTTCCGGCGATAGCGGACCAGGTCCTCCACGTCGGCGCCCACGGGTACGGCGTCCTGCTGTCCTGCCTCGGCGCCGGAGCCGTCGCCGGCGCCCTGACGCTTGCGCGACTGCCGCGAACCTATCCCCGGCACCACCTGATTCCGCTCTCGATGCTCGCATTCGCGCTGTGTGCCCTGGTCTACGGCAGCTCCCGCTGGCCCCTGGTCTCTGGTGCGGCGCTGGCTGTCGGCGGAGTGTTCTGGGTGTGGTCGCTCGCGTCTTCCAGCACCGCGATGCAGCTGCTGGTCCCGGAGGGCCTGCGCGGACGCGCCATGAGCGTCCTCGCGCTGGCGACCACCGGACCGCTTCCCCTGGGGCACCTGCTCGGCGGAACCGTCGCGCACGCGTTCGGGATCCGCGCCGGCGTACTGTTGAGCTGTGGCGCTCTTGCCGCGTTCGCCGCGTGGGCCGCCTCTACGCGCGAGCCAGGAATCGACGCCATGCAGCTCGCGCCGCCGCCGCCTCGGGGATTCCGCGCCGCTCTGTGGGAAGCCTTGACTGCCGCATCGCACCGGGCGCAGGTGGCAGAGCCGCGCGCAGCGGAGCCGCTGGAGGAGTCATGACCGACGAGCAACGCGAGGTCTGGGAACTGGTCCGGCGGAGCAATCGCGCCTGGGTGGCCGGAGCGGCGCACGAGGTGGGCGAACTCTTCGACGAGAAGGCCGTCGTCGTCGCGCCCGGGTTGCAAGGACGGGTCGAAGGACGCGAGGCCGTGGTCCGCAGCTACGAGGAATACGTGCATCATGCGCACACGCATTCCTTCGAGGAGCTGGAGCACTCGATCGACGTGTTCGGAGATCTGGCCGTGGTCGCGTATCGGTTCGCGGTACGCTACGCGCTCAACGGCGAGGACGGGGAGCGCGACGAGATGGGCCAGGAGGTCCTCGTCATGCGTCGCGGCGCCGGCGGTTGGAAGGTCCTCTGGCGCACGCAGACGCCAGAGGAGTAGCTGCGATGCGAGCGATGGTGCTGATCGAGCCACGGCGTCCGCTCGAGCTCCGCGAGCTGCCGGATCCCGATCCACAGCCCGGCCAGGTCCTCCTCCGCGTGCGCGCCTGCGGCGTATGCCGGACGGATTTGCACGTCGCCGACGGTGAGCTCGCCGAGCCGAAGCTGCCGCTCGTACTCGGACACGAGATCGTCGGCATCGTCGAGAAAGGCGGCTCACGCTTCGCGAGAGGGACGCGGGTCGGCGTTCCCTGGTTGGGCTGGACCTGCGGCGTTTGCGAATACTGCCGCGCGGGGCGGGAGAATCTCTGCGACCAGGCGCGATTCACCGGGTACCAGATCGACGGCGGATACGCGGAGCTGACGGTCGCCGACGAGCGCTACTGCTTTCCGCTCCCCGATCGCTACTCGGACGCCGAAGTCGCGCCCCTTTTGTGCGCGGGGCTCATCGGAGCACGCTCCTTGCGGATGGCAGGCGACGCGCGGCGGCTGGGGCTGTATGGCTTTGGCGCCGCCGCGCACCTGGTGGCGCAGGTTGCGCGCGCCGAAGGTCGCGAGGTGTACGCGTTCACTTCGCCGGGCGACGCGGAGGCGCAACGATTCGCGGTCTCGCTCGGCGCCATCTGGGCGGGATCGTCGCTGGAGATGCCCGCGGAACTGGACGCCGCGATCCTCTTTGCACCCGTCGGAGCTCTCGTTCCCCAGGCGCTGCGCGCCGTGCGGAAAGCGGGCGTGGTCGTCTGCGGCGGGATCCACATGAGCGACGTCCCCTCGTTCCCCTATCGCCTGCTCTGGGGGGAACGCGTCGTGCGCAGCGTCGCCAACCTCACCCGGCGCGACGCCGAGGAGTTCCTCGCAATTGCCGGGCGCCTGCCGCTGCGCACGCGCGTCGCCGCCCATCCGCTCACCGCGGCCAACGACGTGCTGGCCTCGTTGCGGGCCGGCGGCGTCGTCGGAGCAGCCGCCCTCGTTCCCTGACTGGCCATCCGCCACATACCCGATTGGCTTGACGCGACCGACGCGTCATGTGCTTGATCGCCGGGGGGCTCTCTCGTGGCGGACAATCTCTACGCCCTGCTGCAGCAGGCGCGCCAGGTCGCCACGACGAGCGGCGCCAAGATCTTCGGCGTCGAGACCGCCATCGTCACCAACGTCAAGGACCCCGATACCCTCGGCCGCGTGAAGGTCTGCTTCCCGCGACTCCCTGGCAAGCCGGAGAGCGACTGGGTCCGCGTCGCCCAGCCTTCGGCCGGGCCCGATCGCGGCTTCTAGATCGTACGTCGCCGCGCATGAGCTGGGGCACGGCGATTCGCTGCCGGACGAGTACAACGAGCGCTGGAACGCGTTCTCCAACAGCGAGCTCAGCTTCCAGATGAACACGCCGGGGGACCCGTTCGAGACCGACGGCGTCAACTGGGACCCCGCGCAGGTCACCAGCCCCGACAGCGGGCTGATGAACGGCGTCCAGACCATGCGGAACCGGTACTTCTGGCATTCCGCCGAGTTCGCCCGCACCGCGAGCGGGATCCCGCTGCTGGTGAAGCTGGGCCTCAACTACACGAAGTTCGAGGTGCCGCCGCACGAGACCGTCGCGCCGGAGACGGCGACCACGGTGCCGCGGCGCAGCTACGTGTACTGGCCGATCCAGGACAAGGTCGACGACACGGCCGGGTCGCGGAGCCAGTACGACCTGCTCCTGTATGCGATGGGCGAGGACCGCTTCATCAAGCACCTCATCCCGAATGGCCCGTTCGAAGGGACGCTGGTCGTGGTGGTGAAGATGCTGTTCACCTTCGACGCCACCTTCGCGCCGAGCGTCGGCACCATCCTGCCGGCATTGCGCAACCGGATCCGCGCGGACCACGGCAGCAAGTTCTACGCCGTGGGCAAGGTCCGGGTCGGAACTCCGCAGGAGTGGGAGTTCAAGAAGTGCCTGATCCGCTTCTCGCCGCGCTTCATCGTCAGCAACGGCAACACCGGGAACGCGACCTACAACGGCCTGGTGACCCACGTAGGACCGCACTTCCGCATCAACGTGAACAACGCTGCGCCGGCGAACACGCGGTGGACCGCGGCAGCGCCGAACCGCAACCTGATCCTGGAAGCCGACGCTTCGAGCCCGAACGCGCAGAACGTGCTCCAGGGCGCGTTCAGCGATCGGTTCGCCGAGATGCTCGGCTTCGCCAACGCGGCCGCGGTGACGGCGGCCTCTCTCAAACCGTACGCGCAGAAGGTGATTACCACCGCGGCCGATGTCAAAACGTTCTGAGGCGCGCCTCGCGGCGATCCTGCTGTGCGTCGCCTGCGCGCTCGGGGCGGCGGAGAAGACGAGGAAGAGACCAGTGATCGACGTGACCCGACAGATCGCGCTTCTCCCGCCCAAGCCGGTCTCCCTCCCGGGAGTCCCCATCCGGCAGGTCGATGTGCGCCTGCCCTTGCCGAAAGCGTCGCCGGCGCCGGGCACCGCGTGCCCGCGTCTGTTCTGCAACGACGGGCTCACTTCGAGGCTGCCCGCCGCCGCCCCGAAGGACGGCTGGAAAATCCGTTGGCAGGCGCCCGTCATCCCCGAATTCACGCCGACCGCGGTCGTGCAGGACGGCGATCGCGTCCTCGCGTATGGCGGCGGCGCGTGGCGCCTCTTCGATCTCGACGGCAAGCCGCTGCAGGATGGACGCAACGGGTCCAGCGGCATGGTGCTCGACGCCGGACACGGGCTCTTCTACTTCGTCAATCCAGACGGCTTCCTCGCGGCGCATCGTCTCTCCGACGGGAATGCGGAATACAACCTCAACCCGGCGCCCGGAGACGCCTGGCCCTTCATCGCGCGACGCGGCAACCGGTTCATCGACGCCGCCGTCGATCTGCCGAAGCCATATCGGCCGGAGCCGCCCAATCGGGCTGGTTGCAGCACCTCGACGTGGACGCGAAGATCGAAGTCGACGCCGTCAAGGTCGTCTCCAACCTCACCGCGCTGGCGACCCTGCAGCTGAAGACGAGCACGATGCTCGCGGCCATGCGCGGAGACGACGTGATCTTCGCCGCCCCGGGCAGGATCTTCCTCTCGTCGAGCGATCTGCAGCCGCGGGCAGCGCTCGACGGAGATTTCGCTCCGCGCTTGCTCAGCGTCGACGAGCTCGGCCGCATGCACCTCATCGTCGGAACCGGCGACAAGCTCTCGGTCTGGGTGGTGACGCCCGACGGAAGCCGGACGGTCTCGAGGCCGCTGAATCCGGAATACGGCCCACCGATCGCGCCGCCGATCGTCGGCTACGATCACCGCATCCATCTCGTCGCCGCGGACGGGATCGTCACGCTCGATGCCTACGGCGGTCCGCTCTGGGAGCGCCGGCCGCAAGGCCGGGTCGCGGGCGCAGGCGCAGCTGCCGACGACCAGCTCATCGTCGCCGCGGGACGCGAGCTCCAGGCGTACGACGGCAAGGGGGAGCGGGAGATCCTCTTCCGCTCGGTCGCGGGAGCGCTCACCACTCCTCCTGCGATGAGCGCGAGCGGAGAGATCTTCGTGGCCACGGCCGAAGCGCTCTTCTGCCTGTCGCGCGCGAAATGAGCGCGCCGCCTGGCGAAATGCAACCTCCGTCGGTCTCGCGACACCCCCGCGACGAGCAGGATGCCGCAGCGCGGCGGAATTGATACACAACCCGGATGGCCCAGACCACCCTCTCCGATCGGATCCTGCGCGATCTCGGGGCGCGCCTGAAGGCGCAGCACGATGAATTCGCACGCCATTATCCAGGCGAATCCGGCACGCGCCAGCCGGTGCACACCGTGTACGGTGGCTCGCACCTGTTCAAAAGCGATACCACGAGGAAGCTCGGCGACCTCGCCCTCAAGGCCCTCGCGCAGTACGCGCCCAACGCCACCACCTTCGCGGAAGCGATCGGCATCGATCCGGCAGTCGGCGACACCGTCTACGCACGCGTGCAGGAGAAACTGAAGCGCGAGGCCGTGGAAGACTTCCGCATCGACTTCGAGGACGGCTACGGCATCCGCGGCGACGCCGAGGAGGACGGGCACGCCGCCCAGGCCGCGCAGGAATGCGGGAGGGGGCTGAAGAACGGGACGCTCAGCCCGTTCGTCGGCATCCGCATCAAGTCGCTCAGCGGGGAGCTCGCGGGCAGGGCGCTGCGTACGCTGGACGTCTTTCTCACCGGGCTCGGCGGCGCGCTACCGCCGAACTTCGTCGTCACCTTGCCGAAGATCACCGCTCCGGCCCAGGTGGCGACGCTGGTCGCCGCCTTCGAGGCGCTGGAACCGAAGCTCGGATGGAAGGCGGGCGCGCTCAAGGTCGAATGCATGGTGGAGACCACGCAGTCCATCCTCGATCACGACGGCACTTCGATGTTGCCGAAGTTCATCGACGCCGCGAAGGGCCGCATGACCGGCGCGCACTTCGGCACCTACGATTACACGGCCTCGTGCGACATCACCGCGGCGTACCAGTCGATGCGGCACCCGGCCTGCGACTTCGCCAAGCACATGATGAAAGTCGCGTACGCCGGAACGTCCGTCTTCCTTTCAGACGGCGCAACCACCACCATGCCCGTCGCTCCGCACAAAGGAGACGCGCTTGGCGAGGAGCAGAAGCGCGAGAACGCGCGCGCCGTCCACGCCGCGTGGCGACTGCACGCAGACGACGTCCGCCACTCGCTCGCCAACGGCTTCTACCAGGGCTGGGACCTGCACCCGGGGCAGCTCCCCAGCCGCTATGGCACCGTGTACGCCTTCTTCCTTCGCAGCCTCCCCGCCACGCTCGACCGGCTGCAGAACTTCATCAACAAGGCCGCGCAAGCGACGCTGCACGGCGATACCTTCGACGACGCGGCCACCGGCCAGGGACTGCTCAACTTCTTCCTCCGCGGCGTGAACTGCGGCGCGCTGACCGAGCAGGAGGCGCTTTCGACGGGCCTGACCATCGAGGAGTTCCGCGGCCGGTCGTTCCTGAAGATCCTCAACAACCGCAAGGCGAGCGCTCAGAAGGCGTAACCGAGGATCATCTTGAAGATCAGCGACTGGCTGGCGGAGGTCAGCCCCTCGCCGACCGCGGCGTTGACCTCCACGCCCTCGAGCGCCAGCAGGTCGATGGCCTCGAACAGGTAATGCTCTCCCTCCGCGAGGGAGCCGTAGTACTCGAGACCCGCCGCGATCGGCCCCAGCTTCAGTTTGGCCATCACTCCCGGCTCGAACGAGAGCGGAAACCCGACGTTGGGGTTGGCGGCGAAGAGGAAGCGGGCGTTCTCCCAGGCGAGGATGGGCCGGATCTCGCCGCCCCAGCCTTCGTTCGGGATCCGCGCAATTTCGCCATTGAGCCCGAGGCGGAGGTTGTCATGCCAGCCGGCGGGCGTGACGAACTTGGTGCGCAGCTTCACCCCCTCATAGCGGCCGTCGGAGGTCTGGAAGTAGCCGCCCAGCTCCCAGAAGGGCAGGACGCCGAACGACGGTTCCAAGGTGACGTTCAGGGTCCCGCCGCGGGGCCGGTTGACGTGAACTTCGAGGCCGGCCTGGCCCTGGTCGTCGGCCCTTCCGTCGTAGACCTGGATCTCGAACGGATCGAACGCGAGCGCCGGCGCAGCGGCGAAGAGTGCGAGGAGCGCGGCCCGCATCTAGTCCGTTCAAGCCACGGTCGGGCCGAGTCCGCCCCGGGCCGCGAGCCAGTCGCGGACGGCCTGGCCGGTGCCGAGCGGCCACGGGCGCAGCTTGTCGGGAGGCACCGCCTTCACGCCGGCGATCTCGTCGCCCACGACGATCTCTCCGTGCCCGCGCACGTGGTACGCGAGGATGATCTGGTTCATCTCGAGGAACGGATAGGCGCCGATGAAGGAGACGATCTCGCCCTTCAGGCCCACCTCCTCCTTCACCTCGCGGAGGACGCCGTCCTCGGGCGACTCCCCTTTTTCCAGGAACCCGGAAACCAGGCCGTACCATTTCTCCGGCCAGCCCTTGTTGCGGACCAAAAGGACCGTCTGCCCGTGCTCGACGAGGGCCGCCACCACCGGCGCGGGGTTGTCGTAGAAGACGTAATCGCAGGATTCGCTCGCGCAGACGAGTCGCGTGCGCTCATCCAGCTTGCGGGCGATGAGCGGACTGGCGCACGACGGGCAGAACTTCATCCGCGAAGGCACAGGGATTCCGTGCCAAACTGCCGACGCCATGTCAATCGCGCTCCTCAGCTTCGACGTTTTCGGGACCGTTCTGGACTGGCGGCGAGGACTGCGGCAGGCGCTTGGGGGACGCCTGTCGGACGCGCAGTTCGACCGCATCGTCGATCGGCAGGGTACCCTCGAACAGGCCGATTTCCGGCCCTATACGGAGATCGTCGCGCAATCGCTGGTCGACGAGCTCGGGATCGGCGCTCAGGAGGCAGCGGCGATCGGCGCGGCAGCCGGGACGTGGCCGCTGTTTCCGGATGCCGCCCAGGCCCTCCGGCAGCTCCGATCCGTGGCGCCTTGCGCCGCGATCACCAACAGCGATCTCCGGCACCGGCCGCAGATCGAGGCACAGCTCGGATTCGGGCTTGACGGGTGGATCTGCGCCGAGGAGGTCCGGGCGTACAAGCCCGACCGGCGGATGTGGCAGACGGCTGCGGAGCGCATGGGCGTGAAGCCCCGGCGCGAGTGGTGGCACGTGTCCGCCTACGCCGACTACGATCATGAGACCGCGCGGTCGCTGGGGTTGTCCTGCGTGTTCGTCCGGCGCCCGCATTCCCGGCCGGGTGCTGCCGATCTGGCCGTGGCCGACCTCGCCGCGCTCGCCGATTCACTGCCCAGGAGTTAACTCACCGCGCTGAGGACGCGCCGGGCCTCCGAGGATGCTGCGGCGGCGAGCTTGCCGGCATCCAAGGTGAGCAGACGGCGATCGCGCACCAGCACCCTGCCGTCGACGAGCACGTCCGTGACGTCGCTCGCGCGCGCGCAATAGACGATGGTCGCATGCAGATCCGGCCCCGCCGGCTGGAAGTGCGCGGCGGAGAGGTCCAACACGGCGATGTCCGCCTTCTTCCCCACCTCGAGCGAGCCGATCTCCTCCGACAGACCCAGCGCTCGCGCGCCGCGCACCGTGGCCATCGCCAGCACCTCTGCCGGCGGTACAGCCGCGGCTCCAGCCGCCGGGAGATGGATGGTCCCCGCGAGGCGCATCTCGTGAAAGACGTCGAGCGTGTTGTTGCACGGCGCTCCATCGGCGCCGAGGGCCACGTTCACTCCGGCCGCCAGCAGCCGCGTCAGCGGCGCGTGACCGCTCGCCAGCTTCAGATTTGCGCCAGGGCAATGGGCCACCGACGTCGCCGTACGCGCAAGCGTCTGGATTTCGTCCAAAGTCACCTGGACGCAATGCGCGAGCACCGTCCGCGGCCCGCAGAGTCCCGCCTGCTCCAGATAGGAAACGTTCTCCGCTCCAGTCTGCTCGCGAACCAGCTCGACCTCGCGCCAACTCTCGCTCGCATGCGTGTGCACGAGCCAGTCCTCGCGCGTGCTCAGCTCGCAGACAGCGCGGAGCAGCGCCGGCGTGCAGGAGAGCGCAAATCGCGGGCAGAGCGCCCAGCGAATCCGGCCGCCCGCAGCGCCGTGCCATTTGCGTCCGAGGCTTTCCGCCTCGCGCAGGGCGCTCGCGCCGTTCTCGGGCAAAGGTCCGCTGCCGGCGTCCATCAGGCATTTCCCGCCCGTATACCGGACGCCGCTCTCCTCGGCCGCGCGGAGCACGGCTTCGGTGTGATGTACCGTCGCCATGTCGAGCACGGATGTCGTCCCCCCGAGGAGGAGCTCGGCGATCCCGAGGCGCGCGGAGAACGCGAGCGACCTCTCGTCGTGCGCGGCCTCGTACCGCAAGATCCGCTGCTCGAGCCAGTCCATCAGATCGAGGCCGTCGGCCTGGTTGCGAAACAGCGTCTGGCAGAGATGGACGTGCGCCTGGATCAGCCCCGGTAGTACCGCCTTTCCGGCGCAATCGATGATCCGGGTGCCACGCGGCGGCTTGACCCTGCCGATGCGTACGATCCTGACGCCGTCGACGAGGACGTCCGCGCGCCGCACCGTTCGCGCCGCGTCCATTGTGACGACGGTGCCGTCGCGGAGCAGGATCATCGGATCAGGGACAGGATCTGCTCCATGCGGCACGCTTACCACAGCCGAATGGGCACGGACGGCCGGCGTGCGTTATGGAAGTGCAGTGATCCCCATCCGTGACACCATCCGCTCCCGCACGGCTCCGGTGGTCACGGTCGCGTTGATCGTCGTGAACGTGATGGTGTTCCTGCACGAGATCGCTCTCGGCCCGTACATCGAGCGTTTCGTCTACGCCTATGGCTTGATCCCGCGGCGATTCGTGTACTGGCCGGGTGCGCCACTGGATCCGATGCGGTTCCTGCCGCTCTTCACCAGCATGTTCTGGCACGGCGGCTGGCTGCACCTGATCGGCAACATGCTCTACCTCTGGATCTTCGGCGACAACGTCGAGGATCGCCTCGGCCACCTGCGCTTTTTGCTCTTCTATGTCTTCGCCGGCGCCGCCGCGGGGCTCACGCATGTGGTGCTCGGTCCGACATCCGCGTTGCCGACCGTCGGAGCTTCGGGCGCGATTGCGGGCGTGCTCGGCGCTTATCTGGTCACGTTTCCGCGCTCGCGCGTGCTCACCTTCATACCCATCTTCTTCCTCCCCTGGTTCGTGGAGATTCCCGCGGTCGTCTATCTCGTCTTCTGGTTCCTGATGCAGCTGCTCCAGGGACTGGGATCGATCGGAGCGCCGGTGGAGACCGGCGGCGTGGCTGTCTGGGCGCACATCGGTGGCTTCGTTGCCGGCATCGTGCTGATCAAGCTCATGCAACCAACGCGCCGCCGGCCGCGTCAGCTCGGTGTCGAGCCGTGAAGTTCGCTTGACGACGCAGGCCGCTGCCGTTTACACGGGGCGCCCATGATCGGCGTCGTCCCTGCCCTGAACGCTTGCGAAGGCGAGCATTCGCGCGGTTTCACCTTCGTAGGCGCCAGAGGTCCCGGCAAGGATCTCTTCGTTTCCTTTCATGATCTTCGCCTCGCCACCCAGCGGCGCGCCGCTCATTACGCGGCGGCCGGGATCGGGCGCGGCGACCGGGTAGCGCTGGTGGTACCCGAGGGAGAGCAGTTCATCCCCGCATTCCTCGGCGCGCTTTGGGGTGGATTGATCCCGGTACCGCTCTACCCGCCGGTCTCGCTCGGCAAGCTGGACGCGTTCATGGATGCCCTGGTGAGCATCCTCAACGTCGCGAAGCCCCGGATCCTGGTCACGACCGAGCGCGTCGCCAAGGTGCTGTGGTCGGCGGTCGGCCGGATCCCGAGCATCGAGAAGGTGCTGACGACCGCAGAGTTGGCGAAGGATGCCGGCGCGCTTCCAGCCGCTGCCGACGTGCGCGACGACGAGGTGGCCTTCCTCCAGTTCACGTCCGGCAGCACCGCGCTCCCCAAGGGAGTGATGGTGACGCACGGAAGCCTGGCAGCGAACTGCGCGGCCATCGTGCGTGACGGACTGTGCGCCGACGGCGCGCACGACGTCGCCGTGTCGTGGCTGCCGCTGTACCACGACATGGGGCTGATCGGGTTCGTCATCGCCCCCATCTGCTTCCGGATCCCGGCAGTGTTCATCGCGACGATGAGCTTCATCAAGAACGCCACCATCTGGCTGGAGACTTTGCACAAGTACCGGGGGACGCTGACGTTCGCGCCCAACTTCGCATACGCGCTGATCACCAAGCGGGCGAGGCCGGAGCAGATCGCGCGCTGGGACTTGTCGCGGATGCGCGTCTTTGGTTGCGGGGCGGAGCCGATCAATCCGGAGACGATGCGCGCCTTCGTCGCCGCCATGGCGCCCGCCGGGGTGAAGCCCGAAACGCTTCTCCCTTGTTATGGAATGGCCGAGGCGACGCTGGCCATCTCGTTTGTTCCCATCGAGGAGCCTCTCCAGACCGACCGCATCGACCTCGACCGGTATCACCGCGACCACAAGGCCGCGCCCGTCTCCGACAGCGCACCCTTTCTCGAAGTGGTGAACTGCGGTCGCACTTTTCCCGGCCACGAGCTTTCCGTCCAGGACGACGACGGCCGCATCCTCCCCGACCGCCACGTCGGCGAGGTGTGCCTCCGGGGCCCGAGCGTCACCGCCGGCTACTGGGAGAGTCCGGAAGCCACGAAGGCGACATTCCGCGGCGGGTGGCTGCGGACCGGCGATCTCGGCTATCTCGTCGCCGGCCGCGTTTTCGTCTCCGGCCGGATCAAGGACATCCTCATCGTCAACGGGCGCAACTACTACCCCCAGCGGATTGAATGGCTGGTGGACGAGATCCCCGGCGTGCGCAAGGGAAGCTCGGTGGTCTTCACCCGGCCCGGCTCCGCGTCCGAGGAGATCGTGGTGGCGGTCGAGTCGCGCGCCGCCGATCCGGCGGCGCTCAGGGCGCAGATCGTCTCGCGCGTCGGCGAGGAGTTCCAGCTCGCCGTCTCCGACGTGGCGCTGGTCGCGCCCGGTGCCCTCCCGAAGACGTCCTCCGGCAAGCTGCAGCGGAGGAAGACGCGCGAGCAGTACCTGAACGGCACCATTGGACGCGTCGGCCGCGGAGGCAGCACGCGGATTGCGGTGGCCAGGCACCTCGCGCTGTCGCTGGTCGGGCGGGCGCGCCACGAAGTCAGGAAGCTCTTCGGAGGTTGAGGGATGGGCGAGAGGATCGACGTCATCGAGATGTTCAAGCAGGCGGCCTTCGAGGTCGACAATCGTCGCCTGCCCGACCTGAAGGCGGATACGCCGATCGCCACGCTGGGGATGGACTCGGTGGCGGTGATGGAGCTCGTCGCCTGGTTCGAGGAGAAGCTCGGCGTCAGGATCCCCGACGAGGAGCTGTCGAAGATCCGCACCGTGCGCGACCTGCGCGACACGATCGCGCGGCTTTCGCCGGATAAGCAGTTCGCCGCCTGATCAGCGCTGCCGCTGATCAGGATGGGCCTTGGCGAAGGCGTCGAGCTTCATGCAAGCGTCGTAGATGCGGCGCGTGCGCGGGAAGCCGGCGATGTCGACCTTGTACCGGATCGCGTTCGCCACCTGGGGCACGAGGAAGACGTCCGCCACCGTCGGAGCCGTGCCGTGGCAGAACGAGCCGCTCTGCGGCAGCGCCGTTTCCAGGCCGCGGAACCCCTCGTGGATCCAGTGCGCGTACCACCGGTCGCGGGCCGCATCGTCCGCTTTCAAGTCATGCGCCAGGTACCGTAGCACGCGCAGGTTGTTCAGCGGGTGGACGTCGCATGCCACGAGCTGGGCGATGGCGCGGACGCGCGCGCGGGCAATCGGGTCCTTCGGAAGCAGCGGCGGCTCGGGATGAGTCTCGTCCAGGTACTCGACGATCGCCATCGACTCGAACAGCGTCTGGCCCGGCGCCAGCTCCAGCGCCGGAACCGAGCGCATCGGATTGATCCGCCGGTACTCGTCGGTCAGGTGCTCCTTGGCGCGCAGGTCGAAGACCACG
>Ga0209473_1000138_pt1 | contig 44427 bp, 35 predicted proteins | sample GraSoiAngelo_133_FD_185890 | JGI IMG/M metagenome (GOLD analysis project Ga0209473, IMG submission 185890) | Grasslands soil microbial communities from the Angelo Coastal Reserve, California, USA - 14_0929_05_20cm (SPAdes) (version 2) | ecosystem: Environmental > Terrestrial > Soil > Grasslands ...
TGGGATAACAGTGCGAAATCAGGTAGCGAGAGAATTTCTTGTTGCGGATGAGTTGTTCGATCAGCTCGAGCAGGCTCTCCTGGATCTGGTTCACTGCGATCCTGGCCAGCAGGCGGGCCAGCGTATCATCATGTCGAGATGGTGCCCTTCAAAGAATTTGTGCTGGAGTCAATTCGGCAACCGAATGGCATTTATCTCGGTAAGAGAGACCCGACCCGGAGAATTTATCGGAAAAGCTACTTAGAAGTTCCAGGAGTCGGGAATTCATTGGATCTTCTTGTTTTTCTGGGAGATGACGGAAAACACGTCGCAACGGCGTATTTCGCAGCTTTCTCCCTGGAGAATGTTAGGAAGGTTGGTTTGGCCTTCAACTTAGTTCAAAAATTCGAATTCGATAGAGTTGCATACAACTACGATCGAAGTGGCGATGTGTTGGACGTTTCTTTTGGACCGCCTGCTCCTGCGGTCGCTGTACAGGTCGAGGACTGGCTAGCGATCCGCATGACTATTGCCCCGCCTTACTTTCAGGGGATCACCATAGTCGGATTCAGGAAAATATTCGAGAAGCTCAATCGCTATGTTGAAAAAGAGCTTCCAAAACGGATGAAAAGTCTGGCGCGCACTTCTGTAGAGGTCTCTTTTTCTTATGATGACCAATCAGATACGCTCATTATTCGCCGGACCGAGCAGCTCTCCGGTTGGCACGGATTGGTTGAGAAATTTTTCCGGCGTCGGAGATCCAGGCCAACAATTTTTGAGAGCTTGTCAACCTATCCGGAAGACTCCCTCCGCAACGTCTACGTGGAAAAAACACTCCCATCAAAAGAAATTGTCGGCGTAAAGATCCTTGAGTTCACTAAAGTGGGTCCCGCCGCAATAGAAGGATTTCTAGGTGCGATGATCGATTCGATCTTTGAGCCAGGAGTTGAGCAGGACGAAAATGCGCATCTCATTGCCAACGTTCTCATAGCAAACCTAGACTGGTCAAAGCTTGGCAGGCTCGTAGCCTCCTGAAGACAGGCGACTTCCTTGGGAAATTTTCCCAAAGGGAGACGCGCGTGTTGGAACCGCTTGAAAAACCCGTTCGGCCAGAGGTAGTTGTACGTCCTGGTGTGCATGAAAAGCCTTCGCTTTTTCGTCGCCATAGGCTCACATAGAATCATAGAAACGATCGCGTTGGAGGATTCTCATTCTCCCTAACGTTCGGGCTAGCGTTGCGTACATTGCCGGCTGCATGGTATCTGGCACAGATTCCTCCCACGTTTATGACTACTCGCTTGGTCGCCACATCATTATGAGCGGCAGCGTCGATCGCGACTCCGTAAGCGTTTATGACGACGAGCAAAATTGCCACATCACCGGCGGGGGAAGTAGCTTCTACCATCACGGGGAACGATGTCATATTTCGCTTAGCGTAGCAAAGACGAGCTTCAGCGGATACGACTACGGCTCAAACGCCCACTTCAGTGGAAATGTAAGCGGGACAAGTGTGAGCTTGTTTGACTACGAGCACGGCCAATACTTCAATTACATGGTTTAGCCCCCTAAGGGCAATCGGGATCGAAATGGGAATCATTGACAATTTCAAAGACGTGTTCAAGCTCGCCGACGCCGCCAACAACCTCGACCTCTACAAGAAGCTTGCCGAACTCCAAACATCCGTCCTGGCGCTCCAGGAAGAAAATCAAGTTCTGAAAGAGCGCTTACGCGAAGCGGAAAAGGAGAACGATATCGCCGGGCGTCTTCATGTCCGTGACAACGCATACTATCTGGACGACGGAAAGCAGCCCGACGGGCCGTTCTGCATGCGATGTTGGGATGTGAACCGAAAGCTCGTCAGAGAGCGCCTTGGCGCAACACCCGGGACCAACTTTTGCGCAGAATGCAGGAGTCGGCGCTGACTGATTATCTGGCAAACAAAGTGGCTGCCATAGCCCATAGTCAACTATGCGTTCACCCGCCCTGTCCGTTTTCTGTCCGGGTTCTAGGTACGAAACCGGACAAAAAGGAGCAACTGAAACGAGTGACTTCCCTTTGTTTTCCTGCGTTTCGTTGCACGGCTTTGTACCACGTGTACGCAGGAATTGCGCTCATAACCCGAAGGTCGTCAGTTCAAATCTGGCCCCCGCAACCGGGCCAGAATAATCTGCGCGAGATGTGGTCCCACCCGACCGTCTGCTTTTTCGACAGATGGATCGGCATGGCGAGATTAAATTCATCCAACGCCCCTTACAGCGCGTCCTCGAAGAATCGTTCCTGTTCGGATGCTGTAATGATCACAAGTGCGTTTCTCGGGGAACCATGACGACTTTTCATCTCGACTCGATGAGCGTTTGCAGCACGGCTTCCAGCGCGACTTTTCCCTTTCGAGAGCCAGCCTCAGCGCTCTCGAACTCGATCCAGCCTTCGTTGAAGCCATCAAGCATCTTGATGCGGGGTGTAGGGTTCTTCATGCTCTGCGATTTGAATAGCGACTCCCAAGTTTCGCGCGGTACTGGTTCCATTCTCACAGGACGGCCAAGCAGATCAGCGAAGGTGGTCGCGATCTCGTTAGGAGTCACACGGTGCGGCCCCTCCAACTCGACGACTCTGTGGTCTTTCCAGGCCTCCTGGAGTAGTTCGGCAGCTACACGGCCAATGTCGGCTGTGGCAACCATCGGTACCGGCTTGTCGATGGGTTGCAGGAAGCTCAAAATCACGCCGTCATTGGTCGCCGAAGCGATATCCCAGCTACAGTTCTCCATGAACCATCCTGGCCGCAGAAAGGTAATGGGCATCGACAACTCTCCAAGCACTTGCTCGATAATGGTGTGCTGCGTGAGCAGGTTCGATTGAGTCGCCTGTGCGCCGATCGTGGACAGGTATACGACTCTGCCCGGACGCGCTGCCGCGAGCGCCGATCTCAACGTGGCGGCCGTCGCCCGCGCCTCCTGAAAGTCTTGCGACGGATCGAAGTTCGGCGGAACGAGCACAAACACGCTTTCGGCCCCTTTGAATGCTGACGTGAGCGCCCCAGCATCATTGATATCCGCACGCACGAGGTCGCAGCCAAGCTGTGCCCAAGCTTCGCCTTTACTGAGGTCGCGCACCACAGCTCGGACAGGCTGGTTAGCGGCCAGAAGGTTGCGCGCCACCTCTCCACCAACTTTGCCAGTGATTCCAGTAATTGCAAACATTGGATTGGTTTCTCCTTGACCGTTCAAAGGCAGCTCCGCTGGTGACGGCGAACGATCGTAAGATTAAAATCACAGCCAAAGAATGGACTAGGCGGCGCTTTTCGATTGACCAGTGAAGTCCTTTGGCGTCAGCACATCGTTGAGGCCTATCCGACGCAGGAGTTCAGCGCGCACCCTGTCGCAAACCATATTGACAACTTCCGCTCCGTCCTGCGTTGGATCGTAGTGCACACGGAACGGTCGCTTGCCAAAGGGAGCACCGACTACTTTCACGATGGCGTCCGCAACACCCTCGACATTTGCATCAGGAGGCACGATTGAGGAGAAACCTTTGAGTACAGCGTCCGCGAAACCTTTATAGGGACCCGCTTCGTATTCAGCGACTCGCGCTTCGTCCGCGGGAGAACCGGCATGCGCGAAGTGGTTAGTGCCGCCCGTGAAGGCGCCCGGAACGATGATTGAGGTCTCAATGCCCGAGCGCGTCAATTCGCGTGCGTAGACTACGGCCAATGCATCCATTCCGGCCTTCGCCGCGAAGTACGTGCCAGGTAGGGCGGCGTTCCGCCCGCGCAACTACTGCTCGACACCCAAACCACAAGGCCCCTCTTCTGTTTGCGCAACTGAGGCAAGGCCGCGCGGTTCAAGCGCTGCGTGCTAAGCACGTTCACGTCATATAACTCCGCAAGTTGTTCGGGCGTGAAGGCTTCAGCCGGACCGAACACCATGTGTCCGGCGTTGTGAATCACCACATCGAGATGGCCAGTCTTTTCGATGATTTCCTGGATCGCTCCGTTACAGGATTCTTGTGACGAAACGTCTAACTCGATGGGACGTAGGTCCACAGACCGCACATCCCCGGTGCTTCGCAAAACCTACTCTTGCCTCAATTAAATTTGGACGGCTATGGCGAATAAAAGACGAATGTGGTATTTTCCTGCTATGCCGGTGCGCTTATGCCGCGTGACGATCCAGACATGAATGGCGTTTCGCATACGGTTGAGATCACTGCCGCTGCATTTTATGAAGCGGTGGCTCCATGTCTCGCGGCGACGAATCGGTTGCCGGAATCGCCCCGGGGTTCAACGCCGTTAAGGTGTCGGTTCCGGATGTTCGTGTCGAGTATGAGGTCAAGACCATGGATTTCACGAAGTGGTTCGAAGAAACGGACGGCTCGCCAAGCGAGGTAAGTGACTGTTTGTATTCGATCAATCCTCGGCCGCCCCTTTTGTATTCAGCAACGACGATCAAAGCTAAATCGTGCGGACCTGATAGCGGGCGAGAGGAGGTTCGTTCTCAGCGCGTTCCGCTGTGGAATCTCACCGGCGTCTGGAACTGGGCGGTGCGCAAAATCGAGCTCGATGCCAAGGACAAAATATATTATGACGCGAAAGACTTCCAGAACTTGCTCGCGAACCACGGCGAGAAGATGGAGATATCCAGTCATACATTGCAGGGCACACTTTCACAAGCACATCGGAATGGCGATACTTTTTGGCCCGCATCTGTAGGCAGAGCGAGGATCCCACTCGCGTCGATGATGAGGGGGTAGGAGAGCTAGGGTTGGTACCGTCGTCAAACTACAACGTCTTTGCACATCTCTCAGCCGAAAAGTGCGTGATGTATCGCACCGTTCTGAATGTCTTTGTGCAGGCCAAGGCCCGGTTTGTCATACATCTCCGGCCAACGGATGTGGAACGGCAGTTGGCGGACGATGGCGTGACGTACGCGGATGGGACGGCGGTTGAAATTATGTTGCAGCAGTTAATGGCGTGGGGGAATCTGGAGGCGCATGCCGACACTTCGGAAGTGTTGACGGTAGATGACTTTTGGCGGGTCCGGAACCTGTATCAGATGTCTCCTGCGGGGGAGGCGGCGGAAGCGGCGCTGGCGGTGTTCGAGCAATCGCTTCGGCAGCCAGGCGAATTACAGGCGGCGGCCCTCGACGACATACGCAAACAGCTCGACCAGGTCATCTTCCTTTTGCAGCAGGCAAAAGTTGACGATGCGGACGCATTCAATGCGTTTTCGCCCTTGAGGCAACGGTTTGATGAGCTCACGGCGCAGGCGCAGCGGTTCATTGGCGGCTTGCAGCGGCGGATTGAGCTGCAGGGGCTGAATGTCGAATCCTTTCTTACCTACAAACAACGCCTGATCGACTACCTGGAGCGGTTCTTGTCGCAGCTCGTTCTGGCGGGGCATGAAATAGCCATGACGATTCGGTCGATCGAACCGGAGAGGATCGCACCCCTGCTACACCGAGTGGCGGAGCGAGAATTGGTTGATCGGCTGACGGTAACCGACGAAGACCGCGCGGTGGCGCGGCGCGCTTGGCAGCAGCGCTGGGAGGGGCTTTGTTCCTGGTTTGTCGGGAGCGACACACGGCCGTCGCAAGCGGAGGAGTTGCGCGGCGCGGCACGGGCAGCGATTCCGCCTCTCGTAGCGGCAGTGACGGGGATCAATGACCGGCGAGCGGGGCGCAGCGACCGGGCGGCCGACCTGCGGGCACTGGCTCTGTGGTTTGCTGAAGCGGAGGATGATCAGGCGGCCCATCGCCTGTGGCGGGGCGCGTTTGGGCTCGATTCCTGTCGGCATCTGTCGATTGACGTCGACACGCTGGATCAGCGCGGGGCCGAGCCTGTGTCCTCAACGACGCGCTGGATTGATGCCCCGCCGGTACACATTTCGCCGCGGCTGCACAATTCCGGGCGATATGCGGCGCGGGGACGGCCGCAGAACGTGATTGACCGGAGCGCGGAAAGAGCGAAGCTCGGCCAGCTGGCAGTGCAGGAGGCGGGGGAGATCCGCCGGTGGCGGCGGATGCTGGCAGGCGGGCGGCGCCTACGTCTGTCGCAGCTTGGCGAGTTGCCGGAGGGAGCGTTTCAGTTGTTTCTTGATCTTCTCGGCGATGCGCTGGCGGCCAAAACAGGATCCGCAGCGGCGGTCTCGGTGACATCCAGCGATGGCGTTCTGCAGATCGATCTTGAGCGAACCGAGGATGGGGCCATGGCTGTTATCCGCGCGACTACCGGTGTGCTGATCGGCGAAGACCACTATCTGACGATTCGCCCCCTGGTGGAGGATGGCGAAGAAGCGGATGAGGCGTGGGGGCTGGAAGATGTGCAATCGCTGGTGGCGGAGGGATAGATATGGACATGGATACCTCTTTGCCGCGGCAGACGATATCGAGCAGCTTGCAGGCCCAAACCGTGCATGAGCGGCGGCGTGCGATTGCAGCGCTGTTGCGGCGGCCGCTGCTGACGCCGGGCGAGAAAGGGGCCTCCGATTTCATGCTCGTTCGCCGGCATGCGGCGTGGCTGCGGGAGTGGTTCATGAGACATTGCCAATGGACGCTGCACGTCGAAAGCGAAATGGCGCGCCTGCGCAAGACGCCTGGCGACCTCAACGATTCCACGCGGCCGCTGCTCGATAGCAAGGAGCAGTCATTCACGCGGCGGCGGTACGTGGTGTTGTGTCTGGCGCTGGCAGTGCTGGAGAAATCCGAGCGGCAAACCGTGCTGCGGCGGTTGGCGGATGCCATCGCCGGCGAGTTTGCTTCCGATCCGCAGTTGGGCCGCAACGGAGTTTCCTTTGACTTGGCGCTGCGCGAACATCGCCGGGATCTGGTGGAAGTCATCAAGCACCTGATCGATCTGCGTGTTCTGACGCGCGTGGATGGCGACGAACAGTACTTCCTGACCTCTCCGGACCAAGACGCACTGTACAACATCAACGGCGCGGCATTGGCGGCGATGCTAAACGTGCGGCGCGGGCCGTCAACGATGGCTGCACGATCGACCGAAGAGCGCATCAACGCTATCGTGGACGAGCCGTTTCCGGACACCGAAGAGGGCCGGCATCGCCGGCTGCGCACGCGATTATTTCGCAGATTGCTGAACGACCCGGTAACTTACTATTCGTGGCTCAGCGAGGAGGAACGCGCGTATTTTGTGTCGCAGCGCCCCTCGATCGTGAAAGAAATTGAAGGCGCAACCGGATTGGTTCAGGAGACCCGGCGCGAGGGTGTGGCGATGATCGACCCGGATGAACTGATGACCGACGTGAAGATGCCGGAAGAAGGCACGGACGGCCATGCCACGCTGCTGATCGCCGAGCATCTGGCAAACCGGCTTCGTGACGAACGGAGGGACCCCGTGAGCATTTCCGAGCTGGAGGGCTATGTCGAATCGCTGATTCGGCAACATCGACATCACTGGCGGAAGGACGTCGGCGAGCCGGGCGCAGCCAGCCTATTGCTGTATGAAGCGCTGGGTCGCATGGAAATGTTGAGGTTGATTGATGTAGACCCGAAGAATCATGTGGTCACGCCCTTGCCGGCGATCGGCCGTTTTGCGGTTGGTACTCCACGCGACGATGCATCACCGACGAGAGAAAGGACTCCGTGACTTCAGGACATTACTGAGGGTCTGCGCGGATCGAGTAGAAAACATGGAAACGGTGAGACCTCAGGGTATTCCGCTGCCGCAGGCGGCCAGTGCGCGCTGGCAGCCACTACGATCGGGACTGGTGAATCTGTATCGCTACGACGATCAGGAATTTCATTTCCATTGCGGTCGGCTGCTGCTGCGAGGAAACAACGGCACGGGAAAGAGCAGGGTGCTGGCTCTGCAACTCCCGTTTCTGCTCGATGGAGAGACGTCGCCGCATCGTGTCGAGCCAGACGGCGATTCTGCCAAGCGATTTGAGTGGAACTTGTTAATGGGCAAGTATGACGACCGTCTTGGTTACACCTGGATCGAGTTCGGCCGCCGTGATGATGCCGGCTGCGACCATTACCTCACACTCGGGTGCGGCGTGCGCGCGCTGAGCGGGAAAGGCATCGCTGGGAGGTGGTTTTTCGTCACGCCGCAAAGGATTGGTCGTGATCTTACGCTCTGCTCCTCGCAAGGCAACCCGCTGTCAAGAGACGCGCTGCTCGAAGCGCTCGCCGGCGCCGGCCAGCTGTTCACGACCGCTTCGGAGTATCGGGTGGAAGTGAACCGCCGGATGTTTGAACTGCGGCAGGACCGCTACGAGGCATTGGTCGATCTGCTGATTGAGCTGCGCCAGCCTCAGCTGGCGCGCCAGTTGGATGAAGGGCGGCTGTCGAATGCGCTGAGCAACGCGCTGCCACCGGTGTCGCAAACGATTATCTCGCAGGTGGCCGAGGCCATGCGCGGGCTGGAGGAAGATCGGCTGGCCCTCGAGAACCTGGTCGCGGCCAAGCAGTCGGCGGATGCATTTCTGAAGGAGTATCGCCAATATGCCGCGATACTCGCGTGCCGACGATCCGCAGAAGTGCGCAAGGCCCACAGTGTGTATGAAAATCGCCAACGGAAACTCCGAGAGGCGGAGAGCGCTTGCGATCAGGCAAAGGAACAAGGCAAGTCATTGCTGGCCCGGCAGGAGGAGCTGTCAATGGAGCTGGCAACTGCGCTGGGAGAGAAGTACACACTGGAGAGCAGTCCCGAAATGCGATCCGCAAGGGATCTCGATGCCGCCGCGAAACGCGCCGCGGAACGGCGGCGCGATGCCGAAAGAGCTGCCGACGAGCATGCGGAGTCGTTGCGGGAGCGGGAATTTTGTGAGCGCGCGGTTGAACGATACCAGGAACGAGTTCAGACAGTGACTGCCGCTCTAACGAAATACCTTGATGAAGCGCATCTCGCCGCGGCTGCATGCGGCATGGATAAAGAACACGACGAGGGGATTCTGCGAGGCGTGATAGCAGAAACGAACAACGCGACGCTCCAGGAGGAAGTCCATCGCTCGCTGACTGAGGCGGTTCGCGAGCGGCGTCGAGCGGCTCGGCTGCTCGATGAGTTGAATGCGGACGTGGATTCTGCGGGGCGCGTACTTCAGGCTGAATCGGACAAGCGCGACCAGGAACAAGGGCGGGTCTCCGAAGCTGCCGAGGCGGTCCGCGCCGCGGAGCGAGAAGTCCTTGGTTCGGTTGGCGCATTGGCGGAAGCGTATCGCCAGTGGTGTGCCGCTGTCGTTGTGTTGGCGCCGGCGCCGGTTCCGGAAATCGTGCCCGACATCTCCTCGTGGTGTGAGGAGAACATCGCCGCAACCAGCCCTGTGCGTGCAGCCGTGGATCAGGCGATGGAGAACTTCCACCGCGGCGTGGCATCCGAGCGGGCAGCGGAAGAGCAGGAATTGCAGTCGGTTGAAGAAAAGCTGCGCGTACTTTGCGACGAACAGGAACGGCTTTCGAAAGGTGAGCATCAGCCTCCGCCACCGCCGTATACGCGCGATCCCGAATCTCGCCGCGCGCGCGATGGGGCGCCATTCTGGATGCTTTGTGAGTTCTTTGAGCATGTGCCTGCCGAGCACAGGGCTGGGATTGAGGCGGCCATGGAATCGTCGGGTTTGCTGGACGCGTGGGTGAATTCCGAGGGAGCGATCCGAAGCAAGGAAGAGCGTTTAGACACGTTCCTGGTGGATGAGGAGCCGCAGGCGGTGTTGCCGAACTATCCGACGCTGGCGGACGTGCTTCGTCCATCGGGTGACCGCACGGGCGGCCCTGCAGGAGTGCCGGCGGAGGTGATTGCGCGCATTCTTCAGCGGATCGGGTTTGGCGAAGACAGCGGCCCAGTGTGGGTGGATCTCGCGGGACGATGGAGAATTGGGCCGAAGCTCGGGCGGTGGACGAAGCCGGCCGCGCAACACATTGGCCAGGCGGCACGCGAAGCCGCGCGGTTGCGGCGGCTGCGAGAGTTGGATGGCGAGCTGATGACCTTGCGACAGGCGCTCTCGGAGATTCGCGCGGCACTGACGGAACTCGATCAACGGGACGCCGCGGCAAAGGCGGAAGCAGCACTCGTTCCCGATGACGGCGGCGTGCGCCTGTCCGTTGCCGAACGGGATGCGCAGCGACAGCAGCTGACCCAGAGACGAGTTTGCTTGCGCGAGACCGAGGCGCGTGTTGGTGCGGCCGCTGAAGCGTTCCAACGCAAGACCGCCGAGAGGGATGCGACGGCGGTCGATCTGGGCCTGCGCGAGTGGAGCGACTGTTTGCGGTCGCTCGAAGATGCCCTCGGTGAGTACCAGCAGGCCCTGGGCTCGCTCTGGCCTGCGGCGCGCGAGCGGATGTTTGCGGACCAGGCCTTGCGTGAGGAGCAATCGCGGTTGGAAAACAACCGCCTTCGCGAGGATCGATTGCACTCGGCGAAGCAGGAGGCGGAGCAAAAGACCGCCGCTGCTGATGCACAACTCGCCGTGCTTCATCAGACGGTTGGCGCAGCGGTCGAGGAGGTGCAGCGACGGCTGCGCGAAGTTGAGGGGCGTCTCGAGCGCATCCAAAGGGAACAACAGGAAACTGCTCAAACCTTGGGCGGGGCGCAAGAGCGCGTCCGACTGATGGCATCGTCCATCGGCGACCTTGAGCGGGAGATCGCGGCGGATATGGCCAACCGCGCGCGGGCGATCGAACATCTGTTGCGCTTCGCCAACACGGGCCTACTCCATCTCGCTGGCGCCGAGGAACGGCCGCTCTCGGGACAAGCGCATGGTGAACTTTCCGTCGCCGCGGCGGTCGATCTAGCAAGGCGAATCGACGTCGCCCTCCAGGCGGTCGATTACAGCGACGGTGCCTGGGAAAGGAATCAGAAATCGATCTATCACCACGTGCAGGAAGTAACCAATGCTCTCCAAAGTCACGACTATCGCCCCGAGCACACGACGGATAACGATGTGTTGGTGGTGACGGTCCTTTTTCAAGGCGAGCGGCGACGGATGAACGACTTCAGTTTCTTGCTGGCTGAGGAAATCGTCAATCGCGGCGCATTGTTGACCGCCAAGGAACGCGAGGTGCTTGAGAACTATCTCATTCACGATGTCGCTGTCGAACTCGGATCGCTCATCCGCCGCGCCGCGGAACTCGTGCGCGATATGAGCAAACAACTGCAACTGCGCCCGACCAGCACCGGCATGATGCTGCAATTCAAGTGGGAGGCGCTGTCGGAGGGGCCTGCTGCGTTTGACGAGGCCAGAAAAAAGCTGATGGGAGAAAGTTCCACTTGGTCGCAGGCGGATCGCATGTTGCTCGGCGATTTTCTTCAGGAGCAGATCCGCTTGGTGCGAGAGACCGAGACGACCGGCACCTGGGCGGAACAACTCGCGATCGCCCTCGACTATCGCCGCTGGCATCAATTTTATGTCGAACGGAAACAGGATGGCGATTGGCAGCGACTCACAAAGCGCACACACGGCACTGCTTCAGGCGGCGAGAAGGCGCTGGCGTTGACCATCCCGCAATTCGCCGCCGCCGCCGCATATTACGGCAGCGCGGGAAAGTTCGCGCCGCGGCTGATCCTGCTCGATGAGGCTTTCGTGGGCATCGATTCCGATATGCGCAGCAAGTGCATGGGCATGCTGCACGAATTCGACCTCGATTTCGTCATGACCAGCGAACGTGAATGGGGTTGTTATGCCACGCTGCCGGGGCTGGCGATTTATCAGCTTTCCGCGCGGGCGGGCGTTGATGCGGTATGGACCTCACGCTGGGTATGGAATGGCCGAGAACGCTTGCAGGGTAACGGTGCTCAGGATGGCGAACGTTAACGGCAAAACCCGGGAGACCGTCGAAATCTCTTTGGTCGGGGTCTTTCCTGACCGCAGCGCCGGCCACTCGATATGATCCACGATCCAGATCGCCTCCAGCAGGCACTCGGCAAGGCCACATTGGCGCGCCTCATCCAAGGCATAGCGGCGCGTCTGCGCTTCGGTCAATCGCTTGGCGGCACTTTGACCTTGCCGGACGTATCAGCGGATGAGCGTTCCGCAATCGATCACTTTCTTGGGCGGCGCCCCTCCTCGGGAACACCGTTGGTCGTGCGATTGGCCGAAATGGAACGGATTCTGTGCGAAAGTGGTATGTGCGATTCGCTCGCCGAAGGGGTTCAGGCCATTGTCGGCCCGATTGAAGACCAACGTCGTGCTCGTGATTCCTCTTCGCACCGATGGACGGACCTGTTTAGCTCCATCGAAGCGGCCATGGCGGACCTACCTCTGTACCGCGACTGGCTCGCGAGGATTCGCTCGACCGGCCTGCTCAAAAAATACAGCGGTGACGATTGCGTGTTCGCCGGCATGCTTCTCCGTCAGGCCTTGTTCGTCTTGCGCCAGCTTCCCCAGCCCGCGGTTCCACTGGCTGAACTTGCGACGCGCACGACCGGCGACAGCCACGCGCTCGATGCCGGAAAACCACTGTCGACACTCTGTTTGCAGGCGATCGCGCAGCAGCAAGGGCTCAAGCTGTCCCGTTCTGCCGATTGCCGACGCCAATTGTGGGACTCTGTCGGCGTCGTGGTCGACGAACTCTCTGCGCCTGTGCTGGTGCTCAACCTGCGCGGCGCCGCCTCAACGCTCGTCGGTCAATTGCTCAATCTGATGGCGGACTCGGGCGAACCATGTCATCTCACCGTTCGCCAGCTTCGCAGGGCGGACGAACCTGTCTTCGGAGAATGGAACAAGCGCACGGTGTCGGTTTGCGAGAATCCCAGCGTCATCGCAGCCGCGGCCCAGCGTCTCGGTCCGCGCAGCCTGCCGCTCATCTGCACCGCCGGGCAACCCGCGTCCGCGGCACAGCTTCTGCTCGACCTTCTGTGCCGAGCCGGCTGCCGGCTGCGCTACCACGGCGATCTGGACCCGCCAGGAATCGCTATCGCTAATATGTTGATGCAGCGGTTCGCCGTCGACCCATGGCGGATGAGCGCCGCCGACTATGTTTCCGCCGTGAGCACCGCTGGCCCATCCCTCCGCGGCCGTGCCCTCGATGCGATATGGGACGATCAACTTTCCTCACAGATGCATTCGCGTGGGAAGGCCGTGCTGGAAGAGAGTGTTTTGGGTCTGCTGATTAGTGATCTGGAACGTGGGTCTGAGGATGGTGAGCACTCCACAGCGACACCAGCATCGCAAAGATGCGCCGGTGAAAGAGTAGCGCGTCTTGTGCGCGGCGGGTGACCGTCTTGCGCGGGCCCTCGACGAAATCAGTGTTCGCGATGGCGCGGACAGCCGGCATAGGGGCGTTTCGGATGGCATACGTTTCGTGCTCGTTGCGTGAGCACGAAGTGGGTGTGAAAGTTCGGCGGGCCTCGTTGAAGAATGCGGACATTCTAAACGCAAGCAATACCGAAAGCAGTGCGCGAATCAAATCGCAGAGTTGTGCGCATCATAGGAAAAGGCGGGGCATTGAGGCGGCTTGTAATCGACCTTCATCTTGCGGCCCACGATAGGAATTTTCGGGGGCATTATTAAGAATTCCCTTCCTTTCCTTTCAGTACCCTAGTCGGCTACCATTCGTGCCGCGTGCCGGATGTAATCGAACTCTCTGGCAATTCGGATGCGATAGTTGCCTGCTGGCAAAGTCAACGCCTTGTGCTCCTGATGGCTAATGGTGAAAGCCTGCTCCGCTTTCAAGAAGCGGTCGCGCCAATCGGAGAAAATCTCGACGCCGGTCATGTCTTCAATGACATGGGCATGACCAATGCTTTCCCCGAGTTGAACAACACCCTTCTTCTCTTCATCGGTCGTGCGCGGATTGTGCATCTCGGGAATCGATTCCACCTGCTCGAAAAGAACATCACCGTGCCTATAGATTTTCATTGTTCTCCTCTAACTTTCTGCTACCAGTTGTTGACGGTAGCCCTCGACTTGAAACATAAAATCCAAAGCCTGATCGATGGTCCGAGTGCGGAGTTCCACCGGAGAGACCTACGCTGTTTGTGTTGATGGACAAACCATCTTGAGACAGACCATGTCGCTCCACTTCCAATTAAGAGAAGATGCCTTCGAAAGTTTGGGAGAGGACTAACGGTGGTTTTTGCCCCGTTCAAGGCCGTATCCCTTCTTTCGAAGGAGAGCACCGTGGCCTTTTCTCTGGCTCGGTTGCTGGAGCGCTAACTGCACGCCCACTCTTGATACGCAAAAAGTATCAATGTCTTCGTCGGCTCACGGAAGTTTAAGGGTGAGTTCTGTGCGCGTTAAGCAGGGTCCCGGATCGAATCGTAGGCAAACGTAGCCAGCTCTTTCGCGAACGAAGCTGATCTCTTGCACACGGATTAGCCCCGAGGGGTCATTAGATAGTGTTTTCAAGTCTTCCGCTGAATAGCTGCAATAATCAGCGATTAGGAGCGCAAATCAGATTTCACAGCAGTCCTGACTATGCCAAAATGGTGCCTGCCGGCATCTGCGGTGATCTCTAAATTGCCCATTTTCACCTTCTTCGAGCCTTTCCCTTCCTCCGTTTTGCTGGAATATGACATAATTTCTCCAGCTATAATTTAGCGGGAAAGTTCTTAACCATCGAAGAAGTCGCCGAATTCGATGCCCGTGGACTGTGGAGCTGCAAGGGAGCGCGCTTCTCCCAATATGGAACTCCGAAGAACACCGTCGAGCACTTTGTGCAAGCCAGCGAGCAAGGCATGACCCAGCAAGAACTGCTGGCCTTGCTGGCGGTGCGCACCCATAACGTGCTGTTGGAACTGGTCCAGCAAGATCGCATCCAACGGCAACCACTCGGTCCCACGTTAGTCTATTTGAGTTTCCAGCCCGCGGTGCGTCGGAAACAGATTCGTGCACGACAATCCTTTCTCCAGAATCTCCCTCCAACGGTTCCCACCAGTCGGCAGGTCATCGCCACCTTGCTAGCGTTGATCGAGAATCGAGAAATACAACGGCAGGACATCGTGGCGCGCTGTCGGCGGGCGGGAGTTCCCCTCTCCCGCGGTTTGGTCGACACCATCTTCCAGACCTACGATCTGGATAAAAAAAGGGCTCTATAGAAATTTACCAGGTGCTGCGGGAGGAGCAGGAGAAGGCCACGAGCCTTTTCCGGGACGATCTGCTTCCGGCCCCCCAGTTCGTATTTTCCTGGGAAGCGCACCTGGCGTGTCCGTGCTGCGGGGAGCCGCTGTGCCTACGACGCACCCATCGACGCCATATCCTCTCGGTCACCTATGGTCCTTTCGTCGCCGTGGAACGGCAGGGCTACTGCCCCACGCACCCCCAGCTTCCGGCGGCACGCTCCCCGCAATTGGCCCGCATTGTCGCCCCGCGGGCCGAGTAGGCCTACGTTCTGGCCCGGATTGGTCTGGCGCGGTTTCTGCAGTGTCGTCAGTATGAGGAAATCCGCACCCAACTCTCCCATCACCATGGCTTGGAAGTGCCGGTGAGTACGGTCGCTTACCTGGCGCGCAAATTCATTGCTTATTTCCAGGTGGTTCACCAGCAGAGCATCGGGCGGCTACGGGCCGATATGCAAAGTCGCGGGGGCTTCATTCTGCATATCGACGGCACTTGTGAGGAAGGCAGTGGCGTGCTTCTGGTGGGTATGGATTCCCTCAGCGGCCAGGTTCTGGAAAGCCGCAAGATCAGCTCGGACACCATGACGAGATTCGGAAAATGCTGCGGGATGTCCGCCGCGACTGGGGACTGCCCCTGGCCGTCGTTCACGACCTGCGGCGAGCCCTCCTCACCGCGACCGGGGAAGTGTTCCTGGAGGTGCAGCAGTTTGTCTGCCACTACCATCTGGCGGCCGACGTAGGCAAGGATATCCTTTCGGCGCACGAAGATCGGCTACGCCGTCTTTTTCGTCGTACCCGAGTCCGGCCGAAACTCCGGTGGCTCATCCGCTCGCTGCAAAAGTTCGCAAGAGAACCCGCAGTTGAGTCTGCGGCAAATCGCCGACCGCGTGGAGAGTTCTTGCGGCATACGGGTGAGTCGTATGACCGTGAGCCGGTGTTTGCGGGCGGTGGGGTTGAAGGTTCAGTGGCCGCTGCCGGTAAAAGCAGAGACGATCGAGAGCTCCTGCGGAGGCTTCGAGATTATCGGTGCGCTGGCGTTGCATCTGGGCTGGGTGCGACACACGGCGGAGATGATTGTTCAGGAACGGGAGCGGTTTCGCAGGACTGCAGCGTATCGGGGCGAGCGCGTGTGGCGTGACCGCGAAGGACGTAACCGCCAGGGACAGTTCACGGGAGCCTATAACCGCCGGGCCGAAATCTGCGCGCAACGCTTTGCCTCCGTGGAGGACAAGCGCAAAGGCAAAAACTACTCGCGCATGGCGTTGTTCCAGAGCAGCGAGTTCGTTCTGGAGCGCAAGTGTTTGGGCCTTCTGGCCCTGCCGCTGATCACCTTGAATGGTCTGATGCGTTCGGCGAACAACCCGCTCGGCAATGCGCTGGAACACTTCTGCGGCTACAACTACCAGCATCACACGCTGGATAAATTCCTGCGGGAGTTGAAGTACCTGGGTATCTCGGATCGGCTGCTGCGGGAGCAGGTGTCGTTTTGGCGCCAGCATTGGCAGGAGTTCGAGTCCTCGGGCCTGCCCTTTTTGTGCTACTACGTGGACGGGAATACCAAGCCCCTGTGGTCGAAGAAGCGCGTCAAGCAAAACAAGGTAACGATGCTGGGGCGCGTGATGGGCTGCTTGGAACAGGTTTTCGTGCACGACGCCTTTGGGCACCCGGTGTATCTGGAGACCTATGCGGGCAAGGCGCCGCTCGGCGAGCACATCCTCGGGCTGTTCGAGAAGATCGAAGCGGCCTTGGAAGGCCCCGGGCCGCCCCTGCGGGTGCGACGGGTGATCGTCATGGATGCGGCGAGCAATGGGGTCGCGACGCTGCGGGCGTTTGCGCGCCAAGAGAAGTATCACTACATCACCGCCCTGGACGACAACCAATGGAATCCGAGGAAGGTGATTGAAGAAGGCCGCGCGAAACGCTACTACTACGGGGAGGCGACGCTGCGGGAGTGCCGACTAGAACTGGAGGACTCCCGGGAGAAAGGCTATCTGGTCGAGGTGCGCGCGGTGCGCATCGACTGGGACTACGGCAAACGCACCGTGCTGATCACCAGCTTGCCAAAGGAGGTGGTGGGAGCCAGCTTGGTGGTCAAAGCCTATTTCGATCGCTGGCCGAGCGAGGAGTTGCAGTTCAAGCGCATGAAGTCGTTTGCGTGCCTGAACCGCGTGGCCGGCTACGGCAAGAAAAAGCTGCCGGACGAAAAGGTGCGTGCGACGCAGCAGCAGTTGCAGCGCCAGATCACCGCCTTGCGGCAGAGCCTGAAGGTCCCGCTCAAACAGATCGCTGATCAGGAGGAGCAGGTGGCGAAGGCCATCGAGAAGGAGCTTGGCATCCGATCTCGAGCACCGGTTGAGGACGGTCAACGAAAGCTCCCGGAGGCTGCGCGCCGTGAGCTCCAGGTGCTGTCTCGAGAAATCGCCGCAAGCCGCCGTCAGGTCAAAGTCATCGAGTCGCAATGGGGTAAGCCCTTGCGTAGGCTTCGGCGCTACGAAAAGGAGTGGCTGCGTCTTCAAGGCAAAGATCACCTCTATCGCATTGACGTCGAGTTGGATCAAATTATGGGCTTCTTCCGCATGGCCCTGGTGAATATCGCCAGTTGGTTCCTCAGTAAGAGCTTTGAAAAACACCCCATGAGCCTCGCACGCCTCCTTCACGCGATCCTCATGATGCCGGCAGAAATCCGCCTGACGAACGATGCCCGGCGTGTCGTCCTCAAGCGTAACCCCAAGGATCGGCCGATGATGGAACTTCTTGAGTCGGCATTGCACCGATTAACCGATTTGAAGATTCGAGATCTGAGTGACAAGAACATCGAATTCCGTCTTAGTCCAATGTAGATGTTACTGACTTTATTATTCGCCGAAACTCATGGATTACACCCGAGCCACCCACAACTACGCTTTCCAAACTGCTTGAAAACTATAAGCCGCCAGCGCCTCGCAGTATGACGCTTTCTCAGTTGATGGGTTTGGCTGAGCCCCCAGCGCCAGTTCCCCCGCCGAAAGGGATACGCTTTCTGGATAGGTCATTTTCTGAGCCAACGGTATTTGCTTCCGCTTGGCTCCCACCGAGCCCCGGCGTTTATGCAATGCTTGTGGTTGACGCAGCGTGCTCTCCACGCCCGTTTCGTGTGCTGTATTTCGGTAAGGCCACTAATCTAGGTGCGCGGGTTGTGCGTTCGCACGAGAAGTATCCTGAGTGGAGCTGGGCCGCTAGCGGGGCTGGACCACTCTACGTTGCGTATCACTGCATGCCGAACACCAGCGATTGGGAACGCGCCGCAGTCGAAGAAAGCTTGATTAAGCATTACGCGCCCGTGTGCAACAAAACTTTGAATCCATTCGCTGGCCTATTCGGCTCCTAAGCGCGACAACGGGAAACTATAAACCGTCTGTTTTCATCAGGACATGTGTACTTCTAGACGAGGATTTGAGACGTAAAAAGCTCCGTATTCACAACAATGTGCGCCGAATCAAAAAAGGGCGGCTGCAAGTTGTACATTTCGCATCAGTTACAAACGCCCCTAAGGCCATTCCTCACGCTTCCTCACTAGGGTTTAATCCCACCCTCTCCGCCATTTCTGTAAGTCATTGATTTTCCTTCCCTTGAATTCATGGTGTCTGTGTTGGTGGCTGCCGTGCGAGGCTGCAATCGTAGACGCCGAACTCATAGCCATGTGAATCTGTCTCAGAAGTCTTTGTTTACGCGGCTTTTGGAGCAAATATCGAGAAACGGCGGTCTCCCGAACTGAGGTGGTGGAGAAGGCGGCACTCTCACCCATAGCTATGGAAAAAGATGAAAAAAATTGGGAGGGGAAGAAAGATTGGCTCGGAACATATCGAGAGCGATCTCCGCTATCATTGTCAGCGCTCCCCTATGAGTCCGAGTATTTACATCATTGCGGGACCGAACGGCGTGGGCAAGACGACCTTTGCGCGCGAATTCCTGCCGAATTACGCTGACTGCCGGAACTTCGTCAACGCCGACCTTATCGCTCAAGGCATGGCCCCGTTTTCGCCCGAGACAGCGGCCTTTCGCGCCGGTAAACTCATGCTCACTGAAATTGATCTTCTGGCACAGCGCCGAGCTGATTTTGGTTTTGAAACGACGCTCTCAGGCAGAAGTTACTTAAGATTGATTGGTCGACTGAAAAACCAGGGTTATGCCGTGCACTTCTTCTTTCTCTGGCTATCGAACGTTGATCTGGCACTGTCGAGAATCAGAGGTCGGGTGTCCGAGGGAGGTCATGACGTGCCAGAGGCTGACGTCCGCCGTCGGTTTGATCGCTCAATCAAGAATTTCCTGGTCTTGTATCGTGCTTTGGCGGATTCATGGTTTCTCTTTGACAACTCACCGAGAACGCCGTCTGTTATTGCATTGAAAGAGCAAGGCAGACTCCGTATAATGAAACCAGACGCATACGACACTTTGGTTGCACAATATGGGAACCCTGACTAAGCCGCCAGCGAACATTCTCGAATTGCCCATGGCACAACGTGCTGAGATGGCTCTCAAAGCAGCTGTTGAGAAGGTAGTCGAAGAACACGTGCGAGACGGGCGGCCACTCTACATCTGGCGCGATGGCAAAGTGGTTGAAGTGTCGGCCCAAGAACTCCGCGAACAATCCACACGGACGCAATAGATCTGCACAACTTGCTCTCAGTCCATCAGCATTTTGGCTCTGTGGCTGCGTAGGGATAAGCTAGAGGCCCTTGCCGCGGTAACCTGAATACCTCGCAGGGGAGTCTCTCGCGTGAAACGCCAAGACGAATTTGCCACCAATCCTCCTTTCACTTGTGCCCGTGCGGTTCCGAATGGCGCTTTCAAGAAATGCGGTATGTATTCCGGCTTCTTTTGATGGCAGACGCCGCAACTGCCTTTTTTCGAAAATAGATTCTACTTTTGAAGTCTTCGAATTCTTCGACGAGGAAATTTCGGAAGCGTCTGCAGGTCACGAAAAGATGTCACAGCGGTATGATGCCACACAGGTGCCGTCCGTGGTCGAGAAATTCCGCGCCAAGTACGGGACCAACGACGTGAAGAAGTACTATTCAAAGTTCGACGTTGCCGCCCTCGCTCAGTTGCCCTGATCGCTGGAATCTCGTTAGATAATCGCCTCCGAGCGATGGCCGACTCGGAAGTAATCCACTCCCGCGCAAAGGCCGCGCGCTTACCTAGAAAATAGAAAAGGGACAAGAGAAGGACCCCACCCTCGACTACGTCTAAGGATGGGCCACTCAAAGACGTTTGTCGGAATTAAGGCGCGGGCATGGGCAAAGATTGATCAGCGCCGAAAACATGAGGCGCTGTGGGTGTCAAAGATTCAATCCACGACATTACCAGCGCCGTCCTCATTTGGCGGGATGAACCGCCTTCTATCCCTTGCTTACAAGCTCGCGGAGCTAGAGGCTGTATTGGTGAAGGTTTGTGACGCGTTCATTCGTTAAGGTGCCGTAATCGTTCCAAAGTTCAGCGAGAGGGATTGTCGTGAGCATTCGTTGGTCGCCTCTCAAGGCAGTTTCGTCTCGTCGTAGTAGAGAAGTGCATCAAAAACCCGACTTTATCACGGTTTTTGTCCACTCGGCCGATTTAGCTTTGCGCCGCAAAATGGACAGAAGGTGATTTGAATTAAATCTTCAGCAATCGGAACACTCCAATCCCTTCGATATTCGACAATGAACCGGGTTCCCCACTTGGCCGTCAATATCATGAGACCCAGCCCTTTTTCGCTTCCTTGATTTGCAATTAGCTTTTTCAGTTCGGAGCAACAAGCAGCGTAATCGATCTCAAGCCTTCCCGTTCAGGCGCATCAGATGAAAGGCTACCATGTCGTTTCATTACCAAGATGTTCGGTAACCCCGCTTGGACGTAGTCGCCCGGGGGTGAACGCTCACGTGCTATGCTCGGCACATCGTGCTCCGGCGCCAGTTCCACGACGAGCACGCGATTGAATGCGACGTTTCGATCCAGTTTGCCTGCAACTTCTGGACAAACCGTTGTGGCGAGGTTTGTCTGGACCTTTGAAGATGTGGAAGGACGAACCCGAATCACTCAACAGGTGAGCTTCTGCGGCCAGCAAGCAGCCATGTATACGGACACAGTTGGTCCTGGCCTACAAGGTGGAAACCCGCCGGCATGCTAAGACTCTGTGAAGCGATGCAAGCGGCGGCTCGGACTTCTGCGAAAGAATCCATTTGATTGGTCAGTTGGCTTTTCGGAGATGGGCCGGAGCAGATTTGCGCCGGATTTCACATGTACATGTACCGCGTTTGCAACGTAGCCGCTCGGCAGCGGTCGCTTATCGGGACCCAGCCAACCCAGAGGTATCTAGGCGTGTCCTGGTGCACTGCATCGACCACACTCTTGATGGAATGCGTCACGAGCGACGGGGTATCAATATGCATAGGGTGAGTGCTCTGCGGGTCGACGAGCAGCAAACTATTTGTGGACATTAGCGCCATGTCGTTCACCTGCCCCAGCCGTTCAGGGTCCGTAGATGCCTCGTCCGCCGCCAACACATAGAGCGGCATGTCGCCATATACATGCTCTTTGCCTTGTCGCTCCCGATACATCTGTTCCATCTCTTCTGCCCAATAATTCACTTTCGGGCTGTTCGCCGCGGGATGCATCTTCGGGTGTGCGTGTTCCCAACGCCAGATGTCCTGCGCAGGAGGAAGCTTGTTATAGGGAGCCGGAAGAGTTCCTTCGACTTGTTTTGCAAGCTGGGGAAGAGCTTTATCGAGTATTGCCTCTTCTTCCTTCAAAAGAGGAGGTGGAGGACTACTCGCCATCGTCCGAGGGGGAGGAACTGGGTCGCCTCTTGCAGCGCCACGCCAGGGGTGGTCGCCCATCTTCGTATCGACGTGTGTCGAGTCGTCAAGAACTATACCAGCTACTTCATTCGGATAAACGCTCTTGTAGAGCTGATTCAAGAGTCCGCCGAATGATTGCCCGGCAAGAATGTAGGGAGGTTGAATGTTCGCGGCCTTGAGAAGCAGGTGCAAGTCAAAAACCTGCTGATGCAACGTCCACGGAATCGGACCAGCATCGCTGAATCCGATATATGCGCGGTCATAGCTGCAAACTTGCGTGAAGTTTGCCACCTCTGGCTGCACAGCTCCCCACGGCGCTGATGAATCATCCAAACCGGATTCGAGGACAACAGTGGGCGCCCCCCTTGCCTCGACAATCCAAATAAAGCTTGTAGCCACCGATATCCACCATCGTGCCCGGTGCATTTGGCTTTGATTCCTGCGCCAAAACAGGGGCTACGAGAACAGTCACGGAGACAAGCAGTCTCGCAACTAAAAAGTGAATCGGTTGCAACTCTTCCGCCCTCCCTGATTGGCACAACGCAATCCCTGACTAGCTTTTCCGACAAGTTCGACGTGTACGCGTCTCAACAGCCTCGTATTTTAACTGAAGGGTTCAAGGACTTGAGCGTAGAGAGGAAGTCATGAAATCCATCCATTTGATTCACCAGATGAACTGCCCTTCGGATTCCACCTTACGGTGGACACCCTGCCCTCCGGCGTACAGCAAGCGGTGGCTCTAGGTCGGTCTTGGCCGTATCCGGCTTTCGCCTTCGTGCCCGTTTAGACGTCTCCATACCTTCCACTTTCTCCGGCCAGCGAGGCTGCGAACCCCGCTTCTTGGATATGGCGCCCCTCATCTGAGCGCCAGAGGGACTTCAACCCTCCTGAACAACGCGCTGCTCAGCGCGCACTTCCTGTTTGCCGACAATGCGCTCAGAATTCGACAGACTGTGGGCCCACGGATGTCAGACGTGTGTTCATCGAAGTTTCCTATGACGGACTGCGGCAGGCCCCAGCGAACGTTGAGGGTACGCTGAGGGATTCGGCGATTTAAGTTGGAAGCGCAGCGCGGAAAAAGCTTGACAAAAAGGCTTTTCCGGAATTGAATACGGCCCTACCGCTGGACATCATCGGCCTGTCGGTCCGCAATGTCGCCAGGAGTACCAAACATGACATTCCATCTGAAAGCCCCCGTTTGGAGGTGCATTTCGCTGTGCGCGGTCGTTGTCATTGCTCACGCCTGCTTTGGGCAGACGTTTTCGGCGTCCATCGCAGGTGTCGTCAGCGATCCGAGTGGCAGTGTTGTCCAGGGAGCAAAGATCCGTCTCCGCAACATGGGTACAAGTGACACTCGCAATGTAATTTCGAGTGCGTACGGATCTTACAAGTTCGATAACCTCCTGCCGGGGACCTACGAAATTAGGGCAGAAGCTGCCGGTTTCAAGACCTACGTGCAGAGCAACATGATCTTGCTTGCGAATACCGCGGCAACGCTGAATGTTTCCCTTGCAATCGGCGGCGCAGAGCAGAGTGTTCAGGTAGCAAGCGAGGCCGTCCTGCTCGATACGGAATCGGCCAACAATTCTGTCACATTGGACTCGCATCTGATCGAGTCTTTGCCGAACAGCTACCGAAATCCGCTCAACTTTGTGTTCGCGCTCGCGGGCACGACCGAAGCTCAAAGCGGCATGACTTCGCGTTCAACCAGCTTCGATCAGAACGCCAGCGCATTCGGTCTTAATGGAGGGCGAAGCGGGAATGAGCAGATTCTGATTGATGGCGCTCCTTCGACCGCGGTGGATTGGGGAGGGCTCCTGGTAGCCCCTAGCAACGATTCCGTGCAGGAGCAGCAGGTCGTGCGAAATGTGTACGACGCTCAGTATGAACGCGCCGGGGCCGGAGTCGTCACTCTGGTTACTAAGAGTGGCAGCAATGCATTCCACGGGGAAGCATTCGACTACCTGCGCAATGCGGCGCTCGATGCCAATCGATGGGCGAACGGTCTTACCACTCCCACGACCAAGAAGGGGCCTTTCCATCGCAATCAGTTTGGCGGAAATCTTGGCGGGCCCATTTCCAAGAGCCATCACCTCTTTTTCTTTGCGGCCTACGAAGGGCTGCGCCAGCCAGAGACGGATTCAAGCGGCTTCATTACCGTGCCTACAGCCGCAGAGCGGACCGGCGATTTCTCTGCTTTACCCTACCCGATCTATAACCCATTTACGACACGTCAGGTAACGGATTCTGCCGGAAATACCTATTTCACGCGCGATCCATTCACTGGCAACCAGATTCCTCAGAATCTTTGGAACCCGGTGGGACAGAAAATTCTTGCTTTATATCCACTGCCCAATCAACCCGGCCTGACAAATAATTACTACGCCCAAGGCCGGGGCACGACAACCAACGATAAGTTCGATTGGCGCCTCGATTGGGGGCAAAGCGATAAGAATCGAATCTTCGCGCGGATGTCGGACCGCGTTCGTCAGAACAATACGCCAGCATGTTTTTTCTGCAATGGAGGCGATAACTCCGCAACCAACGACGACCGCGGCTTTCAGGTAGTCGTAAATGATACCTTCACGCCCAATCCCGCGTGGATAGTTGACTCCTACGTTGCTGTTGGACACTGGCACGAAGAACAGACTTCAATTGGTTACGGCAAAGCCAATGCAGGCACGATTGGCCTTTCTCCATCTCTATTTCAAGCGCCCCTGCTCCCTCTCGTCAATGCACAGAACTATGACAGCCTTGGGAGTACTTATTCGAGCTTCAATCGCTATGTTCGCAGCATCGGTACGGCGCTAGGAAACGTTACGAAGGAGTTCTCGAAACATACTCTGAAATTCGGCGCCAATTACGACATTGCATTCATGAACAACCGCCAGGATGTGCCAGGTAAATTTAATTTCGTCAGGGCTTTCACGGCTTGCGATGCGGGACCAGTCGCCGGCGACGCATGTTCAGCACCATCGGAGGGAACGGGTTCCGATCAAACCGGCGATGCCATCGCCTCCCTGCTGCTGGGAACCGGCAGCGGACAGTCAGCAATACAGATGGATCCCGCGATGAGCCTGCATAGTTTCGGCGCGTATATTCAAGATCAGTGGCGCGTCAATCAGCGACTCACGGTGACAGCTGGCCTGCGGTACGAAAACCAGAGGCCGGCGACAGAACGCTACAACCGGCTGACCTACTTCGACACAGGCGCAGTCAACCCGATCAGTGCGGGGCTCGGCTTTACGGTGCATGGAGCGTTTGAATACGCTAACAAAAACAACCGGTACGCCTGGGACCCCGACAATCTTAACTTCGCCCCTCGCTTGGGAATCGCGTACAAGATCAGGGACAAGCTCGTGGGTCGTGTGGGTGCTGGCATCTTCTATGCGCCGGCTTCCGCCATGATCAGCTTCGATCAACCGGGCGAGTTCCTCGGGTTTTCCTCCACTACCAACTGGATTGGAAGCGTAGATGGCGAAGGTTACATTCCCACCAATCTCGCAAGCAGTCCGTTCCCGAACGGACTCGTCCTGCCTGTTGGAAGCGCACCGGGAGCATTGACTCAGGTGGGAGATGGCGCAAGTCAGATTTGGCCCAAGGGGCCGCATCCGATTGGATACTCGGAACAGTGGAGCGCAGATCTTCAATATCAGTTAAGCAGGCATTCGGTATTCGAAATAGGCTATCTGGGCATTCGTGGACGCCGATTGATGTTCGGAAACCCGAACCTCAACGCCGACCAGCTTCCCGAGAAGTATTTATCGCTGGGCAGCAAATTGAATAACATCGTCCCCAATCCCTTCTATGGAGTCATCACCAATCCAAACGGAGGGATGAACGGTCCGAGCATAACGTATAACCAACTTCTGCGTCCCTTTCCCGAGTACACGTATCTGGTCTGGAATCGCTCTTTGCCCGGTGCGAGCTCTGCCTACGACGCGCTCAACCTGAAGTATACGCATCAGTTCACGAATGGTCTCAGTTTGATCTCCACATTCGTCTGGTCCAAAGCGCTCGATGACGGATCGGAAGATTTTCTGGGATGGACTACCGGAAATCTGTGGCGAGATTCGTATAACCCCAAGCTCGATTATGCAATCAGCACGCACGACGTACCGCACAGCTTCGCCACAGCATTTGTCTACCAACTGCCCTACGGCATCGGCAAACGATGGGGGAGCAGCGCACCGCAGGCTGTGAATCAGACCCTCGGAAATTGGGAAGTTTCCGGCACCATCCGTCTCGCGACGGGGTTACCGCTGCTTCCGCCGTACTATCAGAACGACCCGATTAGTAATTACGGCTTTCCATGGCCGGGATTGGCAAACCTTGTAGGTGATCCGAAACCAGCGCACCAGACCGGAGACAACTGGATCAATGCCGCCGCGTTTTCGCAGCCGGGTCCTTTTTCCTTGGGGGATGAGCCGGCCCGAATGACGCAACTGCGCGAGGGCGCAACGAAGAATGTTGATCTGGCCGTCGCAAAGTACTTTGGTCCGGAACGGTTTCGCGCCCAGTTCCGTGCTGAATTCCTGAATGCCTTTAATCACCCGGTTTACGGCGGTGAATTTTTTGGTGAATATTACGGAAGCAGTAACATAACGAACTGTCTCGACTGCGGGTACCCGTTCGGACGGGTACTCGGCACGCGCAACGATCCGCGGAACATTCAACTCAGTTTGAAGCTTATGTTCTAATGGGCCGATGACTCGAGTTCGATTTGGGCGGTTTTTATGCATGCTTGTTCTTGCCGTGCTCTTGGCGGCGCAGTGGCAATGCACGAAAACAAAACCGAGTCCGGACTGGCCAGTTTATGGCGGCAACTCGCAAAACACGCATTACTCGCCACTGACGCAAATCAACAAATCCAACGTAAAGCGGCTTGAAGTCGCTTGGTCCTATGACACCGGCGAAACCGGTGGGTTGCAGACCAGTCCCATCGAGATAAACGGCATACTTTACGGCATCTCGCCTTCACAGAAAGTCTTCGCCCTTGATGCCGCGACCGGCAAATTGCAATGGAAGTTTGATTCTGGCATTGTTGGCACGCAACCCGATCGCGGCCTTAGCTACTGGAGCAGCCCCGGTGACAAAGATCGTCGCATCATCGTCGGCGTGATGAACTTCGTTTACGAGTTGGATGCCGATACCGGCCAGCCGATCCCGAGGTTTGGGAATCAAGGGCGTATTGATCTGCGTGAGGGACTCGGCCGCGATGCGGCAACGGGGTTCATTGCGCTGACCAGCCCGGCCGTCGTTTACAGAGACCTGTTCATTGTGGGAGGCCGCCTGCCAGAAACGTTGCCCGCGTTTCCAGGCGACATTCGCGCCTACGACGTTCGGAGTGGCAAGCTGCGCTGGAGTTTCCACACCATTCCCCATCCTGGCGAATTCGGTTATGAGACCTGGCCGAAGGATGCATGGCAAAGGAACGGCGCGGCGAATAACTGGGCGGGAATGACGGTTAATCAGAAGACTGGGATCGTGTACGTGCCCACGGGTTCGGCGGCATTCGATTTTTATGGTGGTGATCGGCTGGGCGATAACCTGTTTGCGGACTGCGAACTTGCGCTCAACGCCGAAACCGGGGAGCGCCTCTGGCACTTCCAGGCTGTGCATCACGACATTTGGGACCGCGATTTTCCGGCGCCGCCGGTGCTGGTAACCGTCACGCGGAATGGAAAAAGGGTTGACGCACTCGCGCAGACCAGCAAGCAGGGCTTCGTGTTTCTCTTCGATCAAGCAAACGGTACGCCACTGTTTCCAATTGAGTCTGACAAATATTCGCCGAGTAGTCTCAAGGGAGAAGTCGCGGCCGCCGAGCAGCCCCTTCCGACCGAACCAGCGCCTTATGCGCGTCAGCGGTTGACCGAAGACATGCTGACCAAACGCACTCCGGAGGCACACCAGTGGGCCCTCGAACAGTTTCGGTCTTTTCGCAGTGACGGCCAGTTTGTTCCGCTGAGCACAACCAGGAACACCATCATCTTTCCAGGTTTCGATGGCGGGGCGGAGTGGGGAGGGCCGGCCTATGATCCAGAGACCGGAGTCCTCTACGTGAATTCCAACGAGATGGCGTGGGCAGTCGAGCTGGCCGAGAATGCCGGCGATCAGCTGAGCGGCAAAGGGATTTATCATAGCCAGTGCACTATCTGTCATCGCGACGACATGAAGGGCTCCCCGCCGCTGTTTTCGTCGCTCGTAGGGGTACGCGACCGCATGACTCAGGAGCAAATCAAGGACAGAATCCGAAAGGGCAAGGGCCGAATGCCCGCCTTTCCGAATCTGACCGCCGAAGAAGTCGACGCCCTGGTCCAGTTCGTAAGTGAGGGCGAGAACAAAGAATTGTCATCCGGGCAACCTGCACCCCCGCTCATGCGCTATCGGTTCTCCGGATACACCAGGTTCCTCGAATCACAACGCTATCCAGCAATCTCCACGCCCTGGGGTACCCTGAATGCGATCAATCTCAACACAGGCGAGTACGCGTGGAAAGTTCCGCTGGGCGAATATCCCGAACTTGCTGACCAGGGGATGAAGAATACGGGCAGCGAAAATTATGGCGGACCGATCGTGACGGCGGGCGGCCTGCTGTTTATCGGCGCAACAAACTATGACAAGAAGTTTCGTATCTTTGACAAGTCCACGGGAGAATTGTTGTGGGAAACGACGCTTCCGTTTTCCGGCAATGCCACTCCCATCACCTATGAGGTCAATGGACGGCAATTCGTAGTTATTGCCGCGGGCGGCGGCAAAGACGCGAAATCGCGCTCCGGCGGTGTTTACGTCGCGTTTGCGCTCCAGAGTGCGGAATGAATCGTCGTGAATTTTCAAAAGCGATGGCTGCCTCGGCTTGTCTGCTGTTGCCGCAAGTTGGTTCCGCCTCTTCCCGCCGGATTGAACCTGCCACCCATCCCACGCGCGGGTTGCGTGTTTTTGAACGCCTTCAATTCGGCGTGTCGTTCCACTTCAGCATGAACACGTTCACTGGCAACGATTACGAAACTGGTGGCGTACCCGCGAGCACGTATAATCCAACGAACCTCGATGTTCGCCAGTGGATTCGCGTCGCCGGTGAGCTGGGCGCGCGCTATGCCGTGCTGACCGCGAAACACATGTCCGGCTTTTGCCTGTGGGATGCCGCGGACTATGACTACGATGTTGCGGCGAGCCCAAACAAGACTGACGTTGTGGCCGCGTTTGTAGCCGCTTGCAAAGAGTATGGATTGCGCCACGGCTTTTATTATTGCATTCTCGATCCGCACAACGAGGGCAAGTTCGATTGGGACATCCCGGTGCAGGAGGGATATTACAAGCTCATCAAACAGCAGCTCACGGAACTGCACACTAGATATCCGAACACCTTCTATCAACTCCTCGATATCACCTGGAAACTCTCGAGCGATCAGCGCTGGGAGGTGTATGAGCTGATCAAGAAATACAGCCCACACGGAATCGTGGTGATGAACCAGGCTTATTACCAGAGCCGGCGCAACCTGGGGCGGATTTGCGAACCGAAAAGCTGGCCGACCGATGTGATCAATGGCGAGGACACAATGCCTCCCCCGGAAGGCCACGACCCGCACGTGAAGTTCGAAGGCAAAACCTATTACCTGCCAATGGAGGCGTGGATCCCGACGGGTCCACCTTACAAGCCCATGCCTCCGATGAATAGCTGGTTCTGGCGGCCCGGATTTACAACGCAGAGCGCAGAGAAAATTGCCGAAGAGTATGCTGACTGCCGGAAGCGGCACAGCAATCTTCTGCTCAACCTCTCTCCCGACACGACCGGACGACTTCCTGAGGAAGCCGTCCATACATTGCACGAAGCTGCTCATATCATCAACCGAAAATCCTAATCTCCTGTAAATGGTCAAAGGCTCGTCAATTTTTCTCGCGCAGCTTGCGGCTGACACTTAACTGGACATGAGTTTAGCTGCAGGTGTAGCCTTTGCCGTTGTTCCCTCATGGAGGAGCTCACATGAGCCGCCAACGATCAGCACTGATACTGGCACTTTCGGTCTGTTTCTGCTTCGGTTGCCAACGAGAAACAGTGGATACGCGCGCTCAGGACGAGCGTGCCATTCGAAAGGCGGATGCCGCGACACTGAGGGCAGCGCAAGCAAAGGATGTCGACGGTGCAGTCGCCAACTATGCGGAGGATGGCTCCTGGCTTCCGCCCAATGCCCCGATGGTCAACGGCAAAGTTGCGATCCGGGCGGGCTGGTTGAAGCTGATCGGCAGCCCGGGCTTCAATATCAATTGGCAGATCGTCAAATTGGAAGTCGGGCGGGCTGGTGATCTTGCGTATACAATCTATACCTACCAGTTGGCTCTTGAGGGTCCGAACGGCAAGCCGGTCGCCGACCACGGCAAGGACATGGCGATTTGGAAGAAGCAGTCGGACGGCACTTGGAAGATGATAGCGGACACTTTTAACTCAGATCTCCCCTCAGTCGCTCCAGCGAAGACTCCTGAGACCACGCACCGCAACACCAAACACCGCCCTGGCAAGAAACATCGTAAGACTAGATAGCTCGATCCCTGCGAACAACAGGAAAATCTTGTCTTGCTGCCGGGCGGTTCGAAATCCGGGCGGCAGCTTTCTTTGTCGGCGGCATCCACTGCCGGATACAAACGCTTTGCAAAATGATTGCTCATCGCTGCCGACAAATGCCCGCCTGCCGAAAACCCGACCACTCCAATCTTGTGCGGATCGATATGCCACTCGGCGGCGTGAAAGCACGCCAGCCGCAGTGTCCTCTGCGCATCTTCGAGCGCCATAGGTGATTCCGGATAGGGCCCTGACTTCGGATACGGTGCCGACTTTGGGTAGTATTCCTCACCGGGCACGCGATACTTCAGCAGAACACACGTAATCCATTTGGGCGTCAGCCAGTCGCAAACCTCCGTGCCTTCCAGATCGATGGCCAGATCCTCATAGCCGCCGCCAGGGAACACGACGACTGCAACGCCCGTGTTGTTTCCCGTTGGCGAATAGACCGTCGTCCCGGCGACGGCTGCCAGGTCCGCGTCTGTTTGGCGCTCAGACCATCACACGCAAAGACAAAACAGAGAGCAAAGAGCAAAGGGTTCATCATAATTCCCACAGTTTAATATAACCCGTCACCGCCGGAAGCCCCTGATCGGAAACTGTGAAAGGTATTCGAATCGAAAGCCTAAGTCCCGATAAACGGTGACCGGACATCAAGTGCCGATCAGCCAAATCCACATGATTTCATAACTAATGTTGGCTCCCTCGACCCGGGTAAACTTTGGTTGCATGACGACCAAGGCTCGGTCATCGATGCCCGACGAATCAGTTGTGAATGACCCGTACAACCTTTCTTTGAGGGTCAGTATTCTAAAAGTTACAGAGGCCCTAACCGTCCAGCAGTTGCTTCAAACTAGGAATACCACCGGGCCACACTGCAGGAAGTCACTCTACCACTAGGGCCATTTCCTCTACCCGGCGCTTCCCAGTAGCAATTGGGATGGAGGCGCATTCCAACAGGCCGAAAGGCTTGTTCGGCATGGAAGAGCCGAGCAGGTGAAGTATGCACGGCTACAGCACAGACTCCAGCGAGAGGAGGGTCGTTCCTCTCTTGCTGGCGCTGCTGTCGATCGCATTGGCATGGGTATCGTCGAGATTTCTAGCTGCGGGGCATCTCGCGCTGCCCTGGTGGCTGGATGCTCCATCGAGCATAGCGTTTTATGGGGTGCTATATGGCCTGTTTGAAAGGTTTCTGTGGCGAAACAGACTGGTGCACAAACTGGGGCTGGTGCGAATTCCGAACCTCATGGGGCGCTGGCGCGGCTACCTGATCACCTCGTTTGATGGGCATGCAAAGCGGCACGATTTGGTGATCAATATCTTTCAGAGCTGGACGCAAATCAGCGTATTTCTTACGACCGCGACTTCCATGTCCCGCAGCTGCGCGGCAATGATTCAGGTGGATGATCCGGAAGGTGTGGCGCTGATTTACCAGTATCAGAATCAGCCGCTGGCAAACGCGGAGAAAACGATGCACATGCACTACGGCACGGCCATGTTACGACTCTCCAACGGGGACTGTCTGACAGGCGATTATTATGCCGGGCGTGACCGGCGGACCTTTGGCCGGATTTGCTGCCGTAGACAGTTGGGCAGCCCGAAGACGGACCCAGAATCCGTCTATGCGGTGGGCAGAGCCAAAGACTCTCGCTCGGGGGCGCGGGCAGCCTGAGCGCGAATTAAGATCAGACTAACTCCTGGTTGCTACAAAAATTGCTGGTCCAATCTGTGCACGCACGTTCAACATGTAGATTCGGAGACGGTTAACCTTGGTGCGGGCATCTTGATTGGCCAGTAATGTCGCCTTACCGGAATTTCCACTCGGAGGCACAGTGCTATTGCTTCTTGTTCCACAAATCCATAAAGAGTTTGGCTGTTGCAGGGCCCTGCCCGGCGTAGTGGTTGTTGCTGAAGGCAAAAATCTTCAAGACTTTGGTGTTGCTCACTAGCCTAGCGATTTGAATACCTCAACCCAATTTTTCAAATCGCTAGTCCGGTCGATGATTGCCTTGTCCCACGTCGTGGTCTTGGCCCCCCGTTCTATTCGGTCTAGACTCTCATGCATGAGATGGCGTTCCCTCGTTCTCATGTCCGCTTTCGCACTGGCAGGCATGCTGTCGTCTCCAGTTGTTGAAAATTCCCTAGCCCAAGCTTCTGCTAGCTCCGATGCTGCACAAAGTGGAGTCGTTTTAGCGAAGCTGTCGAGGCCAATCTACCCCCCCTTTTGGCACGGCGAACCTTGGTCACTGGTGATGTGAACTTGTTGCTACGAATCCGGCAAGACGGAAGTGTTGTATCTGCCGTGATAGTCAGCGGTCACCCCTTACTGCAACAGGCTGCACTAGAATACTAGAGAGCGCCCCAGGTCTTGTTTCGAATCTCGATTACAAATTTGCGATCGGCAGGCAGCTTCTTCAGGAAGGGCGTGAGCGCACCGAGAAAGCTTTCTTGTTTCAGGAATTTCCAGCGGTCGAAAGACGGAAACTGAAAGACCATCGGGCCTAGCTTTGAACCAAGAATATCCATCGTTTTCACGAACTCCTCAAATTTGGAGCCGCAATCGACTAGCACTTTTTCATGCGTAACGACTTGGGGAACCTTCGCGGCGAAGGTGAAGTCTCCGGGAGTCTTCTCGTTCCAGTTCGTCACCGTGGAGGCGCTTGGCGTGCCATAAAATGTGCTGTCGATCTCGACCGTTTGAAACTTGCTGGCGTAGTAGGAAAGGAAATCGCAAGACCGCATGCCCTGCGGATAAAACGAGCCTCCCCATCCCTTTGCAGTGAAAGATGCCGGGCAAGGAGAATGGGCGTTCGGTGTTTGTCTGGTCTGTGGGTCCAGACAACTCTTGAAGATCAAACAGGGCGGCTGGCGGATGCGTTCTACTGTTGGACGCTTTGAATTCATGGAGGCCGCCTAAACCGCGTTACTTGTCTGCGTGGATGCGCTCGGCAGGAACTTCGACTTCGGTCACCCCACGGAAGGAGAACAGCAACTTTACAACGTACTTGGGAGGCTGTTCGGAGGTTTGCTTCACAATGTGGCCGACAGCGTCAGTAACGGCTGCCTGAAACATCACACCCCCGGCCTGCAAGCCAGCTAGGTTCACGCGCACAAGTTGGCCCACTTGCAGCATCGTGCCTCGTGCGGCTCAGCGCCGTTTATTGGTTTCCTCAATCTTGACTTTCAGATCGGCCAGAATGTTCTGTGCCCACTGAGTTTCTTTTTCGTCGCCATCCCGCAGGATAAACCACAATCCGCCTGTATAACAAACCATCTCTGTAGTCATCGTCACACTGGTTCCCTCATCCGCCGGGGACAGACGGAGCGCTTGAACATGGCGGCAATTTGCTACCGGCTGATTCGTCCAATGTGCTGTGTTATAGGCGGATGTTTCATCGCCGCTGAATGGCTTCGAGATTTTTAGCACAGTCCCAGGTCGGCATGGATTGCAGTCTATGAAGGCTACGTCCGAGTCCACCGTGTAGCCATTTCGCGCAAACATTGCCGTCGCCACTTTCTTGATTTGTGCCGACGTGCCTTGAATCACAACGTGAACTGGCAGTTTTTCCTGAGCGTCGCCGACGAAGCAAGAAAGCAACATCGCCCCCACGGCTACAAGTTGTTTGCGCATGTGTGCTACTCCTTTATTTAACTCACTTTTTGAGTCTGGCTAACACCGCCGCGATGGCAGGGCCGACCGTGCGTTGGTAAAGCGCAGGGAGTTGCTGTCCAGGAGCCGGATAAGCACTCGTACTGATGCCGCTTCCTTCCAGACAAATGGCGTAAACGTAGCCGTGCCGCCCTGCCATCTCCGGGCCGAGGTCACGACTTGAGACCAGTTCATCCAGCGTTGCGAATTTCCCCTTTTTCTTAATGTGGCTTAGTTCGGCCTGGACGATGCGCCTGACGTCTTTGTTGGCAGCGTCTATTCGTTTCTCTCTTTCGTTGAGTCTCACTCTCGTTTGGTGCCACGCCATGAGGGAACGAACAAACCGAGAGCTAACCTGCCGCAGCCCCTTCTGGGCCAGGGCAACTGCCGCGACGAGCAGGGCGGTCAGAGCCAAGCTGAAATTCCTTCGCTTCATCGCACCCTATGCAGGGCATCCTACAAACTGACCTCCAGCCACAGAGCCACAGTCTGCCAAAAATCATCATAGCGCAATCTTGCTGTCGGTTTTCAAGTGCCCCGAAAGGCTTCTTATGTAGGACGATTCGTCCTTCACAACTGCACGCGGTTCCTTGCCCCCCTCAGCCCCACGAATTTTGAATGCCTGAGCCGATCCGCCTCCGTCCAATCCAAGAACTCAATTTGAGCAACAGCCTCGGGCCGCAGCCACAATGCATTCCTTCATCTTCTCAGCGGTGAGTTCATCGCCCCACCGTGACTTGTAGATGTCCGGCAGGTTAGCGCCGGCAAACAGGGAGTTGGCCGATTACTTCAGCATCGCCGTCATCCGTCCAGTTGAAGGGGACCCACCCAAACTTCCCGCAACCCTGTTTTCTGTTCGACGAGGCAATCGAACAGACTGCCCGCCTCGGGATGGCCGCCATTTGCAAAAAAAAGCCTGCTAAGTCACCAAAGGTTTCCAATTCAAATCGACATGCTCGCTTTGCGGCTGCGTGGATAACGGTACGCCTATACCTGACGTAACCTAGGAACGGTACTTGACGGAGTCCAAGAAATAGTTGTATCTTCCTCGGCAATCCATTACCCGAACTGGTCATTACCCGAACTGGTCATTACCCGAACTGGTCATTACCCGAACTGGTCCCCCGTTCTGGCAGTGTGGCGAGGAGCTCGAACCTAGGTCTGAGAGCGGTCGCGTTTCGCTGTTTCAACGTACGTCCCCCTCAGTGTCAGCTCCCAGAAACGGAAGTTGGCGAATGAAGTTTTTAACCGGGAAAGTGTCGCGTCTACTTTATATCTTATCTTTACTTTTCAGGAAATTGGCTGTGCCGAAGTTAGCGTCGACACCTGGCTTCCAAAATTCGTAGTGAGAGAGGCTGATTATGCGGGATAACATTCCGACACACGGCACGATTTCCTGGGGGCGTCGATTAATGCCTGCCGCGATTGCGTTAGGGCTGGCGTTGATGTTGGTGCTTGGTTTTGCGCAGACAGCAGGGGCGCAGTCGAACTCCGCGGCGTCGGCGAATGGCCCGTTGACCTTCGGCAACAATTTTTTTGTTACTGGCGACTACGTGGTCGCGGGCGCCTATGGGATGAATTCACACCTCACCGGCGGCTTCGCCACAGGAACGATTAACGTCCCTGATAAGAACCCCATTAGCGGTCTCCCGAACCCCGGGATTAGGGGCACGACGTCCGTCCCAAAGGGCGCCCAGATCGTGGCCGCATTGCTTTACTGGCAAACGGTCGAAAAGGCTACCCAGCCGGGGACCGGCCAGAACGGATTTTTCAGACCGGTGTTCACAGGCGGACCGCAGACTGGTTATCCCATAAGCGGCGTGAACCTGCCCAGCCATAGCGCAGTGTCCTTCAGTAATGGCGGTTGTTCAAGCGGTTCGACAGGGAAAATCGTGCAGACCTATCGCGCTGATGTCCGGAGCTTTCTGCCGCGAGACGCGAACGGGAACGTCTTAGTTGACTCAACTGACGGCGTCACATTCGAAGTCCGCTTGCCAAGCACCGGCAATACTACGCCTATTACTCTGGGAGCGAGTCTCGTCCTCATATATCGGGTCATCTCGCCAAATCTTCCCTTGAACTCGATTACGGTTTACGACGGCGCCTTTGCGCCCACCGCGACCACCACCTTGACGATGAGCCAACCAGTCCAGGGATTTTATCAGGCGGCGCGTAGCCCGGTGTCCAGACTGACTCACATTGTGGGCAGCGGCCAGAGCAACAAGTTCCAGACAGCCTACCTAAGCGGCGGACTGAACGGCATCCAGAGAGCCACCGTAGCGCTTCCCTCTCCTTATGGAAACGGCCAGGCGGCATTCCCGGGCTGGTACGGCAACTGGGATAATACGACCTGGATCTTTCCAGACTCGATGTTTCCGAATCTTGCAAATCCGTTGCACGAATATGACGATTCGGCAACAACAATGGTCGTGCCGAGCGGCAGCCAGATGGGATGCGTGTCCTGGGGCGCAGTGATCGTCGCCACAACAGTTCATGACGACAACAAGGATGGCCTTTTGCAGGTATGGAAGCAGAACCAAGGATACACGGACGTGGGAACCGGCCAGTTTGTGTCTCTCGCCGATACCAACGATCCCCCTGGGCCCAACCAGCAAGATGTTTTCATACAGCTCGATCACGTCGTGGTTGATCCCACTCCCACGGGAAATTACGCACCGCAAGCGGGCGTTGAAAGCACGGTGAAAAGTGCATTCCTCGCGCATAACATCCACCTGCACATCACTGACAAGTACGCTATCCAAGAGCCAGCGTGCACCGACAATCTGAAAGCTTCGCCGCCGCAGCTCTGCCCATACCCTAATCAACCCGGAATCACCACCTGGCCGGACGGTTTTGAATTCGTCAAGAATCAGCTCGTCGATCCCAACGGCAACGTCGGCCCCTGCACAACTTCGCCCCCACCCGCAAACTGTGCGGCGCGTTTCCCGATCGCAGAGAGGAATAGCCATCACTACGTGGTCTTCGGAGATGCCTTAGGGGGGGCGAATTGGGCTCTCCTGGGCGGAACATTAACGGACTCTACGGGGACAGGCGCCGGAGTTGTTATACAACAAGGCAACACGGTCACGTTCTACACGTCCAGAGGCCACGGGCTTACGGTCAACAACGTTTCCGGCAACGGCCGAGTCACCATCACTGGTGCGATCACGAATCCAAGTCTAAATGGGACCTACCTCGTAAGCAGTGTCCAATGTCAGCCGAATCCGGCGGGCATGCCCGACTGCAGCGTCACCAACAAAGCCGCAGGGCCTTACATCTTCACGGTAAGAGTCGGGGGTAATCCAACAGTCTTTAACTATACGCGTTTCACCGACCCGAACCTTACGGTTGCGTCCGGCCAGGCTGGCACAGGATCCGGGTTTTCGGATATTGGAGGCGCGGACACCCTCGTAACGCTCGGCCTGTGGGGACCTAAGAACACCGCGCGGGCGCAAGAAGGCACGTTCATGCATGAGCTGGGCCACACGCTTGGGTTAACCCACGGCGGCTACTATTACGGCAATCTGGCCGCGAACCTTTCGGACTACACACCCACGATCGGGGAAAATTGCAAATCCAACTACCAGAGCGTGATGAACTACATGTTCCAAACGGCCTTGCTGGGGACAAATGGCGGCCTGGACTTCTCGAGTCAGGAGCTGAACATCTTGAACGAAGACAACCTCGGGTCCATAACTACAATGGGTATGCCGATTGCATTCTCCAGCGCGAGCTGGTACGACACGAAGAAACCGCCCGTGGTTATCGTGAACGGCGTACCAACGTTAGCTGCAGCCACGGCCACGCACCACTGCGACGGTACGCCACTGTCCAGCACGGACCCAGCGACATACTTTTATCAGGGTGGGACGACTCCATTTTCCGGCGCTGGCGAACTGGACATTCCTTGGTCGACGACGATGCTCGACGCGAATTTCGACGGCAAGGTCGAAACAACCAACTTCCGTGGATACAACGATTGGGCGAACACTGACCCGCGTCAAGTCGGCGCGACCGGCAGCGTCCTTTTGGGTCCGGGCGGGCTTTTCACCGGCCCGGGCGGGTTTTTCACTGGCCCGGGCGGACTTTTCACCGGCCCGGGCGGACTTTTCACCGGCCCCGGCGGGTTTTTCACTGGCCCCGGCGGGCTTTTCACTGGCCCGGGCGGGCTTTTTACCGGTCCCGGCGGACTTTTTACTGGCCCCGGCGTTAGCGGTGGAGAAATTGATTTGGCAACAGTCCTCTCTGTGACTCATCCTCCAAGCACCCTGGTGGCAACGGAGGCCGCGTCACCGCGCGTCATACACTTGACCTGGACTGCGCCCACGTTCTTCGACAAATTCAACATTTACCGCTCCGCCCATAAAGGAGTTACCTTCAGCTTAATCGGGTCGACCACAAACACGTTTTTCGATGATACTGTTACCTGTAATCCCACCGGTTATCAGTACTTCGTAACTACCGTCCTGCAAATTCCACAGGATCAGGAGAGCACACCTTCGAATATTGTTAGTACTGGAATTGACGGGCTGCTGACGGGCTGCTACGTCGTATCGAACTTCTCGTCACCAGCCAACGCCGTACAAGGGAGTTCACTCCAAGTGACGTGGACACTGACGGACGACTTCAACGCCGTAGGCAACCCCGTGACGAGACAGGCCGCAAACACACTTGTCGCCATCGGTCCCCTTCTCAACAGCTGCACGACGGGCCGCACCACATTATTGGCTGACGGAGTATCAACGAGCGGAGTGGACACCTTTACCAGCGTCGCGAACCAGTTTACCTTTACCTGGAACAACACGGACGCGTTCTGCGCGGGCTCATACAGTTTCGAGTTGGATTTGGACCACGTCAAAGGCAGCCCAGCCCAGGTCCAGCCCGATGCGACTCAGTTGCAGCTCGGGATTGACGTAACCGACACCGACAGCACTCCACAGATCACCAGCACCGCCATCCCGAATGGAGTTGTGGGGACCTTCTACAGCAATACAATTCCCGAACACGGCGGGGTAACTGGTCAGAATCCATTTACATGGACCCTGGCGAACGGTTCCAATCCGCTCCCGCCCGGCCTTTCGCTGGGAACGGCTCCCGACGGAGTCTCCGGCCTACTCTCCGGCATACCAAGTGCCGCCGACATGTTTAGTTTCACCGTGCAAGTCACCGACTCGGTAGGGAACATCGGAACGCAAACGCTCACGATGACTGTCACAACACCGGTCGCCCAGATTAATCAAGCTTTGGTGCCGGATAGCTCGGTTCCAGGGGCGGCGGCATTTTTGCTGATGCTCAAGGGTACAGGGTTTGGCCCCCATTCCCAGGTGCTGTGGAACGGCACTCCTCGTACCACGACTTTCATTAGCAGCACACAGTTGACGGCGGCGATTTCCGCGGGGGATGTTCAAGCCCTGGGTACCGCATCTGTGAGTGTTTCCAATCCGGTTACTCTTTCCAACCAGCCCGTCCCCAGCTCAAACGTAGACTTTTTCCAGATCACCCCGACAACCTCAGCTTCTTTGAGCCGGACGGACTACCCCACAGGAACCAACTCCAATGGGCTGATCGCCGCGGATTTCGACGGCGATGGAAAGCTTGACCTGGCCATTGCAAACAGCGGAGACAATACAGTCACTATTATGCTTGGGAACGGCGATGGAACATTCAGCGTCCAGCCCAATCTCGGGACTGGCAATGCCAGCGGCAGCGGGCCCAACTCGCTCATCGCAGGAGATTTCAATAATGACGGGAAGCTGGACTTGGCGTTTGCGAATTTCGCCAGCGGCACCCCCAGCGACGTTTCCGTCTTCCTAGGCAACGGCGACGGGACTTTCCAGGCGGGTGTCACTTATGCAGTTGGAAATGGGCCGTTCTCGTTGGTAACGGGAGACTTCAACAGAGACGGCAAGCTCGATTTGGCGGTTGCAAACCAAAATGACCATAACGTTTCGATCCTCTTAGGGAATGGCGATGGCACATTCCAAGCTCAGAAGGATTATGCGGCAGGGCCTACTGGCGTAAAGGACGCTTCTGATATAGCCCTCGGTGATTTCAACGGGGACGGCAAGCTCGACCTGGCGGTGACCAATCCAAGTACGGATCAAGTGTCGATCTTGCTTGGCCAGGGTGACGGGACCTTCCAGGCTCCAACGGGTTATTCCACGGGAGCGTCCGGGAGCCATCCCATCGCCGTGAGTGCCGCCGACTTCAATGGAGACGGCAAACTGGATCTAGCGGTTACGACCCTAAATACAAGGAATATTGCGATTCTCATCGGCAACGGCGATGGCACATTCCAGAATCAAGTAAGCTACCCGACAACAACAGGTGTGTCGATCGGGCCCGTTGCGGTCGCCACTGGCGACTTCAACGGAGACGGCAAGCTCGATGTGGCCATCACCAACCAAGGCGATAACTCGGTTTCTATCTTACTGGGCAATGGAGATGGGACTTTCCAGCCGGCGCTCGAGTTTGCCACCGGCACGACAGCGACTGGTGTCGCGGCGGGTGATTTCAACCGAGATGGAAGGTTGGACGTGGCTGTGGCCAACCAAACTTCCAATACTGTTTCCGTTATGCCGCAGCGCCCGGAACCAACTACCACCCTGGCGGTGTCTAGTGTGACAGCGTCGCAGGTGAGTTTGACCTGGACTGCCAGTGTGTCAACCACCGTTGTTGGCTACAACGTGTACCGGGGCACGACGTCAGGCGGGCCATACACAAAGGTGAATTCGGCAATCGTGGCCGCGCCTGCCTTCACAGACATCTCCGTTGCATCCGACACGACCTACTACTACGTGGTGACCGCCGTGGATCCAGGTAACCTAGAAAGCGTCAATTCAAATGAGGTGTCTGCGACGACTCCGCCGCAGCCACCTACCACGCTAATGGTCTCCAATGTGACCGCGTCGCAGGTGACGTTGACTTGGACGGCCAGCACGACAGCCACCGTTGTTAGCTATAACGTCTACCGATCTCTTGTTTCAGGCTCAGGGTACGTAAAGATCGGCTCAGTGAATGCAGTCGCAGCAAACTTTACAGACCTGAGCGTGGCATCCGGAACGACCTACTACTACGTGGTGACTGCCGTCGGTCCTGGTAATGCAGAGAGCGTGTTCTCAAATGAGGTGTCTGCGACGACCCCGTAAACCCGCAACACCTTCACTGCCGCTGTCTCGTTTTAGGCAACCTCGGGGTGAACCGATGTGCCCGGGATGCATTGCAACGTAGCAGATGCTCGGTTGTCGAGCATTATTTATCGCTAGAGTTACCGACTCTTGATTGTTCACCGAGGCGGTGGCGAATTTCCGGGAGCAGAGGGTCTTCGCCAGCCTGCCCGCGTAGGCTCAGATACGTGCGGTAAGATTCCGCAAAGCCCGGGCTCTTGAGACCTTCCCGCGCGCGTCCTTGGAGATAATAGACGGACGGAAAATAGCCGAACGTGGGGACATTGTCCATAAAGAGCTCCAGGGCTTCGCCGCGCCGCTTGACACATCGGTCGAATTCCGCATCGGCCTCAACAAAGAGCCCCGCGTCCAGATAGACTCGACCAAGCTCGTAGTGAGCGATCCAGGTGTCCAGCAGGTTGATAGCATCTGTAAATGTCTTGACGGCGTTGCCAGTATCTCCTCGCTTTAGGGCCAAATCGCCCTCAATAATTTTGCCATAGGCCTGGGGCTCGGCTTCCAACTCGGAAGCCAGGCTGGCGGCCAATTTTTGCGCTTTGGCGATTTCTCCAGCCTCGACAAAGGTCTGCGCAGCTATGACCCTGACGCGTATGATCTGACTCATAGCCGACGCCCTGGTTGCAGCGGCAACAGCGGGCTCCTTCTTTCCGCGCAAGAGCTGCATGTGAGCCAGAGCAGCAAACTTCTCGGCAGCGTTGTCAGGGTTCTTGGCGGCCAGGTCGGCGGCTGCGCCCTGCTCGAGCTTACGTATGGCCTCTGTGAACCGCCCTTCGTATAAATCTATATCGGCGAGACCGGTGACGGCGAGGGAAGCGGCCAGGGCGTTGACTTTTTCGAGCCGGTGATAGGTTTCAGCGGCTTGGGACATCTGACCCAGCCCCAGTTGCGCCTCCGCGAGGGCGAGATAGCTGGGGAAGGACGGATTGAGTGCCAGTGCAGCTTGCGCCTCGCGTTCGCCGCCGGCGAAATCTCCGGCGTATGAGCTGTAAAGAGACAAGGCGGCGCGCTGCAGGGCGCCTTTCGGGATGATCTCAACTGCCCGTCGCGCCGCCTCGACCGCTTTGTGAAGGTTGCGCAAATACAAGTAACAACCGGCGAGATTGGCCTGCCCCGCATTATCGGCTGGGAATTGGTTGACGAGCTCGCCGTATTCCTCCACGCATTTCTGCCAATTATGTGTCGTGAGATAGTAAAAGCCGCGAACACGGTAGCGTTCGCGGTCCGTCATACGATCCACGTGCTCCATCGCCAGCTTTACGTCCTTTTCGGCATCCTGCATTTTGCCCATGTTTACGTTCGCCGCGGCCATGCTGCCGTAAGCGCGGGCGAAGTTCGGGTCCAAAGCTACAGCACCGGAAAAGGACCGCAGGGCTTCCTCCATATTCCCCGCGTTCAACTGTTCTATCCCGATCCCATATTGGTGCACGGCCTCCAACGACGCGGCCGTAAGCGCTCCGCGAGCCTTCTCGACCTGAATCGATTCCGGCATGGTGTCACCCAGCGCTATGCGGATGGGGCCGGCGAGCTTTGGAATAGCGAGCAGAACCTGGTCTTTATTTGCGGCGGTAACCTCGGTCTTAGCTAGAACGTTACCAGTCACCGAATCCAGTGCGATCGCCGCAATGCCGTAGTTGTCGCCACGGCGGCCGAGCTCGCCTGTAATCACGGCACTGATGCCTTGGCCGACCGCCACCAGGCGTGCCGCTTGCTCGTCGAGCTTATTGGTGGGATTCGGGAGTTTCTGGGCCAGCCTGCGTGCGGTCCCACGGTTATAAGCGTTGATGAAGCTGGCGCCTTCCAAGGCCACGTTGAACATCGGCTCGAGTGTTTCGTCGAAAATCGGGTCCCCGGTATGATTGGTGAAGTCAGCGACGAGGACGCTTACTGGAGGGTGAGCAGCTTTCGGCTTACGCGAGCCTTTTAGTCGAAAACCAATCACCGACGCTACGAGCAATATCGCGAGGGCCGCCGATGCCCACTTCCAATAGGAGCTGATCCGCGGTGCAGGAAGAAAAATCGTCGAGCTGCCCTCGGAAGGACCCAGCCATATTTCCAATTGTTGCGCCATTTCCTGAGCGCTCGCGAAGCGATTCTTGGGCTCGATCTCAAGAGCCTTCGCCACAATGTCGCTCAATGCTTGCGGCAGGGTAGGGTCCGCGACTACAGGAGGTGGGGCTTTCTGCGTCATGCGCTTCCACAGCGTCGCAAAAGGAGTATCCGAGTGATACGGCGATTTGCCGGTTAGCAGTTCATAGAAAATGATTCCCAATGAAAAGATGTCTGAACGCTCCGTGAGCTTCTCGCCGCGCCCTTGCTCCGGAGACATATATTCCGGCGTGCCAATCAGCGCTCCCGTCTGGGTCATGCCCGAAAAGCAGGCGGAACGCGCTATGCCGAAATCCATTACATACACGCGCCCACTTGCATCCAACATGATATTCTGTGGTTTTAAATCGCGGTGGATCACACCCTCGGCGTGGGCCGCTTCTAGAGCCCGGCAAATTTGGAGCATGATGCGGGCAACTTGCTCGGGTGCCAGCTTGCCTTTTTCGAGCAGAAGGGAACGCAGGTCCTGCCCTTCCACGAAATCCATGGTGATGAATTTGATCCCATCGGATTGCCCAAGATCGAAAATCCGGATAACGTTTTTGTGGGTCACCTGACGGGCGAGAATTAGTTCTTGTTTGAAGCGGCGAAGGACGTCTGGATTTGTCGCAAGTTCCGGGCGGATGAGTTTCAGCGCAATGATGCGGTCGAGCTCCGTGTCGTGCGCCTTGTAAACGGCGCCCATCCCTCCTCGCCCGATCAACTGCAGAATTTCGTAGCGGCCAGCTAAAACCGTTCCTTTTTCCAGATCATCGCCTAGCGCCGCAATTCCAGCAGGCTGTGCAGTGACCGCCACGGACCACGCTTCCGGTACTCCTGCTTCATTGAGGGTCTCCTGTGACGATGAAACGGGAAGAGGCGTGTGGCATGTGGCACACTGCGAAGCCACGTCTGGGTTCTTAGCAGCACAGACTGGACATTTCATAGGCTGGCTGGTCTCGTTCCGACTTATCATCATTATCACCCCACCGGGGCCGAAAGCAAATAGTCTCTGGACGCAGGGCAGGGTAGATTTGTCCTGGCATTTAAGACCATAAGACTTAAACAATTGTAGTTTGTACTGGACTTTTCTGTTCCCCTCCTATATGCTCACGGCGAAATGCATCCTGAGAAAGTCGATTCGGCTTGGC
>Ga0209473_1000147_pt1 | contig 43550 bp, 45 predicted proteins | sample GraSoiAngelo_133_FD_185890 | JGI IMG/M metagenome (GOLD analysis project Ga0209473, IMG submission 185890) | Grasslands soil microbial communities from the Angelo Coastal Reserve, California, USA - 14_0929_05_20cm (SPAdes) (version 2) | ecosystem: Environmental > Terrestrial > Soil > Grasslands ...
TTTCCTTTTTCAGCCCGCCCTTGGCCACGCGCTGCTGGAGTCGATTCAGGTCCGCGATCAGTTTCGCTTCCTGCTTTTCTCGAATGGCCCGGTCCTTTTCTTCACGGCCTTCGCTGCGGCAGAGCAGGTAGACGATGTCGCCCTTCTGCTGGCGTTTGATCCACACCTCCTTCGGCGCTGCTGACTCCGCTTATCTCTCATTCTGCCAATCACAACCATCGTCATTTCAGGGGCTTGTCTCGGGTTATGCAACAGCTTCTAGACTTCAAGGATGGCGGCTGGTCCAGTTCTGGAGCTTGAGGCCGGGAACGCGCTTGAACTCGCGCTCATTGTTGGTGACAAGAGTGAGGCCAGCGGATTTGGCGTGAGCAGCAATCCAGAGATCATTACCGCCGATCTTCTCACCGCGGGCCTCGAGCGTCGCGCGGATCTCGCCGTAGGCTGCCGCCGCTTCCTCCGGCAAAGGAACCACGGACAAGAGAGACACAAGCCGCGCGAGAGATTCCAGCGCGCGGCTGCGTTGCTGGCTTCGCTCCGCGCCGTAAAGCAACTCGCCATACGTAATCACCGATAAAACGGCATCGCCATGCTGCATTTGGCGGAATCGTGCGGTCACTTCTGGAGGCCGGTTCCGTCGCAAATAGATGCAGATATTGGTGTCGAGCATATAGCGGGCGCTCATCATAAGCCTTTGCGGCGCTGTGGCTGCGGATCCTTGCGCTTCTTTGCGAACATGTCCGCTGGCAAGTCGGCCAGCAAATCCAGCACACGAACCATTCCGCCCGCTTTCTCTCGCAATACGATTTCGTCGCCACGCCGGAAAATCTCAACTTCCGCGCTTTTGACTCGAAACTTTTTCGGCAACCTCACAGCTTGGCTGTTTCCAGACTTAAATACGCGAGCGATGGCCATGATTCGCCTCCTAAATATATATACACCAATGTATATACGTTAGCAAGTGGCAGTTGCTTTTATCCCTAGTTGTTCCCTAAGCCTTCGCTTGTAGTGTCAAGAACCATTTGACCACAATCTGAATTTGTCGGGAAATTCACCTAATTACAGTGTTTCTGATGGCTGGGAGGTTCTTTTAGCCGAAGGCCATCTTCACATACCTGAAATGAGACATTCTGATATTCCCATTATCAGCGCACCAATACATTAAGTATATTCTGCAGGGTGTTGGGGAAAAAGAGCCATAGGCGCCCAAAAACTTAGGCGAGTGGCTACTCGTGTAAATCCAGGCTAGGAGGCGATCTGACTCAAGCGCTTGCTCATCCCGAAGAACATTGACCAGTTTTTCTGCTGTGCGGGCTGGCCAGTCCCAAGGTGGAGTGTCCTTCAAAGCCTTCAAATCCATTTCCATCCCCCCGGAGCGGTCAAGGGCGCGCCGTAAAGACGTTACCCTTCTCTGGCTGCACCCAATCCTGCACCCAACTGAGAGACGTTTTGTAGAAAACGTGAAAGGACTCCACGATCCCGACGTGCTGGCCCCTACCCCTGGACGAAGTGGCGTCAGTCTGTTCCGGACCCAAGTACAAGATCGAGGCCTGCAGCTTCGGCGAACGCTCGGAAGTCCCGGTCTCGCGTGAGGAGAGGAACGCCTCCGTCGATGCAGCTCTGGGCGATCAGCGCGTCGCCGAGACGCGCCTTGCGTCGCTTTGCGAGTACCTTCGCTCGCAAACCGCCTGCCCTTTGCCAATAGCCAGATGCGATCTCGACCAAAGGTACCTCTGAGAGCGTTTCGGCAACGCCTGAAGGGAGCTTCGGGTCGCTTAAGAGCTCGGTGAGCACAACGGGCACCATAACCACTTGCCGGTCTTCCAGCGCCCTATCGAGTAGCTGTGCATCCTCGCCTGCGCCGCCTTCTAGAAAGACAACCCATGTGCTTGTATCCGCCGCGATCATCGGTCGGCCTTCAGCACGGCCAACGGACGCGTGAAGCGAACCTTGCCTCGGAGGTGGCGTAGGCCAGCGTAAGTCCGCGATGCCGCGACTAGCTGCAGCCCGGTACGGACGGTTTGGGTGATGCCGGTACCGCTGGCTCGTTGCGCCTTCTCGAGAAGGTCCAGCGGCACCTCCACGGTGATCTTGCGCGCTGTCTCCATAATACGTCCTTTATACCATACTCAAGACCAGCATTGAATATGGTATCTCCAGCTCAGACAAGCTGACAAGGTGAGCAAGACATCGCTTTCGGAGTTGAAGCGGTTTACGTGAGGGAGGGGGCAACAAGAAGCAGTCGTACAGCAAGCAGACTCGAGAACTATCTCATGTCGCCTGAAGTTCAACAATGAACAAAAAAACGCGTTTACGTGACACTATGATTTCTGGAAGCAAATCGTTGAGAACGCAACTTCATAAACGCTTGAATGCAAGGGAGTTGGCTCCCCGGACTAGATTCGAACTAGCAACCCTTCCCTTAACAGCCAAGAAACTAATCAGAACTTGCCGGAATTGGCGCTGGCCGAGAGGATGTCCCACCTCGGATGCAAAGGTCTAGAGGATGCGTGCGATTTACAGAGCAATTGCTCGAGCGAGTGCCACCAAATCGCCGTTGCTCCAATCGTCCCGCGGTTCCGCCGCTGCGCGAGCGAACGTCCACAGCCGGACGCGCTCGTGATCGACGCCAAGCAGGTCCGCAAAGCTCCGGATCATTCCGTCCGGGTCCGATCGCAATCTCGCAGAACAATTGAACAGGTGCTGGGTCGCGTCGTAGGCGGGATCTCCGACGAAAGGCTTTGGGTCGATGACGAGCCAGGGCTGGCGTTCCGCTCGGAGGACGTTGCCTGCGTGCAAATCGGTAGCCAATACGAATTCTGTGGGTTCGGTGAGTGGCAACTCCGTAAAGAGGCGCAAACCTTCGCGGACTAGTTCCGCATCGGGCCACTGCTCAATGTGTGCCAGCGTCTCGTTTCTCCAATACTCTGTCAAAGCAGACAAAGGGCGAAAGGGATGCTGTGCTGATGGTGCGCGCCACAGACGACGCAGCAAACCTGAAATCACCACGTCCTGCTCGCACTCCTGCTGCGCGCGCAGTGCCGTCCCCGGTTCGCAACGTTCTAAGAGCATGGCACCCAGATCATCGTCGGCCATGAGTAGTCGCACAGTCGGGTCTCCGTCCCAGAAGCGCAGCCCGTGAATTTCGTGCGCTCCCTCCATGTGCGGCATGCCGATCTTCAGTACCGCGGGTGTTCCGTCTGCGCGTACGGCTGCTGCCACGTACGAGCAACTCACCTCGTCGTCATTGAACGGAGCATCAAGCGTCAGCGACCATCTGTGCTCCAAGTTTCGCAACACGTTGGGCAGGCGTTCGAGCCATGCCGTACGCTCCTGGGTCTTGTGGCAGCTAGCCGCGAGCCCACCTGGGATCCTAAGTTCCATGCCTTTCATTGTAGCCGCTTCACTAGCGGCGTCATCGGCATCTCGGAAATGTGGCCCGCCCCCCGCGGCGCGTCGTGCGCGGATGACGGCGACTCGGAGATAATCCACTTGGCTGGAAAAAGCGGTTTCCGTAGAAGTGATCGCAATTACTCAAATGAGAAGCTACAGTCTCTAATTTCCTGATGGGGCCCGGTCCAACCCCCTTTGATAGTCAAGGCTGACAAGAACTCGGAGGCGGGCGTTCTTCCTAGCAAGGAACTCCTTTCCGAGATGGGGAAGTACAACGAAGAGCTGGTGAAGGCAGGCGTAATGCTTGCGGGCGAGGGGCTTCATGCGAGCTCGAAAGGCGTGCGGGTCAAGTTCTCTGGAGGAAAGCGGACCGTGATCGACGGGCCGTTCACGGAAACGAAGGAACTGATCGCCGGCTTCTGGCTGTGGCAGGTGAGGTCGATGGAAGAGGCGATCGAGTGGCTCAAGCGCGCTCCGTTCGACGGGGGAACCGAGATCGAGGTTCGCCGAGTGTTTGAGGCGGAAGACTTCGGCGCTGAGGCCACTCCCGAGATCAAAGAGCGGGAGCAGCGTCTACGCGAGGAGCTGCAGAGGAAGGCAGCGAAGCCGTAGTCGCGGCGCGCTTCGGCGTTGTGGCGACTGCAATTGACGCACGGAAGGGGGACAAACACATGAACAAAGCACCGGCGTGTTCAAAAATACGCACTTGGGGCACCATCATTTATTGCAGAAGGAGACCCACGATGTCCGCCAAGACGCTGATCGCAATGATTGCGACTGTGACCGCCAGCTTTGCGGCCCCGACGATGGTTCCCACGGTGGTGAAGAACTATTTTCGCGAAAATATGGTCTGTGGCATGATGCCACTCAGCGGACAAGTCGCTGTCGTTGCGGGCGCCACCCGGGGCGCGGGACGCGGCATCGCCCGCGCGCTTGGAGAGGCAGGGGCGGTCGTCTACTGCACCGGCCGCAGCACGCGCGACAACCCGTCGCCGTACAAACGACAAGAAACAATAGAAGAGACCGCTGAAATGATCGCCATGGCCGGTGGTCGTGCGGTTGCTATCCGTGTCGATCACACGCTGGAATCTGAGGTACAAGCGCTCTTCGAGCGTGTCGACAAGGAGCAGGGGCGCCTCGATGTTCTCGTCAACAGTGTCGCTGGCGAAGATCCAATGATGCATCAATGGGGATCGTTCTGGAATACGCACTTGGAAAACGGGGGAAGCGATTTTTAGACAGTGCATTTTGTCGCACATCATCACCTCGAAACACGCAGCGCCGCTGATGATTCGCGCGGGCCGCGGTCTCATCGTCGAAGTGAGCGAAAACGACACACTGTTTGCTGGCGGCAACCCGCTGACGCAGACCGTTAAGCTCGCGATCAAAGGTCTAGCGCTCAACATGGCGCCCGAGCTGTGGCCGCACGGCGTCACCGCCGTGTCGATCACGCCGGGTTTCCTGCGGTCCGAATCTATGCTGCAGCGTAAGGGCGTCACAGAAGAGAACTGGCGTGATGCCGGCAAAAAGGACCCCAATTTCCTTGAATCGGAATCTCCGCTTTTTGTGGGACGCGCCATCGCGGCGCTCGCCTCCGATTCAAGCTCAATTGAGTGGACTGGCCAGCTGCTGAGTTCATGGGAGCTCGCACGCCATTACGGCTTCACCGACTATGACGGTCGCCGTCCCGACTGGGGTGCACTCGCCATCGACTGGTCGCTGATGCCGCCAGCATTCGTCGACCTGTTCCGCACCGCTACACGTAAACAAATTGATTGGCTGAATATGCTAGCGCGTCGAACGGAGCAATTCATGGCAAAGCTTCCGCCAGTCAGCTGATGCGCAACGGCACGGCCTGACAGGTTCAGGATTGAAGTTGTTGCCTCCTATTATTCGGTACCACCCCTTCATCCACATTGGCTTGATAGCTCACGCGCTCGTGACGATTTTTGTCGTCTCCGCGACTACACTTCCAAAAAGCTTTGGCTCAATCTCGCGGATTGCAAAAACGGTTGCTCCCGAGCTACGGGCAAACCCACTTCGGCGACCGTTGCCTGCACCCCTGCCTAAATATACCTTGACACGTATATGCTCTGTAGAGTATACGAAGAGCATGGAATCTGTATTCGATATCATTGCGGAGCCGAACCGCCGCGCGATATTGAGCCTGCTGGTCTCGTCCCAACAGTCGGTGGGAGAGATCGAGCGCCGGCTTGGTATGCCGCAGCCGACCGTGTCAAAGCACCTGCGAGTCCTGCGAGAGGCCGGTTTCGTGGAATCCATGGTGGACGCACAGCGCCGTCTCTACCGGCTGAAACCTGAACCATTTCAGGAGGTGGATGCCTGGCTGGAGCAGTTCCGCCGGTTCTGGTCCGGTCACGTGGATGCACTCGAACGCCATCTCGACCGCATGGACCAATCCATGAATCGGGCAACATCAACGAAAAGCAAGACAGGGAGAAGACGACGCGGCCCAAACCGCGAACGTGACATAGGAGAAACGAAATGAAAATCAAAGTGACCAGCATATACGTGGACGACCAGGACAAGGCCCTGCGCTTCTATACGGAGGTACTGGGCTTTGCCAAGAAGACCGATTTCAGTCAGGGCCCCTATCGCTGGCTGACCGTGGCCTCGCCCGAGGAGCCGGACGGCACGGAGCTGCAGCTGGCGCTGAACAACAACCCCGCGGCCAAAGCGTATCAGCAAGCGATGTTTCAACAGGGCCAGCCCGCGGCCATGTTCTACACCGACGACGTCAAGGGCGACTACGAGCGGACCAAGGCCCTCGGCGCCCAGTTCACGATGCCGCCCACCGACGTGACCGCCTCCATCATTGCGATGCTGAACGACACCTGCGGCAACCTCATCCAGCTTGTCCAACTGGCACGCAAATCACAGGCGGCGCGATGACCGACCGCGAGCAGTACACACCGGGTCCGGCCAGCGGGGCGCAGGTACGAAAGGGCGGAGAGAAGTGGACGCTGATTCTCGTCAGAGAGCTGCGGCACTCGCCGGAAAAAGTCTGGCTGGCGCTTACCGACCCGGCGCACCTGCGCGAGTGGGCGCCCTTTGAGTTTGATGGGCACCTGGGTACGGTTGGAACGGTCAAGCTCACCTGGGTGGGAGCTCCCGCGCCGCTCGAAACAAGAGTGACGCGAGCCGATGCTCCCAAGGTGCTTGAGTACAACGATACCCGCTGGGAACTCGAAGCCCTTGGTGGCGGCACGCGCCTGACGCTGTGGCACAACATCGATCGCCGCTTCATTTCGTGGGGCGCCGCGGGCTGGCACATTGCTTTCGATGTATTGGATCACCTTCTCAGCGGAACTCCCATCGCCCGCATCGTCGGCACCGACGCCATGAAGTCCGGCGGCTGGCAGCGGCTGAACGCCAGAATACGCCAAGCAGTTCGATATGGAAATGCCCAACTGGCCGCCGCAGGCGGGTCAAAAGTCGTGAATCGAAGAGGCAGGACGCTCTCGTCGAAGGGGTTACGCAGTACTTGTAGGTGTGCCCGATCCGCTTCGGGCTCGTCTTCGAGAGGAGGTTACATTGAACTGGAACAAACGGGTTCGGCAGACCCACCGCTGGCTGTGCATTGCCTTTACGGTTGCCGTCATCGTCAACATCGTCGCCGGGTACAGGGGAAGTATACCTCTAGGGTGGGCCTCTTGGCGGTGTTCCCGCTCGCCTTGCTCCTGTTCACCGGTCTGTACTTGTTCGTGCTGCCCTATACCACCAAGTGGGGCAGCCAGCGCCGCACCGACTGAACAGGCGGCCAGCCTCATGTGCATTTGGCGACTATCAACGTGATGTCGTCGGCCTGTTCATGAGGGCTGAATCTTCGAGCCTGATCTGCAACTGCTGCCAGCAACTCCGGCAGGGGCAGCTCACGGTGTTGCCGGGTGGTTTCCAGCAGACGCTCCTCACCAAATTCCTCTCCCTCACCATTCAGAGCTTCTGTAACACCATCGGTGTAAAGCAGGACGGCGTCGTCTGGAGCCAGTTCGCGTTCTTCCATCGTGCAATCCCATTTCTCGAACAAGCCCGCCACAGTGCAGGTTGCCCCAAACCGTTCCAGACTGTCGTCGCCCCGTAGGAGCAAGGCAGGCGGATGGCCGCAATTCGAGTAGCGCAGCTTGCGCGTATCATCGTCGTATTCGGCGAAGAATAGCGTAGCGTAATCCCCCTTAGCCGTGTTTTCGTAAAGCAACTGATTCACCGACCGCAGAAATCGTTTGGGCTCTTCCCAAGCCGTCGCGCACTGGCTGCGCAGGGCTGCTTGGAGATTCGCCATGAGCAGGGCGGCTCCGATGCCTTTGCCCGCTATGTCCGCTAATACTAGGCCGAGCCTTCCGCTGCCGAGATCAAGAAAGTCGTAATAGTCTCCGCCGACGGTCCGAGCGGGATGGCAAGTCCCCGCATATACAAGCGTTCGAATCGGTGGCTGGTGTTGCGGAAACAAACGGGTCTGCACTTGTTTGGCGATTGCCAACTCGCGCGCAGCGTGGCGCTCCGGTTCCAACCTAGCGGACTGAGCACGGCGCTCTGCTTCCAGGGTGCGCGTTGCCTCATCGAACTCAATCAGAGAAAAACTGTTTCCATCCGCATCTTCAAAAACCGCGTACCTCGCTTGCCCGTTTCCCCAGGAAGGTTCCATGGGTGGGAGCGGGAAATGGACTCCGCGTCTCGACCATTCTTCGAACAAGCTACGCACGTCTTCGGTAAGAAAGCTGAATCCGGTGCTTTGGCCGATGCGTTGGTGCTCCACAGATCCTTCGGGTGGAACAACGAGGGCCATCCCGGGACAGGCCAGCGCCTGCCGTTCCAGGGAGCCAACCGGCAGCCGGCGGACCGACAACGATCCATCGGCCGCCCCCGGGAGTTTGCACGTCCACAATCACCTCGAAATTTAAGTTTTCCACGAAGAACCGCCGGCTCCGCTCCTGATCACGGACCCAAAGCGTCACAAAGTTTAAGCGGAGAAAAGGCTGCAAGGGTGCCGCTCGGAGTGCCGCTGCGTGGCGACCAAACACTCCCCCGGGATGCGCTGAGTGTTCCATCGACTGATTATTCCATAGAGTCCGAATAAAAGTCGTGATGGCCCATGCTTGCCAGGGCCCAGCCAAAAAGCCGGGGCAGAAGGGTGTTGTCCATCTGACCCGGAGCTGTGCGTGTGAATTTGTGCGGCTAATTACCAACCCAGATTGCCAGCATGTTGCAGGCCAATCTTCATCCCCTAGCGACCATCTTTCCGAACTGCTATCGAACCAGAAGAAGCTTCTACTTGCGGAGGTTGCAGGTTACGCTGAGCGCAGCTAAATTATCTGCGAGAATTGGAGCTTTGACATGGAAAAAACCGTCGCGGCGAAGTCCGCCTCTGCATTAATCGACGAGAGGATCAGGGAACTTGGTGACTGGCGCGGGAAGACGCTCGCGAAGGTGCGCGACATCATACACCAGGCAGACCCTGAGATTGTCGAAGAGTGGAAGTGGGTCAAGCCGACCGCGCCAGATGCGCAGCAGCGTCGGAAGCAGACGGGTCTTCGCATACGTGAACGCGAATTCAATGGCCTGCGATAGCGGCGGCACGCGACGGCGCAGCACAGCGGGATCGACATCAAGAAGAGCAGTAATGAAAGCTTCGCGATCGCGCAGCACCGCCCGCTCGATCAATCCGACCTGGAATTTCGTGCATGCGTCTGCCAGCATCCATGCTTCGCCCCGCAATCCGCCGACAAAGGATGTCAGGTCGCCGTCGTTCACCGCGCGCACGACGTGTCGCATGACAAAAGCCTGCCAGGGCCCGGCTGGGTCGGCGTTGGTGAAGGCGAGCGTCTCACTTTCCGCCATGATGTATTGGACAAATGCGGAACGTCCTACCACGTCGTGGCCTTTCACACGGCCAAACGGGAAGTACTTGAGAACGCGGAAGTCCATCGTGGCCAGTGCGGATGTGTTCAGAGAATTTCTGCCCAGGCCGAGTGGTCTTGCCGAGAGGGGAAAGGGGCCGGACATGCAAAATTCAGACCCTTAGCGAGCCACGGAACGCCCTAGCGGCATAGTAAGATTCCGCACCGTTGTGATACACGAAAACAGTGTCGTAGCGGCGATCACAAAAGAGGGCGCCGCCGAGTTTTCTGATATCAGAAGGTGTTTTCACCCAGCTCGACGTTTTCGTATCGAAATTTCCAAGTTTCTGCAACTCTCGGTATTGTTCCTCCGTTAAAAGTTCAATGCCCATGGCAGCCGCCATATCCACAGCGTTATCCTGTGGTTTGTGTTCTTTCCTTGACTCCAGAGCTTCATGGTCGTAGCAAGCACTTCTTCGGCCCTTAGGACTTTCCGTTGAACAATCATAAAAGATGTATTCGCCCGTCTTTTTATCATGACCAACAACGTCCGGTTCACCGCCCGTTCTTTCCATTTCATTGAGTGACCACAGTTTTTCAGCATTAACTTCCAGCTTTGTTTGTACTTTAGCCCATTCAAGACCTTTATGGCGGTTCATGTTTTTCTCAAAACGGGCTTTCAATGCTCCCAGTAATTCTTTACGTTGTTCTGGTGACAACTCCTTTTTATTGCTATTCATGTTTCGCGCTTTTGTTGCTCTCATAGTGGTCGCTTCCCGCGCTTCTTATCTGTTACTCCGCTGCGCTCCGCCACATGGGAGTTTTTTTCGACTTGTCTTTGCGTGCTTATCAATTCGCAGTTTCCACGCCGTTCGGAGTGCACCCGTCCGCACATCCTCGCTCGCCGCCGCCAGGCGAATATGCGTGTGTCCCATCTTTCCCCAGCCGCCAGGAATCGGCAGGAAAATCTCAGGTGCCTCTTCCACAAACGCTGCCTGCTGCTCCAGCGTAGCCATCAGATTTACGTAGCCCTCTGCTTGCGACGCGAGCGAAGCAAATTTCTTGCCTCCTGCACGAAAAGCCGGCAATCCCGCGTGAGAGTACTCTTCCACGCCCTCCAGGCTCAGGGCCATCCTGCGAAAACCTGCTGCGGTCATGTGGCGATTCCCATTCGTCAGAGAGAGTATCGTATCTCACCATTAGCGGATGGCATCTGTCTACCGCTCGGGGAGGGATCACGGGCAACCTGGAAGGCTGCTTCCGGATTGACTTCCCAGGAGTTTGCCAAGTGGCGTGGCCGAAGCCGACTTCACGGCGTTGGGTTTTGGTGTACAGACTTGAACCGGCACGCGAAATTGCGCCTCTTCGCCGTATCCTCGGCAAGCACAAGGCTGCCAACAGAAGTCCGAATTGAAGGAAAGCAAAATCGAGCTCCAACGTTCTAAATTGTAGGCTCGTCGATCACAAGTTTTGATGCCACGGGCGCAAGGGCGACCTGACGGCCCGAAAAGGGGAGGGTGCGAAGATGCGGGGTTCTTCCTAACTTGCAAAACCGATAGAGAGTGGGGGCGCTTTTTTGTTACTTTTGGCGGTCATTCGCCTTAGAGTTTGGCGATCTCAGAAAATCGGCGAAGAAAACACAAAGGATAGAACCGACCTCGGATAGAACCGACCTCTGATCCTGACACCATGCAATCCACGCCGGCGGTCTCGCCCGGAATCCAGGAAAATCGGTTTTTTTTGCTTACACCCTGGACACCCGCCATTGCCCCCCGCGGAATGAGGTGTTTACCTGCTATTTTTCCGCTCCTATCCCTGCTCCTAGTTATCAGGGGAGAACTGGATTGAGGGGCCAGCTGCCTCTGGTCTGGCGACGTCCCCTGGGACCGAGGCGTCCCGTCCATCTGCAAGCTGTTGATGGACAACGGCTGCGTTGGGGGGCTCAAGGGGACAGTTCTAACCAAAAATTAGGTTCTGGGAGAACGAGTGGGATTCTGCAGAACCAAGTCTCGACTCGGGCCCCCGGTTGGGACTCCGGACATTGCATGGCGAGGAGACCTCGTGATGAAAAGAAGAATAGGGTTGGCAAGTGTGCTCATTGCCCTTATGTGGACCGCATCGGCAAAGGCGGACACGGGAGTCATTGTTCGCACGACGAATCTGCAAGCGCTTCAGACGCTCTGCACCTTACCCACGACCTGCTCCGTGGTCGGAGGGCTCGACGGCACGCTGGGCCAAGTATTCCTGGTGAACACCCCTCTTCCCCTTCAGAGTCTCCTCGGGCTCCTCCAACAGCTGGCAGGATTCGTGAATGCCGAAGTGGATCAGGTGATCAGCTTGGTTGGTCCGCTCCTGGTTCCCTCGCCAATTCCCGCCACGCTGATGCAGGACAGGATGCTCGTGCCCTATCCGTCAAATTCAACAACGATGGTGTGGAACAGCTATGCGAATCAGCAGGCGGCAATGATCGTAGAGGTTCAGAACGCCCAAAGCACATTCAACGTTACAGGGACAGGAATTGTTGCAGACATTGACACGGGAGTAGATCCCACTCATCCGGCATTGCAGGGTGTTCTGTTGACGGGCTACGACTACACGCGAAACCAGCCTAGTGGTTCAGAGTTAAGCGACGTCATGCCCTGCCCTTTTAGTTCCTGCCCACCTCCCCCATGCAGCTCTGCCACTTGCCCCGCACCTGCACAAGTAAATCAGTCTACCGCCGCGGTTTTGGATCAATCGACGGCAGCCGTTCTTGATGGCAATCCGCAATATGCCGCATTCGGCCACGGGACGATGGTGATGGGCATCATCCACCTGGTGGCTCCCAGCGCCAAACTGTTGCCCCTGAAGGCGTTCAAGTCGGATGGAACGGGCGCCCTCTCTGACATACTGCGGGCGATCTATGACGCGGTGCAGAAGTACAACGCGAACGTGATCAACATGAGCTTTGATTTCAAGACCGCATCTACAGAATTGGAGAATGCGCTCAATTACGCGAGCAGGTTGGGCACAATTTGCGCGTCATCGGCGGGAAACGACGGGATGCAGGAGACGGTTTTTCCCGCGGCGCTGCAAAGTGTCGTGATGGGCGTGGCGTCGGTTGGTTCGACAACTGCCACCGAAAGCACGCGGTCATCGTTCTCGAATTTTGGGAATGCGATCGTGTGGGTGGCGGCCCCAGGCGAAGCCATTGTGAGCACCTACCCCTACAACTCGTATGCGGCGGGATGGGGAACTTCGTTCAGCGCGCCATTTCTTTCGGGCGGAGGAGCCCTGCTGCGCGGACTAAAGACGACCATAAATCAGCCAGAAGCTGCCGCCGCGGTAGCGCATGCCGCACCGCTCTCCGACCCGGGCATGGGCAATGGGCGGCTCGATCTGGTTCCGGCACTTCAGTCCGTGTCGGTCATGGGCGGTTCACCGGACTACAACGTTTCTGCGGCGCCGGGCACCCAGGCCATACCAGCGGGAGGAACGGCAAATTACACGGTGTCCGCCGCACCAGCGAACGGATTCAATCAAACGATAACCTGGAGTTGTACCGGCGCCCCAGCGGCAGCCACGTGCACGGTCTCCCCGCCGGCGGTGACGTTAGACGGGTCGGACACGGCGACTGCAGCAGTTACATTAACGACGCTGCCGCGGTCGGTGGTACCGCCTCTGGTTTCTCCGCGATCCGAGCCTCGAATCGACCTGCTCGTAGTGCTGGTGGTGGGGATCGCGTGGCTTATGATCGCGTTGCTATTTTCGAACCTCAACAGCGCTTCGCGCCGGAAACACAGGCTTGCTGCTGCAACCGCGGTCCTTGTTGTCGCACTCTATAGCCACTCTTGCGGCGGCGGTTACGGCTCCGTGACGGGACCGGTGTCGCCTGTGCTGTCTTCGGTGACGCTTAGTCCAAGCAGCGTAAACGGTGGTTCCTCCGCGACCGGGACGGTAACTCTCAGCGCAGCGACGCCGAGCGGCGGCGCCACCGTGAATCTTTCAAGCAATAGCGCGTCGGCGACCGTTCCGTCGAGCATCACTGTCGCTACCGGGGCCACAAGTGCGACGTTCCCTGTGAACACCAGCGCAGTGAGCGCTTCGACTCCGGTCACGATCTCTGCTTCATATGTCGGCGTAACCATGACGGCTTCGCTCATGGTAAAACCCCTGGGAACTCCGGCTGGAACTTACACACTGACGATTACAGGAACGTCCGGCAACCTCAGCCATTCCACGACGGTCGCAGTAACTGTGAATTAGAAAGAGTCTCGGAGCCCATTCGTTTCGAACCAGGCAGGTAAACTCTCCGTCTGCACCAGTAAGACAGTGTGACTTAACCGGTCCTGCTCACACGGGACTACGCATTTGTATCTGCGCAGATCCGAGTTCCCAGCTCGAAATTCGGTATCCGTTTGCCGTGCGACCAATAATTGCTCGCATTCTTCTTTTTGGTTCCTGATCTCCTGAACGGACTTACAGCTGCTGTAAAAATGGTTTCTTTGATGAGCAAAGTAGATGGCAGAATCTTTAGAACTCATTCTGTGGGGGAACGGAAATTCAGCCGAAGGTCGAGTCTATGTCCCAAACTCCTGGTGCTTTTTCATTGGAAGCATGGTGGGAAAAGCTCATTGAACGAACGCCTGTCAAATACATTTCCTTAGTCTATGTTGCCTTTGGGGAATGGCTCGTTTGGGAATCCCCCCCCGGCTATTTCCGGTACTCCATCGGGGAGGCCGCCGTTATCTCTGCCCTCCTCATGTTTCTTGTAGATCCGTTCTTGAAAGCTAGGTTGCTAAAGGAGGCGGCCAGAGACATTTTTGAATATCTCCTAGGATTCGACCAGCAACCACAGTTAAAGGAGCGCCTCAAGCGATTGGTTTTTGATACGAAGCTGTTCCGCGGGAATTTCAACGCGCGGTATAAACTCCTTCCCCAAGTGGACTTCGAGCTGGTTAATTCCACAAAAGAAGCAATTGAGTTCCCGTACAAAATGGATTTCGAGCAGGCCGAGAATCCTCGTCTTGATTCTGTAACCCTTGTGTCCTCAGAAAAGAATTATGCGTGGCGGTCCACGCGACAATCTAAGGAAGATGAACCTTGGGTTCTTCAAGGGCTCGCGGATCCTGTAGAGATTCAGCCTGCATCCAAGGGATAAGCTACAGATTCGACGGCAAATGCGCAGTAAGTTGCCCACTGTCTTTCTACTGCGCTCATTTCGGCTATCCCACTATTGGGGTGACCGTCACGATTGAACACCCGCAAACGCTGGAAGTTGACGCCGCTCCTACTCCGTCGCACGAAGGGAATGTTTGGCGATACGAAAGGCTATTCATGCCCGGAGATCACATCAATATTCGTTGGAGGCAGCCGGCTTGCCTTGGCGAGCGTCCCGGGGAATTCGATGGCGACCGCGATCAGCGCACCGAACAACCCGCCCAGTAGGGCCGATGCGAGGTTCTGTAGCGTGAACAAGAGTGTGATTCTGCCGATGGTTAGGGCGCGGAGGGACCCAACTGCCAGGGCATGGTTGGTGGCCATCCCGGACCTAAGAAAACTTGGAACGACGATGCCGGCAAAGAACAAACCGAGCGTCACGCAGCCAGCGAGTTGCAAGACAGAAGGAGCCTTTTGTATCTTTCTATAGCTAGCTCCCGTTGCCGGCTGACCGACTGAATGGTTTTGAATTCGCTGCGCGCTACAAGACATAACTGCCCCTTTCTGGACTGCTACGATTGCCGTTGGCTTTCTCAGGCACCGAGATCCTGGGAGATCGCCCATTTACGCGTGGCAGGAGGCGTTCGTAAGTCTTGCCCACCTTGAGTTCTCCTGGCTCATCTCCCAGTTCCCGGTCTCAAAGTAAAGGAAAATAAAGCGCAGGGGCGATACTCCGATAATTCGTGGAAGATCGCGTAGGCTGAATACCCTACAGAGCTGTTTCTGATCCGGGAACCGCCCTTTTGAACAGTGGCCGCAAAAGACAGGGGTGTATGGCTTCCTACGACATCGCTAGTTTAGGTGCTTAACAGTAGCGAGAAAGCGATACTGTGCGCACACGCATTATTGCCGTCATGCAACGGGTGCTCATCTTTCGTTTCTTTCGTTGTACTTCTTCTTTGAACAACCGGCTTGAATTGGAACACGTGATGTGAAAGCGCCGCGCCGTATACTGTATGAAGCGGCAGGCAGATGAAACCGCGTCTTCGATTCGCGCATGCCTCGGGCTGAACCGGCCCTCGGCCTAATTGTCGCGTACATTGCTGGTCGGTGGGTCGTTGCTCAAGTCTTGTTGCTGTTTGGACTCGTTGCTGCGCTTTTGTTCGTTCGCCGCCCTCCTGCGCGGCTGGCAGAGTTCCTTCGTTGCAAACCGAACGGGCCCGAAACCGGGATTTGGCGGCCCACTTATTAACTGAGATTCCGTTGAACAATAGCTTCTCGACTCGCGAATGGTGCTTGATGTTAGCCGCGGCAGCCTGGGGCGCGACGCTCGGCGCGCTCCCTGGCGCCCAATTCACAAGCGTCCTGCTCGGCCCTCCCGTCGCTTACTTGTTCTTGAGGAAGCACCCCTTGCTCAGTTGGCAAATTCCTATCCTGGCGTCCGCCATCTCAATGGCGCCTAAAGAACGAGATCCCGAATGGTCAAAAAACTCGTACTGGTCGCTGCCCTGAGCCAGAAATCATTGCCCTGCGCACGTTGCTGATAAATCAGGCCCGGGAGGTCTTTTGCCAGGGGAATTCCCCGGCATCCTTAATATGTGCTGATTGTGAGGCCATAGTCCGCTGTCCCGTCGACTGTTATGCCGCTTCCCTCTCGTAGTATTTCAGCAGGCCGCCCAGTCGTTCTCGACACCGCACTGCTCCCTTGTTCCTTCTTGCCTCCGTCTGCGAAGGAAACAAGATCCGATTGTCTTTGCCCTGATGGTTGCGCTCCGCGTGGTAATGTACGATATATTGCTGCAACGCTCGCCGCAGCGACGATTCTCCAAACAGGATCAGCCTCGACAGACATTCTTCTTTGACCGACCTGACCCAGCGTTCCGCGTACGAGTTCAGATTCGGGCTCCTTGCTGGCAATCGAAGTGGATTGACGCCTCCCGTCTTGATCAGTTCTCGAAATGATTGACAGAACTTCGCATCTCGGTCATGTAGCAGATAGCGACAGCCTCTCAGGCATCCCCACTCCTCCATCGTCATGTTTCGCGCCAGCCTGCTCCATCCACTCCTGATCTGGGTACGGCGTGAATCCTGCCAGATTCACCCGGCGAGTCTCCAAGTGGATGAAGAACAGCACATAGTAGGTCGTCAACCCCTTGAGCGTTAGGACTTCCGTCGTGAAGAAGTCCGTCCCCACCAAGACGTCCCGGTGCGCGCGGATAAAGTTCTTCCATGAGACCGATTGCTTTCGCTTCGGCGCTGGAGAAATGCCGTGGCGACGGAGGACGTTGCCCACTGTCTGATCGGATAGAAGATGGCCTAGATTTGCCAAGGCCCCTACGATCCGATCGTAGCCCCAGTTCGGATTTTCCCTCGCCATCTGCACCACCAAGCGTTCTGTTTCCTGATCTACCTTGGGGCGCCCTACCCTTCGACGGGATTTCGACCCATCAAATTTGTTTGCGATGAGCTTTCGATACCAACCCAGAATCGTATCGGGCTTGGCCGTTGCCGCCACGTCCGCCAGCGCCTTTCCACCCAGGCGGCGAGCGATCTCGGCCAGTGTTGCTTTTTCTCCTTCCGAAAGCAGCAGCCGATCCTTGATCCGCCCTCTCAGGATCCGGTTCTCCGCCGCCAGATATTCGTTTCGCAACAGAAGTCCTTGATCGACTGTTCCGGTGACATAGGCGAGCAGCCGCGCCCAAAGCATTCCAGAGCCTCCCTTAAGTTGATCGTCGAACTCGGATTGTACATGCTCTTGAGGTTTCAGAAACCAGCTGTGCGAGGAAATTACGAGACCGGAAAACAAGCTTTTTCAATGCGTTTGAGATTTTTGACCATACGCTACTGAAGGAGGGAATTCATCGCGTCGAAACATGCCCGGTGCAGGAAAAGAAACGTCTTGGTGCAGAACTGACGCCGAAACTACAGGGCGGCCGGCGCTCCTACCGACTGCAAGATGCGCGTAAAACGCGGAGAATTTCGCAAGGGATCAAATTCGTGATACTGATGTATGAACAGCAACCTTCCATTGTGCTGCTCCAAAGCATTCTCCAACAGAGTCATCGCTTTTTCATGATCGCCCAGCACCGTGTAGATGCCAGCCAAATCCACGGGCGAAACATAACGCCGCTTCTCTTGCGATTCCAGGCGGTGCAGAATCAAGAGTCCTTCTTTCCTCTCGCCGCCTTCGATGAGTGCCCGAGCCAGGTCTGCTTGTCCTTCCAGTGTTTCGCCTGCGAGGCTGACGCCCTTTTTGTATGCGGTAATCGCCTCCGGAAACATTTTGCGCCACTCATACGCGAAGCCCAAGTGCGTGTACACGCGCATATAGTTCGGGTCGAGCGCGATGGTCTTCTTGAACTGGGCGAGCGCCTCGTCGAAACGCCCCGCCTTCAAGTAGGCCAATCCCAAGTGCGAGTTCATGTGCGACGAAAGCGGATCCAGTCGCAATAAGAGTTGGGACTCCTCAATCGCTTCCGCGTGGCGCCCGGCCAGCGTGAGGTAATGAGAATAAGAGTGATGGGCTTCCTCATACGTGGGCTTGAGCTCGAGTGCGCGTTTATATTCGCGATCCGCGTCGGCCCACTTCCACTCACTATAGAACAGCACGTTGGCCAAGGAGACGTGGGCTTCCGCCAAATCCGGATTGATGCGGAGTGCCCGCAACGCAGCCTGCTTCGACAGGGCGAAGGCCTTTTCAGGGGCCAGATCAGCGTCGGCCTGTTCGGCGTACGCGTCCGCAAGGCCGGCGTAGCCTAGCGCGAAATTGGGGTCGAGTTCGATGGCACGCTGAAAGTACTGCAGGGCCACAGCGATGGTGGCCTCGGTCTTGTTGTCAAGCAGCAGGTGGCGTCCTTTGAGATAAGCGGAGTAGGCCTCCCAGCCAGCTTGCGTGGCGGGGGGAGGAGCGGCGCGGCGCTGGCCCAGCCCGACGTCGATACGCCGCGCGATCGCCTGGGCCACATTCGATTGCAGCTCGACCACATCTTTGAAGGCGCGGTCGAAGCTCTCCGACCAGACGTGCATCTGGTCGCTCACGCGGATGAGCTGCGCGGTAACGCGCACATGCGAACCGGCCTCGCGCACGCTACCTTCCAGCACATACTCGACACCCAGCTCGTGCCCGATCTGGTCGATGCCCTTGCCGCTATTCTTGTATTTCACTGCCGACGTGCGCGCGATAACTCCAAGCCGGTTCGGATTCATCGCCCCGAGCTGTGAAATCATCTCTTCCGTCATGCCATCAGCGAAATACTCCTGGCTCGGGTCTCCTGTCAGGTTCTGGAAGGGCAGCACAACGATGCGCATCTGTGTCGCCGGACGTCTTGGCGTCGCGAAGCGATAGGCAATCACCACAGCGATCAACAGCACAACGGCACCTAGCGCCACCCATGCTCGCGCACGCGAGGTATGAGAGACCAAAGGCGTGCTCCCCGCTAGATTCTTCGCGCTTTCCTCGGGGCTTTCAGATGAACCCTGCGGTAAGGGAGCTCCAGCCGCTGCCGTGAGCGTAGTTTTCGCGATGAACCGATACCCGCGCCGTGGCAGGGTTGCAATGACCCGTGGACGCTCCGCGTCGTCGTTGAACACTGCCCGGATCTGCTTAATGGCCTGGTTGATGGCCAAGTCGAAGTCAACGAAGGTGTCGCCCGGCCAAACGTGGTCGCGCAGCTCCTGCCGGGTGATGAGCTCGCCGGGACGGCTGGCGAGGTATGCCAGGATTTTGAATGGCTGGGGCTGCAGCTTTAGAGAGGAGCCCTGTTTCCGTAGTTCCTCGGCAGCGAGGTCGAGTTCGTAGTTCTCGAAACGGATGACACTCGGATTTTGCGTCCCCAGACGCATGGGATGCCACGCTGGGCCGGGATTATAGCCCAAAAGTCCCTTTCGGTCGTATGGCTTACCCCATCACGTCTCCATCACTCATAAAGCATCGGCTGAACATTGCATCGCGGAAGACCTCGGTGCACCGTGACCGCCTAGGAGGACACCATGCGTCGTAACATCCAGAATCGCTTTGCACGGCCCACTCGAATCTTTGGGGCTTTGATAGCCATCGGTATCAGCATCTTGCTGCCGGTTCAGGCGCAGTGCCCGGCAATCCCAAACATCTTTCAAACCAGCTTGCTCGAAAAGAACCAGCCAGGAACCGAGATCACCACCGAGCAGCTTCAGCAGATCCTAGCTTCCGGCAGCATGCCGGTCTTGGACGTACGCTTCCCACCGGAATACGCGATCTCACATATACCCGGCGCCATCAACATACCGCCCGATCTAGTTGCAGACCCTACGAATGTTGCGCACGAAGTAGACGAAATCGTCGCACGCTACGGTGTTCACGACGACTTGGTCCTCACCTGTAATGGCCCGTTCTGCGGCAAGAGCAAACGGGTTGCAAAGGCCCTGGCTAACCTTGGCTATGACCATATTTGGCGATATCAGCTCGGCCTGCCGGTATGGCGCGCACTCGGTAACACGGTGCAAACAGATTTCGACGGATTCGCCTACATTTTTAACCGCGACCAGACGGCCGTCTTCGTCGATGCCCGCCCGCCGCAGGACTTCCGCGCCGATACTATCGCCTGCGCCGTGAACATTCAGCCCGGTGAAGCGGACGCCGCCAACAATGCCGGTCGCCTGCCGCTCTTGGACAAGGGCGCGCGCGTCGTCGTCTTTGCCGATGATCCTCAACTTGCAAAGCAAGTTGCTTCAGAGATCGCCAAGAAGGCCTATTGGAGCAGCAGCTATTTCAGCGGGACTTTCGCTGACCTGCAAAACAATCCGCAGGTCCACATCCACGGTTCGCGCCGCTGCCGCGATGAATAGACCGGGCTATGTCCCCCGGGCTCCGCTGCAACTGACCGAGCTGTTGGGCAGGATCGTGCAGCTGCTCTGCGAGGTGTCTGGGTTGACCAACCTGAAAGGTTCACAGAGGAAAGTGCAGGGAAAGAAAGAAGCTAGAAAATGAGTTTCGGAGCCAGACAAGCTTGCGATGGTCACGTTCCCGCGCGTGTAGTGGGCAACTCTTCCCTAATCGGATTGTGGAATGAGTGGTCCGTCATCCGCAATTAGCGAGAGGACATGGTCGGTAGATTCAAGCACCGATCTTTTTGCAGTGCAAGACGTGGCAATGGCGGCAGAATTTTCTCGGCACGCTCCTTGGAAAGCATAAGAATCGGGTGGCGAGACTTTGCATCATGAGGTTTTGGCTGGCTGATACTGGCCCTCACCCTTTTCGATGTGGCTCCAGTTGAGCTCCGCGAGATAGAGCTGGTTGCCGTCCGGATCCTCGAATGCGATGAAAGAGCCGGCCTTGCCTTCATTGATGACGTCCCCTTGAAAACGAACACCCTTGGCTTTCAGCGCGCTGCCAGCATCACGGAGCGAACCCCTTCAATTGCAGCCCGATTGCCATTGACCCCTTTCGGCCGGCCGGGAATACCGAGGACGCTGGGTGAAGCCCGATGGTGAGTCCCGTCCCTGCCTCGATCGAAGCCCAGTGGTCGCCGAAGCGATAGGCGAGTTTGAGTCCGAGCGTCTCGGAATAGAAGCGGACGGCTCTGTCCATTCTCATCGGACGGGTGGAATGCGGCTTCTCCCGGTGGGAGATCAAAGATCAACCAGCCATGGCCCGCGTCCACGGACTTGAACCCGCGGACGTCGCGGAAAAATGCACGGTCCGCTTCGGCGTCCTTACTATAGACAATTACGTGTGCGCCAGAAATCACTTGCCCTCCAAAGATATGCCCGGAACTCATAACATTCAATCAGATCCACTTAAGACACCACCAAGCTTGGCCATGGCTTGCAATCGTTAGTCCAGGAATGGTACCTGGCAAAGATCCGCCTTTTCGGGAAGGGTACCACTTTGAAGCGTCCCGCGAACCCGCCCATGCCGGCCCTGAGGATCGAGCTCCAGTCCGCCTGCCCGTTGTATCGCCAGGTCTACAATCAACTGCGCCAGGCGATTCTCGACCAAAAGCTGTCCGCGGGAGCGCGCCTGCCCTCTACACGCGCTCTGGCATGCATGCTCGGAGTTTCGCGGAACACGATTCTCAACGCATATGAAGCGCTTGTTGCGGATGCGTTGCTGGCAGCGCGCAAGGGCTCGGGGACGCACGTAAGCACGCCCTCGGCTGAGATCCACTCCCTTGCGACGCCGATGCAAAGATCTTTCGATTTGCGTTCTTCTCAAAGCCCGCTTCCCCACTATCTCGGCCTGTCTGCGCGACCCCGACGGAAATCCTCTGTACCTTCATCGCTGACCTCAGTCTTCGAGTGTATTGTCGGCAAGCCTTACCTAATCGAATTACGTCAGAGTTGCCCGTCATCCGCCCACAATCGGCGGCAAGTGCCGATGGAGCGAGTACCGCCAATACCTCCGGTGAATGCGTAGACACTCCATCGAACAACTCGATATTAAGGGGAGACAGGCGCTGGGCGCACTTCAAAATCACCGAGCCGCAGGTTGTCGATCTCAAGATTCCGTCGGATGTGCGCGAGCGGTTCCACCGTATCAACCATAGCTTCTGACAAAGGCAGAGGGACGGTTGAGAACGTGAAGTCTTGGCTCACGGGGCTGATACCGAGTTCAGCCGGGAACGGGGAGTAAGAAATCGCTCGACGAGGCTCGGTAGATGACCACACGTCTTGAACCGCTTCCTTCGCGGATTCTATGAAGCGATACGAGACCAGCACCGGCGGAAATCGAAACGCAGAACTGCAAATCAGGAAATAGCTTTGCCGGTTGGCTCCTCCGCTTGCTGAACATACACCGACGCGCGGCACGTGAACGAAGCGGTCTCCGAAGGGAACACGCACCGTTCGCCGGTTTCCCAATAGCGTCATATACAACGATCCGCGAACTTTCAACGGTTCATCCTTGACCCTTCTGTAGAAAGCACCGTCTACGGTAGCCTCCAGCGAAAACTTGTGACCCATCTTGCTCGCGATCCTGAGCGGAAGTTGGTCCGCCTGCCACATTGCCCCATCTGGAGCCTGAAGATGCACGGAGAATCCTTCCGGCTTTGCAATCATACCGGCTGGAAGTCCCGTAATGTTAACCGGAAGCTCGACGCGAACGCGGTCATCTCCTTCAATAACCGCCCGAGTCAACCACCTACTACCCGAATCGAAATCCACACGGACCAGGGACTGGTCCACGCGTCGCTTGGAGAGCCAGGATTGAATCCTGAAAGCTGCGGACCACGGAATCAGCGTCATTCCGAGAACTGCAAGAATTCCCGCCGCCACTGCCAAAGAGCGAGCAGCAGCAGTTCTTCGCATTGAGTATTGCCAGACGAGAATTCCTGACGCGGCGACACTTATCAGCAGAAATACATAATAGGTCTTGACCCAATCCGACCCGCCCAAGAAGCCACCGAGAACGAGCTCTGGCGCGACAATTGCAACGCCTAATGCGATCACGCAAGGCGTCAAGATTGCAAATATTAACTGGACGAATCCGGTGGTTAGGGCGGATAAGGCAGCGATCGGTAGGACGAAGACTATCGCAAGCAGGACTTGACTCCAAAGGAGGCCTGACAATTCGCCCTCGAGCGGAAATCCGTAGGCGCGAACAATGACTCCGTCAGCCAACAACATGGGAAGACTTATGAAGGCCAAGATGAAGAGCGCCTTAGCTCCGACCAGGCTCCTCCAGGAGTACGGCCGGGTGATCCAGAACTGGCTGTCCCCTGGCAGCACCTCGTCATGAATCACCCGCGCAATGAGTGTCCACCAAGCTAAAGGCAACAGGATCATTACCAATGTCCACGCGGCGATTCTGTTCGTTGCTGGATCCACTAACCATAGCGCCCGACGTGCTCCCGTAAAGGTGAATGCTGCGACCACCGTCATCGCTACTGCGATCTCGAACCAAAGGTGACGAACGTCTTTTTTGAAAATATGCAGTACTTGTCGCATTTTCACGCTGCCCTTCGGCCAGCTTTGGCCAGAGTCACGAAAATCGCTCGGAGAGGCATGGGATTCACAGAGATTTGATGAGTGTTCCCGAACAAGTGGTGAACTTCGGCGATCGTTCGTTCCGGATCAAACTGGGTATCAACGAAGCGGACTACTGCTGCGGACTGTTCTGTGTTCAGCCACGTCGCTGGCCACGATATCGATGACTGTGACGGATTCGCCAGGGTAATTTCAATTTCGCGAAAACGGTCCACCAACGACGTCATCTCCTCGGAGAACTGCAGACGCCCTCTGTCTAGGTAACCTATATGACTGGCGAAGCTCTCGACTTCAGAAAGATCGTGGGATGAGATCAGGATTGTCGCTCCATCTGCGCACCCCAACACGCCCTCAATCAATTCATCGCGCACAAGCGCATCGAGGCCTGTAAACGGCTCGTCGAGAACAATTAACCGTGGCCTATACGCAAGCGAAGAGGCCAGGGCCGCCTTCATTCGCATGCCATGCGACAAATTCCTGATCTTGCGATCAGGCGGAAGTTCGAACTGCCGCAATAGGTTCTCAGCACGCGCGGCGTCCCAACCTGGATAAAATGGTCTTAGGTAGTTCATGAAATATTCGACCGTCATCCAGTCGGGCATCTGCTGGTTCTCCGACACATAGCCGATTTGAGTGAAATCTTCTGGGGAGAGTTTTCGCGAATCGTGACCGAATACCTCTGTCAGGCCCTCTGTCGGCTGGCGAGCATTCATAAGAATTTTGATGGTTGTGGTTTTGCCCGCTCCATTGGGGCCAACCAAGCCATATACGCTATGCTCGGGCACGCTCATGTTTAGGTGGTCGAGGACCACGGTCTTGCGGAATCGCTTCGAGAGATCGATCGCTCGCAAAATGTCCGTCATTTCTTGCTCCCATCAAGACGCTTCCAATGCTGGGCGACCGCCGATGTCACATCATCGAAGGTCAGACCCAACCTCTTGGCCTCTACTATCAGTTGCTCGAATTCCTTTGAAGCAGATTGCTGCGGTCAGCAGCACTCGAGTTCGCGCGCTTCGCCACCGCTGTGCCAATACCCGAACGAACTTCGAGTATTCCTTCTGCTACAAGGTGCGTGACGACCTTATGAGCTGTATTGGGATTGATCTTCAAAGTCTTGCTGAGTTCTCGCACAGAAGGAAACGGGTCACCGGCGCGCATCTGACCAGAAACCACTGCCTTTTTAGCCGCATACACGACTTGCTCGTAAAGTGAAATACCTGACTCGAACGACACACGGAATGGAATCACTCGCGTGTTATAACGGCTGGTACACCACATTTCAAGTAACCGGCACGGACTTGTCCCTGGGCCTCACAGACCGAGACCACTCGTTGTTAGTACACGTGGAAGCGTCGTTTGCGGCGTTCCGGGCGAGTGGTCGGCAACACTTACCTTGCCGGATCCAGCGGCCAATTGAGTGAGAAACTCTCCTAACTTCGCGCTCGCCTTGAATAGCGGAACGGTGTCGAGTTTCTTGAAGGCGCTGCTGAAAGCGTTCGATAGGCTCCACATGGTTCTCGGCGAGAATTCCTGTTTTTCGGGCTCGAAATACAGCCAGTGGACCTCGCGGAGCGTACTGCAGGGCACATCGAACTCAATGGACTCCGAGTAGAAGATCAACCTTGCCCTGTCGTCCGTGAATCTGCGCTTTCTTCAGCTTGAAATCGCCCCTATTTCGGCTCCGATCTCGGGGGCTCGATGGCACTTTGCAATCGCTTGAACTCTTGCATTTCACGTTGAGCCTCCGAGATCTTACCCTGCCTGCGATAGAGAGAGGCCAGTCCGAAATGGGCCTGGGCCGCCAAGGAGGTTTCCTTCTCCAAAGCGATTACACGCGTCCATGATTTTTCGGCAAGCAGGAGGTCGCCGTCGAGCGAGGCTGCTTTGCCAAGCGAATACAACGTTTCAGGCATGTCGGGTTGCAATTTCTCGGCCCGCTCCAATTCAGCTCGCGCCTCGTGAGTTTTTCCTTGCTGGAGCAGTGCTGTCCCAAGGTGGTAAGCAGCTTCCGCGCTGCCCGGCTGCCGCTTGGCCTCCGTTCGAAACGCTCCTTCGGCTTTATCCCATTGCGCGGCGCCGGCGTAGACGAGTCCCAGTTCCAACTGCAACCCAGGAATCTCGGGGCGCTGGCGAATCGCTTCACGGTATTCCTGTTCAGCTTGTGGCATCTGCCGAAGCACAAAATAGTTTTCACCCATTGCCTGGTGCGCTCGGGCAGAATCAGGATGGGAGCTGACGAGCGTATCGATGGCGCGCTTGGAGAGCAGACCGCTGGCGCGCCCGAGATAATACAGCAGGTCTGGATCATTGGGCCGTTTGACCAAGGCCGCGCCGAGGTTTGCAACTGCCTCCTGATACTGCCCCGTCTCGATCTGAGCGATTCCCAGAGCCTCAAGAGCGTGAACGCGCTCAAGATGAGGAATGGCTTCGGAGGCATAGCCCAGAGACAGCAGAGCATAGCCAAGTTGCAGGTGTGCCGCGTCGAGATCGGGCTGCAGCTCGAGAGCCCGTTTGAGCGGGGCGACGGCGGCGCCATAGTCGTGGAATTGCATCAACTCTTCGCCCAGGTCCAGAAACGCCTCGGCAAATTCAGGATCGGTCTCCGTTGCCTTGCGAAATTCGGCGATAGCCGCCTCAACGCGCCCTTGCTTGTGAGCCTCAACGCCCGCCTGCATATGCCTGGCGCCTTCGGGAGAGATACTCTGCAGTGCCAGACAAAAAAAGAGGACTGAATGTCTCACGACTGCTCCACTTCCCGTATCTCCAGGAACTGGTTGGCCCGCACATCTTTCAGGGTTTGACGCGTGCCGGAAGGCCACAACACCTCGACCGTGGCCGTGTTAGAATCGTCCAGACCAAAGTGGAGCCGTTTGTCATTCGCAGAAAGATAGCTCCCCGCAGTGGTCGCAAATCGGGTTTGCCGATTCACGCGAACCCTTGCGCCCATGCCGTCGCGGTTACTGCGTGTGCCGCGCAGCTTAATGGCGAGCCAATGCCGCTTGCCGCCTCGGTTCATCAACACAAGAGGATGTCCTCCCAGGACGGTTAACACGGCGTCCATCCAACCGTCATTGTTCAAATCTCCGAAGGCCAATCCGCGGCCGGCGACTGGAATCGTAATTCCGGAATCGGCGTGCTCGAAACGGCCATTCCGATTCAGCGCCAGCAGAGGCGGCTCCATATAATGCAAGGAGTGGTCGATGGCCTCGACATTGTTCAGTACGTGGCTTTGGGCTACGAGCAAATCTTTCCAGCCATCGTTGTCGAAATCCTCCAGGCCAACGCCCCAGCCGGAGCTGCCCGCAGTAAGCGCGCCCAAACCAGCTTCCAAGCTTCGAGCGCTGAACAGACCCGCGCCGTCGTTGTGGTAAAGAGCGTAAATCTCTCGCGGAAGCACGGTCACAAGGATGTCCGGCTTGCCGTCGTTGTCGTAGTCCTGAAACACGGTGCCCATGCCGGAGAGAGGCTTACCGTCCGTAGATAGTGCTGCGCCGGATTCCAGAGCGCATTCCGTAAACGTTCGATTGCCGTTGTTGTGGAAAAGGTATTGTTGCATGCCGTCGTTAGCAACGAAGATATCCATAAAGCCATCATCGTCACAGTCGGCGAAGGCCACACCTAAAGCCCGCCCTTTCTTGGCGGCAATGCCGGATTTTTGGCTGACGTCTTCGAACGTGCCATCGCCGCGATTGCGATAAAGAAGATTCGTCGTGGCCGGGAATTCGACGGGAGGGCAGTAGGTTCTCCAGGCCCCGCCGCAGGTTTTGCTGTGTTTGGTGTCCCATTCCATGTACCGAGTCACAAAGAGATCGAGATGGCCGTCGTTATCGTAATCGAAGAAGCCCGCGGAAACCGACCAGCCGCCGCCCGCCACGCCTGCTTTTTCGGTGACATCGGTAAAGGTTCCGTCGCCATTGTTGTGGTACAGGACATTTTTTCCATAGCTCGTCACGAAGAGGTCAGCAAAACCATCGTTATCATAGTCTCCGACTGCCACACCCATGCCGTAATTGCCCGCACCTGCAGTCGCCAAGCCTGCGGCTTCGGTGACGTCGGTGAAGCTGCCGTCCTTGTTCTGGCGGTAGAGCCGGTTCCAATAGCGGGGGTTGGCGCGATCGAATTTCTCCGGGAGCTGCATGGGACGTGTCAGATGGCCGCCGTTGACCAGAAAGATGTCGAGCAGGCCGTCGTTATTGTAGTCGAACAAGGCCACACCCCCGGGCATGGTCTCGATGAGGTATTTTTCGGGAGTGGGCGAATTCTGCAGTGTGAAGTCCAGCCCGCGGGGGAGTTTCAAATCAAAAATCGGAGCGGTGGCAGCCATAGCTGAGAAACGGAGAAAGTTCCGGCGGTTGACTTGTGAACCCATTTAGCTTGTGTCACTGGAGGTCGGCATGTTTCGCGGCGCCCTTAGCCCCATCGAGCATCGTACAGCTACCTCAACGGGCGCGCGATTCATCCAGAACTAGCGAGCATATCGGACCTAATCCAAATCTGCAAAATCTGGTCTGGGGATAGACGGACCGCCCCGTGAGCCGCAACAGGGTTGGCTTCTCGGCTTAACCAGTGCGGGAAGGGAATGCCTGGGAGGCAGTCCCTTCCTCGAGATTTGAGGTTTACGCCTCAAAACGCAAACTTCAGCCCGAACTGAACGAGCCGAGGATTGCCTAGCGTGCTGGTTACCACCCCGAAGTTGGGGGACACCCGAGTCGTATTCGGGGCGGCAAACTGTGGGTGGTTAAACAGGTTGAAGAACTCCGTGCGGAACTCCACGTTCATGCGTTCGCTTGGACCGAAGGTCGTTCTCTTAAAGATGGCAAAGTCGAAGTTCTTGACGCCATCCTGTCGGAGCGTAGGATCCACGCGCGACTCACTGCCGAAGCCCCATTGCGGTGGCGCCGTGAAGCATGCCGTGTTGAACCACTCGTTTAGGCGCGACACACCTGCAGGTGCGCCTTTGTTGCAACCTGCCACGACGTTGGGCCGCAAGGTTCCAATTCCAAGGCCCAAAGCCGAGAGTGGAGTCGACCCCCCATAACTGATCTTCAGGGGGAAGCCCTGTTGGAAGATCGTGACACCATCGACACCCCATCCTGAAACCAGCCTTTCTCCGACTCCGCTCACATCGCCGAGGAACTTTTTACCGCGGCCAAGAGGCAGATCAAGCACGTAGCTAATCACAAGGCGTTGCGACACGTCCTGGGAAGCCAGAGACCTCTCGGCACCGAGATTGTTCCAATCCTGAACTTGTCCCACGCCCCCTGTGCCTCCTCCCTCCAGCCAGGAGGTAAGAGAATCTGTGTTAGCCAGGAGCTTAGCGTTGGTATAGGCCACCAGCATGGTGCCGCCTCCGGCGAAGCGCCTGACTACGGTTGCCTGCAGGGAGTGATACGTGCTGCCACAGCAGCCTTGCCCGTTGAGATTCAGGCCCGTGTATTGCGGAAATGGCCGATCAAGCTGGCCTTGCTTGAGGTTTCCAAGTGCGAGACTTCCAGTGAGACCTGGGCTGAACGGATAGCTTGCCGCAGGGACGACCTGAGCAATCGTGGGCGTTTGGCCCTGAGCAGCTTGCACAGCGGCCGCTGCAATGAAGCTGTCTGGGATCTGGTCTATGTTCGTGTTGAACTGTGGCAAGTGCACGCCATGCGCTCCAGCGTAAGCAACATCGGCGAAGAAGCCCGCAGGTAACTCGCGTTGAAGATCCAAATTCCACTGTTGCACAGATCCATTCTTTTGTACCGTATATCCTGTTGCCGAAAAACTCTGCAAATTGAGAGCGTATCCTGACGGCGAAGGTTTCGGATTTCGGCCCGGGGGGGTGGTGAGCGTCGAGCCGAACGGACCCGGCATCGCGCATGTAAGGACACCAGCAGCTAACGTACAGTTGCTGTCGTGCAGCGTGCTGGCAGGAGTTAAGCCGCCATCGTTACTAGCGAAAAAGGGATTGGTGGAACTGCTGACCGGGTCAATGTAAGGGTTAACGCCGAACGACACAAAGTTGGGAATGAAGAATATTCCGTAGCCCGCACGGACCACAGTCTTGGGATTAAGGCTGTAGGCTACGCCGAGACGCGGCATGATATTTTTCTTGTCAAGCGGAAGATTGTTTCTGCCACCGTTCACGCCAGTCCTGACCAGGAACAAGTCACCGGGACAGGGACTTCCTGCAGTTCCGCCGCATCCGGTAACCGTTAGATTCGTAACGCTCGGATTGAAGTAGGTCAACCGATCGTGACGCTCCGACCAGGGACCCTGGAAGTCGTATCGAAGCCCTAGGTTTACGGTCACTTTGTGGGTTAGCTTCCATGTGTCCCCGAAATAGATAGCTCGATAGAATTCCTTGCCGGCAACCGGACCAGAGATATTTACGGCGCCGGATGTCTGGTTGCCCAAGGGGGAGCCAATCCCCAGGCCATAGCCCAAAATGAAGTCAGCGAAATCGATCCCCGTGCCAGGCGTACCAGCGCCCGCTGCCTTATCTTGCGTCCAGAACCCATTGAAGGAAATAAGACCTCCCCCCGTGTTGGTCTGCAAATAGTTATCATAAGACGATTCAAACTGCGCGCCGGCGACGAGGGTGTGCTTTCCATGGATCATCGTGACTCGCGGGGAGAAGTTAAACTGTGTGTCGTTGTCGGAAATCGCGCTCTGTCCCTGGCTACAAGTAATAAGGGGGTCGGAAATGCCGAAACAGGGCGTCAGGGGCGTTCGCTCTATGTTGGGGACGGCGCCATTGTACGCCGCCGGAAAACCTTCCTTCGTGACGTCGAAGTCGGCGTTCACGGGTACACGGAGGTAGCGGAAACGGCTGGCGCTCACATTGGCGTCCACCGTAGTTGTGGGAGTTAAGGTGTAGTTGTAACCGATTGCCAAGGCATGGGTGTGATACGTCTCGGTACAGCGATCCTGGCAGAGGCCCGTGCCGAAGGGATCGCGTGGCAGGTCCGCCAACTTCCAATAACTGTAGCGGCCAAAGATACGGCTTTTATCGTTGATATTGTAATCCACTCGGGGGACGTATTCGTCGCTATCCCCGCCCAGACCGGTTGCCTTTACGAAATTGTTTACGGTCGCGCTGTTGGTTGGATTCGGAATCAAACCCAGCAAAAACTTGGAAGTCAGGTTGATACGATTTGCAGGGATAACATTGCCGGCAAACGGCTGGCGAGCACCTGTGCTGGTATTCACTGTAAGCGGATCGTAGATCTGGTGTGCCTGGAGGCAATTAGCGCTTAGCGCTACGCCCGGAGGGCACGTAGTCCCGACTGGGGCGCTGGAAGCGACGCTTCTATCGTTGCAAACGCCACTCGTAAAGCCCGAGACGCACAGATCCGAAAAATCAAAGTTTCCCGATGCGCCCACCCCGCGTTCGGAAAGCGTAGGAACTGTGGTCGTGAACACGGTCCCCTGGCGCAAGCTGAACTTTTCCCAACTGAAAAAGGCGAAAAGCTTGTCTTTAAGCGGAGCGCCGCCCAAGGTTGCTCCATACTGATTCTGTGTGAACGGCGGGCGCTTAATCCCCGCCTTATTGGCAAAAAATTCGTTGGCGTTCAAAACCTTGTTGCGCAGAAATTCATACGCAGAACCGTGCCATTCATTGCTGCCCGATTTAGTGCTCAGGTTGATGACTCCGCCGGAGAACTTGCCCCAGTCTGGCCCAAGATTGTTGTATTGGACCTTGAATTCCGATATCGAATCCTGCGTCGGCAGAATGAGCGGCAAATTAATATAGCCGATATTGAGTGGCTGGCCGTCCAAATACTCCGCGCTTTGGTTTGCAAAGGAACCGCCCACTTGAAAATTAGCGAAGTCAAATGGGTTCTTGCCGACGGGCGTGCCGTAGGAGTTTCCTTGCGGAACTACGGAGGGAGCCACGTCGGTGAGATTGAAAATGTTGCGACCATTCAGGGGCAACTCGTTCACTTTGCGTTCTTCCACAACCTGACCTAGCGAGGAGGTTTCCACCTGAAGCAGAGGAGTTTCGCCGGTCACCTCGACAGATTGTGTGATGTCGCCCACCTGCAACGTTACGTCGATGCGTGCACTCTGGTTGACCTCCACCACCACCTCTGGCCGTGTGAAGTGCTTGAAGCCAGTTTTCTCTACCTCGATCTTGTAGCGGCCTGGGAACAGGTTCACAAAGGAGTACAGCCCGTCGCTCCCAGTAGGCTGCGCCCGTTTTTCGGAAGTACCCAGGTTAGTTAAGGTTACCTGGGCATCGGCAATTGCCGCTGCCGAGGGGTCCGTGACCACCCCGGCAATCGAACCATAAGTGGATTGGGCGATGAGCGGCGGGCTAAATAAAGCTAGGCAAGCAGTGAAAAGAACAATCAGCAAAGGAAAGAAAACGATATCCCTGTTGTTTTTCATACGCGATTTCCTCCAACCCCGACAAGCAGATTCATTCGCGCACCGCCCCCTCGACCGGGACGCTTACCACAACCAGACACACTCCAAACTCGTGGCTGTGTAAACCGATGTTTGCGCTTGCGAAGAAATTACTGTGATCAGGAAGAACGCGAGCTGTCCCTCGCACAGCGTAACAGCGCAGAGGCCGTAGCCTATGCAGCATGTATGATGTTGTCAAGCATATTTTGTCGAGTGTCGTTAGCAGGTGATATGTCCGCATCATTAGCACGTGAACCCCGATTTCATCAACCGGCAGCTCTGGAAGACGTCTAAAAAGCTGGTGCCGGTCGGAGCGGCGTAGGCGACCATCCGGCCAGCTTCCGGTTGGTTCGGCAAACAAGAAGTGTTTGAGTTCCTTCCTGCTTGTCCGTCACCCGGCCAGCATGGCGCTTTGCAAAAAACCAAGGTCCGAAGCGACAGCTGTGAGCATGGGTGGAGCGTGCTGTGATAGGCTAGGCCGGTTTCGGTGCGATTCGCGGGAGATTCGGCGCAACACCCAGATGTTTTGTGCCCCAGCTGCACATTGCTTCCATAACTGGGATGAGCTCGTTACTCTGCATCGCTCAACATGTAATCCACGCGCGGCGGAACGTCCCTGCTGGCTGCCGTATTACCCCGTCGCGCTTCTATTGTCGGCAGCTGAGCGGTCAGTACTTTTCACCGACTCCCGGGAGTAGATCACGGGTCTCCGCAGAACGGCGAGAGCCAAAGGACAAATGCCCGACAATCGGAACCTTCCATTCCCCTCAAAGGCGTTTGAGGTGGCCTGCACTGGACATCCGAAATGTTCTTTGATTAATCTACCCTCAGTTTGCCAGGACTGGCTTACAAATTGTGCGTACTTGCCCGATTTTCTGCAACGAGCTATTTTCGAGACCGTAAGGCACGCGAAGGTGGTCTCCCTTGGGAATTGGCGAGTTGCCGGGGATTCCGCCCTGCGACGGCGTAGGACGCGAGCCGCCACAGGGCATCTTAACTTCCAGGAGCAGAATCATGGCAACCGACCTTTCCCTAGAGCAAATGAAACAGCTTGTCAAAGACCACTTCGAGGATTTCGTCAATAAACGGAAGGCCGCCGTAATCCGCAAGAACATGACGCCGGACTTCTACGACCACGATGGCCCCGGCGGTAAGCCAACCGGTGTCGATGGAGACGAGCAGATGATGATCGGCATGTACAAGGTCATGCCAGATCTGCGGTTAACGATTGAAGAAATCATTGCGGAAGGAGACAAAGTGGTGTGCCGCAACATTTGGCGTTGGACTGACGTCGCATCGGGCAAGAAGATGCAGTTTCATGGCTTCGTTCTCTGGCGTTTCGAAGGGGACAAAATTGCCGAACGCTGGGCAACAGTAACGCCGCCCGCCGAAGGGACATCGTGGACCCCAACGCAGGCTCAGAGCACGGCTCCCGCTAAAATGTAAAGCGTAAAAGCGAGTTCTAACTCCGGAGCTAGTCTTCCTGCGCAAAGCATCGAACAGGTAATGTATGAGATCGGAGAATGTCATGATTCTAATCACAGGTGCTAGCGGCAACGTTGGCAAAGAGGTTCTCAAGCAAGTCGCTCAAACCAAGGTCCAGGTGCGGGCGGCTTTTCAGTCCGCAAGCAAGGCGGGAGTCCCACCTCCCGGAGTCGAAATCGTCACCGTAGACTACAACCAGCCCCAAACGCTGCGAGCAGCGCTGAAGGGCGTGGAGCGAGTATTTCTCGTTGGGCCGCCAACCGCGCAACTTCCGGCACTCGAGGGCAAGGCGATGGAGGTCATCGCCCAGTCGGACGTTCGGCAGGTCGTGAAGCTCTCGGCGATGGGCGGGCGCGAAGCAATATTTCCGCGGCAGCATGCCCAATCCGAAGACTACATCCAGTCTACTGGCGTTCCTTATACGTTTCTTCGGCCCAACGGATTTATGCAGAACATCGTTAACTACAATGCACCGACCATTAACACACAGAACGCGTTTTATGGAAGCGAAGGCGATGGCCGAGTCAGCCAGATCGATATTCGGGATGTGGCGGCAGTCGCGGTGAAAGCTCTAACTGAAGATGGCCACGCGGGCAAAGCCTACACCTTGACCGGTTCGGAGGCCCTCACGAACAGGGAGATCGCTCAGATCCTATCCGAAGAGCTCGGCCGTGAGATCGCGTACATCAATCTGCAACCGGCGCCGTTGAGGGAAGCTCTTCTATCTGCGGGCGTGCCGGCGTGGAACGCGGACGCTCTCCTTGATCTCCAACGGCTGTATCGCGAGGGCAAAGCTGCAAACGTGACTCGAGACGTGGAGCAGATTCTCGGCCGTAAACCAATCAGGTTTGTTCAGTTCGTCCGAGACTACCGGCACGCTTTTGAGGCACGGGGGAAGGCTGCCGGTTGAGGAAGAGCTACACGTTTGAGCAGTGGACCTAAAGTGTTTCTTGGCCCCTTTCCGGCTTGGATCTGAAGCTCGATGTTGGGCGGCGGTTTCGCAAATAGCGTTCGTCCTTTGACCGAACGACAATCCGATTACTCTTGGTTGGTAAACAAGAAGTAATTCGGTTCCTTCCGGTTAAGCCCGTCCAGGAAGAACGGCTCACTGACCTGAATGAACCCGCTCGCTGAACAGTTATCTAAACTGCTGAAGCGACATAGGTAAAAGATAACCCCGAAGCTAAAACATAACCCCGACTCGCTTTACGCTGTTGCCGTGGCCCCTTGAAGGGCTTTTGCGGTGGCACGGATGACATTGATCACCAAGTCGGGGTGGGAGAGCATGGGCACGTGACTGCTCGCGACCTCATGCGTTCTGGCGCTCATGCGTTTGGCGACGAAGCGTTGCAGTTCGGGTTGCACGGTACGGTCCTTGGTGGCCACGATGTACGAACTGGGCTTCGACCTCCAGGCGACACCATCGAGCTTTTGTGTGAACAGGTCCGCGGCCGGGGCGAAAGTGAGTAGCCCAGACGAACTTCTTCTCCTGCTCAGACAAGTCGCCCGCGAAGCACTCTACACCGTCCGGGAGCATCCAGACACGCCCATCCGCAACTTCGATGTGAGAGAAAATGTCGGTGGCGGGGAATTTCGCCTGCTGGCTCTGCGATGTCTCGTCCGCGTCCGGGGCGAGTGCGGCGATGTAGACCAGCCCTGCGACCCGGTCATCAGTTCCCGCAGCCGTGATGACGCTTCCACCGTAAGAGTGCCCGACAAGAATGGCCGGGGTGATGACCCGGCCCAGCGTGCGTTTTACCGTGGCGACGTCGCCCGCGAGTGTGTCGAGGCCGTACTGGGCGGCGATCACCTGATGCCCATCCGCCTGAAGCGTGGGAATCACCTTGTTAAAGCACGAGCCGTCGGCCCAGATCCCGTGGCAAAACACGATGCTAGGTTTGGTTTGCGTAGGTTTCATTTTGCTCTCCGTGGTTGCCTCTCACGCACGGGTTAGTAGTCGAGGCCGTGCGATTCGGGCTTATTGTTCTAGAAAATGTTACAACCAAAGGTTCAGTCCGGCATCGACAGAACCGGACCATTGAAGACGTGTCCCACTCACCGTATTCGTTCTATGAACACGTTACCGGCTTACCCGCGACATGGTGTATACCGGGCCTTTGCTGAATCCACGTCTCCCACCCTCGGATCAACTTCGCGAAAAATACTGCCTGAGGCCAAAAACTAAGCCGCTGAACGGCATGCCGAGCGCGCCGTAGACCGCCTCGGCCTCCGGCGCCGCATTATCGGCCAAGATCTCAACCGCGACGTTGGAATAGCACACCGGAATGACACCGGCGTGCTGCATGCGCAGGATACCCATATCGACCTGAGTCTGAGTGAAGCCACCCGATGCATCGATGACCGCATAACTCTGGAAGCCGTCGGCAAGGGCAGCTATGGCCGGGAACGCGAGACACACATCAGTGGAAATGCCCGTGACGATGAGGTTCTTGCGCCCAGTCACCTTGACCGCATCCACGAAACGCTTCTCGTCCCAGGCGTTGACGGTAGTGCGTTCAATGCCCGGCACGCCGGGCAAAACCTCGGCGAGTTCGGGGATAAGCGGTCCCCACATTTTCTCCGTGGTCGTGGTTACGATCACGGGCACTTTGAGCGCGAGCATTGCTAGTGTCAGACCAACGATGTTGTGCTTGAGTTGAAGGACGTCGATGTCACGAATGCCTGTGTACAAACCGACCTGGTGATCCACCAGGAGTAGCAGGGCGTTATTGCGTGTCAGACGTTCAGGGCGCTGCGTTGAACCAGCCGTCACAACCCTCCTCCTCTGTCCTTTGTGCCCCTCCTGCGGGCACCTTCTTGCACACAGATGAAAGCATTTCCGTTCTGCGCCGTCATCATGTTCGTCCCACCTACCGTATGCTCAAGGCTGGCTGCTCTCTTGCAGAATTTTGCTGGTTTTGTTGTTTATTGCCTAAAAATGAGTCGCACTTACCGACCAGGAGGCGCGACGGCCTCGAAACATTAGGAAATGGGGCCTTACGCTCGGAAATGCCTTGTCATGTGATGCCGTCGCCATCTTCCGGGGCTGACCCCGACGAGTTGGTGGAATGTGCGCGTGAACGCTGCCTGGTCATTAAATCCCGACTGAATCGCGATGTCGATCAGAGACATGCTGGTCTGGCTCATCAGTTGTTTGGCTTGGTCAACGCGACGCTGAATCAGCCACTGGTGGGTGGAGGTGCCGAAAGAGGTTTTGAACGAGCGGGCAAAGTGGCTGACGGAAAGTCCGCATTCGCGTGCAATGTCAGAAAGCCGGATCCTGCCATGCATGTTCTCATGAAGAAGTTCCGACGCTCGTCGCTTCTGCCATGGCGCCAGTCCTCCCTTTGAATGCCGCGCTGCTTTCTGGAGTACACCGTACTGCTGGATGAGATGCGCTCCGAGGATGAGACTGAATTGATCGAGGGCAAGCACAGGGGGAGCGTCGCTCCGCCCAAGGAACGGAAGAATGCTCTTCGTGATCTGGGCCACAACTAGATCATTTTCGAGCACTGCCAGGCGATAGTCACTTACCCGGCCAAAACCGAGATCCTCGGCAATGTCATCTAGTTCCCTACGAGGAACAGAATAGTGAACGTAATCGAAGGCACTACCTGCCCAGCACCTTGGCTGTGAATCGAAATCGATGACGTTGGAGCGAAACTGGTGAACGATGGACGTAGGAATGAGCTTGTCTGCTGTCCACACCTGGTAGCACGATGATGGCAGAGACTTAAGGGAGATCGACACTAGCAGAGCGGGGACGGGCGATAGCTTCGTGATTCGGTCAGGAAGCCCAGCCGGTGACTGGAGGCGGATGATCGTAAAATTCCCCGCAGTACGAAACTGCGATGGAACGGGGGACCTCCCGTCCAATTGAATGAACATTGTGAAGGGAGCTTCAGGTGACGTCTGCGGAGTCTTATCTGCTTTCGGCGAAGCGTTCTTGCCCATCACGACCTCCGCTGCGGGACGCCGGTCGTGCATACGATAACAGGTTTCTGTCAGGATTGTATCCGTTCAAGGCGGCGGCCAAGCGCGTTTAGAGTCTCCTAAATGATTGAGTCTCGACTAGCAACTAGCAGCGATAAGTGCCCTATCGGGCCGCAGATCCCGATCACTCCCGATTGTCCGAAGAGTCGGCAACCCTTACCTTAGCGGATTGGATTATGGAAGGGTTCCGTGATCCGCCCACGATCAGCAAACACTATACGACATATCGTTACTACTGTGTGGGGCCAGAGAGTGCGGGATACGTGCAGCGCCGTAGTTGAACAGGATGATGGTTTGCACTTCATAACATAGTGACGCTTTGCGTACCGACAACCGGTCGGCACGAGGAAGGATCATTCAAGAGCTATCGAACAAGTGCCTGTCACTTGCGGATTGCGTGGCGAGCTACGAATCGGTGAATTACGCGGAATGGATTGACAAGCTCGGCGGAGCCGAATAAAGTTGGGCCAGTGCGCTAACAGGGCGTCTCCTACCCGCGGCAAGGGAAATATCCCACCTGTTTTCGTTTTCAGGCGACGCCGTTACCTTCTTTCAGCCTGGTATCAGCGGGACACAGGCAAATATGAAAGGAGGTCTTGTGACCCCGTCGAAGTTTTTGCCCTCTCACTCATCCTTTGAGTCCATCCGGAAGCAGGCAAAGAAACTGGTCCGCCTGTTCGCCACCGGGAACCCCGATGCTCTGGCCCGTGTCCACACTCACCTACCGGCTCCGAACCTTCCTCTAGCGCTGCGAGACGCCCAGCTTGTGCTCGCCCGGGAATACGGTTTCGCCGGCTGGCAGGATCTTCGCGCGGCGGTGCTCCGCCGGGAAGGCAAGGGCCTGGAGTGGGCCGCCGCGGAGGCGGAGCGCGCCATCCACGACAACAGCGTCGAACGATTGACGCAACTGGTTCGGGAGTATCCCGCGCTTCTATCGTGGCGCGGCGATTCCGGAGAATCGTTGCTCGGGTTTGCCACCGGCTCGTTTGGCGATAGCGGCGACCCTTACCGGGAGCAGATGTTCACGCGCCTGGAATGCGCCGAGTTTCTCCTGGACGCTGGGGCCAGTGCGAACCCGGCGATATGGGAGGACGCAATTCGCGCCCGTGCCAGGGGAGTGTTGCAACTCCTTTCGCGCAAGGGTGTTCTGCCGCGTAATCTCGACACTCTGACGGCACTGGGTGATTACGACGGCGTCCGGGATTGCCTTGACGCATCGAGGGCCCGCCCCAGTAATGACGCCGCCGCGGTGACGCAAGCGTTCCTCTGGGCCTGCCGGTTCGACCATCGGGCAGTGGCTGCTCTCCTTCTCGACCGTTGTATCGAGCTCGACCCCGCGCTCGGGTTGCGCGTGAAGAAATGGCGTGGCCGAAGCGGCTTCATCGACTACCTGGTCGAACATCCGCAAACGTACGGAGGCCCATGGCAGACGGTTGTCAGCCCATGGCAGACGGTCGTCATGACCGAGCTTCTCAAGGCAATCGATGAAGACGACCTCCAAGAATTCACCCGCTGGCTCCAGGGCGAGCCGGATCTGCTCGGCGAATCCCATGTTGCGCTGCAAGGGGAACTATTAGAGCATGCGGTTTTGAAAGATCGCGGGCCCTTTATCACACGGCTGCTGGAGTTCGATCCCGCGCTCCTGCGAGAGGTGACGCGCCCTCCTTCGTCCGCGCTGGAGTTCGCTCTGGAATATGGGAAGGCGCATCTCATCCCTCTGTTGACCCCAATTTGGCCGTTACCCGACGATCTCTGCCACGTGGCTGGCGTAGGGGACTTCTCGCGAGTGAAGGGTTGGTTTGATGAGGCTGGCCGTCCGAGGTTGGGAAGCCTCGGTCAGCATTACCCTGCCAACGACTCTTCCGTTTTGCGAAACCTGCATTGGACCCCCGCCAACGCGCAACACATACTGGACGTAGCCCTAGCCTGGGCGTGCATGAACCGGCATTTTGAGATTGCGTCTTTTCTGTTGGAGCGCGGAGCAAACATTAATACCAACTGGAGCACTCATGAGCCAGCTAGCATCCTGCACGAATGCGCCGTCAGGGGGAACTATGAAGCGGCACAATTCCTGATCAGCCGCGGTATCGATATGACGCTTCGCGACTATCGCTGGAACGCGACCGCTGAAGGTTGGGCGTTGCACGCTGCCAAGGACAAGAAGATGGCGGAGTTCCTGGCGGGCGCCGAGAGCGCCCGCAAAGTACAGTCCCTTTGAAACGGCACGGTCAGCACGTTCGAGTCCCAACTGTGAGGGGGGAAGGCCCAAACGGCGTTCTGGGAAACGTTCGGTCAGCTCCGGTCGGATCGTCGGCAAGCCTTCCACAACCGCATCCAGCTCAAGGAGTCAGCTCGATGCCGATGCGATCATTAACGGCTGATCGAATCCGCTGCTTGCAGCCAAGGTAAATCGGTCGTCTGCACCGAAACGTGCCCCAAGAGAAATTGGATCTGCTCCAACTCGCCTCCCGAGGCATGGCAGAACCGAGCACAGGTCCGCCGCAGATCGTGCGGCGCCGACTTCGCCACTCCGATGCGTCTTGCGGATTCCTTCACAATGTGCCAAACCGCCTTCACCGTCATCCCGTCTCCCCACGTTCTTCTTACTTTGTTGACCCGGCGGAACAGTCTTCCTCGATCAATGGCGGCCGCCGCGAGCCAATCGTCCAGTTCGGCTCTCACCCAATCGGGAACCGGAACCGTCCGAATGTGGCCCGTCATCCGTCCGCGAATTGAAGGGAAGCCCTGGACCGTCTGCCAATTCCACAAACTGGCAGACGGGCAGTTCTTCGTATCAGTTGCCCCTGGACATCTGCGGGGTCTGCTCCCCGCTCTTCGCTGAGTAAGGAATGAATTTGAACGGGTCGGTGTTTTGGTTCTTCTCCATCAGCTTGAGATAGACGAGCCGCTTGGCCTTCGCCACGGAATCGCTGCGCTCGAACCTAGGTCCCGAGGATTCGAGGAGCGAGGCCGCAAGCTCGTATTTGCCGTCGGCGACAAGCCGCTCTACTGCCTTGGTGAGCTGCTTTTCGGACACGCCTAAATAATCAGCCAGAAGTTCTGCGCGGTCCGCACGGCTAAGGTGGTCGAGACCTGTTAGGTCACTTTGCCAATACCCGACGTTCTGGTCGAAAAGGCGATCGATGACGTGTTCGCGCATAACAAAATAAGGCAAATACACGTCAGGGTGGCCATGGAGCAGATCCGGAGGAATCAAATTTGCCTGCTGAATCGACGCCCGTGCATCTCCGTGGCGAATCGCAGCCAAGACCTGCCCACGCAGCCAGCCAAGGTCCTGCTTGAGTTGCGTCAGGATGGCTGGGGAGCTGAAATTCCGCGTTAGCGGCTCGTGGCCGTGCAGCAAGTGCTTTGGATTCCTCTGCACCACAACGTCGATTGCATCGAGCAGTCCTTGTAGATCGCCTTCTGGCGCAAAGGGCGCCCCGAGATACGGCATGATGAAATCGCCCACAAACATGACACTCAGGTCCGGGAGATGAATGAACATACCGTCGCGGGTTTCGCCTCCCTGCACAGGGATCAGCTCGATGCGCGTTCCGCCGATTTTCACCTCCGTCTGACGGTCGATCGTGACATCGGGTTTGAAGCTGCGTACGTCGTCGAGGCTGAAGCGCTCCCCGAAGAAGTATTTCGCAAATGTGTCGGGTACAGCGAGATCGAGCGCAATTTCTCCCTGATAGTTGCTCCGGGCATAAAAACGCAGACGCGGATTTACGCTTCGGAAGTAGGCGTGGCCGCCAATGTGGTCCCAGTGAGAGTGGGTAATAAAAATAGTGGTCAGTGGCGGCAAGCCAGGGGCATACGCTCGCAGGGCTTCATAAGCGGTCTTCGCGGAGTCTGGCCGCGTTCCCGCGTCGATGCCGATCAGCTCCCGCCCATCGTCCGAGACCACGAAATAGTATTCCGTGAACTCGAGCCCTGTGAGCACGTACACGCGCCCCGGGACGACTTCGGCAATACGCCGCGCCGCAAACGTGTGGCCCGACGCTACATCCTCCGAGAAAGCGCCGATCAGCGTAACCGGGCTGTTGAAATCCTTGTATCCGCTTCGCCGCAAATAGTCTTGCGCCTTGGTCCGTTCTCCGCGGGCGAGCACGAGTTTTCCAAGGTCGTAGTAGGCTTCCCGCAACCAGCCCGCTTGCGGCGCCTTGTCAGCGTGCTCTATGCACCAAGTAAGTTCGTCATGCGCTGCCTTATCCTGGTGAAAGAAGCCAGGAAGCTGCGCGTGGACGACGCCGGCAGTCCAGTTGACAAACGAAGACTTGTCCGCCGGAAAGCTGCTTGGCTTGTTCCAGTATGGCGATCGTCTCTTTCACGTAACCCACTCGATGCAACAGGGGTAGCGAATGGGCATGCTGCGCGCGCAACAAACCGATGGCGCTCAGATACAGCGCCTTTTGCGGGTCTGCAAGGCGTGGCTCGAATTCCTTAAGCCGCGCCGAAAAAAACTCCACGCCCTCGCCCTGGAGGTTGGCATTCGAATATTGCGCCATTAGAAGAAACAGGATTTGGGGATCTTGCGGCGGCCCCACGCTGTTGATGGCTTTGAAATACTCCAGTTCCGGACGAGGCGAACCAGAAACGGAAACGGAGCTGGCGGACGTTTCTCGCAACCCGAGAAGCAAGATTCCGGACAACACCAGGGCAGCCGATAAATAGAAGAAGACTCTCATAAGCCCTCCTTTCAAAATGCGGATCTCTACGGAGTGCGAGGCTTTCGCGCTCCCCTATTTTAGATGTATATACATCTATACGGCCACAAGAAAAATCATGCCTGCGCCGCTGCTTCGGTCACTCGCGATACCGCTTCTTTCATGCTGTTCCAGCCCGCATCTCCCAGTTTTCGACGCAAGTTTTGTTCGGCGCCCTCCCAATAGGGTTGAGCCTCGGCCAGTTGCCGCTTCCCTGCTCCGGTCAGGCTAAACAGACGCTCGCGCCTGTCTTTCCCCCGCCGCACGCGCACCCAGCCTTGCTTGAGCAGCAGCCCCAGCGTGCGCGTCAGTGTCGTACTGTCCATGGCAAATCCAGCGCTCAAGGTCTTTTGATTCGCTTCTCGCATCAAACCAAGCGCCGTAAGCAGGCCGAACTGCGTGATCTCGATTCCCGCCTTCGCCAGCTCCTGGTCATAGATCCGGGTTACAACGCGAGTGGCGCGCCGCAGGCTCTGACACGCGCACGGCAGGTCAAAAAGCGCGGGGGCGGCTTTTCCTTGAGCTTCTATTTTCATGCTATATGTATATACATCTATCAAACGCCCGTCAAGCCTCCCATTGTTTTCATTCGACGGAGACCAGTTCGTGCGCTAAGAAATTCGGACTGTGGGCCGACAGGCCTAATGCTATTCACTCGTCCGCAACCACGGTTGCTGATGGATGTCGGCAACTCGGAAACAACCCTGAAAGTAACAAATCAAGCGGACAAATCAGGTAGGTCTGGCGCCATGAATAAATGATCAGCCACGCGCCAGGCGTGCTTTCTCGATCCATTTCGCGACGTTCACGCCCTTCACCATGAGCCACAGGGAAAGTGACAATTCGCCGATTAGGGCAAGCACCAGAATCAGGAAGATCTTCCCTGCGTATGCGGGGGCGAGGATGAGCGTGAAGCTATTCGCCAGATAACTCAGACCGGCAATCGCCATCAAAACGCCAAGAGTCCTGGGGAAGTAATCCGACCTGAAAAGCAAATATCCATACACCAGACATGCAAAGCCAAAAAATACCAGGTCAATGCCAAAGCCGTAGTCATGCAACTTGAGAGAAATTGTCGCTAGAGCGTGCAGCTGATGCGCTTCAAATGCCTTCAGGTAATCTGCGTTCCCCGAAAGGAACAATGCCGCAAAAAGACATAGCTTGCTGACGGCTTCAATAGGGAATTCGACTATGTTAAAAAACGCCGCAAGCAAAGCAAGATTTTTGTTCACCGGCCTGAGCAATACATACAAGATCAGCGTTAGCGCGACGGCGCACACAAGCAATATCAGCTCGCCGGCAATACTGATGCGCCACAGCGACTCGGAGGCCGTAATATTATTGGCTGTGGCCGTAACATCTCCTGACACCACGAGTTTGTCTCTCACGAAAAACTCACTGCAGAAACCGATGACTATGATGATCAGATACAGCACGCCACCGATTCGCGCGTAAACTTGCGGAGAAGTTTCTGCGATCCGTTCCTTCATTACATCTGTACTCATACTCGCCTCCGATGATCAGCGCGAGATCGTTCGTCCAGTTGACACTCTGGAGAGACTACAAGAATCGGAACCCCGAAAGCCCGCTTTTCTGTCGGGGTGAGCGGTGTGAGCGAGGGCTCTCG
>Ga0209473_1000148_pt1 | contig 43426 bp, 33 predicted proteins | sample GraSoiAngelo_133_FD_185890 | JGI IMG/M metagenome (GOLD analysis project Ga0209473, IMG submission 185890) | Grasslands soil microbial communities from the Angelo Coastal Reserve, California, USA - 14_0929_05_20cm (SPAdes) (version 2) | ecosystem: Environmental > Terrestrial > Soil > Grasslands ...
AAGCGCGAGAGGACCAGTTTCTCAAAAACAACGAGATTCAGTCGATGATCACCGCAATCGGGGCTGGCATCGGCAAACCGAAGGAGGATGGCAATGGCAAGGACGAAGGGCGCTTTGATATCACCAAGCTGCGTTACGGCCGGATCATCATCATGACGGATGCAGACGTGGACGGTTCGCATATTCGCACCTTGTTGCTCACCTTCTTCTTTCGGCAGATGACTGAACTGGTGCGCGCTGGCAAGATCTACATCGCGCAACCGCCGCTCTATCAAATTAAGCGCAAAAAACGCGAGGAATACGTCGATGATGACGTCCAGTTAAACAAAATTCTGATTTCGCTCGGCGCGGAGGATGTGCGGTTAATAAATCTGGCGGATGACAAAGAAGTCACAACCGCTCAGCTGAAGGACATTCTCGAATCGCTCGAGAAACTGGCCAAACTAAGTGAAGCAGTCCGTCGTCACGGCGGCGATTTCGAAACTTATCTCGCGGAACGGAATTCGAGGTCGGGCAAGCTCCCGACCTACCTCGTCAAAGTCCGAGACGGAAATGAGGAGGCTGTACATTATTTTCACGACGAAAAGGAGGTCCGCCAATTTCATCAGGATAATATTGATTTAAATTTGTTCGATGCGGAGCTTGGCCAGGAATTGCTGCCGCTTGGGGAAGCGCCGGCTCGCGTGAACGGCAGCCGCAGACGGGGAAAGCTTATCGAGTTGCACGAGTCGGCCGCGATCCAGAAGCTCATTGCGGAGTTGGCGCGCAAAGGTTTGAAGGTAGGCCATTACGCGGCCAGCGACCGGCCAATATTCGAGTTGCTAGAGGGCGACGGCGAGAAGGCTGTTTCTCATCCTCTGTTTTCGATTCCCGAAATTCTTCAGAAGATTTTAGAGATCGGGCGCCGAGGAGTTCAGATCAAGCGCTTCAAAGGCCTTGGCGAAATGAACGCCAAGGAATTGTTCGAGACCACAATGAACCCGGAGAAACGCAAGCTCCTGAAGGTGGATTTGAACGATGATAACGCCGTCGACGCCGATAAAATGTTCACGATTCTGATGGGGGATGTTGTCGAACCGCGCCGGCAATTTATCGAGGATAACGCACTGAATGTGCGCAACCTCGATGTCTAAGATTCACGATGGGAGGGCTGTTCCACAAATTGCGCCATCCGCGTCGTTGTTACGTGCTCTGGGCAATTCTGCGCTCAGGCAGCAATTTGTTAACCAATGGTTTGCATGCCACGCGCCGGGCTGGCAGACCGATGCAGTTCTTCCCGCCCCAATCCGAATTGGAATTCGCAGCCATGGTCCGAATTTAAGTCGTGTATAACCAAAACGAAACGGTAGAGCCAATCAACGTGGCCGAGGAAGTATCGAGGTCGTTCCTCGATTACTCGATGTCGGTCATTATTTCGCGCGCGTTACCGGATGCGCGTGACGGGCTAAAGCCATCGCAGAGAAGGATTCTCTATGCGATGCACGACTTATCGTTGTTTCCAAATAGGCAGCATCGCAAATGCGCGAAGATCTGTGGCGACACGAGCGGTAATTATCATCCGCATGGCGAAGCGGTGATCTACCCCACCCTCGTCCACATGGCGCAACCGTGGGCAATGCGTGAAACGTTGGTCAACGGGCAGGGCAACTTCGGCTCAGTCGAAGGCGATCCGCCGGCGGCCATGCGTTACACCGAAGCGCGGATGACACATTTGGGCGCCGCGCTCATGACCGATATGGATAAGGACACAGTTGACTTTGTTCCCAACTACGATGAGACGCGCACCGAACCGACAGTTTTTCCATCTGCGTTTCCGAACCTTCTGGTCAATGGCGGAACCGGCATCGCGGTTGGTATGGCCACCAATATTCCGCCGCACAATCTTGCTGAAGTTGTCGATGGAATCTGCGCGCAAATCGAGAACGCGGACATCACGCTGGACGAGCTGGTGAAATACGTGAAGGGCCCGGATTTTCCGACCGGCTGCGCGATCTGCGGTTTCTCGGGAATTCGACAATACCTTGAGACGGGCCGCGGTAATATGAAAGTGCGCGGCAAAGCCGGCGTAGAGGAGCTCAAAGGCGGCCGGGAACAAATCGTTATCACCGAAATTCCGTACAACGTTAATCGCGCGACACTAGTTGGGCGCATTGCCGAGTTGGTAAATGGAAAAGTGCTCACGGACATTAGCGCCATTCGCGATGAATCCGATGAAAATACACGTGTGGTTGTCGAGCTGAAACGCGACGCGAATCCAAAGATCGTCATCAACAATCTTTACAAACACACGGCGATGGAGAGCTCCTTCGCGGTGATCATGCTCGCGATTGATCACGGACGGCCCAAACTGCTTTCGCTCAAGGAAGCAAACGCCTGCTACATCGAGCATCGCCGGGAAGTCGTGCTGCGCCGGACCCGGTTTGAATTACGCAAAGCGGAAGAGCGCGCCGAAACCCTCGAAGGCTATCTGATCGCGCTGGCTAATCTCGATGAATTCATTCGAATCATTCGGAGCTCAACCAATCGTGAGGAAGCGCGTGTGAAATTGCTCGCTTTCGAATTTACGAGAAAGCAGATCGAGCAAATCGGCGTCCGGATTCGGCACGAGACGCGCTTGTTGGAAGGCCGCTACGCCTTCAGCGAGCACCAGGCGAACCAGATACTCGATCTTCGCCTTTATCAGTTAACCGGTCTGGAACGCGAAAAGATCGAGAGCGAATACAAGGAGCTGATTAATGCGATCAAGGACCTGCGCGACATCCTCGCGAAGGAGTCGCGCGTTTTCACCATCATTAAGAGGGAGCTGCGCGAAGTTCGCGACAAACACGGCTCGGCGCGCCTAACTGAATTCATCGCTGACGAAGGTGAGATCAACATGGAGGATCTCATCGCGAACGAAGGGTGCATTATCAGCATCACCCACGGCGGATTTATTAAACGCACAGCGGTCAGTGCATTCCGCGCGCAACGCCGCGGAGGAAAAGGCGTCATCGGCATGTCCACCCGCGAAGGCGCAACCGAAGAAGAGGAAGGCGATTTCGTCCAGCATCTTTTTACCGCGACGACGCACGATTACCTGATGTTCTTCACGGAATCGGGACGCGCCTACGTCGAAAAAGTTTACGAAATTCCAGAGATGGGCCGTGCGGCCAAAGGCCGCTCAATTGCGAATCTTCTCGAGCTGCGTCCCGATGAGAAAATTGCCGCGACCATCCGTGTTCAATCCAAGAAATCCGGAACCGGGCCGAACGTTGTTGATCAGACGTGGGACGAAAACCTGCACATCGTTTTCGCAACACAGTCCGGTATCGTCAAGAAGTCCAATCTTTCGGATTACCGAAATGTTCGCAAAGGCGGCATCATCGCCATTCAGATCGAGAAGGGCGATCGCTTGATCGACGCCAAGCTAACCAATGGGAACAACGAGATCGTGCTCATCACCAAAGAAGGTATGAGTCTCCGCTTTCACGAAGAGCAGTTACGCGATCAAGGCCGGAATACGGTCGGCGTCTGGGGAATCCGGCCGGACAAAAAGGACCACGTCGTCGCAATAGCGATTGTCGATCTGAACGCGATGCTGCTCGTCGCCGGCGAGAATGGCATCGGGAAACGGACGCCCTTCGATGATTATCGCCGCCAGTCTCGCGGAGGCAAAGGCATCATCACGATGAAGACTGGCGAAAAAACCGGCGACGTTGTCGGAGCCTTGACCGTCACGGATAAAGATGAGCTCATGCTCATCACGACGAAAGGCCAGATGGTGCGGACGCGCGTAAAAGAAATCCGCGTTGTTGGCCGAAATACGATGGGCGTGAAGCTGATGGATTTGCGCGGTGGCGAAAAGCTTCAAGCGATCGCCCCCGTTGTCAGCCAAGCGGAAGAAGAAGCGCAAACCACAGAGCTGGCAGTTGAGAAGTCGTAGCCGTACTCCTCACTGTTGCGGCGTATTCTAAAGCCGATTGGCTCTGCGTTGAAAAGAAAAGGAACATGCTCGGAGCATGTTCCTTTTCGAATGTGTAGTTTGCGCTCGTTCTCGGCTCAGTAGCCGCTGCTGGTCCGATGCGTTGTTGTGGTGGTCGTCTGTGGCGGCGGTGCCGCTACCGTAGTCTCACGCGTCGTCGTTGTGGTTGTCTCGGGTTCGCTTGCGCAGGAGATCAGCATCATAGCGAGCACCGAAAGCACAGAAGTAAGAATGATCGATTTTTTCATGGTGTGAATTGTTCTTCACAAACAATTCGTCACAAGTTGCTTCGGCAGATGTATTAAAAGGGAAGAATTCCAGGACGGAACCGCTTATCTCGTGATCGAAATAAAGAGCGTTCCACAGGATGTGCCCTTTCGTTTGCTACATGTTGATCTTGGCGCGCTGTTTCTTCAGCTCTGCGCGTTTGCGTTTCGATTCCAAAATCCTTCTCTTGAGAGCTCGGGGTCGCGGGGATTTTCGCCGACGCGCTTTTTCCCTTGCCGCGATTTCATGCGCGCGGCGCGTCGCTTCAGCTTGTTCGACCGCATCGAGCAACCGCTCACGCGCCAGCCTGCGATTTCGGGCTTGTGAGCGCGAGTCCTGGACCGTGACGCTGATTCCGCTCGGCCGATGTCGCAACGTCACTGCGGTCGAAACTTTATTCACGTTCTGTCCACCCGGTCCGGACGATCTCGCGAAAGTTTCTTCCAGGTCGCTTTTGCGAAGGCCGACCTGAGCTATTCGAGTTTCGATCGATCTTTCCATCGACAATAAGAGGCGCGCTCAAACCGGCGCGATATTCTCGCGACCGTGACGGAGTACCCGTGCCATCCAAATTAGCTCATTTAAGAACTTCTCTACGCGCCGAACGTAACTTTCGTCGAGCAAATTTCCGCGCTCATCAAAAAGTGTTCCGACCTTGCCAAAATTAACGTCCTCGAAAATCGTGACGAGTCCGAGCTCCCGCACGACCGGAAGAAGCTGTTCGATCACACGCGCACCGCCGAACGGTCCCGCAGGTACACCGCAAATTCCAACGACCTTATGAACGTATTCCTTAAAGTTCTCGATGTTACCAGCACAACCGCCAGCGGTAGCTAATCGCCGACCCGCGCGTAAAATAAAGCTCGACAAATTGTCTCGCATCAAAAATATGACAGCTCTACACTTAAGAAAGTCAACGGTGGCACTTACATGATTCGGAAGGACACAGCGCGCAACCTCGGCATCGAGAACTTGAACGCCCCGAACGAAGGCCGGGCGCTTATTGGTAAGATGGCCGACCTGGGAGAAGTTTCCACGCCGTGCGCGACGATGTCTGTAATCTTTCCGGCATTCAATGAGGAAGGCAACATCCGGCGCGCAGTAGACGCAGCATTAGAGGTGCTCCCCAAGGTGGCCATGAGCTGGGAGATCATCGTTGTGGACGACGGCAGCAGCGATGCCACCGCTCGGATCTGCGACGACTTGAAAGCTCAATACCCAGAAATTGAGGTGATTCGCCACGAGCAGAACAGAGGATACGGGGCGGCGCTTAAAAGCGGAATAATGACAGCCAAATACGACCTCATCTTCTTCTCAGATTCTGATGGGCAGTTCGATTTGCGCGAACTTCTGCAACTAATTTGTTGGTCAGAGGATTATGACATCGTCGCTGGTTACCGTGCAAAGCGACAGGATCCGCTCCACCGCCGTATCAATGCACTGGGATGGAATGTACTTGTGCGACTAGTGCTGGGCATCAAAATCCGAGATATCGATTGTGCTTTCAAACTATTCCGACGTGCAGTTTTCGACCAGGTCCAAATCAGGAGCGTGGGGGCGATGGTCAATACCGAAATCCTTGCCCAAGCGGCACGGCTTGGCATGCGCATACACCAAGTCAAAGTAAACCATTTCCCGCGGCGCCATGGGAAACAGTCGGGCGCAAACCTCCGTGTTATCATCAAGGCATTTCGTGAGCTTTGTCGGCTTTGGCGGCAGCTTCGCCGTGTCGCGCCCGACCAGACGGGACTCTATTCCGCCACTAAGGAAGGTTTGACTGCCCCAGTGTTAGCGGACCCTGAAGGCAACCGTCCGTCATATTGACCACGGTAGTTTCCCATCACCGGTGGCCTTACAATAGCGCTTCAATTCTCAACTTGCCCTTGGAAAGCATGTTCTGCCGTAGGATTTGTTCTGGGTTTCAACCCGCCGAGCAATCCCATTACGAAAACGAACTCGACGTAGCCCAATGCCAAGCGGTCTTCGTTTAAAGACAGGGGCAATAACGCGCGTTCATCGCCCGATAGCGTAATGATTTGAAAGACTTGTTTTCTCCTGAATCCACGCGCGATCCAGCCTTGCGTGCCACTCCCGGAGAAGCACGGTCACGAGTCATGCTGATAGGACTCGACTGCGCGGCACCTGAGTTGGTGTTTAATCGCTGGCTTAATGATTTGCCAAACTTAAAGTGCCTCTGCCGAAACGGTGTGCACGGACCGCTCCGCTCGTGCGATCCGCCCATCACAGTCCCGGCATGGTCAGTGATGATGTCGTCCAAGAGTCCCGGGAGGCTTGGAGTTTACGGGTTTCGGAACCGAGCTGATCACTCGTACGACCGATACTTGATCGCAAACTCGCTTGCGATCAAAGAGGATCGGTTATGGGATATTCTTTCGCGAAGTGGGAAGCGTTCGATTGTCATCGGCGTGCCGGGAACGTACCCACCTCGACCACTTAACGGATTGTTGATCGGCGACTTTCTGACTCCAGATACGAGCTGCGATTACACACATCCGCCCGAGCTCAAGGATGAAATTGCGCGCGTAGTTGGAGAGTATGTTTTGGATGTGCGGGATTTTCGCTCTGGCAATAAGAATAAGATCCTGGCTGACATCTATGAGATGACTCGAAAGCGCTTCCAACTCGCCCGCCATCTTCTTGCAAAGGAAGATTGGGATTATTTTATGATGGTGGAAATGGGCGTAGACCGAATTCACCATGCGTTTTGGACTGATATGGATCCAGCGCATCGCTTCTACGAGGCCGGCAATAAATTCGAGAACGAAATTCACGACTACTACAAAGAAGTGGATCGTGAAATTGGTGAGTTGCTTGCGTTCACCGACGACGCGACCGCCGTGCTGGTGGTGTCCGATCACGGCGCTAAGCGGATGGACGGCGGCATCTGCGTGAACGAATGGTTGATTGCAAATGGCTACCTCGTTCTAGCCGAAAACCCTGCCAAACCCATACCACTCTCGAAAGCTAAAGTTGATTGGTCGCGAACGAAAGCATGGGGTGATGGCGGTTATTACGCGCGTATTTTTCTCAATGTTGCAGGCCGTGAGGCAAACGGAACCATTGCACCAGAGGATTATGAAAAAGTGCGGGAGGAATTAATCGCCGGACTGAAAGCCATTCCTGATGAAAACGGACAGGAAATCGGCACGCAAGTTTTTCGGCCGGAGGAATTGTATAAAGAGGTACGCGGTGTGGCGCCGGATCTGATCGTTTATTTCGGCGATCTTTATTGGCGATCTGTCGGTACCGTCGGCGACGGAAGAATACATACCTTTGAGAACGACACCGGCCCCGATGGGGCGAATCATGCGGAGAATGGAATTTTCCTTTTTCGACCACCAAGAGGTGGGATTTCAGGTGGACGGCGAATCGAAGGGCTGCGGATCACCGACATTGCGCCAACGATCTTGCAATTATTCCGCTTACCGGTTCCGCTAGATATGGAGGGCACGGCGCTGATCTCGTCCTCTGCGATACCCCCCACGCGCTAAAATTTATCGGCGACCGATGGTGATTTGCTTGCTTTTTTTTTGCGGAATTTTGATAAAAACAATGCAGATTAGCCAATCTTTGATCACTGTGGAGACAACTTTGAACCCGAACTATCGCCGCGAAGTAGAAAAACGCCCCAAGGTAGTAATCATAGGTTTGGACGCAGCGACGTGGACACTCATCCGTCCCTGGATCGCCGAAGGTGGCATGCCGAACCTGGCAAACTTGATGAAGGCGGGGGTGTCGGGAACCCTTCAGTCTGTCCTTCCGCCAATTACTCCACCGGCATGGACTTCGTTCATGACCGGCAAAAATCCTGGTAAGCACGGCATCTTTCATTTTGTCGAAACCGAACGGGACAGTTACGCGATGAATTACACCAACGGTGGGTCACGCCGCTCGCCTACGGTCTGGAAGCTACTCAATGCCGCCGGGTTTTCCGTGGGCACTATGAACATTCCGTTTACCTATCCGCCTGAGGCGTTGGATGGCTTCCAGATTTCGGGATTGGATACGCCATCGGCGAATAGCTCGTACGTCTATCCGCCGGCGCTGAAACGCCGGCTGGTCGATCATCTGGGTAAGATTAATCATGATGTCCGCTTCCTCGGGTTCATGTCTACGGACCGGCGGCGCACTCAAGTTCTCGCTGAGATGGAAAAAATCGACCAGCAGTGGGCGGCAGCTGCTCTTTACCTCCTGAAACACCATCCGCAAGACGTGATGATATTCGTCTTCATGTCGATAGACACTGTGCAGCACTATTTCTGGCAGTACATGGACCGCAGTCATTTCCTTTACGACCCGAAGGCGGAACCTCGTTTTGGAAATGCAGTGCGTCAGGTGTATGAACGACTTGATGCCGTAACCGGCCGAATAATCGAGAAGCTTCCGGCCGATACGACTGTCTTGGTTGTCTCCGATCACGGTGGTGGCCCGGTGGTCGACCGCACCGTATTTCTAAATCGTTACCTGTGCCAACTGGGCCTTCTATACTACGGCGAAGGCGGAAGCGGCGGCCGACGAGAAAGATTCGGCCTACGCAAGATTGGCTTAAAAATCCTGCGAGGGGCGTACTCGTTTCTGCGTAAGTCGCTCTCGTCGCGCCAAAAGATCCTTCTTGCGGAAATTTTCCCTACCCTGAGGAGGAGAGCGGAACTCGCTTACACATCATTTGTAAATGTCGACTGGAGTCGCACCAAAGCGTATTGTAACGAAGTGCTCGCCTCGCCACCGAGCATCTGGATCAACTTAAAAGGGGTAAAACCCGGCGGCATTGTGGAACCAGCAGAGTACAGGGCGCTGACTGACTTTATCATTGAGAAATTGGGGGAGCTGAAAGATCCGCGCACCGGCAAGCCGATAATCGCCCGCGTTTATCGACGCGATGAGATCTTCCATGGTCCGTTTTCCGGCGAAGGCGCCGACCTCATCCTCGACTGGTGGAGCGAAGACAGCCTCTTTTCGACGGAGCCAAGTTTTGCCAAGGACAGGGACAAACCGCCAGTCATGATTCGTGAGCATCGTCCATCTGAAGACTCCGAATGGGGCGGTACGCACCGGCTTAACGGAATCTTAATCGGCCGTGGACCGGTGTTAAAAACTGCCGCAGAGATCGAAAACGCACAGCTCATCGACGTCGCTCCAACGCTTCTCCACTTGCTCGGTGTACCTGTGCCGGAAGACATGGACGGTAAAGTCCTAACGAGCGCTTTCCGATCGGACTTCCTTACCACGCATCCCGTCCGAGGCGCCACTGTTTCCGGCACCTCCGAGACACATCGCCCGAGCGGCTACACTGAGGAGGAGTCAGCCAAAGTTGAGGAACGCCTTCGGGCACTCGGCTATCTCGAATAGCTCCGTGCTAGGGAATTAATCAATATGACTCGTGCCGATGTTAAATGCAAAATGCGCGGATACAGCGTTCGGCAGCAAAATCAGACTTTTTTCCGGAAACGTATCACGCCACTACGCGAATTCGGAACGTTTGGGGTGATCGTATGCGTCGCTTCGGCCGCTGGGTTTGCAGTGTTAAGGCTCCGTATTTCGTCAGTTGATAATCTTCATTTACCTGGTCCTCAACACGGTTTGTTTGGCCATTACCGGCTTCATGTACACCGCGAAAGCGACATCGGAACAGGTTTGGTTATCCGCAATTGCAATGCCATTTTTATTCTCGGCAAATCGTTAGCCCTTATCTTAAATTTTCCTGTTGTGACAACATGAGGAAGCCTGCGTCATATACACGGAACGGAGCGGAACGCTACTCCATCGCCATGGTAGCGGCGTGTCCATTCCCTGCCAACCGCGGGTCGGCGGCAAGTATCCGAGAGATGTCCGATACCCTTTCGCAGATGGGACACACCGTGCACATCGTGACCTACCCGACGGGCCAGAAAGATATCGTCGTTCACCATGCGAAGGTTCATAGGACGGGACCGTTTCGGCCCGAAACCAACGCCAAGGTCGGACCCTCGCGGCAGAAATTTCTACAAGATTTAGCCCTTTTGCGGTTGCTTCGTCGCGTGATTCAGCACGAACGCGTCGATATTATTCACGCGCACAACTATGAAGGCGCGCTGATCGGCGTGATGGCAAAATGGATCACCGGCCGCCCACTGCTTTACAATGCCGTCAACCTGATGTCCGACGAGTTGGCCGGTTACGGCTTCATTCGTCCGACCTGGCTCGCCCACGCAATCGCGCACGGACTGGATTGGTTTGTTCCAATTTTCCCGGATCACATCACGGCCGTCTCCCCCGAGCTGAAGCAGTGGTTCGTCGGGCGCGGAACCGCCGAACGAAAAGTGGACATGGTCCCGGCGGGGATCGTGCCCGAACTGTTTGACAACGCAGATCCGGAAAAGTTCCGTCGCCGTCATCGAATCAACGGCCGTGCGATCGTGATGTATACTGGGGTGTTGAACGCGTTCCAGAGAATCGACCACATGCTTCGTGCCTTCGCGGTGGTTTCAAAGCAACTGCCCGATGCTCTGCTGATGATGGTAAGTCCCCTGGTCTCCGAATTCCATCAAAGAGAACACAAAAAGCTAGCCGATCAGCTCGGTATCTCTGATGCCATCATGTGGATCGCGCCCCATTCGCTTGATGATTTGCCGAATTATCTGGCGCTTGCCAGCGTGACAGTGATTTCGCGCCCGGAATGCCCGGGCCACCCGGTTAAACTCTTAAACTACATGCTAGCGGGCAAGCCCATCGTTTGCTTTGAAGGCGCGGCCAAGGGCTTGCGCCACTTGCATGATGCATTCATCGTGCCGAATCACGATTGCGAAGCGTTCGGCAAGGGGATCATTACACTACTGAAGGATCGCGCGCTGGCAGCGAAACTAGGAGCGAATGCACGCACGACCGTCCTTGCCAATTTCGACTGGCGACAGATATGCCTAAAGATAGAGTGTATCTACAAAAAACTTTTGAGCGTGCCACCAGAAATCGCACTTGCGCAAGCTGAACGCGCTGCGTCGGCGACGCCTGAATCCTGAGTCACTCGTCCCGTGGCTTCCCCAGTAGCACACAGTTTCGCTGGGTTCTGGACTTTCATGCTTCTAACAGCGCGTTTGAAGGTGCGTTTTGTCACAGCCTGCCGCCAATATCTGCCGCAGCTGGTTTTGCTGGTATTGCTTGCGAACCTGGCTGACGTCGATTTTCTTATCGGCCTGGGCACGGAAGCAAACGCGAATGCCTTGCACCATGGCTTCACGCACAGCCTCGCAGCAGCCGTTTTTGTTGCGCTCGCTGTCAGCTGCGTGTGGCGGATAGCTGGAAGTTTTTGGTACAGCGCCATTCTCTGTTTTTCGGCATACAGCTCACATCTTCTCATTGACCTGTGCACTGGCACCAAACTCGGATGGAACGCCACCGCCTCTGCCATTCCTCTGTTCTGGCCGTGCGCGAAAGAATTCCGCTCGCCCTTGGTCTTGGTTGTGGGGGTTAGTCACAAAGACCTTCCCGCGCTATTCAGCATGAAAAATGCTTGGTCAAGCTTTTATGAACTGTTGACCTTCGGCGCAATCACGGTAGCTCTCCTCGCATTACGGCTACGACATGAACAACGTCGCACCATGTCCCACAACCGGGAAACGGCGTCGCGCGCTGTCTCCAACTCGCATCCGATCCGATGAAACTCTCGAAGTTCGCCGATATGCTCGCGCAAGCGCGAGCGCGCTGTCTCCAACTCGCATCCGAATGGATGAAACGCTGGCCCCGGAGGCATCCGCGCCGCCCAACGCGAGGCCGACCGGATTTCCGTTCCCATCGGGTGGTCTTCCTAGTCGTCTGTTGCTTGCTTGGTCTGCTCGTGTTCGTGACCGTTCTTCACATGATCGGCACCGACACTGGAAAGGCCCGCCTGGTGCATGCGGCGTCGCCCGTGGAAACCGTTCCGGTGCGCAGACAGACGCTTGAAGAAGTCATTGGGGGCAGCGGCACGGTGGAGCAATTCAACACCGTCCTCCTTACCACACAGATTAGTGCTCGAGTCCTTGAGGTCCCTGTGAAGATTGGCGATATCGTCAAAAAAGGAGACCTTCTTGTCCGCTGGGACGATCGATTGATTCAGGCAACGCTCGAATCCAACCGCCAGTTTGTCGAAACGAGCAATATCAAAATCAAAAACGAAACGCGGCAAGTCGAGCGCTATACAGCCCTGGAAGAGAAGCATATGGGCACGCCCCTCGATTTGGAGAAAGCGGAGATTGCACTTGCTGATGCGCGCGAGGAGTTGGCCAAGGCAACTGTGGGACTCCGGCAGGCGGAGATCGCGCTTGAACACGTGCAGATGAGATCTCCCATTGATGGCATCGTGCTCGAGCGACTCGTAAATCCGGATGAGACGACACATAATGATCAGATTGTGATCAAACTGGGTGCGCTTGAAACTGTCCTGATGGCGGCGAAGGTTACGGAGGAAAAAATCTATTCCGTGCAGTTGGGCCTTTCCGCCGAAATCAGTTTCCCCGCCTTTCCCGCAGAGACCTTTCAGGGCAAAGTCTTTAAAATAGATCCGAACATTGACCCGGTAACCCGGACTTTCACGAGCTACGTAGAAATTAACAATCCGGATTTTCGGTTGAAGCCAGGTTTGTCGGGGTTCGCGCGTATCCATCGCACTGCCAAGGATGTGCCCGCCGTGCCCAGCGTTGCAATAATTAACCCGTCAGGCGACCGGGCCTCGGTGTTTGTTGTTGACAACAGCGGCCACGCGAATCTTCGCAAGGTGGGTTTAGGGATCGTCGTAAATGCTATGACGGAAGTAACGGGTGGCTTAAAGGAAGGGGAAAAAGTCGTGACCGTTGGTCAGCTATACCTGCAACAAAATGACAAAGTCCATTCCACATCGAAATCTAATATTGCGAAATAGCCTGGCTGCTTCGCTAGCTGCCCTATTGCTAGTCCTGCCTCTTAGGTTACCGGGACAAGAAATACGCACTCACAATCCAGACCTTCCCCGACATCCGCTGACGCTTCAAGACTGCATCGCCATTGCATTGGGTGAAAGCCCAAAACTGGAAGCCACTCGCTTCGATTTGCTGGCAGCAGGTGAGGAGATTCGCGCCGCCCAGGCCTCGCTTTGGCCAAACCTGAAGGGATCAGCCACGGGGGAAGCATTCTCGGGCGAACGGACCGGCAAGTTTGGCATTGTCACGACGGGTCCAAGCGGAGGCGGAGTCAATGCGAACAGACAGGTGGATCTCGCCGGGATAGGAATTGGTGGCCTTAAGTTGGAGTATCCGGTTTTTAAAGATGGAAGTATTTTCGGATTCAATGATGCACCGGCAGTCGAGATTAAGAGAGCGCAAAGGAATGCCCTCGCCTGGACGGCTCATCTTACTCGCGAGGAGGTCATCTATCGCGTCACCCAAGTCTTCGTCGACACCGTTTCAGCGCAGAACCGCGTGCAGCCCATCGACCGCAGAGTAGCGCTGTTGCAGCGATCTGTCGATATCCACAAAGAAGAACAAGAGAAGGGATTACTCCTCCCGATCGATGTCAAGGTTGTCACAGAACAGCTCAATGACGCCCGATCTCTTTCGAAAATCATTCACGAGCAGGCCGTGGCAGGGTACTTAGGGCTGACCCGGCTCCTCGGCCTGCCGTCCTCGTCCCACATTCGCGTGAACAGCACACTTCCCGAGCCGCCTACGCCGCCGGATGCGGCGCAGTTGTTTCACACAATGCTTGCTCTGCATCCGTCGCTCCAAGTGCAACGGGCAAAGATCGAGAAGGCAAAGCAGGATTACCGCCTGGAAACCTTTCGACTCTACCCCTCCATGACTCTGCATGGGTCAGCGCTCTATGTCACCGATTTTGACAAAGATGCTCACGTCTTGATCGGTGGAATCACTGTCGACGTTCCGATCTTTGACTTCGGGGCGCAACTCGACACTGTGCGCGCGCGCAGGGACACGTATAACGCGGAGCAAGCTAGCCTGGGCGCTGTTGGCAATGATCTGACCAGTGATCTCGTCAGCATCTACCAGCAAATCTATGCACTGAGCGAAAAAATTCTCACTCTGCAGGGAGAGATTGGGAAACTCGACCGCGATCTGCGCGTAGCTCAATCTCAACAGCAGCAGGGCATCACGCCACCACTGACTGCGATTGATGCGGAGGTGGTACTTGTCGGCAAGCAGGACGAGCTGAACATAGTCCAGTCGAGGCGGCTCCTGCTTTACGCCAATCTACAGAAGGCGATGGGCGGCACGTGGAAGTGGATTCCATGAAGCAGTCGCAGCGGATTGTAAAAAACGCGCTGTTCGGAATCGGATCTTCTGTCATCGGTGGCGTCGTCTATTTGGCGACCATCCTAACCATTGCTCACGCGGTTAGCGTTACCGAATTTGGCAAATATTCCTTCGTTCTCGCCTTTGCGATGTTCGTGAGCAATATCGCCGATTCCGGCTTGCCCCGCATGCTGATCCGGGAAATCTCCAAAGATCGGGAGCAACTTGTTCCGCTTGTCGGCGCGGGGGCCTCGCTCATCTGGGTGATATCGGGAGTAATGTGTCTGCTGGTTGCAGTTACTGTTCCGTTTCTGCATGTGGGGATGGACGTGAAAATATCCGTTCTCGGGATGAGTATCGCTACGATGGCAACGTTCCACGCCGCGGGATACAGCGCCGTGCTACGAGCCTTCGAAGATAACGAACTAAACTATCTCGGTTTTGTTTTGCATAAGGTCCTTGTGCTAGGTTTGGTCTTCGTAATCGTAAAGCTTCATTTCGGATTGATTGGCTTCGTTGCCGTCCATCTCGCGTCGAACGTGCTGCTCTGGAATTTTTATCACGTCGTGGTGACGCGCCTTTATGCCCGCATTCCACTGCGCTTCGACGTCGCCCTCTGGAAATCTCTTCTTTCGGCGGCCCTGCCGATGGGCGGCGGCGCGATGCTGCGACAGCTCGCCCTTCAGCTCGACATCCTTATCCTTACCTGGATGACAAACCTCACGACCGTGGGGCTATTCAGCGGCCCCTATCGAATCAGCATGGCTCTGCGCGTCATCCCGCAAACGCTCTCTCTGCCACTTTTCCCGCTTTACTCACGCACGGCGCACCTGTCACCGGCACGCTTTACCGAGGCTTACCGCTGGAGCACGAAGTTTTTTGCCCTTATCAGTTATCCGATAGCCGCTTTTTTTCTGGCGTGGTCCAAGCCAATCCTGCGGGTCGCGCTGGGGCAGAAGTATCTGGCGGCAATCCCGGCAATGCAGCTTCTCGGGATCGGAATAATCCCATTCTTCCTTTCGACTCTGTTTCAATATCTTTTCGCTGCCCTTGACCAGCAGAAGCGTTTCCTCGCGAGCACTTGTGTCGGATCAACTTTGCGGCTTCTCCTTCTCGTGGCTCTCATTCCGCTGCTCGGACTTGTTGGTCCGGCGGCTGCGTTTCTCTGCGCCGAAACGATGATTGTTACCATTTGGATGGTGCAACTGGCGCGGCTCGGTTTCCGCGCAAAATTGAGCGACGTCATCTGGCGGCCGTTTACAGCCGGCGTTGCCATGACTCTCGTGCTTTTCGCTGCTCGCGGCGCAACGCTTCTCTGGCAACTCGGCGCGGCAGGGCTAGCGGTAGTCGTTTACGCTCTGGTGTTACTTGCGCTTAAGACATTTTCAGTCGAGGAAGTGCGTCACGCGCGAGAGGGACTGGCTTTTTTTTCCCCTTTTGTGGCCTCTTGGGCGAAGAAGCTTAAACGGAACTCGTGAAAATAACGAAAAAGCTGGCCGTATGGGCAGAGACCAGCGCGAAAATTTGGGCGGCGTATTGGCTCCTGATCGTGGGCAATGTTTTGGTATTTGCTTCGGCAGTACTGAAATGGGTTAACTTTCCTTTCAGCCGCCACCCTTTCGGTTTGCAGCTGCCGCTGCTGCGAAACGTCGAACTCATCCCCCACCTTTCTCTCCTCTCTTACGGAGTAGTTGGAATCGCTGTTCTAACAACCGGTCTCGTTTTGCTTCGGCGTTCCGCCACACACCTCGCGCTCGCGGCCGCCATCCTCATTACTTTGTGCGTGGCAGCGCCATGCCAGACTGCTTTTCAGCAGCCGGCTTTGCTTGGCCGCCTCATTGCCGAGACTCAGGAGCTTCCGATGATCAGAGATTTTGCAAAGACTTACCTTCCCGTAAATTATGGGCCTGCTGAAGCGTATTCGAAGCACTTCGAGTTTGACACCGTTTGGGGCCGTTTTGTCACTGCGTCTTCTTTCCTCGGTCTTGGTTGGTATTGCTTTGGAATCGGATCGTTGTTGATTGGGATCTATTCAATCGCCCGACTGCCTGCCGAGCAAAGAATGAGGGCGCTGGCACTGAGCCGAATTCCAGCCGGCGTAGTTATCATTCTGCTAACGCCGTCGCTCATCGGACAGCATTATTTTACGGGTGCCTGCACTGCGCAGGCCCAAGGTGCTAGGAAAAAGACGATCACATATTATCGCAGGGCGATGTGGTTCGATCGGTGGCGCGCCCAGGATATCAATATCTACGCAACCATTGGAGATCTCCAAAGGCTGTCCGGCTTAAGCAAGGATTCCCCGGAGAAGCATATCAGCAAGGCTCGGGAATTTAAGGAGGCAAGAGAATATGAGTCGGCAGTTTTCGAGCTTGCCCGTGCTGCAGACTGGGGCGGCGCCGTGGCATCAGTCGCGCGACGTGAGTCGGCGCGCACCCGGGTGGATTTTGGCATCGCCCTCTACCGTGGCGGAGGTATCGGTGCAGCTGTGACTCAGTGGCAGCAGGCCCTTGTCGAAGACCCGGTGCAACAGCAAGGACTAACGTTCCTCATCGCCCGCGGAAATTATGATCTCGGCCGCTATCAGGCGTCGCTCGACGTGGTCAAGGGCGTGCTTCGGGCAAGCGGTGATAAACCGATACTGGCCAATGCTCATTCCCTGGCAGGAGATTGTTATATGAAGCTGGGGCGGGATGTCGATGCCCGCAATTCTTACAACCTTTCCCTCAAAGAGGACATGTATGTGAATTTCTGGGGAATGAGTCGATTGATCGGCAACTAATATGATGGATCCTTTCTTGCAGCCACTTCAAGATTTACCGCCACGCGCGCGGCGATGGTCATTGGTTTTGGTGCTGCTTTGCGGAGCGTTGCTTGGCTTCTTCGTGCTTCGCACCTTCGCCAGTCCCTTGCATATGCAGTACCAATTGGACTTCGGAGCTGCCCAATGGATAGAGCCTGCCGAGTTTGCTCCGGTGGCTTACTTCCGCCGCCAGATTTTTTTAAATGCGGCGCCCGAGCAGGCTTGGCTGGAAGTCGCAGCAACGGACTACTTCAAAATCATTATCAATGACGGCACGGTCGGCACTGAAACCAATCTGAAGACGCGGGTAGCACAAATCTATGACGTCAAAAAATTTCTAAAGCCTGGAACAAACGTCATTGCTATCTCGGTTACTCGGGATACCTACCCAGGTTCCGCGCAGCTCCTCGTTTATGGCGGCTATAAAGAACCTGGTGGAAGAACCGGCTCGTTCATTTCGGACGAACATTGGAGAGTTACTCCAAGGACCGGCATTGTAGAAGGCACAGAGGAATGGGTCTCTCCCTTGGTGCAGGAGCAGATTTGGCCGAACGCGCGCCGCGCCACGATCCTTGAACATCCGGTCCACATTACCTGGGTGGACAAGAATCCGCTTTTGCTTCGACTCCCGCCCTCCGGCAAGTGGATCACGGCCGAAAACGCGCGGCGAGAGGCAGTCTTTTCCACCTCCGTGAATGCGGAAAGAGCTCGTCCGGAGACATGGATTCAAGTGGCTAGTTCGGGAAGCCTCGATCTTCTCGTGAATGGCAAGCTCATCGCCGGCGCGACCACCTCCCAGCTCAAGGAACCAGAGATGCCGCGTTTGCCCCAGCTGACAACTGAGCCTTCGGAGAAAGAGAAGGTCGAAATGACAACTCCATCACCGGCAGTCGTTAGGCCATCGCAGAACGCTCAACCTCCGCCTTCTCCTAGTCCGTCCGCGAGTCCTAGCGCAACCGCCACACCCGCGCATTCGGCAAGTATCTTCGAATCGATGGCCACTTCATTGCAGAAGCCGACTCTTCACGCCTATGACATTAGCTACTGGATCAAAAAAGGCTCTAACACAATTGTGGCGGGGGTCCGCAATAACCAGGGGCCGGCAAGTTTTCTCGCAAGCGGGTTCATGGTTCGAAAGGATGGTAGCATTCAACAATTTGAGACCAATTCGGACTGGCGGGTGGGCGATCAGCAAAGCGCGCAAAAGCAGCGCGCTGTGGAAACCGGCAGCAATGGATCCGCGCCCTGGGGTTACCTTACGCAACAGTTAGGGGAGCCGGTAAACCCTTCTGACTTCGATGCCGTTGCCAAACCTTTCGCGGTGATTTTGCTGACGATCGTCGGAACTCTAGCTCTGTGGCTGCTGGCGTCGCGGTTAGTCGCCGAGATTAGAAACGAGCCGCTTCGATACGCTCTCGCTCGCGACGCGCTCTTTCATGCCCCAATCACCGTCGGCCTGCTCTTCCTGCTCCTTCCAAGATACGACGTTCGGTTCCAAACAGAGTGGCCATTCCAGCCGAAATTTGTTGCGCTGGCAGTCGTCGTACTTCTGGCAGTTCGTTTGCTTCACTTCGTCCCGCGCCAGCGGATAACAGCAGATCTCAGCGCACGGATTCGGCAAATCAAAAACACCGTGTCTGCCGATGCGCTGCCTTATCTACTTCTGGCGGCGATCATAGGATTGGGCTTCGCGTTCCGCTATCATGATTACGGCTCAATGTCGTTCGACCATGACGAGTACGGTCTGGTTCAGAAATCGAAAGGTATTTGGGAACTTGGTTTCCCATTTAACAGGGTTGCGGGAGCGATCAGACCGGCCACTAGCTATGAGTTGGTTACTTACCCGATGGCCATTACGAGCCTGCTCTTTGGTGATTCGGAGTGGTCCATTCGGCTGCCGGCTCTCATCATGGGCACACTGTGCATCGGGATAGTTGCACTGATGGGCCGCCGGCTTTTCAATTGGAGGACCGGCTTGATCGCCGCGCTCATCTACGCCTGTCTCCCAATGAATATCCGGTGGGCGCAGAATTGCTTTCACCCACAGCAATGCCAGTTCATGGCGATGCTTACCTTCTGGTTCTTTTACGAAGGGATCAGAGTTCGTCCCTTCCATCACAAATATCTGACCGCAGCCTCAGTCACCTTTTGCGCGGCTTATCTTTCGTGGGAGGGAAGCGCATTTATCCTGCCCGCTTTGTTCCTTGCCTTGCTCGTTGTGCGCTGGGGCGAATGGTGGTGGCTAAAAGAATTCCATCTCTACCGCTGCGTCTTCTTTATGGCCGTCCTGGTGATCGCGGAGCTCTGCTGGCGCACGCTCGCTTCCGACCCCTATACGCAGGTGGGTTTTGGACTTTCCAACGTCGCTGGTCCTTCATTGTTTTTCCTAGCGTATGGCTGGCAGCCGATGTATTACGTGGATCATTTCTTGTTGGCGGAGGACCATGTCTTTTTCACCCTGATGACTCTCGCCGCGATCCCATTCTGCTGGCGCCAACGCGCATTCCTCTACGTGGTTACGGTGCTTGGCGCCCTGGTTTTCTGCCACACGAACTTAATTGCAGCTCTATCGACGCGTTACTGCATGTACTATCAACCGCTTCTTATTCTCTCGGGAGTAGCTGGGACTGTTGCCCTCTACGATCGACTGTTATCGCTTGCCCGGCGCGAAGGTAACTCCACGGTTGCTCGCAGCTTTGCGCATACCGCCGGAGTAGCCATGGTCGTTTTGCTGTTTATTCAAAGCAACGAGTGGTTCATGCGGCTTTACACGCTTTCCAGCCCGGGCGCTTCCACCGGGCTTATGACACGCCTAGGCACGTATCGTTACGACCACCGCGGCGCTGCGCAATACGTGAGAAACCACTTCCAGCCAGGTGACCTCATCATCGTCGGTATCCCGCATATATTCGAACATTACGCCGGGATACCGGGTGATTACTATATCGATGCCATCTTAAACAAGAAAATAACCTACAATGAGAAATTCGCCGAACCCCGCTTTATGGACAAGTTTCGTGGTTATCCAACGATTCGTAATTTGAAGGAGTTGCGTGAAGTAACCAGCCGAGGCCGGCGCACCTGGCTTATTTTCGTGCCTTATGGAGGGTTCTCGAAATTGAACAGCCCGGAGGCGCGTGTATACCTGAATGAACACGCCAAAGTCGTTTTTGAGTCCTACCGCGCCAAAGTCCTACTCATCGGCGGAGAGAGCGAGCCGGTGAATCTGACAGCGGGCTACAACGCCGAATAAGCTCTGTTAATCGCCTTCCGTGTAGCTGCACCCGTCGAAAAGAGTGCCGCGCGCAGCGGGTCTTGGATTCGCGCTGCTTGCAACTCCCGAACTACGCGACCGACTTCGGCCGCATTTTTATCAATCGCTTCCTGAAAGCGTTTGGCAGCGCATTCATAGAGCTCAATATCGAAACGATTTCGCTCGGCGATTAGATCGAGAGTCGATTGCGGCAGATCGCGCTTCTTCGGCCGCGTGCGCGTGACATTAAAGCTGGAGTAAGACTCGAGCTTCCAACCAAAGCGCAGTTTCATTAGTGCCAGGCTTTCCTCAAAACGCTCGGTAAGCCCGACTACACTGAAATATTGCAGATTCTCCTTCGCTTTCGCAAAAATCTCCGCGGTGCATGGTTCCTCATACACGGCTCCCGCGATCATTTTGGTTTGCACGTTTTCTCTTGGCGAACGCCGCACGAAATCCTCCAGTGTCCAACCTTCCCGCCGGAACTTCCAGTAATTCGGGTGCAACTTATAGTTGCTCATGAAGTAATAGGCAGAGATAACCCGTTCCACAGCCCCGCGCATCACGGTGATATAAGTAGCAGGTTGCGGAAGGATCTTGTGCAGTCCAAACGGCATGTGACCTTTGAAGACGCGAAACCTCTTTAGCCGCCGCTGAGGGAGCCGCCAGAGGCGCGCCCTTGACCACCGGAACAAAACCGGATCGACCGAGTACATCTGGAAGAGAGGATATTCCCATTCGATCAACCGATTCAGCGTCGTGCCTGCGCTCTTCGGCACATGAAGAAAGATCAGCGCCTCCGCGGCGTTCGCGGCTGTCATCACGAGAAGGTTGACGGTAGTTTCCCGATGCTTAAAGGAACCGTTTTTCGCCGTATAGTCAACGAAAAATAACCACCGGATGGTTAGGATCAGTGCCTAGGTTCGAGGCGCGGAGTGTCAGTTGAGACCGTGTCTCGGCTTGGACTTGGCGATAATGTGTGGATTGGTGGTGGCGCAGGCGTTGGTGTTGGGGTCGACATCGGGGTTATGAACTCTACCATCGATGGGAGCGTATGTGTCGCTAACGACGGCGCGGAGAAGGAGCCAATGCCTAGAAGATCACAAACTGTTTTCAACGTGTTCTGGTACTGGTAAAGAGTGGTTGAGGCATATCCCGTTTTTACCGACGGGCCGACGGCGACCCAAAGGACTTGTCCGCCGCCGTTTGCGGTGTCAGTGCCTCTTCCTTCGTCAAATATGATCAGTAGGAGGCCATCTGTTTGGAACTGTGGGTCATTGGTTAACGGGTCGATATTGGTTTGCAGCCATTGGTCTGCCGCAAGCAAGGTTCCGTCATGACCATTATGAGCATCGGTTGGCACGATGAAGCCGTAGTTTGGTAACTGTCCTGCTGCCATATCGACCGCTAGTTGTGTGAATGGTACCAGGTTTTGTAGTTGTTTGGTGCTGCTTCTCACATCCGAGAAGTAAGACAATGGATTATGGTGTTGGTCATATCCTCCACCGTCGGCACCGACATAGCCTGCATACGGTAAATTTTCCGTATACTCTCTCCATGTTTTACCGTTAGCCAGGAGATGCCTTATGATATTGTCATCAAAGACTGTCGACGTGTATTTGTCATCGTTCGTGATTATCTGCCCAGTCGTGAGCATAAAGTAATTTCCGATGGACGGATGCGTATTCGCGTAATAGTTCGTGGCTAATCCATATTGGTCGGCCAGGGATTGCAAGTATGGCATTGCTCCGGTGCCTATTATTTCTGAGTAACTGTGATTTTCCTCCATGACAACAAACACATGGTTTATCGGAGGTAGTGTTGCGATGGGTATTGGCGATACAGTTGGTGTTGGTGAGGGCCTCGGGTTCACTGTCAGCGTCACGTTATTACTCGTTACGCTTCCGGCGCTGTTGCTCACTATCACGGCGAAGATGGCGCCACCGTCCGCGTCTGTTGTCGCTGGAGTGGTATAGGATGACTTAGTCGCCCCCCCCATGTTCGCTCCGTTCTTCCGCCACTGGTAGCTCAAGAGCGTTGCGCCTGTCGCTTTTACCGCAAATGTGGCTGTCCATCCTGCCGTTACCGTTTCGTTGACAGGTTGGATGGTGATGGACGGCGCTGCGTTAACCGCATCGGTATCGGTTGCGCTGTTGTTCGCCGGGTTGCGATCGGTGACTCCGCTGGAAGCGGTCACAATCGCTGTATCAGAAAGTGTGTCAGTCGCTGACGAGCTGATCGTCCCCTTCGCCTTATAGGTGATTTTGCTGCCGGACGGCATCGTCACCATGTTATTGATATTGCCGCTCCCTGAGCCGGTAAACCCGGAAGCCCCACCGCTCTGCGTTGCGGTATAGGTCACCCCGGTGAAACTGGCCGGGAAACCGTCGCTTACCCCTGCGCCGGTTACGTCGCTCGGCCCGGAGTTGGTCACCACAATTGTGTAGGTGTTCGTTGCACCGCGAATCACCGCCATCTTCCCGTCGGTGTTCGTCACGTTGAGGTCTGCGCGGAACTTGATTGTATCGGTATCAGTCGCACTGTTGTTCGCGAGATTAGAATCCGTTACTCCACTCGGAGGGGTCACAGTCGCTGTGTCGGAGATTGTGCCGGTTGCTGAGGAGCTGAGCTTGCCGGTCGCTTGGTAAGTGACAAAGCTCCCAGCGGGCATTGTCACTGTATCGCTGATTTCGCCCGTGCCAGTCGTAGTGAACCCCGAAACGCCGCCGCTCTGCGTCGCGGTATAGGTCACACCGCTAAACTTAGCCGGGAAGCTGTCGCTTACTATTGCGCCGGTGACGTCAGCCGGCCCGGAGTTGGTCACTACAATTGTGTATGTGCCCTTCGTACCGGCAGTGGCCGCAGTCTTACCATCAGTTACCGTAACCAGTAGGTCGGCTGTCGTCGCTGGAGTTGGTGTTGGCGGCGGAGTATCTGTCGACGTTGACGCTGAGGCGGAGCAGACAGAACCGGAAACGCTCAGCAGCAAAGACAGAAGAAATTCTCTCATATCGTAGGGTCGTTTCAACAAAAGTGTAAATATCTCACAGCTGTTGGAAGCCATGCTGGTGGTTGCTACACCTGTGGGTCAGCGTGCCGTGAGTGAATATTGCCGAACAGTCTCTAGATTATAAGCACCCCTCGTTGTTTGAATGCACCGGCATCGATTTCCCCTGCAGAAGGAAAGTTCGAACAGCGTTTAAGAGTGCGCGAACAGACTTCTCACCCCAACAACATTTGTTAGGCTGCGTTTGCATTTGTCAAGTAAATAATTGAATTCTTTGCGCGTTGTCGCGCTCTGGAATAACCCATTCGTTGGGTTTTCAGTCTCTCCCACGGAATGACAGAGGCCACTACGCAGCATCCAGCTCACTATATTTGGACTTTCTGTGCGGAGGCCTGTCTCTTCGTCGACGAGTTAACGTTGGGCTGGAGCAAGGGCCTGATGTACGTGCCGTAATCACAACGGGATTCGTGGGCTGTGAGGTGATCAGACCGCGGTGCATCTTCTTTACTTCATCGCTCCCTCAAAAAAACCTAAAAAATAGTCTTGCCACACGTGGTGCGGCAGGTATCCTCCCTAGGATTTTCACCTAGAGAAACGTAAGGTTTTGACCGATCCGAGGTTGTGAATAACCGTTAATAATTCGTCCCCTTGCGTCCACAACAATAGAATTATTAATGGAAAACGCCCTCAAAACCCTCGGTATTTTGACCGCGCTTGCCGTAACCACGGTGGCTTTCCCTCGCCTTGCTGCCGCTGGGCCCGCGTCAAAACCATTCCCTGCAGGGATCGTTGATCTGCCGGGGAGTATAAGTGCCAGTGATCCTATCGGACCCATTTATTCCCACCCGTGGCAGAATGTGAACGTAGCGGGAATGCGGATCAGGACGGGCTGGAAAGACATCGAAACGCAGGACGGCGTTTATAATTGGAAGCTGATCGACGACTGTTTAGCTCTTGCCGCCACTAGCGGCAAGTTCATCGGTTTGAGCGTGATTGCTGGAATCAAATCCCCACCGTGGTTGATGGGCGCTGACACTTTTATGGACGGCTCGACCACGCTTAATGTGGCAACGCTTAACTCCCCAACCGCCAGCTTTGTTGCCGCTGATGTTGGCAGGGTGATTGATTGCGACAAATTTCCACCTGGCACTACCATCATTTCAACAGGAACGTCGGTTGCAACCCTGTCCGCACCGGCGACCGCAACCAAGAGCGGCAAGCTCACCTTTTCGATTCTGGCGCGCCATCCCGGAGTCCCATTTCATGTACTCACCGCACCGGATTCGGGCGTGATGCCGGTGCCGTGGGATCCGGTTGTATTGACTAAATGGACGGCATTCGTTGCCGCTTTGGGCGCGAGATATGACGGAAATGCCAACCTGCTCTACGTCCCAATGGGGGGCTTTAGTCAGACCGGTGAGTCCTATCTCGCCACTCAACAGGTCGATGTTGATTACTTTAACGCCAGCGCGGTTGCAGCGGGTTATGCCGCGACGGTGGATTTCTCCGCTGGAATGGTGGCCTGGCAAGCGGTGACGAAGAAAATCATCAACACTTACATGACCGCATTCCCGACAACGCCGCCTTTTATTACTGTGGCAAGACCGTTTCCAAACAACCAAGGGGGAACCAAGGCGGTGAATGCAATTGTAGCTTGGGGTGTAGCCAAGTATCCCGGCAGATTCGGAATTATGAACTCCCAGTTGCATGCGACCTCTGTACCTGGTTATTTCGCAAACGCTGCGATTTATAATAATTGGCTGACCCAACCTACCGGCGTTCAGTTTCTCTGCTCTACCAGTACTGCCGGCAATGTTGCCCGCCTAAGCAATTCTCCGCCATGGGGCTCTGACCCGCTTCTTTCGGCTTACGCTGCCATGAATAATTCGTTTACGGCAGCGGTGAATATCGGTTGCAGATATGTTGAGACCTATGAAGTGGATGTCATAAATCCGGCATATCAAACGATGTTGGCGACCCAGGGAGCGGCTTTGAAATCGAAGTAGGCTCCTTTGCCTCCGATAAATCTGCACATACCTTAAGTTCTCTTTCCTTCTAGCTTCTGGCCAATAGCATCCCGATTCCAGATAATTTCATTTTGCGGGGGCAAGTGCGCTGGAATTTCGGATCGAAATGGATCCTCCCCTTGTTTCGAATGGCTCTCTTATTCCCCGCTACGGAAACGCATATGTTTGCAGGTCCAGCAATGCAAACCCTGCCGGAGAAAATCTACCGGCTGAAAGTAATGGTAGTAGCAGCGACTTCGGCCTTTATGCCTCAGGCGTCAACCCGGCGTTGCGTCGCCCACGCCTGCCTTTTCCGCGGTGGTGGCCACCGCTCTGCTCCTGATAGCGACTTTCGGCGATCAGCTTTTCCTTGTAGGCTTCGTACCCTAGCTTTTTCGCTTCCTCCCAGGCGTTCGCTACGGCCGCTGTAGTTTCTACACTTACACCGTCACCGTGCCACAACTCCCAGTATTCACCCTGTGCATGAACCACGTTGAGAACTGCCATTTCGATTGAGCCCATCCTTTCACCGCCGCGGGAAAAACCCGCGGCACTTTGGAATCCGTGATGAGCGCGATCCTGATATTTTTGGATAAGATCGTAACTTTCTATACCTGCGTCCTCCTTCCTTCCTGTGAGCTGGCAATTCTGAATCGTGAAGCGCTCCGGATATTTGCTCACTCCATAATCGACTATGCGTTCAAAAAACGTCGAAGGCAGATCCAGGACCTGCGACAAGTGCAGGGATATTGCCTGCTTCGGGAATGCCTTCGCCCATTCGTCGGTGTACTTCTTGTAAACCTCGAGCAGCTTAGCTCCGTAGTCTCCCATCGCATTCCATTTCGCGCGGTCCTCGGCGGTTTTCGGTAAATGCATCTCTGAGCTGTTGAAATTCGCGCAGGTGAGCACGACGCTTACACATAAGGGATCGGAAGCATAACGTTCTCCAACTTGCGTAATCAGGCGCGAAAAGTTTCGCTGATACACCGGGTCCCATGGGACGGGAATCACAACTGCCGCGCCAAAATTAGCGCGATGCGGATTCGCGACGTGTGTCTCAAACGACTGACCACCCTGCTGGTAAACAAAGGGCGGCGTATCAACGCCGGGTTTGATGCCGAGCTCGTATTTCATGCCGATGTGTCGAAGCACCGCTACGCTTTGGTCGATCGCGCTGAAATCCAAATGCCCAGGCTCCTTCTCGATATCTTTCCAACCGATGTGGAGACATACGCCGGACAGATGTGAGTTTGCGCGGACCTGAGCTTCCAAGGCACCGGTTTTGTCGCCGCCTTTAATCGGCTGCATCATCCATAGACCGGTGCGGAGCGGCGGGCCCGAAACAGCAAGGAGCGGGACGCGACCCGAAATGACGAGGGCGAGCACGAACAAAAAAATCCGGATGGTGTGAGGAGATTTAAGTGGTTGCATATGTTTCCTAAAACCAGTTGGCTGATCACTGTTCATGGCTCACTTCTTTCTCGAAGAACCTCTGATGATCGCTTCAAAGTTCAAGCAATCGCTGATGCGAAGCTCCTGCATATTGCGGGCAGAGGCGAGCCATGCATCTCTGTACCTTCAAACCTCATAACCAAAACGCTCCAGGTCGGATCGAACGCCCCGGCCAAGTTCAACCACTTTCGCCGCACCAGCTCGGCGCCATCGACCGATATTGCCGCGATCGCGAATCCCTTCGATAAGCAGCCCGACATCCATTTTGGGTGCTTCAAGGAATTCCAAAAGCCGCGTCACCGTTTCGGTTGGTTTCTGACACAAGTCTTCATAGCGGACCATGTGATAGCGGTTCTTGAGAGAGTTTTGGGCAAACTCCAACGCCCGCTTGTTGCTGACGCGCCACAACTCCAGTGCCGCCCCCTCTAAATTCCGCCACCAATCTGGCCCAAGCAACCAATGACCATTCTGTCGCAGAAAAAAAATGTTCTCCGATAGCATCATATCGCGTGCGTCTCGAATCATGTGCACAAATTTCAACTCCGGAAATCGATCCACCAGGAACGGGACTAGCCATAAACTGCGAGGATTTTTCCATCCCCAGCGAGCATCCGGCAACGAGATGCCGCGGCGATGAAGATACACCATCCGCTCGAAATCGCGGCGGGCGCGGGCCAACGTCCGGGAGTCAACATTTGGGAAATCCTTCAGGCTTTTCAGCCACTTCGTGAGAAACCAGGCGATCGGCAGGGAATCTTCATTGCGCGGATTCACCCGGTTGCCCATAAACCAGCCGGCTTTCCGAAGCACCTGAGCAATCACCCGCGTGCCCGAACCGCCTGTAGCGCCGACAACAACCGGCGGTGGCGCAGAAGGATCGAGGGGCGGAACCTTCCATGGAATGGGTAGCGCGAGAGAAGAGCGATCGAGCCGCATACTAATTTGCTGCAGCCGCGAGCGTGGTCTGCTGCCCATTTTCAAGAACAGACGGATCCGCTCAAAGTAACCCCGCCATTTTGAGCTATTCACATTGCACGACGTTATTGAATCGCTAATCCCGGTCAGCCTTTAACCGTTGTTTTTCCGCAGCTTCAGGATTCGGTAAACCGGCGAACCAGCTATTCGGATGTCGCGGCGGGCCTCAATCTTGAAGATTTTCTCTACGCTTATTTCTAACCTTCGACAATCTGTGACATGAGGGCGAAGGGCTTTTCCTCGCGGCAGTGGTTTGCCTTGAATGAGCAAGCGTGAGCGCTTTTCTATGCGGGTCATCCATTTGAGCACCACGAAGAATGCGTTTTCGATGGGATAACCAAGTATAAGCACAGCGTCATGGTGAAGCACCCTCGCCAGTTCTTTGAGCGCAGCCTCAGGCTCGGGAATGTGCTCGATCACGCTTAGGCAGACCGCCAGATCGAATGTCGGGCCATCGTAAGGAAGATGGAGAAGGTCGGCTTCAGCAAGCTTGACGTTATCCAAACCCCGTTTATCCAGCATGCCTTTGGTGTAGTGCAGGACGGGTGCCAAATCGACCCCAACTACTTCGTGGCACCGTGCGGCGAGGCCGGGCAGAAGGAAGCCCGCTCCTGTTCCGGCGTCGAGGGCTCGATCACACGGGCCAGATGGCATCAGACCAAACGCGATATCGACCCGTTTACGAAAGAGCCTGCGCGCCAGGAAATTAGTTTTGAAATAGGCCTTGGCACAACCCGCCCGATATTCCGGTGCTAGATCAGGCCGAAATATCTCTTCCGGGTAATCTGTTTCAATCGGCAAAGGCGTTTCCATATTTTTCAATCGAGTATAAGATGGTGATGCCTTTATTCAAGCTTTTAGGGAGTTCGGCAGCTGCCGCAATAGGTCGGTGCCCCCTTTCTTAGTTTTGAGCTGATCGGGATTTCTGGCAGTTTACTTGTTCTATCGTTCGTGCATCAACCCTTGCTTTATGACACAGATAAAGCGTCGTACAATCGCGTACACACGCGCGCGGATCAGCAAACCAGAGGTAAAGTCGCCGGATGAGCCCGACACAAATAGCCGCTGCGGGACCGCTCTCACCTACAGGTAGCTGGGGCACCAACCGAAGTCCCGTGGGTACTTACGGGGCAGTTAGCGCGTCGTGCGCGTAGGCGACAACCACCGGCAGGTTAAGCACGTCTGTCCGGTAAATCTCAATGTAACTCATCTGGTAGCCTAGGCCTATATCTACTGCATTGCGCAAGACGATCGCAGGATCAGCGGGAACTCCGCCATTCACCTTGTAGGTTGTATCGCCAAAGCACCAATACAACATTTGCCCGCCGATATCAGGACCGCTATTGAATAGAAACGCCCAAACGGTGCCCGTCGCCGGTGCCGCAGGAGTAAAGGCCGCGAGGGTGTTCTTTTGCACGATTAACCTCCCCGGCCAAGACGCGCGCGCATCCAGCACGGCATTATGTGCCACATAGTTCGCCGTGGGATCCAAGTTAGGACCAGACGCAAGATGACCATTGGTTCCCACGGAGAGAGTCACATATTGATTCGGGAAAGCCGCCATCGTGGCATCAATAATTTGCTTGCCTGCGGCCAGCATCTTGGCGGAGGTATAGCCGCCGGCAAACCACGCAGTCACGTCAGCAGGTGTGTGGGGCACGGCCCAGTCTTCGCTTTGAGAGTTAGCGAAGCTTGCTCCGACAATTTTCACCGCGGGGTTGTTGGTGAAATGCGCTCCCAAGGCTGCTATCATCGCTGTCTTTTTAGCCAGATAAGTCGGATCCCAGAAAACCGGTATGGTGGTCTGGCCGTTTTTGCCACCGAAAGTGAAGAATGTGCCGCCCGCGTCCGCGACCGCGGTGGTGACCCATGCGGGTTTATTCGCTTGGGTGCTAATCCGCAGCAAGACTGGCTTACCCGCAACTGCTGCCCTTGCTGTCACCTTATCCAGATACGTCCAGTCGTAAACGTCTTCGCTCGGCTCCAGATCACTCCAGTTCTGCCGTACGCTGATACCGTCTACGTCGACATTATAATATACCGAAGGGTCCTGGCCAGCCCCCGCCCCGACTGGTAGCAAGCAAAAGACTCCCCGAGGAGTTTGGGAGAATGCTTTCCCCGTCATCGTCGTTGTAAGAAATGCGCAGAGTAGCGCGCCAAACAAAAACGACATTCTAAACGAACGGGATCGACTGTGTTTTTTCTTGTTAATCAGATTCATTGCTGATGTTGCCTCCTAGTTTGATCGCGGGTCTGCGCCTTACGTCCTATCATTACACCAAGCCCCATTTGAGCCGACGGCTGCAACTGTCCGCTCATTTGTTTCTGTCTCGCCGCCTCGGAACGGCGAAAGCTTTCCGTCCGGTTTTCGTTTTTTTTTAACGAGCTTTTGTTTTTTTCCCGTTGCGAGTCGATTGCAAGTCGAACTAACGATAGTCGTGAAATTCGGGGATTTGCTTTTTATCCCTTCGCGTTTTAACGCTGCCGCGATGCCGGCCACGTGCATGAACTCGCCGGGATTACGAGATAAGAAATCGACAACGGCCTTCGGAACGCTCATGTTCTTGTATCTTCCGGTGCTCGCACGTGTCGGCGCGTCTTCTTGGAAAAGTTCCAGCACTCTGTCGATTGCCTCTGCCTTTTGCTTGAGGGCTTCCATCTGCCGTTGCAATTCAGCCTTCTTGAAAATTAATTCTTGTTTTGTCATTAACTGGTGGGGGTTGAAAACGTTGGGGTTGAAGCACTGAGGGGGGGGAATCAATCACTAAAATTAGCTGATTGGTTCGGGATGCTATCAGTCCTGTTTGACTATTCAGCCTTCTTGAAAATTAATTCTTGTTTTGTCATTAACTGGTGGGGGTTGAAAACGTTGGGGTTGAAGCACTGAGGGGGAAATCAATCACTAAAATTAGCTGATTGGTTCGGGATGCTATCAGTCCTGTTTGACTAGTCAACCATTTTTTTGAGTATCCCTCAATCTGTCCGATTGAGTCAACCGTTGACTCATTTGCATCTGTCTCGTCCTGCAGTCCGCTTGTTTTTCGCGGATGCGTTTTTCGTTTGCCCCGTTGCCGAGTCGTCGCGACGCTGCCCAGATGAAGGATCGATGGCGTTGGCAGCGCATCCCCCAGTTGTTGTGTATGCTATCGCTTCTTATTAATTGATTGAAAATCCATTAGCGTGAGATTGAAAACTCAATCACTAAAGGTTTGACCCGTTATCAGACTTATTTTCGGAATCAATCAGTTTGTCGCGCTCATTCGCAGTCCACCGGAACGGCTAAAAAGTTTATGCAATGAAAAAGACTTCTCTCGTAATTGCAGCGCCACAGTGCCGATGAGCGTGTTTACGCCCGCCCTCCACGTCTTTCTGGAATCAGAAATAGTGATGAGCAGCCGACTGAGATTGCGTTTGGACTACGAATCCGGGAAGCCCAGGCGCTGGCTGTTGGTTGCGCGCTCAATTATTCCAATATAATTAGTTTAGAAGCACTCAAACAGGTATGGAAGAGCCATTGAAGTTATGTTGCTGAGAGCGAGCAATCGCGAGAAGGTTCCGGGAGGGCTGGACAAATCGCCCGCCATCAACTCCATGAAAGATGGGATCCTCCCGGCTAGCGCCGCGCATACCATCGACTTTGGGTATATCCAGGGTGCGTGGCGACGTAGCGAGGCGATGTGTAGCAGCGAAACCGATCCTGTGGAGCCGCCGACAGTGAGCGAATTGGAGAAAGCGTTAGGCCAAGCGGTGGAAAAGTGCGACCTGTTCGCAAAAAATTGGAGGAACCGGATTTATCGAATCGAGCTTGCGCACGGCCGTCTCGTCCTCGGCAAACAGCTGGTCATGGGGACGGACGCAATGCTCCAGTATCAGTACGGAGAGCTGCGTGTCCTAGCGGCATTGCAGGTTCCCGGATTGCGCGTGCCGAAGGCGCTGGCTTTACTCCGCGAGAAACGGGTCTTGGTGATGGAATTCGCACGGGGCACGCCAATCCCGGCTCTGCTCCGGAAGGCCGCTAGTGCGAACGACGTGGTTTCTGCATGCGAGCTTGCCGGAAAAATCCTCGCGCGAATCCAAATGACTTGGACACAGAATATTTGCCCGATGCCTGTCGAAGCGCTCGCGCGTGATCTGGCGGCTGCTCCCTGGCAGCTTTCCGCCCGCGAACAAAAGATTCTCCGATCAGCGCTTGAAAGCCTCGCTGGCGCAAAAGTGCGGATGGGGCAGGTGTACTACGACTACAAGGCGGCTAATCTTCTGCTCGAGAATAATGAGTTGTTTCTGGTCGATCCTCCCGATAGATTGCGCGAAGGGGTGCACCTCTGGGATTTTTCGTGCTTCAGCAGCTCCATGCGGCGCCACTTATGGAGATTCAGCTTGCGGCGACCTTTCGATCGGCGGCGCGCGATCGTCAACAAAAGCCTGGTCGCGTTTGAGCAAGGGTATTTGACGAGCTTCACAAACAGGCATCCCGAGCCTCCTTTATTTGCACTGGCAGTGCGACTCTTCGAGCTACAACGCAACGCGGTCTTAATGACAATGCAGAAGGCAAAAGTCACTCTCGCCCGCCAGAAGGTGCCCCTGGCCAAGGGCAAACGCCTGGGCAGTCCTCTCGTAAACCGACTGACCCTGCCTTTGCTGGAGATCGAAAAGCGGTGGCTCTTTCGGCAACTTACTCGCGAACTGCGCCGATGACTGGGCGCTACGCGGTTTCAGTTGGCTTGTCGAGCCTCTGCGTGTTGGGAATCTTTCGCTCTGTCCACCGCCTTTAGTGAACGCAGAATCGCTTCAAACACAGCCTCGGGCGAAATCTCATTGATGCATTTGCGGCCCGTGCGACATACTCCACTATAGTAACAGTCGCACGGAGTAGGTGGCTCTACAATCTCTCCGCGGCCGTAAAGCTCAAATTCATAGCGATTAAAAATATTGTTCAGCAGCACCAAAGGCGTACGCGCACCGATCGCTAAATGCATCGCCATGGTGACCGCACTGACAACGCACTGGCAACCCTCGATCATCGCATAAAAGGTTTCCAATGGTTGAACGCCCGAGGCTAAACAGCCCGTTTCGGCAACTAGCCGGGCTGACATTTCAACTTCCTCCGGGCCTCCTAATAGGACCGGTCGCAATCCGCGCGCCTTCAGCAGTTTGATCAATTCAATCCAGAACTCCGCCGGCCAAATTCGAGAAGGCCAGCGTCTTCCGGCCCCAATGTTTAGTCCGATTGCAGAATCTTTCGGTAGAAGCTGGGCCGCCCTTTCCCTTGCTGTAGCAGTCGTAGCGCGAAGCCAATATTCTTCTCTCTCGAAAGGTAACCCAGTGATGTCGAAAATCTCTTGAATGTAGCTTTGGCGATTGCAGCGGCTATATGGGTTATCTATACCGGTTGCAAATTTGTGCCATGCAGCTTTATCCACCGGATAAGGTACGCCGTCCCGAAGCGTGTAGCCTCGATACTCCCTCGCTTTCGTAGATGCGGCGATGGCACATGCCTCTGGATCCTTGTCCAGGTTCCAACAGAAATCCCACGTGCCCTGCGCTATTCGCGCCAGCGTTGCCGCAGTAGGATGGACCGCTTCACAAGCATCGGCGGGCAGAAGGTCAGGAGAGCGAGTGACCCAAAGTACCTTCGTGCCGGTCCTGGCGGGATCCAGAGCGCGCAGCAGAGGAGTTGACCTCAACACATCTCCAGGCGCACCAAGTTTAATAATAACCCCGCGTCGCTTCGTTAGCTGAAAATGGATACAGGTGCAGCGATGCCCCGCTTCCACGTGCGGCCAACAGGGGCGGTCGCCGAGATAATGTATGCAGTCCGTGCGCAGGTTCTCAATCAGCTCGCGTGCTCCAATCATGTTCGTCCATTCGCTTGTCAATACCTGCCAATTGTTCCGCTGACTCGCCTGCGACATCACAGGTTAAAGTTCGCTAACGGTCACCCGAATTATGATATTTTTTCACCTCGTGGGCAACTGTTTGGCTACGGTGAAGGCGGTCAGTTGCGCGAGCGCACCGACGTAAAGTAGGCCAACGGCGCAGGGGGGTCAAGCCGTTCCGACCTGCGATCCGACGTCAGGATAGCAGTCTTTTTCGCAAGGTGCGTTCACGGTATACTCAGTGGGTTACAGATTATTGTTAACCCCGATAAACCCTTCGCGCTCCATGTATAACATGATTGCCTTCGCCGCTTTGTCGGGCGTGACCTCGGCGGTCTTGATCACAATTTCCGCATCCTTAGGTTCCTCATAGGGATCCGAGATACCAGTGAATTCCTTGAGAACTCCAGCAGGCGCTTTCGCGTAAAGACCCTTCCGATCGCGGCGTTCGCAGATCTCGACCGGGGTCGAGCGTGTACCTCTTTTCGCGTGACGTCATACGGTGCAATTGGAGCACAAGTAGCAATCCACGATTTTTCGTAATCTCGGAAGCTACGTACCCAATCCAGCGAATATTGATATCTCGGTGTTCCTTGGAAAAACCGAGTTCTGAGGAAAGGTGTTTTCGAACCAAGTCTCCGTTCAGCAGCATCCTGACCGCCCATGTCAAGCAAATTAATCAGCAGAACGTTGGCAATAGTCGATTATGGCGCATTAGGGACGACGAAAAGACTGGGGAAACCGGACGGCATTTGTGATAGATTTGCCGACGGGGATAGGCATTCCAAAATAATTAGGCCAAGCGCCCGTTCGTCACGTCGCGAGCATCGCTCCGTTTAGTACGAAATTCCTACTTGACAAGTAGGAGTTGACCCGATTTCCTACTAGCATGATAGACATTAGTTCTCAAGATGCTACGGAATCCAAGCTTCGTGCCTTGATCAATCTCGGCAACGCTTTTAGTTGGGACACGCCCGATCCGGCGATTAGGCGCGGTCCCGACAGAGGAAACGCATCTCTAGAAATCTATTGTGAAAACAACAGGACTAATCGGGTTTGTTTGGTCGCTCCGCTTCTGCTCGAGTTCACTCGTAGCGTTTGGGGTTTTTCCGGCGAGCGCATTTCCCAACTGTCCTTGCGTCAGAACAAAAATGTAACCGCCAAGATTGGTTGTCGGTCATTAGCTACAGAAGCGCAAAAAGCGCGCAACGGAACAAGAAATTGAAACATGAACTATGAAACGAAACCTATTAACGCTTATGGCCGGGGTGCGATCGTGCTCGGCGGCTTTGTCATGGTGCGGGCAAAACCTGGATCTGGCCCCGAACACTTCGGGCTGGCACAGGAAAGATTTATGCTTCAACGATTAACAAAAGAATTGAGCCTGACGTCTGAGCAACAGACAAAGGTTCAGCCGATTATTGATCAGGCCAAACCACAGATCGCCGCCATTCATCAGGAGGCGATGCCGAAAATCAAAGCGGTGATGGACAGCACGATGTCGCAGATTCGGCCACTGCTCACACCTGATCAGCCTGTAGTCCCGCTCCCGTCAACGTGAGTTCAATGAACGAGCAAAGCCGCACCGAATTATGAAAGAGACATTCTGGAGTAAACTGCGGGAATTATGGGCAATTCGCCGGCGCTGCCAACAGATCAAGCTTCAACAACGACAGGATCGGCTTCCGCGAGCAAACGAATTTTATGGCGGAACGCAGCGACTAGCTAAAATTATATTGCCAAAAAGGCGCATGCTTAGATCAACTGGACAGAGCGCCCGATTCTCATCGGGGGCGTAGGAGTCCGAACCTCAATTCGTGACAAGCGAGTAAACTTCCAGCATAGGTTTTGGGTTACGGAGCCCCAGCGGAACCTGCGCAACCGAAGATTTGGTCGGTTTGACTAATGTCCCTCGTAAGATTGCCTTTGATAGGTGCCGATGATGGGATTCGAACCCATACCCTGCTTTTCGCAGGAACGGATTTTAAGTCCGTTGCGTCTGCCATTTCGCCACATCGGCGGGATTGCCGTGCCATGTTACATGGTCTTCTGCAAAGACACCAAAATGAATTCAATTCCGGAACGTATTTATCAAAAATATTGACCTTGACTCCGTAGATCGAGTAAAAATGCCACACGGCAAGAACTTACGACGGCGTATTTCCGCAAGTAAGGCGTAACCCCTCAATGCCGAAAAGAAATCGAAAGATGCCAAAGGCAAAAAAGCGGGGAATCCGTAAATCAGCGCCAAAAAAAGGCGCGCAAAAATCCGCCTCTGCCAGCGCCGCAGTTGCTGCAAATTTTCCAGCACCGGTTCCCACTGGCACTGTTTCACCCAATAACGCTGCCGTCATCACCGATGGGTCAGGGGATGAGCATGGTCTTGGTCATGTTTATACGTATGACGCAGGGGATTTCGAACATCCCATGTCGCCGCATGTCGGCGAAATCGACGGCGATCCAATGACGCAAACTCAGGTCCATGCGCTTGGTCCAATTCTGAATCAGCAGAAAACGCAGTCGTGCGTCGGTCATGGTTGGACACTGTTCGTCACAAGTGCACCGCAACTTACTTCTCCCGGACCGGATCCGTATCGGATCTATCACGAAGCGCAGCAACTCGACGACATCGCCGGTGAAGAGCCGGTCTACTTTGGAACAACTGTTCGCGCTGGCGCCAAGGCAATGCTGCAAGACGGTTGGATCACGGGCGACTATGTCTGGGCGGAAGATGCGCGTGTGCTCTGGAAATATGTCCTCACGCGAGGACCGGTTGTACTGGGTTCAGATTGGTTCGAAGGGATGAATCGCGTGGACAATAACGGGTTTGTAACTTTATCGGGGGCTCGCGTTGGCGGGCACTGCTATCTCTGTTATGGAGTGAGCGCAAGCGACCGCGCTTTTCTTTGTGCAAACAGCTGGGGGAAGACTTGGGGCGACGGCGGTATCTTTCTGTTTCGCTTCGACGATGCGCGTACGCTCTTTTGGCGGCAGCAAATGGTGGCGTGTTCGGCCGTCGAGAGCGGTTGAATTTGTTTTGAAATTTTTCATGCACCGAAAACTGGTCCTCATTTTTTCGATCGTCGCGTTGCTGATTAGCGGATGCGCGCAAACGCAGCCGAATCACACCATCCCAGGAACGGAACTCAAAAAGATTATCCAGCTTGATCTCAAAACTAATCAGCCAATCAAGTCATGGAACGCGCAGGCCGACACCATCCGACAACATTTTGCGCCGCCGGTGGGCATCACTTTCAAAGATGCTGATAGCGGAAAGACTGTCCACTTCGATGGCAGCTACAAGATTGAATCGTATCAAACCTCGCCGAACCTTCGGTAAAGGTAAGGAACTAACACCGCAAAGGTCTGGCTAGTGTTGTCAAACCGAGATTCCTATAATTGATTTCCGAATGGCCAAACAAAGGAACCGACGGAGGAAGGCAACTGCGACATTGCCGAAAAATCCAAAACCGCCCGCCGGTTTTGATGCCGATGTTTTCATCCAAGCCGGCCACGAGAATACGCCCGATAACAAAACTGGAGGTGAAGGACCACTCGGGAACGAAATTGATTGGACGCCTATCGTGGCAGACGAAGCAACCAGAATTCTTCGTCAGGCGGGAGTTAGCACGATTCGCGAAGACGCGAGTTTGAAACGGCCGGAGCGGCAGAACCAGCGATTTCGTGTCCGGATCGCGGTATTTCTGCACTTCGACGATCCAGACGGTGGTGAGACGGGCGCCTCAGTTGGCTTCAAAGGGTCTAGTGATGAGCCTGCCGCTGCAGCTTGGAAAAAACTTTATAGCAAATTTTTTCCCTTCCCCTTCATGCGCGATAATTTCACTCCCGATGAGGCTGCCTATTACGGCTTCAAGTTTACAATCACGACGGATGCCGAGTTTCTGATCGAGTTTGGCGATCTCGGTTCGCTTCGACAAGCGCGCTGGATGAAACCGCGGCTCAAGTGGATGGGCAGATTGCTCGCGCACTTTCTGAGTCAGCGGATCGACAAGGGTAACGTGCCGTTGCCAGATTTTCCCACGGACGTGCCGGATCCGCACTCGAACGGCGAAATGGAACTTCACGACCTGCATGTGGTTCCCAGGTCGCTTCCGAAACGCCTACCTGATTATGCAACGCAAAAACTCAGCGCCGCCGCTGGTGTGCCCTGGGAAAAAGCGGCGGCGATGCCGCAATACAACATTTACAAAGGCATGATGCCGGACAGTTTTTGTGTGTTCCAAAACCTGAGCGCCATGCCACTGCCAGGCGTCGTTTCCGCAGTCATTTACGAGACAAAATTCGCAATTGATAGCGACGGTAGTTCGGAGGCGAGCGACCCAGACCATCAAAGCAAAACCAGTTTGCGTCACGCCGATGGGAGCAGTCTTGATGCGCGTACGGAATCATTCGGAGTGATTCCGTTGGATCGAGCCGAGGCGGCTGCTGAAGGATTGCAAAAGTTAGCCGGGGTGCCGGACTTTGGTAGAATCGGTCTGCGCTTGGGCGATATCGGCATCGCTTTTTGGAAGAACGCGACCGCCATATTCGTTTATGGCGACAAAGGACCGCCAAACGCAGTGGGCGAAGGCTCGATCAAAATGGCGGACCTTCTCGGCATCGATTCCGATCCACGCAACGGTGGTTTTAACGACAGGGATCTGCACGAGATGGGACGCGGGATAACGCACATCGTCTTCCCTGGATCCAGCGATGTTCCGTTAGGTAAAATCAAGACTCAGCGTAACCCAGCGCAAATAGAAAAACTTGGTCAAGCGCTCTTCGCAAAATTCTGCAAGCAATGAATCCGATATGATAGCTTGCACGGTATGCCATCGGTTCTGCGATTTCTGCTTTGCAACGCGCAAGGCCCGAGTCTCAATTTCATGTTTCCTCGTTACTGAGAAGGCGCGCCTCCTTGCTTAACCCAATTCGGCGGTCGCTTTTCATTGAAGGCGGCAATGCCTTCGCGCGCTTCATGAGATTCGCGGGCTTGCATGTGGTACTTCAACGCAAGATCGACATCTTCCTTCACCGAACGCCACCAGAGTTCTTCGATCAATCGTTTCGTTTGCGCTAGGGCGTCTGGGGCACCTTGCAAGACCGAATCAGCAAACTTTTGTGCTTCGCTCATTAGATTCTCTTGAGAGACGACGCGATTTACGAGGCCGATCTCCTTTGCCCGTTCCGCAGAAATCAATTCGGACCCCAGCAATAATTCGCTCATGTTTCGCTCGCCTACTTGCCGACGGAGAAAAGTCATGACCAGGCCGGCGACCAAGCCACGGCGCACTTCAGGGTAGCCGATCTTGGTCCCTTCTGCGGCAACGACGAAATCACATGCCGACATGATGCCCGCGCCACCAGCAACAGCGGCGCCATGGATAGCCGCAATCGTTACCAAATGTGTTTGACTGAGCGCCAACAGGGCCCTCGCAACCATTTCCGCAGTCGCGTGCGCGTTCTGTGGAGTTGCGGTTTTTAGATCTAAACCGGTGCAAAACGCGGCACCCGCGCCGCGCAAAATCAGGATGCGTTCGTGCATTTCGTCGGAAGCGACTTTGATCGCGGCAACAAGTTCCGTCAGTAATTCAATCGTAAGCGCGTTGCGCCGCTCGGGACGATTGAGGGTCACAAGCGTGATTTGCGGCGTTTGCCTTTCGATTAGAACGACGGGCATGCGGAGAGGATTATCTATACTTGGACGACGCCGGTATGGAAGTGCGCTTTAGGCATGGGACGCGACACATATTGTAGCAGACGGATCAGAACATCCCGTGTCACGTGCGGTTGAATGATCGCGTCCACCCAGCCGCGCGCGGCGCCGTAGCGAATATCGGTTTGTTCTTCGTAATTTTTTTTGACAGTGTTCCGTAGTTCTTCCAGCTCTTGCGGCGAAGATTTTTGGTCGCGCTCTCTCGCGCGAGCAAGAACTGCAAAAACGGTATCGGACGCTTGGGCGGCACCCATCACCGCGTAGCGAGCAGTCGGCCAGGCAATAATGAAGCGCGGGTCATACGCTTTGCCGCACATTGCATAGTTCCCAGCACCGAATGATCCACCAACAACGACTGTGATCTTCGGGACGACAGAATTGCTGACCGCATTCACCAACTTCGCTCCGCTGCGAATGATCCCGCTCTCTTCAGCATCGCGCCCGACCATGAAACCGGTAACGTCCTGGAAAAATATGATTGGCAAGCTTGTTTGATTGCAGTCCATGACGAATCGTGCCGCTTTATCGGCGCTATCCGAATAAATGACACCACCCATCTGGATGCCCTCCTTTTTTGTCCGGACTTGCAAGCGTTGGTTTGCGACAATGCCCACGGAGCGTCGATCGATCCGCGCATAAGCCGTCACGATTGTCTTGCCATAGCCGGCTTTATATTCGTCGATCGAGTTCGCATCAACGACCGAAGCGAGGAGATGGCGCACATCGTACTGTTTCTGTCCATCAAAGCTGATCAAATCGTAAACCGCATCCGGATTTTTCGCTGGCTTCGCTGTTTCTTTCGAAGCGTCGAGTGCTTTGGAGTCGTTTGCCTCCGGAAGCAATGCTATGAGCGAGCGGAGCCGCTTGAGACATGACAGGTCGTCTTTTTCATAAAAATCCACTGTCCCGCTTACTTCGGCATGCATCTGCGCGCCGCCGAGCTCTTCCGCATCGACCATCTGGCCGATTGCCGCCTTGACGAGTGAGGGGCCTGCGAGATATAAACCGCTCCCTTTCGTCATCAGGATTTTGTCGCACAAAACCGGTAGATAAGCGCCCCCCGCGACACAGTTTCCCATAATTGCGGCAAATTGAGGAATGCCTGCAGCGGAAATCACGGAGTTATTGCGGAAGATGCGACCGAAATCATCTTCGTCCGGAAAAATTTCATCCTGCATCGGCAAGAACACGCCGGCAGAATCGACGAGATAAACGATCGGCAACGAGCATTCAAAAGCGATGCGCTGAGCGCGAATCAGTTTTTTGGCCGTTTGCGGAAAGAACGCGCCGGCTTTTACCGTCGCGTCGTTGGCGATAATCATGCAGGGAACACCGGCAATATTTCCGATTCCAGCAACCGCGCCCGCGGCGGGAATCTTTCCCCATTGCTCGTACATTTTGTAAGCAGCCCAGAGACCGACCTCAAAAAACGGCGAATCTTTGTCGAGCAAGTGGCTGATGCGTTCGCGCACTGGCAGCCGGTTCATCTTGCGTTGACGTTCGTGGCCGGCTTTGCCACCGCCTTCGCGCAGAACGGCCTCTTCTTTGGCAATTGCCGCACAATGGGCGCGCAACACTTCGCTGCTGGAAGATGCTGATGGACGAGACATAGACCGAAGCACGCTTAATCTGCGCAGCAGATTGAAGCAAGCATTGTAGCGGCGGCTGCGTCAGCCGCTAAATTAATAAACGGGGCGTTCGCGGCAGCGAGCGCCTCCACAATGACGTTAGTAAATGTCCGTATCGGAGCGATAACCAGAATCTCCCCGAATGGAGCGGAGACGGGCACGACTCCCCCACTCTGATTCCGGTCGATTGATTTGCCCTAATGCGATTCTGACAAGCCAGGGCGCCGCAGCTAACGCCCCGATTGAAACAAGCGCGATCGCCGCCACCTGACGAATCGAAGGTTTGATTTTGTCCGCCATCAGTATGCCCAAACCAAGACCTATGGCAGTGCGCGTTACCACGAGCAATGGGTCAAGCGGAAGCTGTTCGGACGCTTTTGAAATGGATATCGGGAAAGACATCGCCTACCATATACGTCTCGTTTTGGAAAAAGAAACGGGAAAATCTTCGCGGCCCGGAAGACCGGGCCGGCCCTGATTTTTGGATGCAATGGCCAAACCGATCTATGCGCTTATTCTCGCCGGTGGTAGCGGTGAACGGTTTTGGCCGCTGAGTCGCCGGGCCCAACCAAAGCAGTTGCTTCGCTTGGTTTCCAAAGAAACTCTCCTTGAGGAAACCGTGGCGCGCCTCGACGGATTAGTTCCCCGCGAACGCATTCTAATCCTGACAAACACAGAGCAAGAAGCGGCAGTTCGTAAACTGCTCGCGGATTTCCCCGGGGAGAATATTCTCGCCGAACCAGCCAAACGCGATACGGCCGCGGCGGTCGCGCTTGGCACTGGTTGGGTCGCGGCCCACGATCACGCCGCTACAATGGCCGTGCTCCCAGCCGATCATGTCATTGCGAATCGCGCAGCATTTCAAGAGACCTTGGCCTTGGCCGCGGAAACAGCGGAGAAGACGGGCGAGCTTGTCGCCATCGGTATCAAACCGACCTGGGCGTGTCCTGGCTTTGGTTATATCGAGCAGGGTGAGCCAGTCCATTTTCGGAATCGAAGCGACAAGGGCTCTATTCATCGGGTCCGGTGCTTCCGCGAGAAACCGAACCCCGATCTGGCTGAATCGTTTCTGCGAAAAGGAAATTTTCGGTGGAATGCCGGGATGTTTGTCTGGTCCGTCCCCACCGTGCTAAGCGAATTTAATCGCCACACACCGGAGCTGGCGGATTTTATTTCGCAACTTCGCGGCCCAAAAAATTTCGAGAAGGTTTTGCGCGAGCGCTTTAGCAAATTGCCGCGGATTTCATTCGATTATGCGATCATGGAAAAAGCGGACCGCGTTCTGGTGGTAGAAGCGACTTTCGATTGGGATGACATCGGAAGCTGGAGAGCAGTATCGAATTATTTCAAAAACGACGAACAGGGAAATGCTGCGAACTGCGCGATCACGGCGGTCGATTCCACTAATAACATCGTTTTCGATCAGAACGGGACAACAATCGCGCTGCTTGGAGTTCATAACCTGATTGTCGTACGAACCAGTGACGCAGTTTTGGTTTGTCATCGTCATCAAGCGGAGAAAATCAAAAACTTGATCGGTAAACTTCCGGCCGAACTGCAATGATCTAACTAGGCGATGAATCCAATTTTAGCAATCGATTTTGGCCGCGCCCGCATCGGTGTGGCAGTCTCCGATGAGTTGCAGCTTCTGGCGCATCCACTCGAAACAATCGCTGCCAACGAGCGATCAATCGGGCGAGTGGCAGAGATCGTTCGCGAACGGAACGTCGACCATGTTGTTGTGGGGACCCCGCGCCAGTTGAGTGGCAAGATCGGCGCCGCCGCAACCGAAGCCTTGCGATTTGCGGAGAAATTAAGAGCGATTCTTCCCTGTCCTGTTGTCGCTTGGGATGAGCGACTGACGACGATCGCAGCGCACCGGGCGTTGCGCGAAGCTGGCAAAAGGACGCGCGCCACTCGGCATTACATCGATCAAGTCGCAGCTCAAATGATTTTGCAAGGATATCTCGATCGACGACAACACACAGCGCATGCCGAAGAGATGTCGCGATGAATTAGGGATGTCGCGACGGCTGAAGCTGATTGTTGCCTACAACGGCGCTCCGTTTGCGGGCTGGCAAAGTCAATCCCATCGCAACGCTGTTCAAGACCACCTCGAGTGCGCATTTGAACGTATCGGCGGCGAGCGTGTGCGCGTTCACGGGGCCGGGCGAACGGATGCTGGAGTCCACGCCTTTGCCCAGTGCGCGCATGTCGATCTTGCGG
>Ga0209473_1000152_pt1 | contig 43195 bp, 38 predicted proteins | sample GraSoiAngelo_133_FD_185890 | JGI IMG/M metagenome (GOLD analysis project Ga0209473, IMG submission 185890) | Grasslands soil microbial communities from the Angelo Coastal Reserve, California, USA - 14_0929_05_20cm (SPAdes) (version 2) | ecosystem: Environmental > Terrestrial > Soil > Grasslands ...
CGCCGGCTTCCCGCGACTGATCGACGTGAGTGACCTCAAGAATCCGCGGACCGTCGCCAAGCTGCAGCTCGATATCCAGGACCCGGCCTACTGTGCGGACGCCCTCGCGGCGCCCATCGCTGCCAGCGGACCGAGCGCGTTCTTTGGGACGTTCTTCAATCACTCCTGCCACTACTGCAACGTGGACGACGCCGACAACGCCACCGTCGCGGCCTGCAGCTGCTTCGCCGCCGGGTTGCGGTTCTTCGACATCAGCAACGTCAATGCGGTGAAGGAGATCGCCTATTTCAAGGCGCCGGCGCAGGGAACGAAGTCGCTGCCTGGCTCGCAATACGCGATGACGATGCCCGCCACGTTCGTCAGGAACTACGACATGACGACGTCGAAGCCGAGCTTCCCCAAGGACCGCGGCATGACGAGCGGCGACGTCTGGACGACCGCTCATGACAACGGCCTCTTGATCGTCAAGCTGTCGTCGAATGCGACCGCCTCCAGCGGCGGCGGGTGCGCGAGCGCCGACGCTTCGGTCGGCGGCCTGCTCATCCTCGCGCTTGCTCAACTGTGGCGCCGGAGGCGGGCGCAGCCCTGAGCGGCGGGTACGGCCTGCGCACAAGGCCCGCACGGTTTAGCTTTCGCATCATGACGTGGAGCACCCGCCGTCTTCGCTGGGCTGCGACTTGCGGCGGCGCGGTGCTCGCATGCGTTGCGGCGGCTCCGCGACCGGCGCGCGCGAACGGGGCGTTTCCGGACGAATTCAGCGTCCATTTCCCCCCGGACACTCCGCACCGCATCCTCGTCGGCGCGAACTTCGGGCTCCTCGTCTCTGAAGATGACGGCGCCACCTGGCGATACAGCTGCGAGCCGTGGATCGTCGCCGGCTCGAACGCGGCGGTGAACCCGGAGTCTTCGGTGCTCTTCTACCAGGTGACCACCGATGGCGTCCTGCTGGCGGACGCCGTCAACATCACGCGATCGGCGGACCACGCCTGCACGTGGCCGACCACGACCCAGGGCCAGGTGATCACCGACATCTTCGCGGCACCGACCGACGCCGGCCTGGTGCTGGCGATCGTAGCCGTCGCGAATGGCAGTTACATCGTCGCGTCGCACGACGGCGGGAAGTCGTTCGATCCGGCGCACCTCTACGACACGGCCGACCTTCTCACCGGCGTCGAAATTGCGCGCTCCGATCCGGCTGTCATGTACGCGACCAGCGTCCAGACGTCCGGAAACGGCAGCGCCCTGCTGCAGAGTACCGACTCAGGACGCACGTGGACGCCGCACGATCTCCATACTGCATCGGGCACGCAGCCGCGGATCATGGCGGTCGATCCGGTCGACAAGGGCACCATCTATCTTCGGGAGCTGACCGGCGTCACGGACGCGATCGCCATTGCCACGAACGGCGGCGAGGACGTCCGGACGGTACTGGGCATCAACGGCTCGTTCACCTCGTTCGTGCGGGCCACCGACGGCGCACTCTACGCCGGGACTTCGGGCGGCCAGCTCCATGTGCGACCCGCGGGCGCGGCCGACTTCCTGCCGCCGCGGCCCGCTCCGCATTTGCGCTGCCTGGGGCAGCGCTTGGGCGAGGCGAAGCGGATCTACGCCTGTGGTGACTTCCTCAGGGACGGATACAGCCTCTTCTTCACCGACGACGGTGGCCAGACGTTCACGCCGGTGATGAAGTTCACCGATCTGCTGGGGCCGCTCACGTGCGGGCCGGTGACCACCAATTGCGCAGCGCACTGGGAGCGGATCAAGGGCGTGCTCGGGATCGGCGCGCCTGCCGACGCTGGTCAGAGTGGAGGCGGCGGGGGAGGCGGCGGCAGCTCCGGCGGCGGCTCGCACTGCGCGTCGCTCGGCGCGGATGCCCTGGCACTTCTCTTCTTGCTCGGCTTCGCGCTGCGAGCGACGAGAAGGAGCGCGAGCCAGCTCCATCCGGTGCCTGCCGAGCTGCACCCTGACGCCGGATCCGTGCGCAACTCGATCGACTGATTGCCGGAGACGTTCGGGTCCGTCCCCGCGAGCAGCTCCTGGATGTCGCTGACGCCGTCGCGGTCGCTGTCGGTGCCGTCGCGCATCATCGCGTCGAGCGCGACGGCGACGAGACCGACGTTTCCGCCTTCGAGCCCATGCGCGCGGGCCGATCGCGCAAAAGGCATCTCCGCGGTCCCGGGGCCCGTCTTTCCTTCCACATGGCAGAGGCCGCACGCCGGCGAGTAGAAGATGTTCAAGTGCTCCACGATCGCGGTCGGGTATTGCGGGCTGGCGCGGGCTGCGCCCGCGGCGACGACGGCGACGGCGAGGGGCAGCAGCTTGCGCATGTCAGAAGTAGAGATGGCCCTGGGCCATGTAAGCGAGCACCCCGTACCGGTTCGCGCCGACGACTTCGCTGCGGTTCACGAAATCGGCGCGGATGTCGAGATGAGGAGCGAAAAACCACGCCGCGCTCAGCCAGCCGCCGTACGAGATGCCCGCGCCCGCGACGTCGAGCGTCTCGCCCGTCGCGATCAGATGCACGCCCTGCCACGGCTCGTAGTCCGCCTGCACCATGCTGGCGAGGCCGTTCTGCGACGGCGCTCCGGAGAGACTCTGGATGACGTAATCCGCCTCCCCGAGGAGCGCCAGCTGCCTCCACGGCGACGCCCGCGCGAAGACGCCGTGCGCCTGGCGCGTATTGGCCACCCGCAGGAACACGTCCTGCGCGGCGTGGGTGACGAGGCTGCTTACCCCGACGGCGAACCTCGTCAGGGGAGCGAGTTCCACATAACCGCTGTATCCGCGCTCGCGGTTGGCGTCGTTCTGGATCTGGAAGTTGCCGGCGATCCCCATCACCTCCGCGCGGATCAGCTCCGACGAGTACGACACCGCGACGCCGTGCTGCTGCGTATCGTTGATGTCCGTCCGCGTCGTTTGCCGGACGAACTGCGTGTGCTCAATGTTGCGGATGCCGAAGGGCACGTTGATGCGCCCGGCGCGCACCAGCAGCTCTCCCTCGCCGAACGCCCACCCGGCCCAGTGCTCGCGGGACACGATCTGGCCTGCGACCGCCGCAGGCGAGCCGGTGCTCGTGACGTAGCCCAGCGAGGCGCTGGCGCGGAAACCGGAAACCTGCACCGCGGCAGCGGCGTCGCCTTGCATGAGGATGAGATCGCCTGCGGTGGGGCCGTCGCCGATCTTCGTGCGCAGGCCCATGTAGCGCACCTCGCCGCCGCCCAGGAGCCAGTCCGGGGTGCGTACCGCGTTCCAGAGAAAGTTGGCAGCAGGCGATGCTTCTTCTTCTGGTTTTCCCGAGAAGCGCGATTGCAGCAGGATCTCGCCCTGGGCGCGACCATAGGGCGTGAGCACGCCGGAACCGGACGGATCGACGTGGCAGGTGGCGCACGTCGTGTAGCCGTGGCGGATCATCCAGGCATACGCGCGCGCCGGCCGCGGCAAGAGGACGGCAAGCGCCGTCCACAGGATGACGGGAGCGAGCCTCACGGCGCGTCCAGATGGAAGTCGGCGGAGACGTCGACCTCCGGCTTCACCTTGACGCCAAGATACACGGGCGCAGGTCCATGCGGAAGGTCGCCGTGACATCGTAGCCGCCGCGCTGCGCCACTTGAAAAGAGACTTCCATCGGGTGTGTCTGCCCGTGCACCGTCAACTCGGCGCGCGTGGTCCCGCTCGTGCTCGCCGTCGCCAGCGGCGCATTGGGCACGCGCAGCGTGGCGACGGGAAAGCGCTGCACCTCGAGCACCTCGTCGCGCATGTGCCGGTCGCGAAGCTCGATGCCGGTCTGCAGGGTCGCGAGCTGCACGGCGAACTCGAGGACGTCGCCATTTCGGGTCACCGACAACTGGGGCGTCTTGCCCTCGACGCGCATGCCGAGGCTGCCATGCGCGGTGAACACCACTTCCGGGCGGCTGATCTTTGGCTGCGCCGCGGCGACGACCAAGGCAGCTAACCACGCAGCGCGTCCTTGCATGGCCCATTCACATGCATTTTGCTGCGCGATCAGTCAATCCGGCCGACACGACCATTCTTCGAGGCGATCGCTTTGTTGCGATCACGTTGCATGACGCAACACGACTTGATCGTCTTATCGCGCTACGCAAACAGTGCCCGGCGCTCCTGTCTTCCTCTCGTCGCGAGCCCGCCGATGACAAGCACGACCGCTGCACGGTTGTTGACCGGACTGTCGCTGCTGTTCCCTGCCGCCGCCGCGATGGCATCCCTTCCCGTCGCGCATTGTCGCAAGGGCGACCGCGTGGAAACCGGCATCACGGGGTGGACTACTCCGGAGGAGATCGCCAGCGGCAAAGCAGCGCAGGGATTCAACTGCAACGTCGATATCGTCGGTCAGTACCAGGGTGAAGGCGCTAGCTGGCAACTGACCGCATGGAAGAACTGCGCATATTTCGACCAGCGCAGGACACCCGCGCCGACCAACCCGGGCACGGTCGCCGTCGACGTCACCGATGAGACGCGTCCTACACCGACAGCGTGGCTTGCCGAGAATGCGATGCTCGACCCTTGGGAGTCGCTGAAGGTGAATCCGCAGCGGCAGCTTCTGGCCGCCGCCGAAATGGGCCAGAACGGAATAGCCATCTATGACATCAGTGCGGACTGCAAGCACCCAGCGCTCAAGGCGGCAAAGCCCCTCACCGGCAATATCGGTCATACTGGCCAATGGGCGCCGGACGGAAAGACGTACTACGTCACGCCCCTGCGTCCGAGCCCCAGCGTTATCCCCGTCGACACGAGCGATCCGGCGGATCCGAAGATCATTCCCTGCGGCAAGGACACACCGGGATGCAACGATTCGGGTTTCTACGTCAATCCCAATCCCGGCACTTACAGCCAGGTCGTTCACGACCTCGAGTTCAGCAAGGACGGAAACACCGCGTACCTCGCTGGCACCAGTCCCAACGGATTGATCCTCCTGGACGTCAGCGACTTCCAGCAGCGAAGGCCCAATCCGGGCTTCCGCATCATCGGCAGCATCGCCTGGGCGGATGGCAGCCGAGGAGCGCAGAATGCGCTACCAGTCACCATCAAAGGCAAACCCTACATCCTCTTCACCGACGAGTCGGGCGCCCAGGCCAGTGGGTGTTCTGCGGGCCTTTCCCCGAACGGATTCCCGCGCCTGATCGACATCAGCGATCCAAAGAACCCCAAGACGGTGGCCAAGATCCAGCTTGACGTGCATGACCCCGCGTACTGCACGCAGGTCGGCAGCACGCCAGTCACGCCGACTGGACCGAGTTTCGGGTTTTCCTGCCACTACTGCAACGTCGATGACGCGGACAACGCGAAGATCGCCGCATGCAGTTGCTTTGCAGCCGGATGGCGGTTCTTCGACATCAGCGAGCCGACCTCTCCCAGGGAGATCGCGTACCTCAAGCCGGCCGCCCAAGGTACAAAGCTCCTTCCCGGTTCGCAGTACGCGACCCGAGCCCCGCCGCCATTCGTGAGGAATTACGATTGGGCCACGTCGAAGGCGAGCTTCCCGAAGGACCGCGGCATGACCTCCGGAAATATCTGGCTCACCAATCAGGACAACGGTTTCTTGGTGGTGAAGCTCGCCCCGGAGGCGACGGCCACCGGCGGAGGCGGCTGCGCCAGCGCGGGCGCCGGCCTCGCGGGCCTGATGGCGCTCGGCGCGGTGCAACTGTTGCGGCGGCGAAGGCGGCGCTCGAAGGGCTGACGCCGGCCACGGGACAACCAGGGAAGCTTGGCATCTGGGACAAAGGCAAGACGCTACTTCGCTGCTGCGGCGGTCGCCGCGCTCTGTTGCGGCCGCATGGCGTGGGCCAACGGCGCGTTCCCGGATGAGTTCAGCATCCATTTTCCGCCCGGCGCGCCCTCGCGCATCCTCATCGGTGCGAACTTCGGGCTGCTCGTCACGGAAGACGCCGGAGCGACCTGGCGCTACAGTTGTGAGCCGTGGGTGGTGCTCGGCTCGTCGGCGGCGCTCTCCGACGTGCCCGTGCTCTTCTACCAGGTCACTGCGGATGGAAGCGCGCTCCTCGCCGCCGGAACCGAGATCACGCGCTCCACCGACACGGCCTGCACCTGGCCGCCGTCCACGGGGTTGGGCGCCGGACCGGTGATCCTCGATATGTTTGCCTCGCCGACGGACGCCTCGCTGGTCTTCGCGGCCGTGGGTGTGGCGCCGCAAGGAGGTTACATCGTTGCCTCCCACGACGGCGGAAAGACGTTCGACGCCGCGCGTCTCTACGAGACCACCACGGACCTGCTCACGGGCATCGAAAGCTCCCGCTCGCAGCCCTCGACCGTCTACGCCACTTCGCTCTCGAGCTCCGGCACGGATGCGAAGCTGTTGCAGAGCACGAGCTCGGGAGCCGCGGGAACCTGGACGCCACACAGCATCCCGACCGCACCCGATACGCAGCCGCGGATCATGGCCGTCGATCCCGCAGACGCAAACACCGTGTATCTGCGCGTGCTGGGAGGGACGAGCGACGCCGTGGTCATCACCACCGACGGCGGGCGGACGTTCCAGGACCCGTTCACCATCCGCGGGCAGCTCACCTCCTTCCTGCGCGCCACCGACGGAACCTTGTACGCCGGTACCATCAACGGCGAGCTCTATGTGCGCAAGCCCGGCGCCAACGCCTTCGATGCGACGCCGCTTCCTGCTCCGCACTTGCGTTGTCTGGGACAACGCTTCGGCGAGCCGAAGAGGGTCTACGCCTGCGGCGACATGGTGGTCGACGGATACAGCCTCTACTTCAGTGATGACGGCGGGAAGACGTTCACGCCGGTGATGAAGTTCACGCAGCTCCAGGGTCCGCTCGCGTGTGCGCCGGTGCAGACGAACTGCGCTGCGCATTGGAACCGGATCCAGGGCGTGCTCGGAATCGGCTCGACCGTCGACGGAGGACAGACCGGTGGGGGCGGGGGCGGCTCCGGCGGTGGAGGTTCGCACTGCGCCAGCGCCGGAGTCGATCTCTGCTGCGTCGCGTCGTTGTTCGTGCTGCTCCTCCGACGTAAGTCGAGGTCGCGGAAACGGCCATCGTTGACGCGGGATCCGTCGCGCCACCGTTGGCGTGGACCTGCTTTGCATCGCGGCAGTGGCAACATTTCTCCTGCGGAGGGCCCGAACATGAAGCCGATTCGTTACTTGTGCGCCGCAGCCGCCGCCGCTGCTTGCAGCGGCGGCAGCGAAGGTCCGACCGGGGGACCCGTTTCGGGCGCGCAAGACGTGCATTGCCGGGAGTCCGACGGCGGCGTGAAGTTCCAGCACATCGCCGCGTCATGCGTTGCCACGGGGGCAGATGCCGGTACGATCGACTACGGCCCGACGATGTACAACGCCGAGGCGGACGACGACGACTGCAAGTACCACCTCAAGTTCACCAATACGGCGGTCCGCAGGAACGAGAACGTGAACTTCACCGTCACTGCGACAGTCAAGGAGACGGGCGCGGCGGCGACGAGTGCAAAGCTGCTCGCCGAGGTCTATCTCAACGACACGCACCCGGCCCCGAACACCAACCAGAAGACGAGCGAGCAGAGCGGTGGGAACTACGTCGTGGGACCGATCCAGTTCGACGCAGCCGGCCAGTGGACCGTGCGTTTCCACCTGCGCGAGGACTGCTCCGACGAACCGCCCGACTCGCCGCACGGGCACGCCGCTTTCTTCATCAGCGTTCCATGACGAGGAATGGGCGCGCGTGAGGTTGAGAGCGATGTTCGTCGGAGTTGCGCTGATGGCGGCCTGTGGCGGGTCGGAGCCGGTGGATTGTCCGAACCTGAGCACGACCTGCCCGGACCCGAAGCCGAGCTATGCGTCCGACGTCCGTCCCATCATCAATGCCCGCTGCACGACCTGCCACTCCCCCGGCGGGCAGGAACCTTCGCGCGACTTCACCACGTATGGCGGAGTGTTTCAGCAACGTCAGGCCGTCTTGACGCAGGCCTATTCCTGCAGGATGCCTCCTGCTGGCAACGCGCAGCCGACCACGCAGGAGCGGCAAACGCTCGTCGCGTGGCTCGTCTGCGGCGCGCCCAACAATTGAAAGGAGCGAACCATGCAGCTTGACGCTCCGATCCGCGGTTCCATCGCACTCGCCGCCATCGCCATCTGTTTCTGTGCGTGCGGCGGCTCGAATGGCGGCAGCGCCGACAGCGGCGACGTCGTCAACTGCCAGAGCGATCCGCGCGTGCTCACGTATTCGCCGCCGGTCACCATCCAGTCGCAGGCGAAGACGATGAAGCTCACACTCAACCAGTCCGCGCCGGCGCCGCCCGCGCGCGGGACCGACACCTGGAACATCCACGTCACCGACGCGAACGGGACGGCGCTCTCGAATCTGACGCTGACCGCGAAGCCGTTCATGCCCGACCACGGCCACGGCCCGGCCGTCAGTCCTGCCGTCGCCAGCAATGGCGACGGAAACTACACGGTGACGAACCTATATTTCTTCATGGCCGGTGTCTGGCAGGTGACTTTCACCGCAAAGGAATCGACCGACAGCGCCGTCTTCATGTTCTGCGTTCCGGGATAGCAGAGGGAACCATGCGCCGCGCATCCATCCTTGCGCTCGCCATCGGGGCCGCTGGCTTCAGCGCGTGCCACGGTGGGGGATCGCAACAGGAGGGCACGCTCACCCGCGCGCAGCTGCTCGATCCGCAGTCGTGCGCCGGCTGCCATGCGGAGCAGTTCAACGACTGGGCGGGAAGCATGCACGCCTATTCGTCCCAGGACCCGGTGATGCGGGCGATGAACGCGCGCGGCCAGCGCGAGACCAACGGCCAGCTCGGCAAGTTCTGCGTCAACTGCCACGCGCCCGTGGCGGTCCGGGAGGGCGCCACGACGGACGGGCTCAACCTCGATCAGCTGCCGCCGCACCTCAAGGGCATCACCTGCTACTTCTGCCACTCCGTGGAGAGCGTAACGGGCACGCACGACAACCCGCTGCAGCTCGCGGCAGACGGCGTGCTGCGTGGATCGTTCTCCGATCCGGTCGCCAGCGGACGTCCGCACGGCGCTGCGTACTCGCCGCTGCTCGATCGGAACCGGGCGGAATCGGGCACCATGTGCGGCGCCTGCCACGATATCGTCAACGGGCACGGGGCGGCCATCGAGCGCACCTTCAACGAGTGGAAGAGCTCCGCCTTCGTCCAGCCGACCATCGGGTCGACCTGCGGGGCGTGTCACATGCCGCAGAGCACCATGGACAAGCGGGTGGCGAACGTGCCCGGGGCTCCGCTGCGCCGGTCGCACTCGCATACGATGCCCGCGATCGACGTGGCTCTCACGCCCTTCCCCGATACCGACAGGCAGAAGGCGCAGGTGCAGGCGCTGCTCGACACCTCGCTGCAGACAGCGATCTGCGTGCAGCAGTTCGGGAATACCGGCCAGCTCAGCCTGATCGTCGATAACGTCGCCGCGGGTCACTCGTTCCCGAGCGGTTCGGAGCAGGACCGCCGCTCCTGGTTCGAGGTACACGCCTACCAGGGCTCGACGGAGATCTATAAGAGCGGCGTCGTGCCCGAGGAAACACCGTCGACCTCCGCTGCAGACGATCCGGATCGCTGGCTGCTGCGCGACTGCATGTTCGACGACAGCGGCAAGGAAGTGCACATGTTCTGGGAGGCGGCGAGCTTCGAAACCAACGGGCTTCCCGCCAAGCCTACCTTCGACATCAGCTCGCCGGACTTCTACCAGACGCACAAGCAGCGCTTCTTCCCGAAGGATGGATCGTTCATTCCGATGCCCGACCGGGTGACCTTGCAGGTGCACTTCGAGCCCGTGGGACTCGAGGTGGTCGATGATCTGGTCAAGAGCGGCGACCTCGATCCTTCCGTACGCAGCACGCTCAAGAACCTGACGGTGGGCGCGCCTCTGCAGTGGACGCCGGCGACGGCCACGGCGACGTATCTGGATCGCAATACGGGGCAGCCGGTGCACTGCGCGACCACCACCAACATCAATGTCGCCGCGGACAGGTTCCCGGCTCCGACGCGCTCGAAGTGCTCTCCCTGACGCCGCGCCGCGCAGCGAGCATCCTGCTGAAGTTGGTCGCCGTCTCATCCATCGCGGCGGCCGCGGCGCGCGCGAACGGAGCGTTCCCGGACGAGTTCAGCATCCACTTCCCGCCCGACGCTCAGCATCGCATCCTGTTGGGCGCTAATTTCGGCCTGCTCGTCTCGGAGGATGACGGCGCGACCTGGCGGTACAGCTGCGAGCCGTGGGTCGTTGCCGGATCGAACGCGGCCCTCGCCTCGGCCAACGTCGGGTTCTACCAGGTGACTGCCGCGGGCGCGATCCTCGCGAACTCCGTCAACCTGACGCGTTCGAGCGACGTCGGCTGCACCTGGCCGATTTCGACGGGATCGGTGGGCGGCCAGATCGTCACGGACTTCTTTCCCGATCCGAACGACGCCACGTTCGTGCTCGCGATCGTGACGCTCTCGAGCGGCACCGGCAGCTACATCGTGGCTTCGCACGACGGCGGGATCACGTTCGACGCGCCGCATCTTTACGACACCCCCGATCTGCTGACCGGCATCGAGATCGCGCTCTCGAAGAGGGGCGTCGTCTACGCCACCTCCGTCTCGACCTCAGGTGCGGCGACGTTCCTCGCCAGCACCAACTCGGGCGCCGCCGGGAGCTGGACACCCACGCCGCTCGAGGTCTCGCGGCAGACCCAGCCGCGGATCCTTGCTATCGATCCCGCCGACGAGAAGACCGTCTACCTGCGGCTACTCAGCGGGCCATCGGACTCGATCTCGGTGACCACGAACGGCGGGCAGAGCTTTACCCAGTCGCCGATTCTGACGATCAACGGGCAGTTCTCCGCGTTCCTCCGTGCCGGAGATGGCGCGCTCTACGCCGGGACGAGGGACGGCAAGCTTTACGTCCAGGCGGCGGGCACGAGCGGCTTCGCCACGCGCGACGGGCCGCATTTCCGATGTCTCGGACAGCGCCGTGGGGCCACCCGGATCTACGCCTGCGCGGACATGATCGTCGACGGCTATAGCCTTGCGACGAGCGACGACAACGGCATCACGTTCCATCCCATGATGAGCTTCACGCAGCTTCTCGGCCCGCTCACCTGCGCGCCGGTACAGACAAACTGCGAGGCGCATTGGGAGCGGATCCAGGGAGTGCTTGGGATCGGATCGGGAGCAGACGCAGGTCAGAATCCCGGCGGTGGATCAGGAAGTGGCGGGGGTTCGCACTGCGCGAGTGCGGGCGCGGATCTGCCAGCGCTACTGGCCTTTGCTGTAATTTTGTGGCGGCGGGCCGAACGTCGCACCAAGGTGTCGAGTCGGTAACACGGCGGGGCCGGCCGGTTGGCGATCGTCGTTTGCGAATCGGTAGCGTCGTCGCAACTGGTCGCCCGCAGCGTCTCGCATCGAGGGCATCCTCCATGAACAACGCAAACGTCGCCCGTTTCTGTACCGCCCTGCTGTTCCCGCTCCTCGCGGCCAACGCGGGGGTCCCACTTGCACATTGCCGGAAGACCGACAAGGCGGAGAGCGGTCTGCAGGGTGAAACGACGGTCGCGGAGGTGACCAGCGGCAAGAACAAGGTCGGGTTCAACTGCAACGTCGATCTGGTCGGGCAGTACCAGGGCGAAGGCGCGAGCTGGCAGCTCACCGCGTGGAAGAACTGCGCCTACTTCGATCAGCGCAAAGGCTCCAACCTGGCGCACCCGGGAACGGTCGTCGTCGACGTGACCGACCCAGCCCATCCAGTAGCGACCGACTGGCTGGACAAACCCGCGATGCTCGATCCCTGGGAATCCTTGAAAATCAACGCAACCCGCCAGCTGCTCGCTGGCGATCAGGGGACGTACGGCTCCCCAGGTCCAGGCTTCGACGTCTACGACGTGTCGGGAGACTGCCGCCACCCGGTGCTGAAAGCGTCCGTGAACATCCCGGCGAGCCTCGGCCATACCGGCCAGTGGGCCCCGGACGGCAAGACCTACTACATCACGACGATCGCGCAGACCCAGGCGGCGCTCGTTGCCGTCGACGTGACGGACGCCACCAAACCGCAGCAGCTTCTCGCCTATACGCCTCCTGCTGGGCTCAATCCCGTCTACCACGACCTCGAATTCAGCAAGGACGGCAATACCGCGTACGTCACCGCCATTGGCGGATTCGGACCGGGGAAGAACGGGCTGATCATCTTCGACGTCAGCGACGTCCAGTCGCGTAAGACCAATCCGGAGATCCGGGTCATCGGCCAGTTTTACTGGGACGACGGCAGCATCGTCGCGCAGAACGCGCTGCCGGTGACGATCGCGGGAAAGCCGTACGTCGTCTTCACCGACGAGGCCGGAGTGGCGTCCATCGGCGGATCCTGTGTGGCCGGCAAGGCTGGGCAGGGCTATCCGCATATCCTCGACATCAGCGACCCGAAGAACCCGAAGCTCGCTGCCAGCGTCCAGATGGACGTGGCGGACGTGGCGTCCTGTCAGCAGAGCCTCGCCCTGAAGATGACCAGCGGACCGACGCAGACGTTCGGTTACTCATGCCATTACTGCGCCGTAGACGACCCCGACGACGCGAAGACGCTGGCGTGCAACTGTTTCGCCGCGGGCCTGCGGATCTTCGACATCAGCAACGTGAAGGCCATCCGCGAGATCGGCTACTACAAGCCACCAGCCCAGGGCACCAAAGTGCTGCCGGGATCGCAGTACGCAAGTGGCCAGGCGGCGAACTTCGACCGGCCGATCGACTGGGCCTCCTCGAAGCCGAGCTTCCCCAAGGACCGGGGGATGACCACTGGCGACCTCTGGACGACGAGCCAGGACAACGGGTTCATGGTGGTCAAGCTCGATGCCAACGCGAGGGCCACGAGCGGCAGCGGATGCGCGAGCGCGGACGGCTCGCTCGGCGGCATGCTGGTCCTTGCCGTGATGGAGATCCTGCGACGACGCAGGGCGCGGGCCTCACGGAGTTGACTCTCCTCTGAACCCGGCGGTACCTCATCGGGATCCGTTCCGCGCGCACCGCCGGGGGCTCATCGATGACCGTCGCGCCCGCAGCTTCTCGCGTCCGCCGCCTCGATGCGCGCATCGTTCTCACCTTCGCGATCATCGCGACGATGTGCGCCATCTTCTGGCTCGGGTCGCGCTATCCATCCCTGCAGAGCAAGGCCGGCGCGGATCCGGATGAAGCGCTCTCCACCCCGCTCGGGTTCGAGGGCCACTTTCCCGAGCCCCGCGCGGACGAGAAGTTCAAGCGCATCCTCTGGGTCGCGGCCGAGTGGGGCGTCACCAACAAGCAGGGGATGACGTTCGGCCTGCTGCTGGCCGCCGGCCTGTTGACATTGATCCCGCTCCTGCCGCGACCGCGGGGCGGCAAGCTGGCTGGCGCGGTGCAGGGAATGCTGGTTGGCGCGCCGCTCGGCGTCTGCGTCAACTGCGCCGCGCCCATCGGCCAGGCGATGCTCAAAGGCGGCAGCCGCGTCGAGGTGGCGCTCGCGGCCATGTTCGCGTCACCCAGCTTCAACGTGATCGTGCTGGGGATGCTGCTGACGCTCTTTCCCTGGTACTTGGCGGCGCTCAAGGTCGCCACCGCGCTGGTGATGGTGCTGGTGGTCGTTCCGTATCTGTCGCGCAAGGCGGACCTGCCGGGATGGCGCAAGCCCGTCGAGGAGCCCGCGCGCGTTCCCGGCCTCCGCGTCTTCCAGTGGTTCCAATCGGGGTTCGCCCGCCTGTCGCAGTCGCTGCTGACTCCCGCCGGCGACGCGCCCAGGACCGTGTTCCACGCCGTTCCCTGGGTGGTGATCCGGTACGCAAAAAACCTGCTTACCGTCATCCTCATCTCGCTGCCCCTCATGATCCTCGCGGGGCTCTTCGGCGCCGCTCTCGTCGAGCTTTTGCCTTGGACGCGAGTCGCCGAGATCGCGCAGGTGGACGGCCTCTTCGCGAACGCGACGGTCATTCTCATCGTCGCCGCGTTCGGGACGTTGCTGCCCATCCCCATCGCCTTCGACGTCGTCGTCTGCGCGGTGCTCTGGAACGCCGGCGTCCCCATGTACGTGGTCGCCACGCTGCTCGTCACGCTGGGGATCTACAGCGTCTACCCGGCGAGCCTGATCGGGACGACGCTCTCCTGGAGGATCGCCGCGCTCGCGGGCGTGGCGGTGCTCGTCCTCGGCATCGCGGCCGGATCTGCCGCCGGCCTCTTCAACCGCTGGCACGACCTGCGCACGATCGCTGCCGCCGCCGCATTTCTCGACCGCGTTCCTGCGCCGAAGCCCGCGCCGCTGATCCTCCCCACGGGCCGGACGAGCGCGGAGCTGCGCGGGCTGGCGCCGGCGCTGCCGCAACCGAGGCGTGTGGGCGGCGACCGCTCCGTCGAGCTCTGGAGCGCGCCGTTCTTGCCGCGCGGAGCGAAAGCGGGCGGCAAGCCCTTCACGCGCATCGAAGGGGCGGATCTGGGATTCGAGCGCCTTCCGCTGCCGCGCCCCTATCAGCTGATGGAGCCCGGCCCGATGCACCTCGGCGGCCTGGCCGCGGGCGACGTGAACGGCGACGGGTGGCCCGACGTGGTGGTCGGCACCCACTTCGGCGTCCAGCTCTACGCCAATGTCGGCGGCCGGTTCGCCCTGCAGCAGATCGATTTTCCGCCGATGAAGGAATGGATCGTCTCCGTCGTCGCCCTCGTCGATCTCGACGGCGACCGCGCCCTGGATCTCTTCTTCTGCACCTGGAAGCACGGCTGCCACATCCTCTACAACCGCGGCGGGTCGTTCTCCGGCGCGGCGCACGTCGAGCTTCCGCGATTCGACGAGACGGCCGTCACCGCGGTGGCCTTCGCCGACGTCGACCGCAAGGGCCGTCTGGACATCGTCACCGGCGCCAGCACCTCGCAGCCGCGCTTCTTCTATCCCGCGCCGGCGGTGAACCGCCTCTGGCACAACCGCGGCGAGGGCCGCTTCGAGCCGGAGGCGCTCGCCGGTCCGGAAGGCGATACGCTCACGCTTCTCTTCACCGATCTGAACGGCGACGGGTGGCCGGACCTGTTCGTCGGCAACGACTTCGACGAGCCCGACCGCATCTATTTGAACGATCGCGGGACGCTCCGTCCCATCAAGGCGGCCCAGAGCCCGATCCCGCGCTCGACGACCACCACCATGTCCGCGGATACCGCCGACCTGGACAACGACGGCCGCGACGAGCTGTACATCGCGCAGATCGCCATGGGGACGGTCAGCCAGATGGCGAAGGCGCTGGCGGCTCCGGTGGGCAGCTGCGACGTCTATCCCGATATCGCGGAGCGCTCGCGGTGCGATGCCTCCGCGCGCTTCCAGCTCGCCTCCATCGATGCCCGCAACCACAACGACATCGAGCCCTGCCTGCAGCTGGCCGACCCGCTGCAGCAGCGCGACTGCGTGGTCACCGCGCACCACTGGTTCAATGTGCTCGTGCGGCTGCCGGCCCTCGGCGGCGACAAGGCGAAGGTGCTGGAGCAGTGCGAGAAGATCCCCGCGGACTTCACCACGCTGCACGACGTCTGCGGCACCATCGCGCGCAGCGAGATGGATCACGAGCAGTCGGACGTGATCTATGCGGACGAGCTGCCCTCGGTGAAGCACACCAATCTGCTCTACGCGCCCTCAGGAAACGGGTTCCGCGACGTCACCGGCGAATGGCACGCGGAATTCGGAGGCTGGAGCTGGAACGCGCGGTTCGCGGATCTCGACAACGACACCTGGCAGGATCTCTACGTCGTCCAAGGCTCGCGCCTGCGGCCCGGAAGCGCTTCGGCGACGTTCTACAGGAACCAGCAGGGAAAGACCTTCAAGGACGAGACGAAGGCCTTCGGCCTCGAGGACCACGTTCCCACCGGGTCTTCGGTCTACGTGGATCTGAACGTGAACGGGGCGCTCGACATCATCACGCATCCCTTCCAGCTCACGCCGGTGGTCTGGCGCAACAACGCCGCCAAACGGCCGGGATTCCAGGTCGCCCTCGACGACCGCCGCTCGCAGAACCGGTACGCCATCGGCGCCCGCGTCGAGATCCGCTCGCCCGACGGCCGCCGGCAGGTGCGCGAGGTGAAGGGAAGCGGCGGCTATGCGTCGTACGACGCCCCCGTCGCCTTCTTCGGCCTCGGCGACTGGCCCGCAGTGGCGTCGATCAAGGTGACCTGGCCGGACGGCGACTCTTCCGCCGCGGAAGGCAGCTTCGGTTCCGCGCGCTACACGCTGGTCCGGTTGCCTGACGCGAACGCCACGGCGGCTATCGCGAAGCCCTGAGCGGCGGCTCGGGCACCTTCACCGGCTGCTGGCCTTCGCGGATGTCGTACGTCGAGTCCACGGCGAGTCCCTGGAATTGCTGCACGAGGCCGCTGCCGGGCCAGCGGATCTCCAGCAGCTCGATGACCGTCGCGCGCCCCAGCCCGATATGGGGACGCAGGCTCTGCGCGCCGAAGCTGCCGCCGCTGCCGACCGTGTAGAAGATCTCACGCCGCTTGCCGGCGTCTTCGACGACGGCCCGGATCCGCGCTCCCACCGCGAACCGATTCGCCTGGACGCCGGTCAGCCGCAGCTTCACCCAGTGGTTGCCGTGTCCTGGATTCTTGTAGATGGCAGTCCAGAACTTGTCGGACGTGAAGGCCCCGCCCATCTCCTCGACCACGTCCTGGTTGCCGCTGTGGTCGATGTCCCCGAACGCGACTCCATGCCCCTTCTGCAGGCTGCCGAAACCGCCCGAAGTGGTGACGTCCTCGAAGTAGCGGCCAGAGGCATTGCGGAACATCCGGTTCGGCACCAGCGTGATCAGCGGCGGCGCCCCCGTGCCCAGGTAGAGATCCAGGTAGCCGTCGTTGTCGAGGTCGCCGTAGTTCGCGCCCATGGTCAACAGCAGCTGGTCGAGCCGCGCCTCGCGCGAAACGTCGGTGAACGTCCCGTCATGGTTGTTGTGGTAGAGCCGCGGGCGCTCTCCCTGAGCGTGCGCTTTGTCGCCGAGCACCTCCCGGACGATGTTCGGCAGCGTGGCCAGGTATCCGGAAACGAAGATGTCCGGCCAACCGTCGTTGTCATAATCGAAGAACCAGCAGGTGAAGCTGGTGATCGGCTCGGCGACGCCCGCCTTTGCGGTCACGTCGGCGAACTTCGGCACTCCTCCGCGACTCCCTCCCAGATTGCGGAAGAGGCGATTCGGTCGTCCCAGTATGGAGACGTAGAGATCCGGCCATCCATCGTTGTCGTAGTCGCCGAACGCCGCCGCCTTGACCATGCCTTCGAGCTCGATCCCCGACGCCGGCCCGACGTCGGTGAAGGTCCCGTCGCGGTTGTTGAGGAACAGCTCGAAGTTCTTCGTTTCCGCGGGCCATTGCACCTTCTGCCGGTCCACTTCGTTCCCGATGAAGAGATCGAGATAGCCGTCATTGTTGACGTCCGCCCACGCCGCCGCCTGCGTCGGCATCGCGCTGAGCACGCCGGCCTTTGCGGTGACGTCGGTGAAGGTGCCGTCGCAGTTGTTGTGCAGCAGCGAATTGGGGAACCGGCCATGGTCGTGCAGCCATGCGCCGCGCAGCACCAGGACGTCGATGCATCCGTCGTTGTCGTAGTCGGCCTGCAGCATGTTCAGGCCGCCGACGATGCCCTTGAGGCCGGCCTGCTCGGTCATCCGCGTGAACGTACCGTCGCCGTTGTTGTGGAAGTACTGCATCTGATCGCGCACTCCCATGTGCGAAATCATCAGATCGAGGTGGCCGTCGTTGTCGAAGTCTTCGAGGATCACGCCTCCGGCTTGCCCGAACTCCTTCACGCCTTTCTCGGCGGCGACGTCGCGGAAGCGACCGACGTCTGCGTCGGAGTTGAACGTCCCGGGCGGAATCAGCCACTTCGCGGGGACCTTTTCCGGGTATTGACCCAGGGTCATGTAGCTGATGTTCAGCAGCCAGCGATAGGAGAGGGCGTTCTCGGGATCCGTGTGCGCGTCCGAAAGCAGCTCGGTGTAGAGCCTCGCCGCTTCCGATGCGCCGAGCCGGTACCGGTGGACGCCCCTGTCGCGGATGGGAAAGAGACACGAGTCGGGGTTGTGATCCGAAGAGCAATTCTGCACTTCGCCCAGCCGGAAGTATGCGAACGCGAGGTCGGCTTTCACCGCTTCCACGGCGGCCGCCGGCCATGACGGTTCGATCTCGTTCCGCAACTGCTCGAGGACGGTCAGGGCCCCTTCCGGTTTGTCCGCGTAGAGGTATTGCCGGGCCATCTCGCGCTTGAGCTCGAAGCGCTTGGGAGGATCGCCCTCGGTCTTGAGCGCTGTCGCGAGATCCGCGATCTTCTCGTCGTGCCGGTTCCACTGGTTGTCCCAGACGCCTTCGCGGTCGGCGAGGGCGGCGAGCGTTGCCGGCATGTCGAACCGCGGGCGAGGCCGCTTGAGCGCTACGACGGCGCCGATCGCCGCGACCGCCGCCGCCGCGATCGCGATGAGCGAGCGGGTCTTCACGACGGATTGTCCTTCGGGCTCTGCATCGGCGCTCAGCGCTTCGGGGTGGCCAAAGTACTGTTCTCCCGCATCAGACGCAGGGCGTCCAGCCGCTCCGGAAACGGACGCTCGGAGCCGAGCGCCGCCTTCAGCTCCCGCTCCGCCGCATCCGTCTTGCGCTGCTGCGTGTAGACGACCGCGAGATGGAAATGCGGGCTCGGCTCTTCCGGGGCGCCTTTGACCGCCGCTTCGAGGAGCTCGCGTCCGCGCGGGAGCTGGTTGTTGGCGCGAAAGAGGATCCAGCCGAGGGCATCCAGCAGCAGGGGATCCGACGGCCTGTCGCCGGCGAGCTCGCGAGCGACCTCGAGCAATTTCGGTCGCCAATTGCCGGTGCTCTCCCCCGACGCAAGCAACACGCCGAGTTTGTACCGGGCTAGATCCAGGTCCGGCCTCCCGGAAAGGGCAGCGTCGTACGCTCCGATCGCTTCATCGGGCCTGCGGACGGCAGCGCTGATCTGCGCAAGCATCAATTCCAGATCTACGGCCTCCGGAAACTTCTCTATTCCTCGTTGACAGATGGCCAACGCGTCCGCAGCCCGATCGACGCCGAAGTAGTAGTCGGCCAGGTGCTGGTAGGGCACGGGCGAATCCCGCTGGAGCTCGAGCCCTCTGGTCAGGGCGGCCTCCGCGCGGACGGGGTCGCGCGCTTCGATGTACGCGCGCGCCGCCATGTACCGCGCGGACGCCAGCCCTGCATCGGCTTCCGCCAGCTGCATGAGGCGTTCACCCGCTCCTGACGCGCCGCTCTTGCGAGCCCACGTCCTGGCGAGAGCGGCGAGGAAGGTGGGGAACCGCGGCGCCATCGCGAGAGCTTCCGAGAGCTGCTTCTCGGCCCCGACGTCGTCGTCGCGCGCCAGGGCGAGAATCCCCGCCAGGAACGGAGGAAACTCCGTGTCCGGCCATGCACGACGGGCAGATTCCACGACGCGTTCCGCCTCGGCCCAGTCTCGCTGCGCGAGCTGCTGTTCCAACGCCTCCCGCTGCTGCGCCAGCCGGCCCGGCCAGTGCTCTCGCATCCACGCGCCGACCGTCCCGAAATCGATCTGCGCGTCAGCGCGGAGCCGCCGCGGCGGCGCGGGTTCCGGCCCGCGGTCGGTCACCGCCTGCAGAAACCCCGCATCGTTTCCGATGCTCTCCGTGGCCCGTCGGGCAGCTTCGGTGGCTGCGTCCATTCCGCGGGATCGGGCGGTGGTGCGGATGAGCAGCCGCCAGGAGGTGGAATCCTTGGGCGCGGTGGCCACCGCGGCCTGCGCATCGGCGAGGGCCCCCGAATATCTTCCGAGACGGAAGCGGATGTCCGCACGGAGCGACCGCGCGTCGGCGCGATTCGGCGCGAGACTGACCGCGCGGTCCAGCGCCGCTTCCGGCGCCTCGAGCATTCCGGCCCTGAGCATCAGCTCCGCGAGGCGGGTGAAGGCGCGGGCGTCTTCGGGGTGCGCCGCCGTCTGCGATTCCAGCTCGAGGAACGCAAGCTCCCAGTTGCCGAGGCCGAGCTCCATGTCCGCAAGCTCGTGCCGGGCGGTGGCCTCAAACGGTTCCAGCCGCAGCGCGGCGCGGAACCGGACGCGCGCGCGGTCGAAATCGCGCGACGCCACGGACAGGCGCGCCTGACCGAGCTCGCGCGCTGCCCGGCGCTGCGTCACGAATCGGGATCGCCAGACCCGAGGGGCGCAAACCGCGGCCACCATGGCGGCGCCGAGCGCGATCCACCAACCAGGCCTCGAACGGCGAAAGATGCCGCGGCGCATTGCCCGTCAGCTTCGCACGAAAAAAGGGCCGCGAGCGATGTGCCCGCGGCCCGTTCAATCGGCAGAGTCCAAAGCGTAGGCGCAAAGCCGCGCCTTCGCGCGGCAGCGCCTAGAAGAGCACCGCCCAGTGCGCCAGGAACGACTTCTGCGCGGACACCCGCAGGCTGTTGGTGATCCCGCTTGGGACGTAACCCGCGTTCCCTGCGGTGATGCTTTGCGGGCCATAGCCGGACACGCCGTGGTTCGACTGGAACTCGAGGTTCAGGTGATTCAGGTTCTTGTTGAAGAAGAAGTTCAGGCCCGCCTTGAAGTTGCGGCTGTTACCGAGGTCCACGCTCGCGTTGCAGGTATTTCGCTGCGCGGTGGTGAGTGTCATCCCGTTGCAGTCGGTCGATGTCTGGAAGTAGCTGAACGACGCGTATGGCGCGATGAAGCCGAAACGGTATCCGGCGTCGACGAAGAAGCCGGTGCCCGTATTCGTATTGCCGCTCCCGTTCCCGTTCAGGTAGCCCACGGCCTCGACGACGAGCTCCGCCGCCTCGCTCTGCGGGAAGTTCAGGTACACGTCGGCCGAAGCCAGACGCTGGTTGACGATGTCGCCAGTTGCGCTGATTCCCGTGTTCCGGATGGCCTGCGCCTGATAGATGCCCGAAAAACCGACACTGAGAACGGGGTCTTTCGCCCACTTGTACGCGCCGTACAACCAGCCGCCTTCTTCCGAACCGATGATGTCGAAGTTGATGAAACCCGCGAACTGCGGATACCGCTTCGGAGTGATGCATCCGGCTCCTGTCGCCGAGCACTGACCCGCTGCGCCGGCGCCAAGAGGAGGCGCCGCCTGCAGGACCGGTGCATATCCCTCGTAGACCCCGCCCCGGAACCCGATCTTCTTGTCCAGCCACCATCCGCGCACCTGCACGCCGGTGTCGCGCAAAGCGGGGAAGCCGTTGCCCGGGAAGCGGAATTCGTCGGTGTGCACGTCGGCGGTGATGAAGTTCGTCGTGCTCTCGAGCAGGTGATGCGAGATGGGGATCAGCAGCAAGCCGGCGTCGATGTAGAGGACGTTGCCGCCGGTGATCCCTGTCGGTGCCCAGCCGATCCACGCATCCTGGACGATGGCGCGGCCAGTGAAGTTGCCGAACTTGCCGAAGTTCGCGTTGTCGACCTGAATCAAATAGCTGAAGTTCTGATTGATATCGCCGTTCGCCAGAAGGCGAGTGCGGCGCACGTAGATGTCGTAGCTAGGATCTTTCCCGCTCGGAGCGCCGTTTTCATTGATGAGCGCCTGGGTCTGGACCTGCACGCTGATGTTGAGGGTCGCGCCTTCGATCGGAATCGGAACTTTGGTCGCGAACGCGGCCGGCGCGAGCAGGAGAGAAGTTGCAAGAACAGCTTTCAGGGTGGCCTTCATCGGCGATCCTTTCCGTCGGTTTCGGCTGCTCAACGAAGAGGCGGGGCGCTACGTGAGGCGGGCGCTACGTGAGGAAAGCTGCGAGCTGCGGCGCCACTCTACGAAAAACGACCGCGTTTTTGCAAATACCCGGCGCGCACAGTCCTCTGACGCGAGCGGCTACTCCATGTGCCAGCCGTGGCTGACGATCACGGACTGGCCCGTCAGGGCGTTCGAGGGGAAGGCGGCGAAGAAGAGCGCCACCTCGGCGACGTCCGCCAACGTCGTGAACTCGCCGTCGACCGTCGTCTTGAGCATCACGTTTTTGATCACTTCCTGTTCGGTGATGCCTAATTCCTTTGCTTGTTCAGGGATTTGCTTTTCAACCAGCGGGGTGCGAACGAAGCCCGGGCAGATCGTGTTCGCGCGGATCCCGAACGCGGCGCCCTCCTTGGCGACGGACTTGCACAGCCCGATGATTCCGTGCTTCGCCGCGATGTAGGGCGCCTTCAGCGGGGATGCCTCTTTGGAGTGGACGGACCCCATATAGATGATCGCGCCGCCGCGGCGCTGATCGCGCATCCGGCGCATGCAGGCGCGTGTGGTGAGGAACGCCCCGTCGAGATGGATGGCCAGCATCCGACGCCAGTCGGAAAGCTGCAGGTCTACGAGCGCGGAAATGTGCTGCACGCCGGCGTTGGAGACGAGCACGTCGACTCCGGAGAACCTTGCGGCGACCTGTGCGATGCCCTCGTCGACCTGTTTTTCGTTGGTGACGTCCATGGAGACGCCCATGGCGTTGGCACCCAGCGCTTCCGCCGTCTGCTCCGCGCCCTTCACGTCGGCGATGGCGACGCGGGCGCCCTCCTTGAGGAACCGTTCGGCGATGGCGCGGCCCAACCCGCTCGCCGCGCCGGTGACGATGGCGACCTTGCCTTCCAGTCTCATAAGGGCCTCTTGAGCACGCGCGACAGCTCTCCGAAGATGCCGCGCCGGAACGCCAGCACGCAAATGACGAAGATCGCGCCCTCGGTCACCGTCACCCAGGACCCGAGCTGCGCCAGATAGTTCTCCAGCGCCATGAAGATCACTGCCCCGGCTATGGGGCCGAAGATGGTCCCCATCCCGCCGATCAGCGTCATCAGGATCACTTCGCCGCTCATCCCCCAATGCACGTCGGTGAGCGAGGCGAGCTGGAAGACGATGGCCTTGGTCCCTCCGGCCAGCGCCGCCAGGGCCGCGGAGAGCACGAAGGCGATCACCTTGTACTGGTCGGTCTTGTAGCCGAGGGAGATCGCCCGCGGCTCGTTCTCGCGGACGGCCTTCAGCACCTGCCCGAAGGGCGAATGGATGATCCGGTAGATCAGCGCAAAGCCGGCGACGAAGATCGCCGCCACGAAGTAGTACATGAAGTACTTGTTCTCGAGGTGGCCGCGCGGGACGCCCTGGATGCCGTTCTCGCCGCCGGTGAACTCCGCTCGCAGGCAGTAGAAGTAGAACATCTGCGCCAGCGCGAGCGTGATCATGGAGAAGTAGATCCCCTGCCGCCGGATGGCGATGAGGCCGACGACGAGCCCCAGCGCGGCGCCCACCACCACCGAGAAGAGGATGGCCAGCTCGGGAGGCCATCCCCAGGCCAGCGCCGCGTGGGCGCTGGCGTAGCTCGCGCCGCCGAAGAACAGCGCGTGGCCGAAGGAAAGCAGGCCGACGTATCCGATGAGCAGGTTGAAGGCGCAGGCGAAGAGCGCAAAGCAGAGGACCTTCATCGCGAAGAACGGATAGACGACCCACGGCGCCGCGATCACCGCCGCCACCAGGATGGCGATGGGGATCCGCTGGGAGACGGCGCGGGTCTCGATGCGCTGGACGACCGCTTCCGTCATGCCTGCTTCCCGAACAGGCCCGCCGGCCGCACCAGCAGCACGACGGCCATGACCACGAAGATGACGGTGTTCGACGCCTCCGGATAGAAGACCTTGGTCAGGCCCTCGAGGATGCCGAGGGTGAAGCCGGTGACGATTGAGCCGAGGATGGAGCCCATTCCGCCGATCACCACCACCGCGAACACGACGATGATCAGGTCGGACCCCATCAGCGGGCTCACCCGGTAGATCGGCGCGGCCAGTACGCCGGCGAACGCGGCAAGCGCCACGCCGAGGGCGTACGTGATGGTGATCATCCGCGGAACGTTGATGCCGAAGGCACTGACCAGCGCCGCGTTCTCGGTCGCCGCGCGGAGCCAGGAGCCGAGCCTCGTCCCCTCGGTGATCGCCCAGGTCCCGACGCAGAGAATCAGCGAGACGCCGATCACCCAGACGCGGTAGTTCGGCAGGAACATGAACCCGAGGGCCTGCCCTCCCTGGAGCTGCCGCGGCATCTCGTACGGCATCCCGCTGGAACCGAACCAGTTGCTGAAGACGCCCTGGAGGATCAGCGCAATCCCAAAGGTAAGGAGAAGCCCGTAAAGCGGATCGAGCCTGGCGATCCGCCGGAGCATCGTCCGTTCGATGACGACGCCGAGCATTCCCACCGCGAGCGGCGCGAGGATCAGCGCCGGCCAGTACCCGATACCGGCCTTTTCCAGAAGTCCCCAGGCCACGAACGCCCCCAGCATGTAGAGGGCGCCGTGGCAGAAATTGATCACGTTCAGAAGGCCGAAGATGATCGCCAGGCCCAGCGAGAGCAGCGCGTAGAACGAGCCGTTGATCAGCCCGATCAGCAGCTGCCCGAACAGGGCCTGGACGGGGACCGCGACCATCGATCACTTCACGCCGGCATCGACTGCGCGGCTGGCTGCGCCGGCATCGGCTGCGCCGGCATCGACTGCGCCGGCATCGACTGCGCCGGCATCGACTGCGCCGCTGGCTGCACCGGCGGCCGCGGCGCTGGCCTTGCCGCTGGCGCTGACCAGCGAGCACTCCCCCGCATTCAGCGGCCGGAACGCCTGCTCCGCCGGCACTTCCTTCTTCAGCTTGTAGTAATCCCAAGCGCCCTTCGACTCCGACGGCTTCTTCACCTCGTACAGGTACATGGGGTGCATCTTCCGCCCGTCGGCGCGAATCGTGCCCTTGCCGAACGCCGGATCGTCCGTCGGCAACTTCTTCATCTGCTCGACCACTTTCTTCCCATCCGCATCGCTCTTCAACGCCTTCAGTGCCTTCAGGTAATGAAGCACCGACGCATACACTCCCGCCTGCACCATCGACGGCATCTTCCCGCCCATCCGGTCTGCCCACTTCTTCGACCAGGCGCGCGTCTTGTCGTCGCGGTCCCAGTAGAAGCTCTCCGAAAGCAAGAGCCCCTGCGCGGTCTGCAGCCCGAGCGCGTGCACGTCAGTGACGAAGACCAGCAGGCCCGCGAGTCGCTGGCCGCCTTTCACGATGCCGAATTCGGACGCCGCCTTGATGGAGTTGATGGTATCGCCGCCGGCGTTGGCGAGGCCGATCACCTTGGCCTTCGACGACTGCGCCTGCAGCAGGAACGAGGAGAAGTCGGTGGTGTTGAGCGGGTGCTTGACGCCGCCGACCACCTTGCCGCCCGCCGCCGTGACTACGGCGGTCGTGTCCCGCTCCAGCGCCTGGCCGAAGGCGTAGTCGGCGGTGAGGAAGAACCAGGTATCCCCGCCGGACTGCACCTCCGCGGTCCCGGTGGTGTGGGCGAGGGCATACGTGTCGTAGGTCCAGTGCACGGTGTTCGGCGTGCACGCCTTGCCCGTCAGGTCGCTGGTGGCGGGCCCGGAGGCGAGGAAGACCTTGTTCTTGTCCTTCACCACCTGCGCGACGGCTAGCGCGACGGACGAGGTGGGGACGTCGACGATCACGTCCACGCCGTCCACGTCGATCCACTGGCGCGCGATGTTCGAGCCGACGTCCGGCTTGTTCTGGTGGTCGGCGAAGATCACTTCGATGTTGGCGTCGCCGATCTTTCCGCCCATCTCTTCCGCCGCCATCTTCGCCGCGGTCACCGAGCCCTGTCCGGCGAGATCGGCGTACAGGCCCGACTGATCGTTGAGGACGCCGATCTTGATCACCTTCCCGGTGAACTCGGCGCGCGCGGCCAGGGGCAGCGCGAGGACCAACAGCATTGCGATGCGTGCGTTCATGGTTGGAGCTCCTTGAGGGTCAAACTCCGAGATACTGCTGTACCCGGTCCATGCTGTCCCGCAGCGCGGCGTTCGGAATCTCGTCGACGATCTTCCCGCGCTCCATGACGTAATGACGATCGGCGACCGTACCGGCGAAGCGAAGGTTCTGCTCGACGAGCAGGATGGTGAATCCGTCCGCCTTCAGCTTCCGGATCACGTTACCGATCTGCTGGACAATCACAGGCGCCAGGCCCTCGGTCGGCTCGTCGAGGAGGAGGAGCCTCGCGCCGGTGCGGAGGATGCGGCCGATGGCGAGCATCTGCTGCTCGCCCCCCGAGAGCCGCGTCCCCTGGCTGCGGAGCCTTTCGCGAAGGTTGGGGAACAGCTCGAAGACCTGGTCGCGGGTCAGGCCGCCGTCGCGGATCTTCGGCGGCAGCATGAGATTTTCCTCGACGTCGAGGCTGGCGAAGATGCCGCGCTCCTCCGGGCAGAAGGCGATCCCATGCCGCGCGATCCGGTAGGGCGGCAGGTCGATGGTCTCCGCTCCCTCGATCTTCACCGAGCCGGTCCGGCGGGGGACGATCCCCATGATCGACTTCATGGTCGTCGTTTTGCCCGCTCCGTTGCGCCCGACCAGAGTCACCAGCTCGCCCTTGCGCACCTCGAGGTCGACGCCGTGCAGCACGTGGGACTCGCCGTACCACGCCTGCAGCTTGGTGACGGAGAGCAGCGCGTCAGGCATGCTCGGTGCCCAGATATGCGGCGACAACGGCCGGATTCTTGGAGACGGACTGGTAGTCGCCTTCGGCGAGCACCTCGCCGCGGGCGAGAACGGTGATGCGCTGGGAGAGACTCGCGACCACGCCCAGGTTGTGCTCCACCATCAGGACCGTACGGTCCTTGGCGACCCGCTGGATGAGCGCCGCGATGCGATCCACGTCCTCGTGGCCCATGCCGGCGGTCGGCTCGTCGAGCAGCATGAGCTCCGGGTCGAGGGCGAGGGTGGTGGCGATCTCGAGCGCCCGCTTCCGGCCGTAGGAGAGCTCCGCAGCGAGGGTATCGTGGAAGTCGCGCAATCCCACGGCCGACAACAGCTCCTCGGCGCGGGCGTCGAACTGGCGGAGCACGCGGTCGCTCTGCCAGAAATCGAAGGACCCGCCGCGCTTGCGCTGCAGCGCGATGCGGACGTTCTCCAGGGCCGTGAGATAGGGAAACACCGCGCTGATCTGGAAGGAGCGCACCAGTCCCATGCGCGCGACGTCCGCGGGAGCAGCGGCCGTGATGTCGCGTCCCTTGTAGTTGATGGTGCCGTTCGTCGCAGGCAGGAACCGGGTCAGCAGGTTGAAGCAGGTCGTCTTGCCCGCGCCGTTGGGGCCGATCAGCGCGTGGATGGTTCCGCGAACTACCCGCAGGTCGACGCGCTTGACGGCGATGAACCCGCGAAACTCCTTGGACAGCCCGCGGGTCTCGAGGATGACCTCAGGTTCGGGCACGCGGCTACTTAGTCGAAAGGCTGCCCGCCGTGCAAGTACGGGAGCGCTGGAAAGGTGCGATCCGGGCGCTGCGTCGCCAGCTTTCCGGCTGACTTACCCAAGGGGAGAAAATGCATATGACCGCTTTCATCCGTTCCCTCTGTCTTTCCGCGCTGCTCGCAGCCGGCGCCGCCTGGGCGCAGCAGCAGCCGGTCGACAATCCCGACAACCCGCACTCGACGAAGGCGAAGGACAAGCAAACCTCCGACGTCCCGAGCTCCACCACCAACCCGCAGGTCAATCAGGCGGAGCAGGGCAGCCCGCGCAGTCCGCAGAACAAGGACGTCGCGGCCGGCCAGACCACCGCCATGACGGACAAGGACCAGATGTCCGGCATGGACCACGACATGATGAAGAACGCGACGCCGCAGCAGATCCTGCAGAAGCTGCACATGTCGAACCTGCACGAGATCGAGATGGCGAAGATGGCGGAGCAGAACGGCTCAGACAAGATCAAGTCCTACGCGAAGACGCTGCAGACGGATCACCAGGACGCCGACAAGAAGGTGAAGGACCTGGCGCAGAAGAAGAACTTCACCCTCACCGACACGGCGAAGAACCCCGAGATGCAGCAGAAGATGGAGCAGGCGAATCAGCGCTTCTCCAGCATGAAGGGGCAGGAATTCGATCGCGCCTTCACCAACCGGATGTCGATGGAGCACAAGCGGGTGATCTCGATGGCGCAGAACTGGCGGCAGAACTGCACCGACCAGGACGTCTGCAACCTGATCGACACCTTGATGCCGAAGCTGCAGCAGCACGCGCAGATGGCGGATCAGCTCCGTGGGCCGACGGCGCAGGGGAGGACGCCGGAGAATCCGGTTAGCAGGTAGACAACAGATCGTCAGGCGAAACCGCCCCGGACCCGCCCTGCGGGCCGGGGCTGTTGCCATCTCGGTGCGCGTGTGCTTTGGTCCGCCCCCGCAGCGCGTTCGGACTGGTTCGCTTCCCCCAAGCTGAAGGAGCGGACGTCGATGACCATCTCCCGGCGTAAACTGATCCAGGTGGCAGGCGCAGGCGCGGCCGCGCTCGCCTTGCCGAAGAAGACTTTCGCGGCGAAGAAGACACTGCGCATCCTGCAGTGGAACCACTTCGTCCCCGGCTACGACAAGTGGTTCAACGGCCAGTACGTGAAGGAGTGGGGCGAGAAGAACGACACCGAGGTGATCGTCGACAACGTCGGCATCCCCGCCATCAACCCCACCGCGGCCGCCGAGGTGTCGGCCAAGAAGGGCCACGACCTCTTCATGTTCCTCTGGCCGCGGCCGGCCTACGAAGAGGACGTGATCGACCACGGGGAGATCTACCAGGAGTGCGAGAAGAAGTACGGAAAGCCGATCGACCTGGCGATCAAGAGCACGTACAACCCGAAGACGAAGAAGTACTTCGGGTTCTCGGACATGTTCGTTCCCGACCCGATCAACTACCGCATCGATCTGTTCCAGCAAGTCGGCGGCAACGTCGACAGCTGGGACAACATCCGCAAGTACGGAAAGATGATCAAGGACAAGACCGGCGTCCCGGTCGGCATCGGCCAGGCGGCCGAGATCGACACCGCCATGGCGATGCGCGCCGTTCTCTACGCCTTCGGCGGCGGCGAGCAGGACGAGCAGGGCAACATCGTCCTCAACTCCAAGCAGACGGTGGAGGCGGTGAAGTTCGTCAAGGCGCTCTATCAGGAGACGATGACGCCGGAAGTGCTCTCCTGGGACGCTTCCTCGAACAACCGCGCCATGCTCGCCGGCAAGTCGTCGGTGGTGCTCAACGCCATCTCCGTCACCCGCGAGGGCGAGAACAAGAACATGATGGTGGATGGTTCGCCGATCGCCGATCGCATCGGACTGGCGAAAGCGGCGCAGGGTCCGGCGCGGCGCATGGGCCTCGAGCACGTGATGTCGAACTTCGTCGTCTGGAAATTCGCCGAGAACATCGAGGGGGCGAAGAAGTTCCTCGTCGACCTGATCGGGAATTTCCACAGGGCCTACGACGCGAGCGAGTACTACAACTTCCCCTGCTTCCCCAAGCAGGTGCCAGATCTCAAGGAGACGCTGGCCAACGACAAGAAGGGCAAGCCGGCGGGAAAGTACAGCGTCCTCGCCGACGCGCAGCAATGGGCCACCAACGTCGGGTTCCCCGGCTACGCGAACGCCGCCATCGACGAGATCTACTCGACCTGGGTGCTCAACACGATGTTCGGCCAGGCCTCCACCGGCGCGATGTCTCCGGAGGACGCGGTCAAGGAAGCGGACGCGAAGTGCCGCAAGATCTGGCAGAAGTGGAAGGAGCGGAAGCTTCTATAAAAGCCGTCCTTCATGGCAATCGTCGAGACGAAGCAGATCAAGAAGGTCTTCGCCGATCACACCACCGCCGTCGATGGCGTCGATCTGATCACCCGGGAGGGCGAGTTCCTCGTCCTCCTCGGTCCGAGCGGCTGCGGCAAGACCACGCTGTTGCGGATGATCGCCGGGCTGGAGCAGCAGACCAGCGGCGACATCGTCATCGGCGGCACGGTGGTCAACGACCTTCCCCCGCGCGAGCGGAAGATCGCCATGGTCTTCCAGAGCTACGCGCTCTATCCGCACCTCACGGTGGCGAAGAACATCGCCTTTCCGCTCAAGGCCGCCGATACGCCCAAGGAGCAGATCGAGGGCCGGGTGCAGAAGGCGGCGTCGATGTTCGGGATCGAGCGCCTTCTCCACCGGAAGCCGCGTCAGCTCTCCGGCGGCGAGCGGCAGCGGGTGGCGCTCGCGCGGGCGATGGTGCGCGAGCCGTCGGTGTTCCTGCTCGACGAGCCGCTCTCCAACCTGGACGCGAAGCTGCGCACCAGCGCCCGCGACGAGCTGCAGCACTTCCAGCGTCGCCTGGGAACCACGACCATCTACGTCACCCATGATCAGGTCGAGGCGATGGGCCTCGGGCACCGCATCGCGGTGATGAACAAGGGCAAGGTGCGCCAGCTGGGGCCGCCGCAGGAGGTGTACAACGACCCCGCCGACACCTTCGTCGCGGGGTTCCTCGGCTCGCCGCCGATGAATTTCTTCGAGCGCAACGGGGCGTTGGTCGGGTTCCGCCCCGAGCAGATGCTGCCCAAGGCCGCGTACTCGACGCAGGAGCCCCTGGTGCACGTCTGGTTTCGAGTGGACCGCGTGGAAAACCTGGGCGCGGACCGGCTGCTGTACGGGTCTTTGCGCGACCTCGCGCCCGAAGTGAAGATGATCATCAATCTTCCCTTCACCGTCCACCTCCCCATCACCGAAGGACAGGCGTACGAGTTCTCGGTCAAGGAACGTGATTTGAAGTTCTTCGACAAGGAAAGCGGGCTGCGGATCGCGCCGAGGCCGCTGTGAGGACCGCCGACAGCCCGAATGCGCTGGCGCGCATCCTCATTGCCCCGGCGCTGATCTACATCGGCGCGGTCATCGGCGTTCCCTTCATCCTCTCGCTCTGGTTCGCCGTCAGCGACGTGACCGTCAGTTCCGCCGCCGGGAACTTCGTCGGGCTGGAGAACTTCCGCTCTGCGCTCGACGACCCGTCGTTCCGGCGGGCGCTCCGGAACACGTTCCTCTTCGCGGTGGTCTCGCAGGTGATCGTGGTGATCCTCGCCACCACTCTGGCGGTCGCGCTGCAGAAGGACTTCAAGGGAAAGTGGGTCGTCCGCCTGCTGATACTCCTGCCCTGGGTGGCGCCGGTCTCGCTCGGCAGCATCGGCTGGTTGTGGATCCTCGACTCCATCTACAGCGTCATCAATTACGGCCTGTACCACTGGGTCCACGTCTGCGGCCCGGAGCCGGGGATGACCTCCTGCCCGGTCTGGCTGGGGCAACCGTCGCTCGCAATGGCTTCCATCATTGGCGTCCAGGTCTGGCGGACGCTGCCGCTCGCCACCGTCATCAACCTGGGCGGCCTCAGCTCGATCCCGCAAGACATCCACGATGCGGCGAGCATCGACGGCGCGGGGTTCTTCCGCACGATGTTCCAGATCACGATTCCGCTGGTCCTCCCGATCCTGCTGGTGGCGGTGCTCTTCGGATTCGTCTTCGCCTTCACCGACATGATCGTCGTCTGGGTGCTCACCCGCGGCGGTCCTTACGACATGACGCAGGTGCTCGCGTCGCTGGCGTTCTTCAAGGGCATCGACGGAGGCGACCTCGCCGGAGCGTCTGCGATCGCGCTCTTCCTCTTTCCCGTGCTCGCCGCGGCCGCCATCCTGCTCCTGCGACTCGCGCGCCGGGCGGAGGTCATATGAGCGCGCGGGACAAGGGCGCGAAGGTCGCCCACCGGGGGCTGCTCGTCCTGTTCAGCATGTTCGCGGCGTTTCCTTTCGCCTGGATGCTGATCACCACCTTCAAGAAGACCAACGATCTCTTGAACCCGAACAGCTTCCCATTCGGGTATCCGCAGGGGCCGACGCTCGAGAACCTGAAGGTCCTCTTCGAGGAGACGCTGTTCGTCCGCTGGATCGGGAACACGGCGTTCGTCGGCGTGCTGGTCGTGATCATCACGCTGCTCTTGGCAGTGCCCGCCGGATACGCCCTGGCCCGGCTCAGCGGGACCTTCGGGGAGCAACTCGGGATCGGGATCTTCCTCACCTACCTGGTGCCGCCGACCATCCTCTTCATTCCGCTGGCGAAAGTGGTCAGCACGCTGCACCTGCAGGACAACCTCTGGGCGCTGGTGCTGACCTACCCGAGCTTCACCATCCCCTTCTGCACATGGCTGATGATGGGGTTCTTCAAGGCAATTCCCAAGGACATCGAGGAAGCGGCGATGGTCGACGGAATGAGCCGCCTCGGCGCTTTCGTGCGCGTGATTCTGCCGATGTCGGTGGCCGGCCTGCTGACCGTGGTGATCTTCAGCTTCACGCTGGTCATGCAAGAGTTCGTCTACGGGCTCACCTTCATCAATAGCGGCCGCAACTTCACCGTCAGCGTCGGCGTCCCCTCATTCCTCGTCCGTGGGGACGTCTACTTCTGGGGCTCCCTGATGGGCGCCTGCTTCATCGCCAGCGTGCCCATCGCCTTCCTCTACAACCTGTTCGTCGACCGCTTCATCGCCGGCTTCACGGTCGGGGCGGTGAAAGGGTGAAAGGTTGAAGACCCAACCTTTCGATAAGACCCTAGTCGCGGCCGCCGAAGGCGGCTTAGCGACTACGCTCCAGCCGGTATTTTGCTCGGCGGCATATTGACAACCGGTCCGGTACGACGGCAGGCTTTCGCCGCTTTCTTACAACAAGGAGCTCCCCGTGAGGCGCAGGACCTTTTTGAAGGGTTCGGCAGCAACGGTTGGCGGAGCGGTCGCACTCGGGTTCGATCTCAGGAATGCGCGCGCGGAGATGCGCGAGTTGAAGATCGCCCGGACTACGGAGACGAGAAGCACCTGCCCGTACTGCGCGGTTTCCTGCGGCGTGATCATCCACACGCTGGGGGACAAGGCGAAGAACGTGAAGCCGGCGGTGGTGCACGTCGAGGGCGACCCGGACCACCCGATCAATCGCGGCACCCTCTGTCCCAAAGGCGCGACGCTGCGCGACGACATCAACAATCCGAATCGGCTGACCGTCCCCAAGGTGCGCCGTCCCGGCTCCGACAAGTGGGAGGAGATCTCCTGGGACGACGCGATCGCGCAGATCGCCCGCCACATCAAGGCGACGCGCGACCGCACATTCGTGGCCAAGAACGCGAAGGGCCAGGTGGTGAACCGGACGCCCGGCATCGGGATGATCGGCGGCTGCACGGATACCAACGAGTTCAACTGGCTGCAGTGGAAGTTCATCACCGCCATCGGGATTCCCTACCGGGACTCCCAAGCAAGAGTTTGACACGGTCCCACGGTGGCCAGTTTGGCCGCCACGTTTGGCCGCGGGGCGATGACCAATGGCTGGGTCGACATCAAGAACGCCGATGTCATCCTGATCATGGGGTCGAACGCCGCGGAGAATCACCCGTGCGGGTTCAAGTGGGCGATCGAGGCCAAGAAGAACCGCAATGCGAAGCTGGTCTCGGTGGATCCGCGGTACACGCGCACGTCGGCGGTATCGGATATCTACGCGCCGATCCGGCCGGGCACCGACATTGCGTTCCTCAACGGCCTCATCCGGCACGCGCTGAACACCGGCCGCTTCCACGAGGAGTACGTCCGGATCCACACCAACGGTCCGTACGTCATCAACGAGAAGTACGACTTCAAGGACGGCCTTTTCAGCGGCTTCGACGGGTCGAAAGGCGAGTACGACAAGAACGCCTGGCAGTACGAGCCGGATCCGAAGACCAGCGCATACATGGTCGACAAGGAGATGAAGAACCCCCGGTGCGTCTTCCAGCTTTTGAAGAAGCACGTCGAGCGGTACACGCCCGAGATGGTAGAGAGGATCTGCGGCACGCCGAAGGATCAGTTCCTCAAGGTGGCGGACGTGGTCACCTCGACGGGCAACGCGGCGCGCGCGGGCACCATCATGTACGCGCTGGGATGGACGCAGCACTCCACCGGCGTGCAGATCATCCGGGCCGCCGCCACGCTGCAGCTCGTCCTCGGCAACGTCGGGCGTCCGGGAGGCGGAGTGAACGCGCTGCGCGGGCATTCCAACATCCAGGGCGCGACGGACATGGCGGGCACCTTCGAGATCCTGCCGGGTTATCTAAAAACGCCGACGGGGGCCACGCAGACGCTCGCGGAGTATCTCGAGAAGGGTCCCCCCACCACGCTGAACAAGCAAGCGTGGCCGTCGATGAACTACTGGCAGAACTATCCCAAGTTCATGGTCTCGCTGCTCAAGGCCACCTATGGGGCCAAGGCGACCAAGGACAACGACTGGGGCTTCGAGTGGCTGCCGAAGGTCGATGGCAACTACTCGTGGATGTACATCTTCGACGACATGTACCGCGGCAACTCCCAGCGCGCCGGCGGCACGGAGCCAGGGCCTGAAGGATTCATCACGTTCGGCATGAATCCGGTCGGGATCGGGCCCAACAGCTCGAAGATGATCAATGCGCTCGCCAAGCTGAAGTGGATGGTCGTCGGCGAGAACTACGAGATCGAGACCGCCACGTTCTGGAAGGCGCCGAAGAAGTACGGCGGTCCGGAAACGTCGCAGATCCAGACCGAGGTCTTCCAGCTGCCCTGCTCGGGTTTCGCGGAGAAGGACGGCACGTTCACCAACTCGGCCCGCTGGATGCAGTGGAAGTGGAAGGCGATCGATCCGCCCGGACAGGCGAAGACCGACCAGGAAGTGCTCGGGCGCATCCTCCTCGCGGTCCGCGCCCTGTATCAGAAGGAGGGCGGAGCGAATCCGGAACCGGTGCTCAACCTCGACTGGAGCTACACAAATCCGTACGCGCCGGACCTGGCCGAAGCGCTCAAGGAGATCAACGGCAAGGCCGTCGAGGACATCAAGGACCCGAAGGATCCGACGAAGATCGTCAAGAAGAAGGGCGATCAGCTCGACGGGTTCGCCCAGTACATGGACGACGGCAGCACCATGGGTGGGAACTGGCTGCACGCTGGCGTCTACACCAGCGCGGGCAATCTGGCGCAGCGGCGCAACAATGCCGACCCGATGGGGCTCGGCATGTTCCACGAGTGGGGCTTCAGTTGGCCGGCGAACCGGCGCATCATGTACAACCGCGCCTCGGCGGACGCGAACGGGAAGCCGTGGGATCCTTCGCGGCCGGGCATCGTTTGGAACGGCGAGAAGTGGGTGGGCGACGTTCCGGACATCAAGCCGGATTCGCCGCCGGGCCAGTTCGGCGCCTTCATCATGAATCCGGAGGGTGTCGGGCGGCTGTACTCGCCGGTGCTCAACGACGGGCCTTTCGCCGAGCACTACGAGGCGGTCGAGGCGCCCATCGACAACCCGCTGCACCCGAAGGTGACGTCCAACCCGGCGACGAAGAAATTCAGCTCGAACAAGGACGTCTACGGCGGGCGCGACGAGTTCCCGGTCGTCTGCACCACGTACCGGCTCACCGAGCATTACCACTATTGGACGCACCACACGAACATCCTCAACCAGCTGCAGCCGGGGTTTTTCATCGAGATCCCGGAGGAGCTGGCGAAGGAGAAGGGGATCAAGAACGGCTCGCTGGCACGCGTAACCTCGGCGCGCGGCTCCATCGAGGGTGTGGCGATGGTCACGCGCCGCATCCACCAGCTCAACGTCGACGGCAAGCGCGTCTGGCACATCGGCTTCCCGCTGCATTGGGGATACGCGGGCGATCCCAACCACATCGGGCCGCTGGCGAACTTCCTCACGCCATCGGCGATGGACCCGAACACCTGGACGCCTGAGTACAAGACCTTCCTCGTCAAGCTCGAGAAGGTGGAGGGGGTGGCCTAATGGCTCTCCAGGGACTCGAGATTCGTCGCTCCTCCGCCACCCTCCGGGGCGGAGGCACCGGGCTGCGCAAGATGCCGACGGTGGCCAAGTACATCGACACGACCATCTGCATCGGCTGCAAGGCGTGCGAGGTCGCGTGCCAGGAATGGAACGACCTGCCGCTGGCGCGCACGGAGCAGACCGGGACGTACCAGACGCTGCCGACGCTGGCGGCCAACTACTGGAACCTGATCCAGTTCCGGGAGATCGAAACGAAGGCGGACGGCCTGTCCTGGCTGATGCGCAAGGACCAGTGCATGCACTGCGACGAGCCGGGCTGCCTCGAGGCCTGTCCAGCGCCCGGCGCCATCATCCAGTACGTCAACGGAATCGTCGACGTGGATCCGGAGCGCTGCATCGGCTGCGGGCTCTGCGAGACCGGGTGTCCGTTCGATGTGCCTCGCTACGCGCAGGGCACCAACAAGATGGCGAAGTGCACGCTCTGCGTGGATCGCGTATCGGTCGGGTTGGAGCCGGCGTGCATCAAGGCGTGCCCCACCGGATGCCTGCAGTTCGGCGACAAGGCGTCGCTGGTGGAAGTGGCGAAGCACCGCGTGGACCAGCTGAAGTCGAACGGGTACGCGACGGCGTCGTACTACGATCCGCAGGGCGTCGGCGGCACCGGCGTCATCACCGTCCTGAAGCACGGCGACCACCCGGAGTGGTACGGGCTTCCGAAGGACCCGACGGTGCCGACCACCGTCAGCGTCTGGAAGCGCGTGCTGCATCCCATCGGGTTCATCGCCATGGCGGCGGCGGTGTTCGGCGCCATCGGCCATTTCATGGCCTTCGGTCCGAAGAAGCCCCAGGACACGGCGCGGGAGACCGAGGGAGACCAGGTATGAGCGAGCTGCGCATTCCCGGGGCGTCGCATGTGACCGGACCGACGGTGATGGACGTCGCCCGGGCGCGGGAGGACGTGCTCGTCGGAGACGAGATCGTCCGTCACCGTCTCTCTTCCCGGGTGATCCACTGGGTGGTCGCGGTGTTCTTCTTCGGCGCGCTGCTCAGCGGGATGCCGATCTGGTCCCCGGTCTTCGGCTGGATGGCCCACCTGTTCGGCGGGCTTTCCGTCTGCCGCTGGCTGCACGCCTGGCTGGGAGTGGCGTTCGCGGCCGCCACGGCTGTGATGTTCGTCCTCTGGATGCGGGACATGGTGTTCGACAAGCACGACCGCAAATTCAATGTGATCCAGTACCTCCGGTTCTCTCAGGCGGAGGATCCCGACGTCGGCAAATACAATGCCGGACAGAAGTTCTTCTTCTGGATGGTCGCCGTGACGGGGTTGGTGATCTTGCTGACGGGCATCGTGCTCTGGTGGCCGACCTACTTCAACCAGACGCTGCGCTCGATCTCCATCCTGCTGCACGACGTCTGCTTCATCGGGTTCTTCGCGGCCATCGTCGGGCACATCTATCTCGGCACGGCGGCGGAGCCGGGGACGTTCCGGTCGATGACCCGGGGAACCGTCAGCCGGCCGTGGGCGAGGCTGCATCACCCGCGATGGTACCGGGACGTGACGGGTGAGCGACCCTGAGCAGCGGGCGCTGCAGCTCGCGCAGGAGCATCCGGGCTCGGCCGAGCTGCTGCGATTCGCCGCCGGCCTTCTGAAGGCGCAGGGATCGCTGCGGGCGCCGGAGTTGGGCACCGTCGCAGCGGCGGCGCGGCCGGTGCTCGAATATTGCGCGCGCAGCGGGCCGCCCGAGCTGGGGGCGGATGCGCGGAAGATGCTTGCGGACGGCGGCACGTTCGACGGCCGCATCCGGGCGTACTGGGAGACAGGGGAGTTCGATTACCTCGCCCGCGCAGCGCTCCAGCCCTACGCGCGGATGCTGCGCGAGACTGGACAGTCTCCCGACCGGAGGGTGCTGGGCACCTGTGTGTTCTGCGGGAGCGAGGCCTGGATTGCTTCGCGGCGCATTCCGCCGGGGCCCGGGACCGGTGAGGGGTCGCTGCGGATGCTCCACTGCGCGCTGTGCGCCTTTACCTGGCAGGTAGGCCGCATCCGCTGCCCGTCGTGCGGCGAGGAGGACCCCGACAAGCTCCCGTCCTTCACCGCTCCGCCGCATACCGGCGTGCGGGTCGAGGCGTGCGAGAGCTGCAAGACGTACGTCAAATCAATCGACCTGAGCCTCGACGCCCGCCGGGTTCCGGAGATCGACGAGCTGGTGTCGCTGTCGATGGACCTCTGGGCGACAGAGCAGGGGTACGCACGGATGGAACCGGGATTGGCCGGACTGTAGCGGTCGGCCTCTAGCCCACTGGGGCGGAACTCGCCCCGGGGCGAGTTGACTATTCGACAACCGTTCCACAGCATGGGCGATCTGTCGCACGACCTCCCATTCGACACCTCATCCACCTCATCAACTCATCACCTCATCACCTCATCGTATCGCGATGGAGATCCGCAGCCGTGTGGCGTGATCGGCACCGTCGAGTAACGACGTCATCCTTGCGCAGGGCATGTCAGGGGGCTTTGTTACCAATACGCGCATGACAGACACGAAGCCTTCTCTCGAGTCGCTCGAGTCTCTGGACAGCTCCGATCTCCTCTCCGCGACGCGGGAGCTTGTCCGCAAATCACATGGCGTCGAGGCCGATCTCCTGGCGCACCTCGGAGAAATCGACGACCGGAAGCTGTATCTGGACTGCGCTCATCCCTCCATGTTCGCCTTCTGCCTCGACGAGCTCGGTTTCTCCGAATGCGCCGCGTACAATCGGATTACCGTCGCCCGGATCGGACGGCGGCTGCCCGCAGTGATCAAAGCGGTCAGATCGGGACGGGTGCATCTCGCCGGGCTGCGGCTGCTCGCGCCGCACCTCACTACCGAGAACCACGAGGTGCTCCTGGCGCAGGCGGCCGGCAAGTCGAAGCGGGAGATCGAGGAAATGGTGGCGCGCCTGTGGCCGCTGCCGCCGGTCCCGACGTCGATCCACAGGCTGCCGGAGAATCCAGTGGTCAAATCGCCTCCGATGCCAATGTCTCGCGCGTTCTGGGGCAACGCCGACCCACCGCCGCTTCCGGACGAACCAAGACCCGCGTCGCACTCACCCGATCAGAACACCGGGCCAACTGCGCCCGCGCGGGACCGGCACCGACCGCTCATTGCGCCGCTCAGTGGCGAAACATTCAGGTTTCAGTTCACGGGCACTCGCGAGCTTCGCGACCGGCTGCAGGAAGCGCAGGATCTCCTCCGCCATCGCGTGCCTGATGGAGACGTGTCGACCATCCTCGAAAGGGCGCTCAACCTGCTCGTCGCGGAGGTGAAGAAGGAACGTTTCGCGGTGGGCCGCAAGGCTCGGTCGGAGTCGACCGAAGAAGCGGAGACGACGAAACCGGTGAAGACGCAAACGGAGGAGACTCCGCAGACGGACGACACAACACAGACGGGCGGCGCAACGCAAACGGCGGAGGCGTCGGTGATCCCAGAGGCTGCCTCGCGCCATATTCCGGATGCCATCAAGCGCGCCGTCTATGAACGCGACGGAGGTCGTTGCGCGTTCGTGGAAGAGAATGGTCGCAGGTGCTCGGCGACTGCCGCGCTGACCTTCGATCACGTCGAGGGGTTTGCGCGGATGCCGGTGCACACAATCGCCGGAATCCGCCTGCTCTGCTGGGCACACAACCAGCACGCTGCTGACCAGATGTACGGGCGCGAGTTCATGGAACAGGCGCGCAATGGGAAGGAGCCGCCCCCAACTCGCCCCGGGGCGAGTTGAGGCACGTCATCGCCGAACTCGCCCCGGGGCGAGTTGAAGAGGCCTGGATCTGATCAGCGCAGATCGTCCAGCGTGGTGAGGATTTCTTCCCATCCCTTGCGGTGGTTTTCCGCCTCGTCATCCGGAAGGCCGGAGTGGGTCAGCGTGACCTGGGTGCCGCCGTCCTTCGGATCGAGCTCGAGGCGAACGACGGTCTCGATGCCGTGGGTTGCCTCGGACATCCAGGTCTGCTCGAACAGCCGCGGGCGCTCCAGGCGGGTGAATCGGCCGTAGTGAGGCCACCGCTTGCCTTCCCATTCGACTTCGGAGTGCCAGAGGCCGTCCACCTGTGGATTCATGATCAGGCGTGTAGGCTTGAACCAGCGCTTGACGTCGGCGGGGTCGGTCCAGGCCCGGTAGACGCGGTCGGGAGGGGCCTTCAGCTGGCGGGTGGTGGTGACGGTCTTTGGCATTTCAGTCGTCCTCCTTTTTCAGGAATGCCTCGAGGGCATCCAGCTTCTCGTTCCAGAACCGTTCGTACCGGGAGGTCCAGCGCGCGATCTCGCGGAGAGGTGCCGCCCGCAGCTCCAGATGGTGCTCGCGGCCGTCGCGGCGGCGCCGCAAGAGGCCGGCTCGCTCCAGGACCTTCAGATGCTTCGACACTGCGTTCAGCGACATGGGGAACCGTCCCGCCATGTCGGTCACCCGGGAAGGCCCCCGGGCGAGCCTGGCCACGATGGCCCGCCGGGTGGGATCGGAGAGAGCGGCGAACACATGGTCCAGGCCAGGCATGCCGGGCGACATTATTCAACCGGTAGGTTGAATGTCAAGCGACAGCGTCATCGGGGATCGTCCAGAGTCGACGACGGAGCGTCAGGAGTGGGCGACGGCTGGTCGGGAGTCGGGCCGGTCAGCCATACTGCGGAAGCTCGGGCTCGGACTCGCTGGAGAGTGCGGCCTTCCACAGCTCGGCGAGCCTCTCTTGCGGGACGCCCAGCAGATCGCCCTCGCCGCGGAACCAGGATTTGCCGCCGGACTCCGCGAGCACGATGGCGCCGGCCGGCGACCGCAACGAGACCCGCCAGGCGGCGAGGGTCGCGGGGCTTTCGCGGGTGCGGATGTGCACCCGCTCGCGGGACTCGACCTGGACGGCGTCCTTTGGCTCGACCTCACGCATCGGAGGGAGTATGGCACAGTCCGCGGGAGGTCGCATGGGTGAAGTCGCGTACCGATCGAAGGTGCGGGTCGAGCGGATCAAGGGATCATTGCGGCAGGCGTGGCTGCCGGAGGAGTCCGCGCCGGTGAAGTTCAGCACGCATGGCGCGGTGGCGGCCCACTACGGCGCGAAGCCGGGTACCTACGAGCCGCATGCCACCACCCTGGACTATCTGGTTGCCGCGGCGGCGGGTTGACTCACGGGGACCTACGGAGGCGCGCTGGAAGCGCGCCAGATCCCCGCGTCCGCCGGGAAGCTGATCGCGGAAGCCGAAGGAGAGGTGGAGCTGGAGGGCAGCACGCTGGTCATCCGGCGCATCCACGTGAAGTTCTCGCTGGAGTGCCCGCCGGATCAGCGCGACACCGCCCAGCGGGTGCACGGTTTCTACGCCCAGAGCTGTCCGATCTACCGCTCCATCCACCCGCAGATCGCGGTCACGACGGAAGTGGCGTTCCGCTGATCGAGGCGTCCAGAATCTCCACCGGGTGAGCCGCCGGCAGGTGCTTGCCGCGCTGCCGGAGGATCTTCTGGATCTGCAGCGTACAGCCCGGATTCGCGCTGGCCAGCAGGTCGGCCTTCGTCGAAACCACGTTGTCCACCTTGCGCTCGCCGATCTGGTCGGCGCTCTCCGGCTGGACGAGGTTGTACACGCCGGCGCTCCCGCAGCACTGCTCGCTGTCCGGCACCTCCACCAGCGTGACCCCGGGGATGGCGCCGAGCAGCGCCCGGGGCTGCGCCTTGATCCGCTGCGCGTGCGCGAGGTGGCAGGCGTCGTGCATCGCGATGCGCAACGGCAGCGGCCGGCGCGGCGCCCGCGGCGACAGTGCCGCCAGGAACTCGTTGACGTCGCGCACCTTCGCCGCAAATTCCTTCGCCCGCTCATCGCGCGGAAACAGCCGTGCGTAATCCTTCAGATGCGATCCGCAGCCGGCCGCATTGATCAGGATCACGTCGGCGGGCTCGCGCGAGAACCGGTCGATGAGGTCGCGCGCGAAGCGCAGCGATTCCTCCTCCCGCCCCGCATGCATGGAAAGCGCCCCGCAGCACCCCTGCCCACGAGGCACGACCACCTCGCATCCCTCGGCCGAGAGCACCCGGAGAGTCGCATCGTTCACCCCCGGGTTGAAGATCCGCTGCACGCATCCCGCGACCATGGCGACTGTGAACCGCTTCTCCCCGACCGCCGCCACCCGCTCCGGCAAGCGCACGAACACGTTGCGCAGCGTCACCGCCGGCTGCAGCGCCTCGAGCTGCCGCATCCGTGGCGGAAACAGCTTCAGCAACCCGCTGTGGCGCACCAGCCACCGGATCCCCGTCCAGACATAGAGCAGCAGGAACGCCGCCATCGCCCGCAACCGGCCAGGATAGGGAAAGATCTGGAAGATCATCGACCGGTGCAGCCGGTCCCAGAATCCCCGCCGATACTTCCGCTCGACGTACGCCCGCGTCTCCTCGATCAGCACGTCGTACCGTACGCCCGATGGGCAGGCGGTCACGCACGCCATGCACCCGAGGCAGCGGTCGAAGTGCGCCGCCACCGTCGGCGTCATCTGCATCTGGCCCGTGCGCAGCCCCCGCATCAAGTCGATGCGGCCGCGCGGCGAATCCATCTCCTCGCCCCAGTTCTGGTACGTCGGGCAGTGGGGCAAGCAGAACCCGCAATGGACGCAGTCGTCGATCAGCTCCCGCTGCGGCGCGGTCACGGCGGTCATACGACGAACCTTTCCGGCGCCAGCACACCACGAGGATCGAACTGCTTCTTCACCGACCGCTGCAGCGCGATCGACGCGGGTGCCGGTCCCCAGTCCCCGGGCACGGTGAGCCACCCCCCAATTGCCGTCAGCTCGCGTCGCGCCGCCTCCAGCGCGCCCCGATCGACGGCCGCGCAGGTGGCAAACCCCAGCCCCGCCATCGGCAGCCACTCGATCCGGGCCCGCAGCGGCCCGAGCGCTCGCGCCACCTGCGCCGCATGCGTTGGCAGCGCCCCGAAGCGGATCCGGACGGCGCCTTCCGCCGTTCCCGGCCAGTCGACCTCCTCGAGCTCGGGCAGCTTCCCCCGCTGCGCGCGCACCCCGGCCGCGAATCCCTCGAACCGGAGGTAGACGTCCCAGCCGGTGCCTTCGCCCAGAGCGATCATCGCCGTCGGCTCGAGCTGCAGCGCCCGCACCCGGCGGACGACCTCCACCGGATTGCCGCCGCGCGCCCGCAGCGTCACCGTGCTCTCCGGCACCGGGTGGACGCGGAAAGTCGCGGTGGCGATGAACGCCAGCGTCCCGTACGACCCGCACATGAGCTTCGGCAGGTCGAAGCCCGCCACCGTCTTCACCACCTTGCCGCCGCCCTTCGCGCGCGTCCCGTCCGCCCGCACCACCGAGACGCCGATGATCAGATCCCGCACCGATCCGTACCGCGTCCGCAGCGGACCGAAGGAATTGGCGGCGACGATCCCCCCGAGCGTGGCCTTCTCCGGCTGCGGCGGATCGAGCGCAAGCCGCTGGCCGTTCTTCGCCAGCTCGCCCTGCAACTGCGCCAGCGTGACGCCGCACTCGACGGTGACCACCTGGTCCGCGGGCGTGTACTCCACGACCCGGTCGAGCCGCGCCGTCGAGATCTCCGTCTCCACAGGCGGTCCCGGCGGCATTGCCGTCCCCCCGCCGACGAACAACACGCTGCCGG
>Ga0209473_1000154_pt1 | contig 43045 bp, 32 predicted proteins | sample GraSoiAngelo_133_FD_185890 | JGI IMG/M metagenome (GOLD analysis project Ga0209473, IMG submission 185890) | Grasslands soil microbial communities from the Angelo Coastal Reserve, California, USA - 14_0929_05_20cm (SPAdes) (version 2) | ecosystem: Environmental > Terrestrial > Soil > Grasslands ...
TCTTCTCCTGTTCGCGCGCAATGGTTGTGACCAGATCAGCCATCGCCAGTGCGTTTTTCTGAAATCGCGGTGAATTGGGATCAATAGCAGAAATGATTACGCTGTTCGGCGTGGATGTGACCGGGCTTTGGGCCATTTGGGCTGTGCGAAGAAACTCTCTAGAGTAACAAACCGGAGAAGGATCGGGCCATCGGGACATCGAAGGATCGGGCCATCGGGTGAAGTAAGAATCGGGCGATTTGGTGATTTTGTGAGTTCGTATCGCAGGTCAAAGAACTTAAGAGAATCCTAAGTAGTCCAGCAGCTTTCGGGTTCTTACTTCACCCAATGCCCCGATTCTTTAGGCTGGGATCCCGCGCGGCTTCACGTTGGCGCGAATGAAAGTCACAATGTGGTCCATCGAGGTGCCAGGTCCGAAGATGCCGGTTACGCCCTGCTGATTGAGAAAGGGGACATCCTGTTCCGGAATCGTACCGCCGAGAACGATCAGCACATCGTCCATCTGCTTCTCTTTCATAAGAGAGACAACTCTGGGCACAATGGCGTTGTGGGCGCCTGAAAGAATTGAGAGCCCGATTACGTCAACGTCCTCCTGCAACGCCGCAGTGACAATCATCTCTGGTGTCTGCCGTAGTCCCGTATAAATCACCTCCATACCGGCATCCCGCAGCGCACGGGCAATTACCTTTGCGCCTCGGTCATGCCCGTCCAGGCCAGGTTTCGCCACTAGTACACGGATTTTCTTCTCGTTTCGAGCTTGCATAGAGAACGTGTGATTATAGCGAACCCACGCGCTACTCGCTTGAGGCTGGCCGTCTTCAATGCGGACCTTATCACCAGTCAAGTCTTCGTTACTGGCCACTGGAGGAAGGCGTATCTAGCGATGGCGACCAAAGAGGTGATTGCGAACATCCGGCCAGAATTCCTTGGCCAGATTGTAGACCGCGTCAAAGGCAATGCGGGATCCCATCGAATAAGCGAAATCTCCGGCATTGCGCTCGTCACCAGGGTAATAAGACCTGCTGATCGCGCTCGAGCTTGCGCAGGCGAGAATTTCAGGGGAATTGAAAATGCGGCGTCCCGAATCGGTTCGAGTTACCAGGACGCGAGTCACCGCGTATCCCATGCGTGAAAAGAAGGTCCCGCTTCCCATCCGGTAATAGCGCGGGTCGGTGTGGAATAGCGATGGATAAACACCTACGCCAAAAAATTGCGCTGTAGCCGTATCCGCGATGTCAGCTCCGTAGCGCTTGCCAAATCCTTCGGCGCCCTGGCCATATCCGTGGTGTATGTCCGCGGCCTGATCGATTCCCGCTTGAACTCCCGTCGCGACAAAAGTGAACGGATTGAAGAAGTTCTTGGCAACCTGCCCAAACTTTTCTCCGGTTGTTAAGGGATGAGTCTTAGTGTCGCGTCCCTCGACGATTAACGAGTTGGGAAGATCGAGACTCAAGCCGCTGTGGCGGCCAGGCTTTGAGGAAGTACTTTGTGCAGGTTTGGTGCTCGGCGTCTGACTCGACGAATCCTGCGCAGTCAACGACGCCGCGCAGAAAAAAGACAGAACTATTGCGTTAAGCACCCGAGCGTTGAGCATTCGGGGAGTGTAAGAGGAAAGCCTGGGCTGCGCAACTGCAAACTATCCCGCCAGAGCAGGGTCAGGCTCCAAGAGTTTTGCAGCCTGAAGGATCGTCTCGGCCACAGCATCTTCGCCCACCGCCGTATTCACCATTAGGTTGTACATGTGCCGCTCCGGCCATTCAATGTGGAAGTGCTGGCGAATGAAGGCCGCGCGTTCACGGTCTGCGGTGTCGATTACCTGTTGGGCATGTTCGTCGCAGGTACAGTATTTGCGTACTCGCTCGATCTTGTATTGGCGCGGCGCATAGAGAAATACGTGGAAGGTATCCTCACGGCCGGCAAGGATATACGGCGCGCCACGGCCGACGATCACACGATATCCTTCGTCTGCGGCCTTCAGAAAGACAGAGCGCGTGAGCTCGGTCATCTTTTTACAGTCGAAATGATCGGGGTTCACCATGCCGCGTTCGGCGCCGCCTCCCCAGAAGAGTCGGCTGATACGCGTGAGGAGGGGATCAGGATGTTCGTCGAGCTTTTTGACTGCGTCGACGTCCACATTGGCCATCTTGGCAATATCGAAGATCAGGCACTTGTCGATGAGTTTCCAATTAAGTTCCCGGGCGAGACGAGCGGCGATCTCTACGCCGCCACACCCGACTTCTCGGTCGATGGTGATATTGCGGATGTTCATCCTGCACCTCGCGTGCAGTCCGGCTCTCCTAGTGCATTCCGCCAGGACCGGCGCCGGGCTTGTTCTTCTGCATGAAGAAGGCAAGCGGCACCATCATGGCACAAGCCAGCGCAAACGCAAAGATCACATCGTTGTAGGCCAGAGCAGCGGCTTGCCGCTGCACCTGTCGATACACCATGCTGTACGCGCGCTGTGATGCGTCGGCCACGCTGTAGCCCGCGTTTAGCAGAGTGTTTGTCATCGCCGAAAGCTGGCTCTGAAACGCCGGACTACTACTAGTGAGATGCGAGGCGAGGTCGCTCTGGTGCTTCTGGGAGCGCCTGTCCAGCATGGTCTCGATGATCGAGATACCGATACTTCCGCCTACGTTTCGGGCCAGATTCACCATGCCCGAAACCTGATTATTCTTACCCCGAGGCACACCTACGTACGACATGGTATTGATGGGTACGAATAGGAAGGCAATGCCGGCCGCCTGAAAGATGCGAAGCTTCACTGCCTCTCCGAAGCTCAAACCAAGGTTCAGCTCCATCATGTGGAACAGGGCGGCAGAGCAGGCAAGAAACCCGATGGCGATCAGCCAGCGCGCATCGTAGTGGGAGACTAGGAATCCGACTAGTGGCATCAGGGCCATCACTGTAAGACCGCCGGGAGAGAGCGCCATTCCGGCGCGCTGGGCGGTGTACCCCAGCAGGGTTTGCAGATACTGTGGGATGAGCACGGTGGTACCGAACAGCGCAAAGCCGAGCATGGTCATCATGACAAAGGCGAGCGCGAAATTGCGGTTCTTGAACATGCGTACGTCGACGACGGGATCTTTCTGGAAGTACTCCCAAATGACGGCAGCGACAATGCTGACGACAGCGATGATCGAGAAAGACAGGATGAAGTCTGACTGCAGCCAATCGTCACGCTGCCCTTTATCAAGTACCACTTGCAGGCACCCGAGGCCGACACCTACCAGCGCGAGACCGATGTAATCGATCTTGATCCCCGCATTGCGCTTGTGGGCAAGCTCGGGCGGATCTTCGACGAGGCGATTTGTCAGAAATAGTGACAAGACGGCCACGGGCACGTTGATGAAGAAAATCCACCGCCAGTCATAGTTGTCCGTGATCCAGCCGCCCAGAGTGGGGCCGATAGCCGGAGCGAGAACGACTGCCATGCCGTAGACGGCAAAAGCTACGCCCCGCTTCTTCGGCTCAAAGGTGTCCGCCAGGATCGCTTGCTCGCTTGGCGCAAGTCCGCCACCGCCGACACCCTGTAGTACGCGAAAGAAAATGAGCAACGAAAGGCTCGGGGCGAGGCCGCAGAGCAGGGAACTGAGACCGAACAAGGCGACGCATGTCATGTAGAAGCGCTTGCGCCCCATGATGTCGGACGCCCATCCGCTGATCGGCAGCACCACTGCATTGGAAACGAGGTAAGAAGTGAGTACCCAAGTGCTCTCATCGGTGCTGGCGGATAGACTGCCCGCGATATGCGGCAGCGCTACGTTGGCGATGCTCGTGTCGAGCACCTCCATGAATGTCGCCATCGTGACGGTGAGAGCGATCGCCCAAGGATTGTGTCTGGGTCGCCACTCGGCGTGCGGCGGTGCAGCGAATTGCCGAACCTCGATGTCTTCTGTAGTCGTTCCCATTTTGGTCTCTATGATTCCGCAATTGGCATAGACCGCTTCACGAGGGACACGAACCATCCGTGCCAAAGCGAGAGCCACATCTTCTTTTTTTGCGGCTTCCGCAGCGGCTGAAGCCGGCGAGTTCAAGGAAGAAAGAAGTGTTCTTCTCAACGGCTTGGCTGGAAGCCGTGCCCGCCAAAGTCGTCCTTAGCGCACCTTCACACTAGGTTCAACGGACATTCCGGGCCGCAGCGAGTGATCTTTGTTCTGATCGGCATCTAGCACGATGCGCACCGGTATTCGCTGTACCACCTTCACGTAGTTCCCGGTGGCGTTCTCCGGAGGAAACAAGCTGAAACGTGAGCCACTCGCGCCCCCAATAGCCAGGACTTTGCCTTTGTACTCGCGACCGCTCGCATCGACCTTAATCTCAACTGGCTGTCCCGGTTGCATGTGGTGAAGTTGCGTTTCTTTGAAATTCGCTGTCACCCAGACGTTGTCGATATCGACGAGTGACATCAGTGCCTGTCCGGGCTGAACGTACTGTCCGACCTCTGCGGTGCGATGACCGACCACTCCATGACTTGGCGCAGTGATCTTCGTGTACTGGAGATTCAATTGGGCCTGCTCGAGCTCCGCCCGATTTTTCGCTGCGGTCGATTGAGCAGAAGTGGCGCGAGCCTGGGTAACGCTCACCTGTCTCGGACCAGTACCAGCATTGCGCAAGTTGGCTTGCGCCTGTACGACTCGAGCTTCAGCTTGCGTGACCCCCTCTTGCGCCGCGATGACGGCATCTTGCGAGCCCTGTACATCGGCGGCTGTGCTTTGCGCTGTGGCCACAGCGGCATCGTACTGTTGTTTGGAAATTACGTCGCGTTCGACCAGTCCTTTATATCGCTGCACGTCATTCTGCGCTTTCACGTTATTGCCAATAGCGGCCTGCACCTTGGCCCGCGCAGCATCGAGGTTCTTGTGAGCGGCGGCAACAGCAGATTGGGTGTTCTTAACATCTGCCTCTGCCGACTCGATTTGGCTCTTGGTCGCGACGGAAGTTATCGGAACGTTGTAGTTTGCTGCTGCAGCCTGCGCTTGCGAGTCGGCAAGCTCAGCGTTTGCGCGATCGAGCGCGACCTGATAGTCGCGGGGATCGATTTCAACCAAAACCTGTCCGGCTTGGACTTCCTGGTTGTCCTCAACATTTACTGCCGTGATGTAGCCAGCCACTCGAGATCCAATCTGGCTGATGTGGCCGTCGATCTGTGCGTCATCAGTGTCTTCGTACTGGCGCGAGTGCAGCCACCACAGAAGAGCGCCAAGTGCGGCTATCACGACAACAAGAGGAGCGATCCTCTTCAGGCGGTTCTTGCGTTGCGCAGTTCTCGCCGCAGCCTCTTCCTCTTCGCGGGACTTCTCCAAATCCTCAGGAGGAGGAGCCTGGGGGGAACTTGTGCGCGCCGGAGCTTCGACGGGTTGCAACCGGCGTGCGCCACTATCTGTTGAGCGATTCTGTTCCTCAATCGTCTCCAGCGATTTGTCTTGAGTTGCAGCCATTACTTTCCTCCGAGATAGGTCGCGGCGTTCTGACGGGCTTCGCCGACTACCCTAGCCAATGTAAGCTTTGCCAGATTATGAACGTAGAGGCTGGAAACATACTGATTTTGGGCATTCACCAGTGAGCCTTGCGCCTGCACAACTTCGAGGTTGTCAGTCACCCCGGCGGCGAACCTTTCGCGTGCTTCTGAAAGCTCTTCCTCGGCCAGCTTCACTGTAGAGTCTGCAAGCTGCACCTGCTGGGACGCGGCGTTGATGTCCAGAAATGCGGTTCGGATTTCTGCGTTGATACGGCCTTCGAGATCAGCGAGCTGGTCTTTGCTCTGTTTCAGATTGGCTTGCGCCTGATAAATGTCCCCGCGAATGCGGCCTTCTTCGAAGACCGGAACTTGAATAGCTCCGGCAGCAACAAATGTTCCGTGAGATGTTCCGGGACTAATCCCTATGTCACCGTAATTCCCATTGAACGAGAGACTCGGCAGGCGCTCGTAGCGCGCTGCCTTCTCTGACAATTCCGCGGCGCGTACCTGAGCCTGTGCCTGGCGGTAATCAAAGCGACCTTGCAGTGCACGATGGAGAGCTTCTTCTTGAGTTACCGGCGGGGCCTGAATGAATTGCAATGTGTCTGAGAGTTCGTAATTCTGTTCGAGAGGCAGTCCGATGGTTCGGGCAAAGGCGATTCTGGATTTGTCGAAATTGTTCGTAGCGACGATTAGATCTTGCTGTCGCGCCTGCAGTTCTACCGAGGCCCGGAGCTCATCGATTTTGGCGGAAACCCCTGCCTGATGCATTTGCCTGGCCTGATCCAACGTGGCCTGCGCGGTTTTTACCTGTGCCTGAGCATTCAGCACATTGGCGCCGGATGTAAGCACCTGAAGGTATGCGTTACTTACCGAATAGACGACCAGTTCCAAAGCGTTGCGATATGAGAACTGAGCTGCCTTCAGATTCTCGACTGATGATCGGATACTTTCATATTGCGTAAGACCGGCATTCGCATTCAGGTATCCACGTACTTCGAAATTTGAAAAGGGGCCAATCACCGCCGGAACGCCTGGAAATCGGATTCCAGATGCAGCAAGGTTTACCTGTTGAACGCTTTCGCCAAACTTTGCCGTGACATCCGGCAGCATGCTTTGCAGGGAACGCCAACGCTGACCACGCGCTGAAGTGATTCCTTGCTCGCTGAGCAACGCCCCGAGGTTCGCTTTGAGACCGCGATTGATGGCGTCCTTGAGAGATATCGAAATGATCTCGTCAGTCGCCTTTTCGGTAATTACGCTGCCGCCGAACGGATCCGATGATGTGCCAGAAGGGGTCGCTGGCGACGAGATAGGAGTGGACGAAAGAGTGCTCTGCACAGTGCCGGCCTGTGTAACCGGTGCTGGAGGCTGTTGACCAAGCTGCGCGCCAGCGGCTGCAGCGCTGCCAATGATAACGAAGAACAATGCGATGTGACGGGCGGCTCTAACAACTTGCCGAATAGAACCCGACCCTTTCATTCTTCCTCCAAGACGAACCTCGTACTTTGCCGCTGAAAAAAGGTTTGAAGCTCGGCTATGTCGGCGCAAACTCACATAGATGCGTAAAGCGCAGATGATTCTTGAAGCCAAGCAGCGCCATTCGAATGTGGGGACTCAGATCCACCAAGTCGAAAGCTTGGATTCACTTGAATTCCCCAAGGATTCATGAAAGTAAGTAAAAACTTACTTTGAATTACTCGGCAACACCTCTGAGCTCAGCAAAAGCTCACCCATGTTATTCATTCGTAAGTTATTGAGGCTGCAACGTGAGCCAGTGCTCCACCTGGGCGTTTACTGCGGCTTCGCTGAATGGTACTGGGAATGTGGAACCCTCGTACCATGCTGGGAATTGGTCTTTGTAGTGAATGCTGAAAAGATGGCCTGACTGACCGATGACGATGTTCAGGGTTGATCGATCCAGATTTGAAAAATCGACTGTCAGCCGCTCGGATGGGCCGAAAGTGGTCCCGACCTGTTTCACAGTGCTTCCGCTACCGGATTGGAGGTGCAATCCGGTTCCGGTGAAATGGCTCAGGAGGGGAATCGATCCGAACAGAGGATGTTGCACTTCGATTGGAAACTGGCTTCCCCAAATCCATTTCTTCAGGTCTCTTGGGGCACGGTCTGAGTCGACGGTTTTCTGCACCGCCGCTATTAACACGTCATCATATGAGCCGTAGGCCTGAGGCAGCCAACGTGGAGATTTGTGAGTAATGATGCCCTCGAGCGCTGGACCAGAGAGTCCCCAGTCGTAGTTGACGAAGTCGTCTCCCATTTTGGGACTGAGGATCAGCTTCATCAAATTCCGGCGGCTCCAATACGCGAGAGTCGCAGCTGAGCTGTTCTTCTCCATGCGTCCGTCCCAGCCACGCATGATCTCTGCTGCTTGCCGCAACCGGAGCGACGGACTCTTGGAATGATCCACCGCATAGACGAAGCGGTCTGAGAAGAAGCGCTCGAGCTCTGACGTTATGTCCGTCTGAATGGCAAGCATGTCCGCCGGCTGAAACTTATGTCCTTGCTCGAGAAGATGAAAGATTCGAGAGGTGCGATAAGGCGCCCACCAGACGTTGGCCAGCAAATGAGGATATCCGTGAGGAGTGATGCGTCCATTGGCCGTCGCCAAAAGCCCAGACGGCGGATCGTAAATGCTTGGAAGCTGATCGAATGGAACATAGCCGGTCCAGTCGTGAGCGCCATCGGCCCCCGACTGTGGCGATAGACCATCGCCCGAGGCTCGCACCGGAATCTTGCCGGTCGCCTGATATCCAATATGACCATCTACGTCGGCATAAACGACATTTTGAGACGGTCCTCCGAACCTGGAGAAGGCAGTGCGGAATTCATGCCAATTGCGCGCAGAGTTGATTTCTAGGAAGGGGATTCCCAAGGTCTCCGTGTCGTAAATCGTCCACTGCAGCGCGAGTTGCCGGGTTTCACCTTCGAGAATCGGCGTGATGATTGGGCCGTGGCGGGTGACCCTGACGTCGAAAGCCTCATCCCGTTTGCCTTTGACGTGGATTACCTCATGGGTCTTCTCTGGTGCTTGCCAGCCTTTCGGCGTTGCAACCTCTCCCGCAGAATTGAATTGCTCCACGAACAGATCCTGCACATCGGGTCCAAGGTTTGTGAATCCCCAGGCGATGCGACGATTGTGCCCGACGATGACAAAAGGGAGTCCGGGAAGAGTTACGCCTTCAACGTCGTATTCCAGGCCGTCGCCTTTGGTCAGATGAGCTTCATACCAAATGTCAGGAATGGAGTGCTCGATGTGCATGTCATTGGAGAGCAGCGGTTTGCCGCTTGCGGTGTGCACCCCCGACACGACCCAGTTGTTCGAACCCGGTACGCACATTTCGCAGGTGCGATCAAAGGCAGAAGTAAATGAGGAGGTCTTCGCCGGACTGGGCTGCTCGTCTTTTTCATCCTGTTCCGAATCGGGATTGTTTTCGCCAGGCGGCCGCTCATCTTCGATCGAAGGGTTCGCTTGCTGTGCAGGAGGCAGATCGCGCCAGGAAGTAGTTGGATATAAATCGGCGATCTCCTGCGCATTAAGATGACGCGCAACTCTTTCGCGCTTGAGCTCCAGATCGTACTGTGTGTTCAGCATCTGATCCATGTTGGCGCCAATCAGGAGCGAATCCTCGATGCGCCATAGGGAGGGCGAGTACCCTAAAATTTTGAACTCCAAAGGCAAGTGTTTGCGACTCTGCTGGATGAATGCGTTCACGCCGCGCGAGTACATTTCGAGCAGGTGACGCTGTCGCGGATCGAGCTTGTCGACCGCTTCTTCACAGGCAGCGCGGATTTGTAAATATCGCTGAAGCCGATCGTGCTTTACCAAATTGGGACCAAGAATCTCTGCCAGGGTTCCCGCTGCATAGCGGCGAGAAATATCCATCTGCCACAGACGATCCTGAGCAGTAACGAAGCCTTGGGCAAAAAAGAGATCCTCATACGAGCTGGCGCGGATGTGCGGGACGCCTAATTTATCTCTCAATACGGAAACCTGACCAGAGAGTTCATCCATCCTGATGCTTCCGTCTACTTGCGGAAGCTCGCTATGTCCAAGCGAATAAATCCAAAGTGCTACTCCGAGGCAGGCCAGCACAAGAAGAATTCCAAAGGTTGAAAGTGAACGCAGGAGCATTCTCCGTGTCTGCTTCTTCGGCGGCGCCAGTATGGTAGTTGCCATGTACGTCGATTCTAGATGAACTTTTTCGTGGTGGCAGACCCAGAAGTGGTAATGACAAGGGCAATGATGACTCCGTGTACTCCGTCTCTCGGCGGTGAAATAAGCCCTTGATGTTATGCTGAAATAAGCCCTGGCCTGGCTGAATCGAATGCTTCAGAAGCGTATTGATGATCACATGTCGATCTCGCGGGAATCGCTCCGCGAAGCGCAAGAGCGCTTTCATCAGCATCTGAAACGAGTCGGTCTGAAGCAGACTGAGCAGCGCGATACTATTCTGCTTACCTTTCTCGAAACTCACGAGCATCTCTCTACGGAGCAGCTTCACCAACTGGTTCGTAAACGTGACTCTCGCATCGGATTTACAACGGTTTATCGCACGTTAAAGCTCCTGGCTGAATGTGGTCTGGCGAGCGAAGTGGCTTTTCACGACGGCATTGCTCGTTACGAGCACCAGCACAATCGACGCAGCCATCATCACATGGTCTGTACGGATTGCGGAGGCTCCGTCGAGTTCTTCTCTCCCGAAGTGGATCGCTTAGAACAAGAGATCGGCCGCAAGCATCATTATGAGACGACGCGCCATACCTTCCAGATTTATGGCGTCTGCGAGGACTGCCGCAAGAAGATCGGTCGCCGCATCGTATAACCAAACGAACTCTGCTTGAATCCCTGCTGATTGCATGGCAAGATGATTAGCTTTCTCCTCTCGAGCCCGGACTCTGCGGTTCACGGTGGAAAGCATGAGCCGAAGGCCGGCAACTAACTACGGGAGCCATTTTGAAGGTCCGGGTTTTCTTTCACGACAAGTGTTTCGACGGTACCGCGTCTGCCGCATTGTTTTCCCGTTTTTATTCGGAGCGGATTCGCGATAACGCGACCTTTGAATACGTAGGTCTTCTGCATCGTGCCGGATCGCTATTCGATGAGGCAGCGTTTACCGGCGATGAAAATGCGATTGTCGACTTTAAGTACTCCGCCTCTCCGAAGATCACATGGTGGTTCGACCATCACCAGAGCGCATTTCTCACGCCGGAGGACCACGAGCACTTTCTGCACAATCAGAGCAACAAGAAGTTCTATGATCCGGACTTCAAGTCCTGCACGAAATTTCTAGCCACGATTGCCGAGAATCGTTTTGGCTTCAATCCTGCTCCGGTGGCGGAGTTAATCGAGTGGGCCGACATCGTCGATGGCGCGCAATACAAAGACGCGAAGACGGCAGTAGAGATGAAGCATCCGGCCATGAAGCTGACGATGGTCATCGAATCCACTCAGGACAAAAACTTCACGCCGGGATTGATCCCTCTTTTGGCCTACAAGTCGTTAGCTGACATTATTGAAGATCCCCTGGTAGCACCTCTCGTTCCTCCGCTGCTCGAGCGGCATAAGCGCTCGATCGAGATCATGAAGCAGCGCTCCGAATGTAGACACGGAACGATTTTTTTCGATGTAATGGATTGCGACCTCGAGGGTTATAACAAGTTCGTGCCTTATTATCTGCATCCAGATTCGACCTACAGTGTCGGACTTAGCAAGAGTTCTTTCCGTACAAAGGTGTCGGTTGGTTCCAATCCTTGGACGATGATGCGTCCGCAAGACATGTTGAACCTCGCGGTAATCTGCGAACGTTATGGCGGCGGCGGTCACGCACGCGTTGGGGCGATTTCTTTCGAACCGAATCAGGAAGATCGAGCCCGACAAGCCGCGCGGGAGATCGTCGAAGAGTTACGCGCCAGCGTCGCCAAAGTCGAACAACTAAGCCGCTAGAGCTTCCCAGCTCTTCTCAAGCAGACTACGAGACGTATTCCTTGATGTACTCGTCATCGCTGCTGGCGAGCTCGTGTCCACCACCATCAAAGATCGCTTTGCCGTCTCTCAGAATAAGAAAAGATGTCTTAGTGTCGATGCCGCTATCGCGTACGGGAACCATTTGGCCTCTTTGCTGATCGTAGTAATGAGTGGCCATCGCAAATCCATCCTGGAGGCGGTGAGTGACCATGAGAGCAGACGTTTGATATACGTCGCGTTGCTTGATGAGAAGCTCGACAATTGTTGTTGAGGTAATGGGATCGAGGCCGCCGGTGGGCGAATCGTAGAGGATGATCTCAGGTTGTGTAACGATGGCGCGTGCGATGGCGACACGACGGCGCATGCCTCCTGACAACTCGGAAGGAAATTTCTGGAGCGTCTGTTCCAGTTCCACGAAGCGCAGCGCCTCGGTCACGCGCTTGCGAATTTCATCCGCAGGAATGTGCTCCTCCATCAGGCGGAATGCGACATTCTCCTCTACCTTAAGAGAATCGAACAATGCGCTTTCCTGGAAGACCATTCCGATCTGGCGGCGGAGGTCGAACAGTTCGTGCTCGGGCATGGAACTCACTTCATTTCCCAAAACAGTAATCGTGCCGGCGTCGGGCTTCAAAAGACCCATCGCGAGCTTTAGAATGACGCTCTTTCCTGATCCGGCGACACCAAACAGAACTTTCGTTTCTCCGCGATGCAAGCGAAACGAAATTCCACGCAGTACGAGGTGCTGGTCGAAACCCAATTCCACATCTTTGAACTCGAGCACAACCTCGCCGGAAGGGTGAAAGCCATTTGTGATTGCAGCAATTGTCATGACTCAGCTATCAGGTTTTTCCATATAGAGCGCGTGTCACCGTCCGAATATCCCAATCAGCAACTGCGTCAGGAAAAAATCGACGATCAGGATCAGCACCGACGCGGCCACCATCGCCTGCGTGGTGGAGCGACCCACTCCTTGTGTTCCGCCTTTGGTGGAAAATCCGAAATAGCAGCCGACTGTTGCAATAATGAAACCGAAAAAGAACGGTTTGACGAGGCCCTGAAAGACGTCCGGAAATTGCAGCGCCTGATATGTACTTGTCCAATATTGCCGAGTGCTGAGCCCTAGCCGACCGACGCCGACGATGTATCCACCGACCAGACCCATCAGGTCGGACAGAATAGCCAGGAAGAACAGCATGACCACGGTGGAAATTACTCGTGGCGTTACGAGCTTCTTCACAGGATCAGTGCCCAGAGCACGCATGGCTTCGATTTGCTCGGTCACCTTCATCGATCCCAATTCGCTGGCCATTCCGGTGGCAGCACGACCAGCAAGCATCAGACTCGTAAGCACTGGGCCGATTTCTTTGATCATCGAGAACGACACGAGTTGGCCGGTAAGCGAAACCGAGCCGAACTGCTGCAGCGTTGTGGAAGTTTGCAGCGCGAGCACCGCGCCGATGGAGAGGCCGGTGAGCACGACGATTGGAAGTGAGCCGACACCAATGAAATCCATTTGCATCAGCATGTCGGCGAGATATCGTGGGCGACGAAAAAGATTCGAGACAGCTTCGCCAGCCAGCAGTGAGTATTCCTGAACGGCAAGAACTTTCTCTTTAACGATTTCGTCAGGTGAAGTGAGCAACGTCTGCAGAAATGGCATGTGTTGGGCAGGTTACAGCGACAGGTTACAAGGAAAATAGGGAATAGGGAACAGGGAACAGGTTACAGGTGACATGTTACAGGAACAGCGGAATACAGCATGACTCAAAGAGTGCGACATTCGCCAGGAACACCATCTCGGAGTAAAGGAGCAGCGTATGCGAATCCAGAAATCGGCTTGTCTTCCCCGTCCCCTGTAAACCTGTCCGCTATTCCTAGTTCTCCCGCCCGCGCTTACGGACTTCGATAGTCAGGCGCTTGATCTTCTGATTCAAGGTTGAAAGTGGAATGCGGAATCGTTCCGCGGCTTCGGTTTGATTCCAGGAGCATTTCTCGAGCATTCCTACGATCACTCGGCGTTCGCATTCTTCCATGATGTCGAACAACGAGGCATTGGACGATTCTTCGGCCAGTACCGGAATGGAACTCTCGCCGAGAACGGACTCCGGCAAGAGGTCAACGCCGATGTTCACGCCGGAAGAGAGTACGACTGCACGTTCAATCACGTTCTCAAGTTCGCGGACATTGCCAGGCCACGCGTAACTCAGGAGAGGGCGCATAGCGTCTGCTGTGAAGTGCCGAGTTGGGAGCCCGTTTTCGTCGGAAAAGCGAGCCAGAAAGTGATTCACCAGCAGCGGCACATCTTCCATGCGAGTGCGCAGTGGCGGAAGATTAACGCTGATTACATTTAGACGGTAGTAGAGGTCTTCGCGGAACTTACTTTCTTTCACCAGGTGCTTTAAATCGACGTTGGTTGCGGCGATGATACGGACATCCACTTGAACTTCCTGCACTCCGCCCAAATGCATGAATTTGCGATCCTGGAGGACGCGCAGAATCTTGGCCTGAGTATCGAGGCCCATGGTACCGATTTCGTCCAGAAAAAGAGTCCCCTTGTTTGCGATCTCGAAGAGGCCTTTTTTCGATGCAATCGCGCTGGTAAACGCGCCTTTCACATGGCCGAACAGAGTGGATTCAAGCAGTTCGGTCGGCATCGAGCCCGTATTCACCGGAACGAAGGGGCCGTCCTTTCGCGGCGAACTCGCATGAATGGCTTTTGCAATCAGCTCTTTGCCTGTGCCGCTGTCGCCCTGAATGAGAACGGTTGACCTGCTGGGAGCAACTTGAGCCACCAGATCGAAAATCTTGAGCATCGCCTCGCTCTTGCCCACTATGTTTTCAAAGCTGTAGCGCTGTTTTAGAGCGCGCTTCAGTTGGCGGTTCTCTTCTTCTACGCGGAGGCGGGAAATGGAAGCGCGGACGTCGGCGAGCAGCTTCTCGTTGTCCCACGGCTTCTGAATGAAATTCGTGGCGCCCGCCTGAATCGCTTTCACAGCGTTCTCCACAGTGCCGTAGGCCGTGATCATGATTACGGGCAGCCCGGGATTGCGCTGGCGAATCTCGTCCAGCACTTCGAGACCATTGCGATCGGGTAGGGCGAAGTCGAGAAGCACGAGATCGCGCGGGAAAGCCGCCAACATGGCCAGCCCTTCTTCCGCGCTTCTGGCTGCCTCTACGTTGTAGCCTTCGATCGCGAGCAGTGTTTCGAGCGACTCGCGGATCGCGGCTTCATCATCGATGATCAGAATCGAGCCGGTCGCGGGTTCAACTTGATGCATATGTCGTCGCGCTAATACTGCGGATACTGCTGCTTCAGACATTGACTGCCTTTCTCAACATGGGAAATTCGAGCGCAAATGTCGTGCCCTGGCCGGGACGGCTGCTTACCTGGATCTTGCCGGCGTGCTCTTGGATAATTCCGTAGCTCACGGAGAGCCCGAGTCCGGTGCCACGACGCTGTCCTTCTCCAGGTTTCGCCTTTGTGGTGAAGAATGGATCGTAAATGCGATTTAAATGTTCTGGAGCGATCCCCGAGCCGGTGTCGGAGATCATGACCCGCACTCCGTCACCGTTCTCAGTGCTGACCTTAAGCGTGCCCCCGTTCGGCATCGCGTCCTTAGCATTCAGGAAGAGATTAAGGAAGACCTGCTGCAGCTTGCCGCTGTTGCCCATAATGCCGGGCAACTCGACGTAGAGCTCGCTCTCGATATGAACTCTTCCCGTTTTGAACTGGTGTTCGAGCAGCGTCAGCGTATCCTGGATCACTCGGTTCAAGTCGATAAGCTGGAACTCACTGCCGCTGGTGCGCGAGAAATTCAGGAGGCTGTTGACGATTTCGGAGGCGCGGAAAGTTTGCTGAGCGATCTTCTCCAAAATCGCTGAGCGCTTCTCGTCACCTTGAAGCTGTTTGGCGAGTAACTGCGAGTAAGACGAAATAACGGCAAGGGGCGTGTTCACTTCGTGGGCTACGCCTGCGGCCAGCAGACCAATCGACGACATCTTCTCCGCCTGGCTGAGCTGCGATTCCAGCTCAAGACGGTCGGTGATGTCATCGACAATGATGATGCGTCCCACCACTTCGAACTGCCGCGTAACTAGCGGCGCAATGGCGATGTTCGCGACGCGGCTCTCGCCCGTCGGCGTGTTGAGTCTGAACTTATAAAAGTTGTGGATGCCAGGCGATTGGCGAACGCGGTAATACTCTTCTACGAAGGCTGCAGGGAAGATCTCGCTCAGAGGCCTTCCAAGCGCTTGTGCTCGCGGCTTCGCGTACATCACTTCCATCTGCGAGTTCCACGACTCCACCCGATCGGCCAGATCCACGGCAAGGACGCCGACACTGATGGACTCAACGATATTCTCGTTGAATTCCTTCAGCCGCTCGTACGCGGCGATGCGCTGCTGCAGCGAGGCATAGAGTCGCGCGTTCTGGATCGCAATACCGATGTATCCGGAGAGAGTCTCAAGCAGCTCAACATCTTCGCTGGAGAGATAGTCGCTCTCGACGGTCTTACCCATTCCCAAAACGGCAATGGTACGGTTCTGCACTCGGCACGGGATGTAATAGTTCAGCTCGAGCTTGGCAATGGTCGCTTGAGCCGCCGGACTCGCGTTCAGCACCTGATGAGTGTTCTCGAAGAAAAGGTGTCCGGGCTCGCGCTGGTTCGAAAGCCTGCCGAGGAAATCGAGCTCCAGGTTCTGCGCTGACGAGATACCAAACGACTTTGCCAGGAAGAACTTCTCCATATCCTCCGGTTTTTCGCTGGCGAGGAAGACCGCTACACGATCGACAAGCAACGTGTGTGAAAGACGGTTAACTACTGCTGAAAGCATTGCGCGGAGATCAGTCTCAGAATTGAGATCGCGCGCGAACTCAACCAGAGTGCGTCTGTAGTCATACCGCTTGCGATAGAAAACTCGATCCAGCCGCTGTTGAATTACGCGTTTGATCGGGTCGAACAGGAGCGCTGTGATCACGACAGCTACGATCAATCCCCACTCGCCCGCGTTTGGCAGATTCGAGTGCACCTTCTCGGCAACGACTCCGATCACCAACAGGTTCAGTAGCGTCACGATCGCGGTGGCAAGCGTGTATGTCATGCCTCGCTTAAAGATCAGGTCGACGTCCATCAAGCGATAACGAATGATCGCGTACCCGAAGGTGAGCGGCAGGAAGACCAGCGAGAGGACTGAGACCTTCATCGTCGCGGTCGGATCCACGCCACGCAGGTACGGAATCACGTAGAAAATCGTGTAGGGCGCGATGGCGAGGATCGTTCCGCGCGTCACCCATTTCATCTGCTGCCTTAGGAGAGGCGTTTTGTTTTCTCGATAAGTGCCGAGCAGCACGATGGCCGCGAAAATGAAGCATACAGTTGAGCAAACAATGTCCAGCCGATTCAGATTCCAAAGCAGACGCTCACTCGGCAGGAACTCTCTCACCGCCACAACCCGAGCCAGAACTGCGATGGCCCCGGGAACATAGAGCAGAGGAATGAGCCATCCCCGATGTCGCAACCATTTCTTTGGCTCAGGGAAGGTGAGCGCAAAATGCAGGAAGAGCGCACCCTGCAAAACGCCAGCAACAACGCTCGACCAGAGAATGATCCAGTCGAAGGTGTTCAGCTTTGTTGTGTAGTGGAAGGCGTATAGAACCGAGGAGGTCAGGCAGAAAACAAAGAAATGCGACGATTTCGGAGCGGACCAGCGTCGCAGCAGAACATATAAGCCGATCCCGAGATAGATTAACGCGATTAGTCGCAGACCAACGTTCAGCGACTTGTCTGCCGGAACGAGGATCACGGGAGCTTCGACTCTCACGCCGCTGCGAGTTACGCCATAGGTCGCTTTCGAGTAGGTGCCGGTTCGGAAAAGGCTGCGGACTCGGTCAGCCCCGGAGTGGATCGCCCTTCCATTTATGTCCGCTAGCTGATCGCCGGCTTTAAGCCCGGCACGCTCTCCTGGACCAAGAGGCGTAACTCGTTCGGCATAAAGTTGACCTTCGCTCTCCAGCCACCAGATGCCATCATCAGGGACAACGTACTCTCTCTCTTTTTGGAAATTGATGATGCCAAAGACGATCACTGCGACGGTGCACAGTGCCAACACAACGGCTGCTGCTCGCAGTTGGGATTCCCTGGTCATGCGCTCGTCTCTTAGGCCCTGGTAGCCCGTGGAGGGTTCGCTTGCTTCTCTCTCGGCAATAAGCAACTCAGGTGCCAACGGGTCTACCTTCAACGATTGTCTAAATCTTGGGAAACTAGGGACTTGCGCCCATTATATTCTTGGAATGATAGCTGCGGTACGCATATTGGGACGGCTCTATGAAAAAACATAGTGTGCCGTAACCTGTCACTAGGTACCCTCCACGCCTACACCATCCTTCCGTCCGTACTGATCAGGCAATTTGTATCGGCCATGGAAGACTGCCGCAACCCTGTCTGCGCCCTTCTATATTGTCCGGGAGGTGAACCGCGCACTTGTATCCTCCCTGGACTTCCATTTAGCTTCTCCTCGCACAACATATGCGACCATTTACGCTCTTCGCGATGACCCTCTTTGTTGCAACTACCGCCGCATCTCAGGACCGTGCTTATGGGCGATCTATCGTGGTTAGCCCGAAAGGCATCGTCGCCACCAGCCACTACTTGGCATCTCAGGCGGGAGCAAGGATTCTGGCCAAAGGCGGGACCGCAGTTGATGCCGCCATTGCCGCAAACGCGGTGCTCTCCGTTACTGAGCCGATGATGAACGGCATCGGGGGAGACATGTTTGCGATCTACTGGGACGCAAAGACGGGCCAGCTTTCAGGCATCAACGCCTCTGGATGGGCGCCCCAGGCTCTTACGCCGGAGTACCTGCGGGTGAAAGACATCACGAAGATGCCGAGCCACGGCATCGACAGCGTCACCGTTCCCGGAGCCGTCGCGGGATGGGCGGCGATGCATAATCGTTTTGGCAAGCTTCCTTGGCGGGACCTGTTTCAGCCAGCCATGTATTACGCCGAGAACGGCTATGCCGTTCCAGAAATCATCCATGATGCTTGGGCAAACTCTTATTTTACGGACGAAGGTAAACGCCTATTTCTTCCCAACGGTCGCGCCCCTGCACTAGGTGCTCTCTTTCGGAATCCTGATTACGCTCGAACTTTACGCCTGCTCGCGGAAGGCGGTCCTGACGTTTTCTATCGTGGGGAGATCGGGCAGGCGCTCATCGCAACCTCAAAGGAACTCGGCGGCACTGTGACGGCGGAGGACCTTGCGCAGTTCACACCCGAGTGGGTGGAACCGATCTCGACGGAATATCGTGGCTGGCGAGTCTACGAGCTTCCTCCGAATGGACAGGGAATGGCCGCGCTCTCCATGCTCAATATCATGGAGCAAACGCCTCCCGCTCCCGATGGCCCGCAGGGAACGGCAGAGCTACACAAGAAGATCGAGGCCATGCAGTTGGCATATGCCGACCTACAACGCTATCTCGCGGATCCTCGCGTATCGCCGGTGCCGGTGGCCGGGTTGCTGTCCAAAGAATATGCAGCGAAGAGGGCAAAGTTGATCGATCCAAACAAAGCGCGTTGTGATTATGGTCCCGGAGCGCCAGTTGGAAGCGACACTACATACTTGACTACCGTGGATCGTGAAGGAAACATCGTTTCCTGGATCAACAGCAATTATTCAGAGTTCGGGTCCGGCGTAGTAGTAAAGGGAATGGGATTCCCGCTGCAAAATCGTGGTGCTCTATTTGTCCTAGATCCCAAGCACCCCAACGTCCTTGCCGGGCACAAGCGCCCTTATCACACGATCATTCCTGCATTCATGGAGAAGGGCGATCAGCACATTGGATTTGGCATCATGGGCGGCGCGAATCAGCCTTTGGCGCACGCTCAATTTGTTTCTAACCTGGTGGACTACGGTATGAACGTGCAGGCCGCCCTGTCAGCTCCGCGCTTTACGGTGGGTCGCGGCGACCTCTGTCATATACCGATCGAGAGTCGTGTGAAACCGGAAGTCATCGACGCACTGCGCGCAAGGGGGCACAACCTGGAAGTGCGTAAGGAATACACATCGTTGATGGGCCGTGGACAGGCGGTTCTCCATGACTCGAGCCGTAAGATGAACTTCGGCGCTTCAGATCCGCGCGCCGATGGCTCCGCTGAACCCGAGCCGCCTGAACTGCCGCAGTAGCTGTGTCTAGCAAAAAAGAGGGGAGCTTATTCAGCTCCCCTAAACAGAAGCGACAGAGGCGATACGTGAGAAGTTGGAGGTAAGCTGCTGCTTCTGAGTTGCCTGTTGGCTGCAATTCTGAATTTTTTTGGCAGCAGCACATCACTATGTCTTTCAGCCACAAACAACCAGTCTTCGATGAGATGGAAGAGCGCTGGGCGACGCTTTCTGGCGTGCGGCTCCGATACCTTGTGGGCGGTTCCGGCCCTCCGCTGATTCTGGTTCATGGAATTGCCGCCTCATCCTTCTCCTTTCGGTTGAATTGTGCCGACTTGATGCGTAATTTCCGGCTCTTTGTCCCGGACTTGATGAGCATCGTCTCTGCGCAGCGAAAAATGGATATGAACGGTTCTTTGCAAGGAATTGCAAAGCGCCTTGCCGAACTCCTCGACCATGCTGGCCTTAAACATGCCAACTTTCTCGGGAGCTCCCACGGAGGAGCGGTTTTACTGAACCTGGCTGCACTGGCGCGGGAGCGTTTTGAGAAGTTAGTGCTCGTGTCGCCGGCGAATCCGTTCGCGGGGCATTACAAGGCCACGGTCGGGTTCTATTTGAGCGCGCCAGGCCGAATTTTTGCTCGTTTGGCACCCTTTGCGCCCGCTCGCATCTGGGACTACGGAATCGGACGCATGTACGCGGATCCGTACGGTATGGCTGCGGGCACTGGCGCTGGCTATGCTCGTCCACTCAGGTTGAGAGGGACAATCCCGTATCTTCTGTCCTGCCTTGAAACGTTCAATGACGATCTCGAAAATTTAAGGGAGCACCTTGCGACGATATCCCGAATTCCGACTTTGCTGATCTGGGGCGACCGCGATCCAGTTGTGGAGATTCAGTCCGGATACGAGCTTCAAAGAGCGCTAGCCGCCAAGATGGTCGCAATGCGAGGTGTTGGTCATTTGCCATACGAAGAGGCTCCGCAGGAATTCAATCGCATCGTTCGCGAATACTTAATGGGGGTCGGCGAACCGCAGCTCACGAATTACTCAAGTAACTCCTGATAAAAATCTGTCCTGCTATTCTCACTTCAAGTCAACCAAATGCACGTGCCCGATCTGCTGCGCAGATTCTTTGCCGAACATGGCTACTGGACTGTTGCCATCATATTGCTGTTAGAGAATGCAGGTATTCCTCTTCCCGGCGAGACCACACTTCTGTTCGCTGCTTTTCTCGCATTCTCGGAGCACCGTCTCACGCTCTGGGGAATCATCGTGGTTGGTGTAATCGCGTGTACGATCGGCGATAACATTGGCTATTGGATTGGCTACCGTGGCGGACGTCCGCTGCTTGATCGTCAACGCAAGATATTCCGCATTTCGGAATTGCATCTTCGGCGTGGTGAAAAATTTTTCGCGCAATACGGCAGCATCACCGTGTTCTTCTCCCGATTTGTTTTTGGGATGCGCATCATCGCAGGACCTCTGGCAGGTGTGCTCAAGATGCCATGGAAGAAATTCGTGTTGTTTAATTTCCTGGGTGCTGTGCTCTGGGTGTCGGTTGTTGCTTCCCTCGGCTTCTTCTTCGGGAGCAGATGGGATTGGTTGATGACTGAGCTCGAGGATTTCCAGTTAGTAGTTGCAGCCATTGCCGTGCTGGTCCTGCTAATCCTATGGCGCAAGCAACGCCGGAGGTCTGTGCATGCCAGGTAGGCTGGCGAGGTTTTTCGAGGAGATCGATCGCGAAGCCTGGGTGCGCTTTTTCGTCGCGCTAGCCGGCCTGATCTTCTCGTTTGCCTTCGCCCTCCTGTCCACCAGCTTTCGGGATGAAGGCAACGTTGTTGCGACTGCAATCACAGCGTCGTTGTCGCTGCTTACTGCCGCAATGGTGGGAATTGCCACGATTCCCTTTCTGGCACGACGTGTGGCTCTCGAACGTTTACGCTTCAACGTTCGTTACGAGCTGACGCGCGAAGGAGTGGCTTACATCCTCGCTGTGGTTGTAATCGGCATCGCCGCACTCAACACCGGGAACAACGTGCTGTTTATCGTGGTAGCAGCGATGCTGGCAGCCCTCCTTGTCTCTGGCATATCGTCAACACTTGTTCTCTTTGGACTGAATCTCAAGGTCACTTTGCCGGAGAACGTCTTCGCCGGCAAACCTTGTATTGGGACGATAACGATCCGCAATGATGGCCGGCTGCCATCATTCTCTGTCAGCGTGGTTCCGGAAAAGCCGAGCCGGCGGCGAAAGTGGAGATGGCAGAAGACCGAATTGGGAATTCCCCCATTCCGTCCGGCGGCCCGGCAATGGTTTCGACTGCCCGATCTCCAGCTCAGACCCGTTCCGCCCAAGAAACCAGCAGAGCCTATTCTTAGCGCACCAGTTTACTTCCCGCATTTACGACCACGCCGCTCCGAATCAGCGCCAGTGGAATTGAAATTTCCACGCCGAGGCCGATACGCGCAGAGTGGATTAGGCCTGGCGACGCGCTTCCCATTCTCCTTTCTGACGAAGACCCGCATCATTCCGTTTGTGCGCGAGCTGATCGTGTTGCCATCGGTAGAGGAGACACAAGAGTTCCTCACGATCCTGCCTACCCTTCGCGGTGAATTCGAGATGTTCATCGCCGGTCGCGGATACGACTTGTACCGGTTGCGTGAGTTTGCAGCCGGGGATGCGGCGAGACACATCGATTGGAAGGCTACAGCACGGGCTCAGACCGTAATGGTTCGCGAGTTCACGCGCGAGGATGAGCGTAAGCTGAAACTTATCTTCGACAATCCCGCGCTCGGCGAAACGAGCTCGGAGAACTACGAGTCCGCGATCAAACTTGCTGCTTCTCTAGCCTGGCATTTTGCCGACGGTGCGACCGACATTAGCTTCGCCGCTCCTGGTTATTTGGGTATGGGCGCACACGAGGCGCTCAGCTTTTTGCGTTACCTGGCAGTTGCTCAACCCGCAGCTCAGAAACTTCCCTTAGAATCTCTGGCATCCAGAGATGCTTACAACCTGGTAATTACCGCCAGGAAGAGAGGTTCAATTCCGACGCAGCTCTGGACGAGCGCGTATTTTATCTTTATCGGGAACACGAGCGAGAGTTCCTGAACCAGACCGTCTGCAAAAAGCGGACGACAATGCCTCCCTTTGGCGCAAGTTGACATCCAAGCCTGAAAACCGCAACCGAACGAAGTTGCCATGGAAGAATATCTGCCTTCATTTCGCCTCGAATTTCGCGATACGTATAACGAATACCGCATCCTCGATGGACGTGTGCAATTCAGACCACAAGAAGGTGACTGGCGAACGCTGGATATGGACGACATCCAGATGCACTTCTCTTTGAGAACACCAGTGGCGAGCTGGATCCGGAATACGACGGATCGTATTCATCATCTTCCGCTAGCTGTCTGAAACGCCTTCGTGATCCGTGGGTTCGTAAGCTGCCCTTCGGCAAACGCTAATACGCTGGAGAAGGACGCTTCGGAACCAGTGTTAGAATCCGATTCGATTCCAGCATGTTCTCCTCCCGAGTAGTCGGCAAGCTAAAGCGGATCGCGGGTCGCGATGCTGTGCTTGATCGGCGCGAAGACCTCATGCTCTATGAGTATGACGGCTCTCTCGCGCGTGGAGAACCGAAGTACGTTGTCTTTCCGCAGACCGCGCAGCAGGTTTCCGAAATCGTAAAGCTCGCGCGGCGCGAGAGATTGCCCATCGTTCCTCGTGGAGCAGGAACTGGTCTGAGCGGTGGCTCGATAGCCAGACAGGGTGGCATCGTGCTTGCTTTCGCGAGGATGAATCGCATACTCGAGATCGACATCGCGAATCTCCGCGCGACGGTGCAGCCGGGAGTCGTGAATCTCGAGCTCAGCAATGCGCTCGCTCCACGCGGTTTCTACTTTGCTCCCGATCCTTCCAGTCAAAAAGCATGCACGATTGGCGGAAATGTCGCCGAGAACTCCGGCGGTCCGCATACTCTCGCTTACGGCGTGACAGTGAATCATGTGACTGGCTTGGAGATAGTCCTTCCCGATGGGCGGATCGTTCAGCTCGGTAGTTCGGCAGCAAGCTCCGCCGGATACGATCTCACCGGATTCTTCGTAGGATCTGAGGGCACACTCGGCATCGCCACGGCGATCACGGTAAAGCTCACTCGCTTGCCTGAATCTGTCGCGACACTGCTTGCGATCTACGACGACGTTGAGTCTGCCGGCAATACAGTCGTCGCCCTCACTTCTGCGGGTATCACGCCTGCGGCTCTCGAGATGCTCGATGGATGGACGTTGCGTGCAGTGGAGGCATCGGTCCATGCGGGATATCCGCTCGACTCCGCTGCGGTTCTCCTCATCGAACTGGAAGGACTGCGTGAAGCTGTCGATGAGCATGCCGAACTCGTATCCGAGTTATGCCGCCGATGCGGCGCACGTGAAGTTCGGCGGGCGAAGGACGAGAATGAGCGTCACTTGCTGTGGAAAGGTCGCAAGACCGCATTCGGAGCGATTGGACGTATTTCTCCCTCTTACTACGTGCAGGACGGTGTTATCCCACGCACGCGTGTTCCTGAAACTCTGCGAAAGATCGACGAGATCAGCAAGAAATATTCGCTCACGATTGGAAACATTTTTCACGCAGGCGATGGAAACCTGCACCCATTGATTCTCTTCGACGCCCGCGACGCTCAGCAGACGCAGCGGACACTCGACGCAGGTCGGGAAATCCTCGAATTCTGCATCGGCATTGGCGGATCGATTACCGGTGAGCACGGCGTCGGTATGGAAAAGCAGGACCTCATGTGCACGCTCTTTACCGATTCGGAGCTCGAAGTCATGAGGCGTCTGCGGAACTGTTTCAATCCTGATTCATTGCTTAATCCGCAGAAGATGCTTCCCTCGGCCCGCACTTGTCGCGAAGCCGTGACTCCTGGTGATCCCAGTCTCGAAACTCCGCTGACTTCTGCTGGGGTGGAGTTGCGGTGAATCAGGCCGTAACCACGCAAGTTGGCATGGATTCCCGATTCGAGAGCCTTCTGGGAACGCGCTCTGTTCTCACAGAACCAGGCTCTTTGCAACGATACGCGATAGACGGCATCACTCCGCCTTTAATCGTGCTGCCCGAGGATGCTGAACAAGTTTGCGCTGTTCTGCGCGTCTGTAATGAAGAGCAATGGATGGTTGTCCCGTTCGGATCTGGGACTCACCAGCACGTAGGCAGACTACTGGAGCGAGTGGATCTCGTTCTCTCCACTGAAAAGTTGAACCGCATTCAAGGTTACGATCCCGGTGATCTGACTATTTCGCTCGAAGCAGGAGTGCCGGTCGCGAACGCGGTCTCAGCCTGCGCAGAGCATCGTCAATTGCTGCCGATTGAGGCTCCAGAGCACGCGACAGTGGGTGGCGCAATGGCGACTGCTGCGAATGGGCCATTGCGCGCAGCTTTCGGGAGCCCGCGCGATTTCTGCATTGGCATCAATTTCGTCACCGGAGACGGAGTGGTCGGCCGCGGCGGGGGACGTGTGGTGAAGAATGTTGCTGGCTATGACCTGATGAAGCTGCTGATTGGCAGCTACGGCAGCCTCGCCGTTATCACGTCCGCCAACTTTAAATTGTTTCCTGCGTCTCAACCAGCCATTACTCTGATATGCGAGTTCGCGTTGCTGTCGCAAGCCTTGGTTCTACGCGACGAACTGCTCAAATCTCAGCTTTCCCCCATTGCTTGCGAAATCATTAATTCCCCAGCAGAGGAGTACCTGCATGACGCTGAGCCGCGCGACCCAGATCATTGGGCGCCAGAGACTTCGAATGCTTCCAGTGGATCGAACTGGAAGCTCCTGCTCCGCTTTGCAGGAAGCGACCGCGTTCTTGAGCGCATTCGCAAAGAGTTGAGCTCTTCAACTTCTTCGGAAATGGACGGAGCTAAGGAGGCAGAGCTCTGGAAACGAATAGGCTCTCTTGAGCAGCAAGTAGCCAGGCGACACCGTAACGCCATGATTTTTCACCTGGAAGTTCCGATTTTGCAAACCCAAGGCGCTCTCGAGACAGCCCACTCCTCCGCGAACGATTACAACTTCCTCGCCGTTATCCTCGGGCGCGCGAGCGTCGGATCATTCATTATGGTGTTTGTTCCATTAGCAATCGATCCGCCCGCGGTTACGCAATATGCCGGCGCTGCGTCAGCCTTTCGTTCACGATTGTCCAAAGCCGCATCGGCTGTTGTAGTGCGCTGTCCCCGCGAGGCAAAGCAACATTTTGATGTCTGGGGATCTACTCCCACCGATGTCGATCTCATGCGAAAAGTGAAGCTCGCTCTCGATCCCGGAGGCATACTGAATCGAGGTAGATTCCTCGTCGGATGAGTTCACCCAAAATCACTTCCTCCGATCAGCTCCACGAGCACACCCTGCAGATGGGCGAATCGAATTTCGTTGGCCCGGATCGTCCGACATGGGACCTTTACGCCACCTGTGTTCACTGCGGACTCTGTCTGAATCACTGCCCCACCTACCGAGTGCTTGGCATGGAGATGGATTCACCCCGTGGACGCATTTATCAGGTCTTGCAGGTTGACTCGGGGCGACTGGCGATCGGCGATTCTTTCGTTACGCACATCGATCGTTGCCTTGATTGTCGCGCCTGCGAAACGGCGTGCCCATCCGGCGTGCAGTATGGGCATATCGTTGAACGAGCTCGCGCTCAGATCGAGCAGCATTATCGGCGTCCGTGGCCGGCACGCCGTCTGCGAGACTTCTTTTACGGCTCGGTGCTCGGCGATGCTCGGAAGCTAGCTGCTCTCGCGCGTTTGCTGCGTTTTTATCAGCGCTCAGGACTGCAAAGGATTGCGCATTCTTCAGGGCTGCTAAAGCTCATGAGGTTGGCGCAGCTGGAGCAGCTTCAACCTCGGATCGATGACGATTTCTTCTTTGACCAGATTGGGAAAGTGTTTCCCGCCGACGGAGAACGCCGGGCGCGAGTTGCACTTCATGCGGGATGCATCGCCAGCGTCGCCTTCTCAGCCCTGAATCATGCGACCATCCGTGTCCTTACCCGGAATGGTGTCGAGGTCTGGGTTCCGCAAGGCCAGAATTGTTGCGGCGCGCTTCAGGCTCATGCCGGATACCGGAACGAAGCGCGAAAGCTTGCCCGTCAGAACATCGCCGCCATGCTCCATGACCGCTTTGATGCGATCGTCACAAATGCCGCGGGTTGCGGCTCTACGCTTAAAGAATACGGTGACCTTCTGCGCGAGAACGGCGACAACGCTAATGCACAGAAGTTCGCTGCGAAGGTGAAAGATATTACCGAGTTCCTGCAGCAGTTGGGCTTGCGGAAACCTGCCAGGCAGCTCAACTCGAGGGCCACATATCAAGACCCCTGTCACCTCGCTCATGGACAGAAGGTTCGCAATGCTCCGCGAGAATTGTTGCGCGTCGTAGGCCTGGAACTCGAAGAGATGGCACATCCCGATCAGTGCTGCGGCAGTGCCGGCAGCTACAACGTCACACAAAACGATCTATCGATGAAAATTCTCGACGAAAAAATGAAGGACATCGCTTGCACCTCCGCGGAGATGGTGGTGACTGCCAATGTTGGCTGTATGCTGCAGCTGCGAGCCGGGATGGAAAGAGCGGGACGCAAGGTGCCGGTGAAACATGTAGTTGAGGTGCTGGATTCGTGTTATCAATCTTCTTAAGCATTGGTCGGGATTCGGTCGCTACGGTAAAAAACGCTTTCGCCGTGCAGCCACTCTGGAACGCATCTTTCGGCAGTCGCAGATCGTCTAAGAAACAGGGCCTAAATGCTGAATATCACCATCCGGCGTAAAGCAAAGCAATTCGGTCAGCTCGTAAGAACGTCCGCCGTCACTCCAAGAACCGGACGCTCGCATAAACCGCATCTCGTCAGCGAGCGCGAATTGGGAATTACGTTCATTGGCCACAGCAGCTTCCTTATCCAGATTGCTGGACGCAATATTGCGATCGATCCCAACTTTGCGCGCTGGCTGTTCGTCCTCAAGCGGCAGCGACGGCCGGGAGTTCGACTCCGGGATCTGCCGCCGATCGATTATGTACTGGTTAGTCATGCGCACTTTGATCACTTGCATCGACCATCGCTGCGCGCGATCGCGCGGCTTACACGCTGGCGCTGCGGACGCGCTCCGCAGATCATTGTTCCGAGAAATGTTGGCGATATCGTCGCGCGCTTAGGTTTTAACCGCCTTCATGAACTGGAGTGGTGGGAGGAGTGTCGCGATGCAGGCCTAAGCATCACACATACTCCTGCGCAGCATTGGGGAGCCCGCATGCTCCGCGATTTCCATCGCGGTTTTGGCGGTTACGTGATTCGCTCGCAGCGGCATTCGGTCTATCACGCCGGCGACACCGCTTATTTCGAGGGTTTTCGCGAGATTGGGCGCCGGCTGAATCCCGAATTGGCGCTCTTGCCGATCGGCGCGTATTATCCGGAACACTTTCGCAATGTGCACACCAGTCCTGAGGACGCGCTGCAGGGCTTCCTCGATCTCGGTTCGCGACTGATGATTCCAATGCACTACGGAACATTCCGCCTCTCGTACGAGCCCATGGATGAGCCTGTGCAACGGTTGCGAGCCGCAGCTGCTGCCGCTGGAGTCAGCGAGCGCGTCTTAGTGCTCGATGAGGGCAAGACGCGAATTTTCAAGTAATGTGGTTTCGGCCGCTCTGAGTCGGGTGTGATGCTGAAGAGCGGCTAGTACGCAACTAGAATGCGCACATCCCGCACATTGTTACCTGTTGGTCCGGTGACAATTGCATCACCTAACCGCCCGAACAATGAATATGAATCAAAACTCTCAAGGGTTCGCTTCACGTCGAACCCTGCCTCACGCGCCCGAGCAATTGTCGTCCCATCCGCTAGGGCACCTGCGGCAGGGCTGTTCCCGTCGATTCCATCAGTTCCTGCACTGACAACCACAATGTCTTCTCCCGCAATCTGCTGAGCACAGTACAAAGCAAAATGCTGGTTCCGACCTCCGGTGCCGCCCATATCAGGAACACTCACTGTGATCTCTCCTGCCGAGATCACAGCCACTCGCGACTTGCTCTTGCGCAGTTCGTGAAGATGGTTTAGCAGATACCCGGCTGCTCGCTCGAAAGGCCAATCGTCGGGTGTGTTGTCGATTTCGACAGCAAAGCCATGCTTCGACAGCGAGTCCGCTGCGGCTTGCGCTGCCGACGTGCTCGATAGGATCGGCCACCAGCGTGAGTTCGCGAATGCAGAATCATCCGCCTTCGGAGTCTCTTTCAAAGCTCGCTCCGCAAAAATTCTTCGTACGCTTTCGGGAAACGTTCCGGAGAGACCGTGCGTCTCCGCAATCAGATAGCAATCGGTGTCCGTACTTGAGTCCGGCATGGTTGGCCCGGAGGCTAGTGTATCCAGCGAATGTTCAGGAACGTCGCTTACCATGATGCTGAGCTGCCGGGCAGGAAATGCGGCCTGAGCCAGCCTGCCTCCCTTTACTGCAGACAGATGCTTGCGGATCGCATTGATCTCGCTAATCGTGGCACCGGAGTGGACCAGCACTCTATAGGTTTCAACGAGATCGTCGAGCGAGATATCTTCCTCAATTGGCACCTCAACCATGGCGGATGCCCCGCCGCTGATGAGATAGGCCACCAGCGTGTGCTCATTCAGACCAGAAAGCGCCTTCAGAATGGCCCTTGCACCTCGCACGGATTCTTCCGTGGGCAGGGGATGCCCACCTGCAAAATAGCGAAACCCGGGCTGTTGCGATGAACTTGGAACCGAGCAGACGATTCCCTGCAAAGTCGGTCCAGTTTGTGCCAGCAGCGATTCCAGCATCGTGTGCGCCGCCTTGCCTATCGCAATCACCAGCACGCGTTCAAATGAGTTCAGATCATAGAGGTCCTGTTCAACCCGCAGAATCCCGCGTGAATACTCAACTTTGCGATTGAACACACGAGGAATGCTAATTTCGGCGAGCGTCTCGTTAAAGATCTGCCGCGCCAACTCATGCATTCTTTTTGGTTTGGTGTCCGAGCCCAATTGCATTTTGGATCAGGCGCGTTGTTGCAGATTGAGAGCAGGGAAGTGACGGGGCAGCCATTCCGCGATGGCTTCTCGCATAATTGGCAGCTTGCCTTCGAAGAAGTGATCGGCGCCTTCCACTAACAGGAATTCCTTCGGCTCAGCAGCAAGGTTGAAAATCTCACGCAGATTTGCCGTGGGAGCGAACTGATCGTGGTCGCCGCTGACCATCAGCTTTGGCTTCGTGCAGCTCGAGAGGTACGAATATGTATAGAGGCGCTCCTGGACGCTAAGCGGCGTTCCAAGCGCAATCAGTCCTACAACGCGTGGATCGGGACAGCAGGCCTTTAGTCCCGTCGCGGCGCCAAACGAAAATCCAGCAAAAATGATTGGCAGGTTATACTCCTGCTCCAGCCAGTTAAGTGCTGCGCGAATATCATCGCGCTCGCCTCGTCCGTGGTCGTGTGTGCCTTCGCTCAATCCAGTGCCGCGGAAATTGAAACGCAGCACCGGCAAACCAAAGCCGTGCACAGCCTTCGCTGCGTGATAGACGACTCTGCTGTGCATCGTTCCGCCATGTACCGGGTGAGGATGGCAAACCAGCGCAGCATAGGGTGCGCCGGGCGCTCCAACGTTCAGCAGCGCTTCCAGCCGGCCAGCAGGACCGGACAGAAAGATGGACTGAATCGCATTCGCCACTTTCTCGGACTACCTCAGTCTTAAAGCAATACGCAAGACTATTGCGCTGAGTTCGATTCTACGCGAGTGCTTCCGATATGCTTTCAATATGGACCCAGCGCGGCTCACACGCGAGCTTATTGACATCGAATCGATCAGCGGCAACGAAGCCGAAGTAGGTGATTATCTTCACGGCTTTCTTTCAGAGCTCGGATACCGCACTGAGAAGATGCAGGTTGACGGTGCTCGCAACAACATCTACGCGACTCTTGACGCGAAGCCTGATCTCATTTTCTCGACTCACATGGACACAGTGCCGCCGTTCATTCCATCATCCGAAGATGGCGAGAAGATCTACGGACGCGGTTCATGCGATGCCAAAGGAATCATAGCCGCGCAGATCGCAGCCGCCGAAACACTCCGCAAGAACAATTCAAATATTGGACTGCTTTTTCTTGTTGGCGAAGAGCGCGACAGTCAGGGAGCAAAGGAGGCTAACCTTCACGCTCCTGGATCACGATTCCTGATCAACGGCGAACCAACCGAGAACAAGATCGGACGCGCTTCCAAAGGAACGCTTCGCGTGCAACTCACTGCGAAGGGACGCATGGCGCATTCGGCATATCCGCACCTCGGAGACTCAGCGATCGAGAAGCTGGTGAAGGCGCTATATCGGCTGCTAGAGATGTCACTGCCAGAGAATCCTGAGATCGGCCCGACTACCGTTAACATCGGGTTGATCGAAGGTGGTCGTGCTCCGAACGTAATTCCCGATTTTGCACAGGCGCAATTGCTGTATCGTCTCGTCGGATCTACTGAGAAGCTACGCAAAGACATTCAGACAGCTGTCAAAAGTCTAGCGATCGCCGAATTCGCGCTGGAAATTCCATACGTCAAACTTCGTACGGTCGATGGAATTCCCGAAATGATTGCGGCGTTCACGACTGATATTCCAGCACTCACGAACTGGGGTCAGCCTGTGCTGCTGGGACCAGGATCGATTCATGTCGCGCACACAGATGGTGAGTTCATATCGAAGCGCGATCTGACCGACGCTGTTGAACTGTACGTTTCAGTCGCGGAAAAACTGCTCGCGTCCTAATGCGCTAGACTGAAACCTTATGTCGGAGTCCAAAAACGCACTAGCGCAGGCCTGTTCTTCATATCTGCGGTCCGCGATGCATCAGCCGGTCGAGTGGCACGAGTGGAGCGCGGACGCCTTCGACAAGGCTCAGCGTGAGAACAAGCCGGTGTTGCTTGACATTGGCGCCGTTTGGTGCCACTGGTGCCACGTGATGGATCGTGAGTCGTACGAAAATGCCGAGATCGCGAAGCTCATTAACGACAATTACATCGCAATGAAGGTTGACCGCGACGAGCGGCCCGACGTTGATAGCCGATATCAAGCGGCGGTTCAGGCAATGAGCGGACAAGGCGGCTGGCCTCTCACGGCTTTTCTGACTCCCGATGGCCGGCCATTTTTCGGCGGGACCTATTTTCCGCCCGAGGATCATTACGGACGTCCCGGATTCAAGCGCATTCTTCAGACTCTTGCATCGGCGTATCGCGAAAAGCACAGCGATGTGATGGAATCCGCCGAGCATGTCATGAGCGCGATCGATCATGCCGAATCATTCGCGGGCCGTTCGGGAGAGATTTCTCCCGGATTGGTCGATGGCATAGTGAAGTCCGCGATCCAGAGCTTCGATCCGCATCATGGCGGATTTGGATCTGCTCCGAAGTTTCCACATCCTTCAATCCTCGATCTGCTTATCGATTACTGCGGCCGAAGTGGCGAGGAAGAGGCTTTGAAGGTGGTGACCACGACGCTGGATAGGATGGCCCAAGGCGGCGTTTACGATCAGCTCGCCGGAGGATTTCATCGTTACTCGGTGGATGAACGCTGGGTCGTGCCACATTTCGAAAAGATGTCGTACGACAACTCGGGGCTCCTCAAGAACTACGTACATGCCTACCAGCTCACCGGGAATGACTTCTACGCACACATTGCCCGCGACATCATTCGCTGGATGGATGATTGGCTAAGCGATCGCGAGAGCGGCGGCTTCTATGCCTCGCAGGATGCTGATATCGATTTGCATGACGACGGCGATTACTTCACCTGGTCGCTTGCCGAGGCGCGCGAGGTCCTGACTCCGCAGGAACTCGAGGCGGTTGCGCCGCTTTACGACATCGGGGAAGTCGGCGAGATGCATCATCGACCTGAGAAAAATGTCTTGCACGTTCGTGCCACTCCGGAGCAGCTTGCGACGCGGCTGAAGCGTAGCGTCGAGGAAATCCGAGAGCTTATTCGCTCGGCGCAAGAAAAAATGCTGAACGCGCGACTTGCTCGATCGACCCCATACATCGATAAGACGATCTACGTGAGCTGGAACGCCCTTTGCATCTCCGCATATCTTGAGGCAGCAAAGGTTCTTGAGTTGTCAGACGCAGAGCACTTTGCTTTGCGATCGCTCGATCGGCTGCTTTCTGAAGGGTGGTCCACGGAGAACGGACTCAGGCACGTAATCGCCTACTCCGATTCTGCCGCGCAGCATCGCGACGTCAATGGACTGCTGGACGACTATGCGTTCTCAGTAATCGCCTGCCTTGACGCGTACGAAATCACGACTGACCTCAGTTATTACCGCTTCGCAGAGAAGATCGCCGCAAAGATGATCGAGAACTTTCACGACGAAACGGGCGGCGGGTTCTTCGATACTTCAAGGCGTGCATTGCAGGGTAGCCTCGGCGCGCTCGCCGCCAGGCGCAAGCCGTTGCAGGATTCGCCGACTCCGGCGGGCAATCCGGCGGCTGCTATCACTCTGTTGCGGCTTCATGCATACTCCGGAGACAACAAGCACCGCGAGATCGCGGAGTCCACGTTAGGCGCATTCGCCGGTATCGCCGGTCATTTTGGAATTTTCGGCGCGACCTACGGGATCGCCGTTGCGGTGTGCTCGCGTCCTCATATCCAAGCGGTCATCATAGGCAAAGACGAAAAGGCGCATGAACTCTATCGCGCCGCGTTGTCGCCGTTCAGCATCTCGAACTCAGTGTTGCAGTTCAATCGCGATCACGTCGTCGAAAAGAATCTTCCTCCGACGCTGGCTCAGACCATCCCGAACCTTCCTGCGCTAAAACAGAACAAGAGTTTCGCGCTGTTGTGCTCTGGATTCAGCTGTCAGCCGCCGATTGAGTCGACGAGTGCGCTCAAGGAACATTTGCGCCAGCAGGAGCCGGTGTCTTCGGCTAGAAAGATTTCTTAGCTTTCAGGAGTAAGCATGCGAATTGCATTTCTCGGATTGGGAATCATGGGCAAACCCATGGCTCAAAACCTCGTCAAGGCCGGTCATGAATTGAAGGTTTGGAATCGCAGTCCCGGTAAAACTGTTGATGGAGCGCATTCGGCTTCCACGCCGAGAGAAGCTGCCAAAGATGCTGAGATTGTCTGGCTATGTGTCTCCGATACGAAAGCCGTGGAAGAAGTGCTATTAGGCGAAAACGGAGTGATCGAATCACTGAAACCGAACACAGTCGTCGTCGACTCCAGCACCATCTTGCCCGATGCGAGCCTTAAATTTGCCGAGAAAGTAAGAGCGAAGGGTGGCGACTTCGTCGATGCGCCGGTCACTGGCTCCAAAGTGGGAGCTGAGAGCGGCCAGCTTATCTTCATCGTCGGGGCGCGCGAAGAGACGTTCGAAAAACTGCAGCCGCTGTTCGCAGTGATGGGCAAGAGCGCAGTGCGTGTGGGCGCGAATGGCAAAGGCCTCGCCGCAAAATTATCGATGAACCTGATGATCGCTCTTACCTACGAGGGATTTGCCGAAGCGCTTGTCCTTGCGAAGAAGCAAGGCGTGGATCTGAAGCCTCTGATAAACCTGATCAATCAGTCGATGGTCCGATCCGGAGTTGTGGACTACAAAGCTCCATTTGTAATGGCGCGAGATTTTTCCGCCAATTTCCCCATGCGACTCATGCACAAAGACATACATCTGATGCTCGAAGCTGCCCGCCTAAATGGAGTGAAGCTCCCGGGGCTTGAAACTGTCGACAAGGTCTATGAGTCTTCGACACGCGAGGGCAACGCCAACCTGGACTACGCGGCCACTCTGATCACTTTAGAAAAAGCAGCTGGTGTGAGTTGAAGTAGAAAAAGCAGCTGGTGTGAGTTGAAGTCTTCCAGACCAGGTGGCGCTCAGAGCGTCTTATCCTCAGGCTCCGATGTTAATTACGGTTCCGGCCGCCCTCGGCCGGTACAGTGTTGCGGTTGCTTGGAAATGTGTCGTTCTCGGTTCTCTCAACCATTGATAATGCAAAATACTCAGAGCAAGGAAATCTGACGCCTTGTACCGGCACGGCGGCCGGCCGGAACCACGTAATCAAGATCGAGCTCAGCGGGCAGCTGCAACCTCGTGTTGTGAACCCAAACGCATGTGAAGAACCATCCACATATCCATAACGCGCTGTTTCAGCTCAGTGGTCAGTCTGTCGTAGCTCTTCTCCGAAGCGCCGGCAGTGGCCTCTGGCTCGATGGGAGAGCCGATGCGAATTTGCAGCGCCTGAAAAAGCCTGATTCCCTTGCCGCGTCCCCACGCTTTTTCGAAGCCGTCAACTGCTACGGGTACGATCGGAACCTGCAGGTGCGTGGCAAGAATGGCTGCGCCTTTTTTGAACATTCTGGGCTCGCCGCTTATGCTGCGCTCGCCTTCCGGATACAGCACGAGGGCCTCGCCGTGTCGAAGTCCGTAAGCGCCTGCGCGCATAGCCGGGACCAGGTTTGCATCGGGATCGATAGGCACCAGCTTCATCGAACGCGCGATGCGGCGGAGGATTCCCGTTCCAAAGATCTCGCTCGTGCCCACATAGAACATCTTCCGGAAAATCCGAAATGGGAGATAGCTCATGATCAGGGGAGCATCCATGAAGCTTTGATGATTAGGCGAGAGGATGAAAGGCCGGTCCTGCGGTATGTTTTCCAGGCCGCTGAGCTGAATCCTGTACAGCACCTGGCATAAGTAGCGGGCCAGTCGCGCAGCAACAAACCAGAACATAGTGAAGGATCGTGAGGGAGCAAGTGTCTCGATTACTTCCTGATCGGTTGTTTCTGAGGCGAAGACAAATTCCCAGCCAGTGCCCTTCGTTCCAGTCGCTGACGCATCACGATATTTGAGCAGCGTAGTAATAAGTTCGCGAACGGAATAAACATTCGCTAGCTCCGAGTCTTCAGGATGCGAGTTCAGGGCGCCTTCCAGCGCGACTAGCAGTTCGACGCGTTCCATCGAGTCGAGGCCGAGATCGAGTTCAAGATTATCTTCGGGATGAATCTCGCCTTCCTTCTTACTCGTAGAGCGAATCACAGTCATTGCCTGCTGCACATCCTGAGCGGAGAGCCACAAGCGATCTTCATCGCTGAATTTGCGTTCGGCAGAGAGCGGCTGTTCCGCTGTCCCCTTCTCATTCTTTGTCACACGCTGTCGAATCTGAAAGCGTTTCAGTTTCCGGGTGGTGGTGCGCGGCAGATCTTCCTGCCAGATGTCATAGCTAAGAATGCGTTTGGTGCTGGGGAGTTGCGCTGAAAGCCCTTCGACATCGAAGCGAATCACTTCGCGCGCATTCACGACTCTGCGCTCGCGCAGCACGTCGAAATTAGGGACGATCACCGCGTGCAAGCGCTCCGCCAGGGGCTCACCCGGACGGCTCTCGAGGCCTATGACGCAGATGTCCTTGATCAAGGGCGATTGCAGATAATGCGCTTCGATCTCTTCGGGATAAATGTTCTTGCCATTGCTCAGAACAATGACGTCCTTGCTGCGTCCGGTCACGAACAGATTGCCGTGAGGATCCAGATACCCGAGATCGCCAGTGTGTAGCCATCCTTCTTTCAGAATTTCGGCTGTTGCTTCGGGACGGTTGTAGTAGCCCTTCATGACAATCGGTCCGCGAATCAGGATTTCGCCGGCGGAGCCTTCTGCATGCTGCTCGCTGCGCTCAATGCGGACTTCATTCCCCAGAAGCGGCTTACCAACGGAGCCAAGGACGTTGTCACCCGGCGGAGTCACAAACGCGCCGCCGGTTGTCTCCGTAAGCCCGTAAGCTTGCAAGACGCTGAAGCCCATCTCTTCGAGATCACGGCCGATCTTGGGATCAAAACGGGAACCACCGGTAATGAAGTGACGCATCTTGATTCCAAGCTGCCGATGGACTTTGGCAAAGAATATCTTTCCCAAATTGAGGCGGAGCACATTCCCCACACGCGCTGTCGCCAGTAAGCTGCGGAATCCGATGCGTGCCATTCCACCGCGACTTTCAACTTCCTTCGTCACTCTTTCGTGGATCAGGTAGAAGAACTGTGGAACGCAGGCGAACAGAGTAATCCCGCGCTCCTGCAACGCGCGGAGCAGTTCTGTCGTGTTCAGGCTCTCCAGGTACACCACTCGTGCGCCAATCGAGAGTGGCAGTAGAAGATTTGCCATTTGAGCGAGCGCATGAAACAGCGGCAGAACGCCTAGCAGCGCATCATCTGGCGTGACTCGGATTGTCTTGAACACGGCGTCCGCTTCTGCGCTGAGGTTTGCATGCGTGAGCATCACGCCTTTGGGATCGCTGGTAGTACCCGAGGTGTAGAGGAGAACGGCAACTTCGTTGGCCGTCACCTGCAAGGCAGTGAGTGCGAGAACATTTTGGGAGAGGACCTGATCGAGGTCTGGGAGCGGTGAATTAACGTGGGAGTCGATGACAAACACCCGGCCCTTGGTAGCCGGATCCACGCTGATTGAATTCCAGGCATCTTGGGCGATTTCGACGTGCGCACCGTCGACGAACAGCATAGACGCGCCGCAGTCCTTCAGCAGCTTTGCTACCTGCTCTGATTTGAAGGCTGTATCGAGCGGTACTGCGACACACCCGGCCGCCATGGTTGCGAGATACGCTGCCACCCAGCGCGGGCTGTTGGCTGCCAGGATTGCGCATCGCGCGCCTGCGGAAACTCCCTCCTTCTGTAGCCAGGCGCCAAGATGTTCTGCGATGCGGCGCAGTTCGGCATACGTAAAGCTCACATTCTGGGCAGATGATGTATCTGCTGCAGAGCTGTCGGAGGCGGGCGCTGCGCGCTGCAGTTCCACCGCGACGTTATTTGGATATCGAGTCGCCGTGTCTACGAATCGTTGATAAAAGCTCTGCATGGAGTCTTAGAAACGGAAATTTGCGGCAATCACGAGACGCAAGGCAGCCAGAATTTCGGTGCGGCAATCTTATTAGCTCGGCCATAGGAGGACAACTGTGCAAACCGCCAAAGAACTCTTCGTCCACGAACTCACCGACATGCTCGATGCTGAGCAGAAGCTCGTCGAAGCATTGGGACAAATGGCAGAGGATCACTCTGAAGAACCACAATTACAAAAGGGATTTCAGCAGCACCAGGCGCAAACTGAGAAGCAGGTTGAGCGGCTCCAGCAGATTTTCGAGCAGCTTGGAGAGCAGCCGGAACCTAGCGAATGCAAAGGAATTAAAGGACTGATCGAAGAACGCGATGCCTTCAAGGAAGAAGATCCGGCAGAGGACATCCTTTCCATCTTCGACGTTGGCGCGGCGATCAAAGTCGAAAGTTATGAGATCAACGCTTATAACTCATTGATAAAGCTCGCAGACCAGCTCAACGTGAACAAAGCGGTGAAGCTGCTCAACCAAAATTTGAAAGAAGAAGAGCAGACCCGCACCAAGCTCGAAGCGATGTCGCGCAAATTGAAACCGGACAATCTGGGCATCGAGGAAGAGGAGGAGGAGCAGGAAAAACGTCCGGCGCGCCGTAGTCCGGCATCGGTTAAGAAAGGCCGCTCACGCAGAGCCGCTTAGGAACCCGCTCAAACTCAGGACAACGTCCAATCACTTCGCTCGCGGATGCGTCGCATCGTATACCCGCGTGATGTGATTGGACGTTAATTGCGTATAGCGCTGCGTTGTGGATAGTCTTTCGTGGCCTAAGAGCTCCTGAATAGCGCGCAAATCGGCGCCTTCTTCCAGCATATGGGTGCCAAAAGCGTGCCGTAAAGTGTGCGGATGCACGTCTGACGACAATCCTCGCGCCACCGCAATCGCCTTTACGATGCGTCCTACGCTGCGCGTAGTGAGCGGTCCCGCGCGCAAATTGACCAGAAGCGCCGCGCAGGAGCGCCGTTTTACATCAATCAGGCGCTGTCTTTCCCGCAGATATTCGCGGATTGCCGCCGCTGCGGCGTCTCCCAAAGGCACCAAGCGCTCCTTTTTCCCCTTTCCGCGGACGCGAATCACTTCGTTGGACCACGCAATATCGTCCAACTGGATCCCTACCAGCTCGGAATTGCGCAATCCACAGCCGTACAGGAGCTCGAAAATGACGCGATCACGCGCTGGAAACGCGGCATTTTCCGGCAGATTTGCATCCAGTAAGCCGTTTACTTCCTCCATTGTGGGCACTCGCGGCAGCTTTTTAGGCAGCTTGGGCGTCGAAACCAGCGCCGCTGGATTCGTTTTAACGTGCCCTTCGCGCCCCATCCACTTATAAAAAGAGCGCAATGACGCCAATGCGCGCGCTGTAGAGGGCTTGCTAAGGCCGTTTCCGAGCAGCTCGGAGAGGTATCCGCGGATGGTTAAATGCTCTACGCGGCGCCAATCAAGGCCTTTACCAGCGTAGTTTATGAACTTCGCGAGGTCCTTTTGGTAGGCATGAACCGTATGTTCTGAGGCATTTCGCTGCGTCTTTAAGGCCGCTAAGAACTCGTCAACCCGCCTTTCTGCGGCACTTTTCGCGCTATCGTGCGGCACGTTTGCGCCCTTATCGGAGCTACTTTGCTCCTTTCGCGACCGCAATTGTGACATTCCGGAGCGCGTTTTTGCAGCTGAGAGCGCCGCCTTTTGTGACCTTGAGGACTTCAAGCGGGCTCCTTTTGCGTCGAGATTCGACGCTTTGCGCGCGGATGGTGGGCACGATAAACGCTCTTAAGATGGTCCATTGCGACGTGTGTGTATACGTGGGTAGTCGCGATATCGGCATGTCCCAAAATGGTCTGGACGGTCCGCAGGTCGGCTCCATTGCCCACCATGTGGGTGGCGCAGCTATGGCGGAGCATATGCGGACTCGCCTTGCCTTCGATCTTTGCCTCACGGACGATGCGCCAGACACGTTCACGGGTTAGGCCCGTTCCACTTCGGTCTACAAACACAAGCGGCGAGCGACGCACCCGGCAAAGTTGCGGACGCGAATCCCGCAAATATGCAAGGAGCGCATCGCGCGCCGCAACTCCGAAGGGAACGATGCGTTCTTTGTCTCCCTTGCCGTGGACAATCGCCGACGAAGCCTGCAGGTTCAGATCCTCCAGCCGGAGATTCACGATCTCCGAGACACGCATTCCCGTGGCATAGAGCAATTCGAGCAGCGCAGCGTTGCGGATTGCGAGGGCGGGATCCTGTGGCTTCGATTTTTCCTGCGCCAGCATGGCATCGATCTCCTCGAGGGTCAGCGACTTCGGCAGAATCTTCCACTGCCGCGGACTCTCGATGTTCAAAGTGGGATCGTGTTTGATCTTCTTATCGAGCAAAAGAAATCTATAAAAATGCCGCAGCGCAGACAGCTTGCGCGCGCGACTGCGACCATCGACCATGTTCGCGGTGAGCTGTTCAAGAAACGCAAGCAGATTGGGACGCGCGGCATTCAGCAGCGTACGCTTTCGTTTTTCCAGGAACTCGGCGAGCTGCCTCAGATCGCCGCGATAGGCATCGACGGTGAGCGGAGAGAGCCCTTTCTCAACTGTCAAATAGGAGAGAAACGCGAAAAGGATATCGGGAGTGGACATCAGGAATATTGTCGTTCGCAGATCAATGTTCCGGCTTAGGGGTGCCGGGAGAGTAACCAAAAAGCTTTGAACACGCTCTCGACTACGTGGTTCCGGCGGCCCTCGGCCGGTACAAGGCAATGCCCAAAAATCTTTGAACACGGAGGACACGAAGTACACGGAGGGATTCGGAACCCGTGGCACGGCACAGCAAATACTCGCGATTAAAACGCGTAAACCTTATGAACGCAAGAATCAATCCCTCAGTGCTCTCCGTGTCCTCCGTGTTCAATCTTTTCGCAGTCGCTTTAACAGCTTCCTGGCGTTGATTGCGCCTTCCGGGGTGTCTTCGTCTTCAGGAAGGCATAGACTTCGCGTTCCTGGGCTGCTGCGCGCAGGCGCTTTTCTACTTCGTCGATCTCTGCGTCGCTGTAGTCGGACTTGCGCAGGCGATAGTACGTGAAGTTTGCCGTGAAGACCTCCGGCACGGCTAGTTCATCGCTCTCGGCTATGCACAGCGCGACGTTGTGCTCGCGCATTAAGGAATAGATCGAATCGTTAAACCAGCTTATGTTGCGGTACTCGATTGCCGCGGGCGCATCTTTGGGAATGATCTTCAGGAACTTCGCGAGGCGATCCGTGTCGGCCTTGAGGTTCGGAGGCAACTGGAAAAGCACTGGGCCTAACTTACGTGCGTGCAACAGCGGCTGCAGCGCGGCAAAAAAGGAATCGACATCCTGATCGACGTCAGTCAATCTCTTGATGTGTGTGATCCTCTGGTGCGCCTTGGCAACAAACGTAAAATCCGCGGGGGTAACCGTCGCCCAATTCTGCAGTGTCGTCACGGCCGGCCGGGCACGGAAGGTGTAGTTCACCTCCACGCAGTTGAGCTGAGTTGAGTAATAGTCGAGCAGTTTGCTCGAAGGGGTTTTTGCCGGATAGAAGTCGGGCTTCCACGTAGGATATGCCCATCCTGAAGTTCCAATATGGACTTTCATAAAGCAGCGATAAGCAATAAGCGATAGGCAATAAGCTACAGCAAAGGCAAATGCAGGATCCTTCCCGTCAAGGATAGTGTGTAAGAACGTTTTCAGGAAACATTTCCCGGGCGATCAAAAGACTAATCCGCACCCAGTACTCAGCAGTTGTTACTCAGAGAGTGGGTCAATCAATTCCGCGCCTGCAACGACAACAAGAAGATTTGCACAGCTCACACCGCGAATTTTGCCTTGACAATGCTCCGGCAGGTAGTATCGTCAGCTTACTTTCCCCGCTTCTACCCCCACAAGCAGAGCAAGTCCCCAACTAGCGGCCCTGGTTTCGAACCCACGGAATTTACATAAGAGATCGAGTGAAAATCTCGCTCTTCGGCTAGAGATCGAGTTCTCACGGAACTTCATTCGGCTAAGAGACTGTTGGCCCAAATCGGCACTTTGGTGCGCGACCTCAACGCCACTTATCTGTGCCCTGAAAAAGGAGACACATATGTTACTGGCCCGGCTTGGAATTCGAACTCAAACCATGGGGACGCTCGCGACATTCATAATGGCGTTTGGAATGCTTTCCTATGGCCAGGATCTACTGCCCTCTCCCATTGATTCAACCCATAATCCACCGACCGAAGTGGCAACCACAGCCCAGGAAAATGCGGCGGCTAAGAACGTGATCATGGGATGGATGGTTAAGAATCTCGGCAGCAAGATGGCGATGAAGGATCCTATGCAAGAATTCGCCATGACCAGCTTGTTCAAAGACAACACAAATCAGTGGAACAGCCAGTTGACGCAGATGTTCAATGGCATTCCAGTTCGGCGCGGCCATCTGCAAATTAACGTTGTGGAAGGCGCTGCGGACGCCTCGCATTGGTCCGGACAGTATCTGAACGATCCAGAGGTGGATACAACTCCGGCTCTAAGTCAACAGAAGGCAATCGAGATCGCCAAGAAAAAGCTCAAGCAGATGCTGAAGCAAAAAGGCGGCGAGATCGAAGACAGCGCCGACGTCGACAATGGCGCAGCAACTGCCGGGAATTCGAATCGTCCCGACAGCTCGTTGCTCGTCGACAGCGGCAAGTTACCGGTTGCGACTGCAGCCCTGGAGATCCATCCTGGTGATGGTCCGGGAAAACGCAAATTGACGTATCACGTAGTAGTAAGAGGACACTCTGCGCAAGGCGAGGTTCAGCTGCATGCCTGGGTGGACCAAAATGGGAACATTGTCGAGGCTTACGACAACGATCAGGCTGTTTGTGTCGACGGCTTGGGCGCCACCCTTTACCAGGGTTATCAGGGGCTGTTCTCTGGCTTCTTCTATGGCTTTGGCTCGTACTTCAAGATGTTTCCGGCCTTCGGCGGATATGTATTAAACGACACCTGCACCCGGTGGGGGACGTTTGACAACTACAACACTGTATCAAGCACCTACCAGGCCTTCAGCCCGAGTGTGATCTTTGGGAACCTCGCCACCTCCGATCGCGAGTCTACCAACGCCGATGTTGCACTCGCGAGTCGCCAGACTTACACGTTTGAGTTTTATGTGCTGGGCAGGAATGGTCCCGATAGTTTTGGCGGACCGGGCTACTACGGTTCCGTTGATGGCTTGGGACCACTGGTGAGCGCTCGGAACCACGTAATGACGAATTGGGTAAATGCGCGGTGGGATGGTAGTGCGACGAACTTTGGCGATGGCGACAACGTGACTTCAGGTCCCCTCACAAGCCTCGACATCGTCGCGCACGAGTGGCAGCATGCGGTTACGCAGTACACCGCCAACCTGGTGTATGCAGATGAATCCGGCGCGGTAAACGAGTCGTTTTCAGACATCATGGGTGCCATGACGGAAAGGTATTGGTACGGGGAAACTCCTTACTATGTTTGCGGCCTGAACACGTGGAAGATGGGGGAACTGGCGTGGACGCCGGGCAATGGTAA